>MKWU01004113.1_pt1 | contig 17752 bp, 12 predicted proteins | sample 809101 | NCBI WGS metagenome assembly MKWU01 (sample SAMN05860141, study PRJNA318959) | sponge metagenome | host: Aplysina aerophoba | place: Slovenia: Piran, Adriatic Sea, Gulf of Piran | collected 2013-05-07
CGATGTCGGCTGCGAATGCTGTGAGGGTGGCGGCGGGGCCACAGGACGCCTCGGGGGCGAGTTCGGAGCAGAGCTTGCGGAGGGTGTCGAGCTGTGAGACAAGCTTGCGGCGCAGCGTCAGCAAATCACTGAGCAGCTGGAGGTGGGCGTCTTTGGGCGGCGTTGAGGCGAGGTTGTCGAATTGGCCGAAGCGGGCCAGCATGACGGCATCAACGCGGTCGCTCTTGGCGAGTTGTCCGAGAGATTCGGCGAAGCGCCGCGAGCGCAGTGGGTTGACCAGCCCGGTGGCTAGGCCGGCCTCGTAGAGGCCCTGGTGGAGACGGCGGTGGTACCGAGCAGTGGGTTCAAAGACAGCTCGGCTGACGCCGTGCTTGAGCAGCCAGTTGCGCAGGGCGCGGCGACCGCCTTTGTCATTTTGGAAGTGGCGCTGTAGGCCGCCGGGGAGGATGTGGGCGCGGAGTCCAGACTTGCCGACGTCGATTCCGACGACTACGATGGGAGTGGATTGGCTCATTCCTGCGTTCCTGTCCTTTTGCGATTCGGGGCTACACCCACGCTTCCGTTGAGGTCGCGCAGGAATTGATGTCCCCCGCTAGCGAGGGGAGGGATCTGATGCCCGCCGCAGCAGTGGCTTGCGCCACCTGCGGCAGACGAAAGAGAGCTGCCCAAGTCGTAGCTGGGAATCCAGTCCCTGGCACCCTTCTAACATAAAAGGGCATCTCGGCCCATTGGGTAGTCCAATAGCGGGCCCTGCGCCGAGGAAACCCCTCGAACGCGCCCCTCGAAACCGCCCAGGACGGTCTTGGCTTCCGATTCGCGAGCCGACGAAGGCGAATATGCCCTTTCGGTCGCCGCCAATTGCACCGGATGCGTTGTCGTCGACTCGAACGTCGTGAGGACGTTGGTCACTGATGGGATGCACGCATCCAGCGCAGACATCAAGACCCTCACTGCGGAACTGAACAGTCCCATAGCGGCCTTCTTGGAGATCTCCTCCGCGATAAGTCAGCGGCTATTCGGAAACTCCGATCATTGGCTCGCCTCGCTGGACTGGAAGGGCCGGTATTCCACCAGTGCCGATCTGCCGACGATGTCGACGATGGTCACTGACAACTCGACGCCGAACGCGTCCATGAGCCGCATTGGCGTACCGAGGCGAAAGTGCACAGGTTGATGCCGACCCTGTTCAATGGCAACATTGTCCGCGTACAAATACGTTCTGTCAGACGCGTCTCGGATCGGATCTAGCCTTCCCGTAAGTCCAGGGAGATGCCCGGTTGCCTTAGGAAAGATCGTGGAGCCGCCAGCTGTCAGGCGCTCAAGAGCAAGCAGAAGGCCGCCCTCTTGCGGAATCCAGTCGCGCTGAAGCCTCGCGGCGAAGCCCGGAGCGGCGGCATACACAGTCATCGGCAGATGTGTGCTGTGCAGGTCGAATGCTACCTCGCCGGCCTCGTCCGTCTTCCCCTGCTTCCGTGTCTTGTTCGGAAAGAGCGCGAGAACATCGATTCCGGGCAGCGGCTCTCCATCCGCATGCACCGCAACGATAGCCTCCGCCGGTGTAAGATCCAACTTCGCCGCAGGAATACTCAAGACTAGACTCGACTCGCCTACTAGGCTGTACGCTGGCTGCATGCCAGCCGTTTCCTGAGTCTCTTTGAAGATGATGGCGACGCCGTCGCCGCGGCGCTCCATCAAGTACGCGCGATGCGCCGACCCAGGCACATCGCCGACCGGGACCCGACCGAACACGGAAGCGATGGTCTCGTTACGTGTTCCTTGACTCGCATGCATGCTTTCAATCGTCATGCCGTTCGGGAGCTGTCCCGGCGTGTCGATCTCCAGCCGATCCGCAAACATCGACAGCCTGATCCGGCGTGAGGATATTGAGTAATCGCGGTGCGCTACGGCATTGACCAGAGCTTCGAAGACTGCAGTTGTGCTGTATTGCGGGATGTTCTCGCGCGCCGGTGACTTGCGGGCGGCAACACGCATGTTTCTGGCGACGAACTTCATCCCGTCGGCGATCTGACTCGGAAGCGGACCTTCGATCTCCTGAGCGTCTAGCTGTTCAGACGCGCGATCCCTGCCACGGTAGTGCGTCGCCGTCATGACTGCATGCGGCAGCCATTCTTGGGGCGCTCTAGCGCAGAGCAGCACACCGGCGACCGTGGCGCGAAGTATGTGGGCCTCATCTCGGGCTAGCAGGCGCATGTTTGTGAGCCCGCGGATCGGGTCGGCGGCCCCAGCGACGCTCAAGAGCGGCTCCCATAGCCGCTCGCTGAGCGTCTCGAACCCGGAATTGGGAATTGTCTGTTTGTCGAACCAGAGATAGCGTGCCTGCGCCCGTCTCTGCGCCAAGCGCATGCGTTCGTCGCCGGTCAATCGACGCTTGCTTGCTCCGACCCGGATCCAGCTCTGACCACGGCGCTCGTGAAGGGAATCGCCGCGGGGCACCTCAACTACCACGAAGGCCTTACTGTCAAGTTCCCTATGGTTGACGTCGATTCGCAGGGCCGGTTCGATACTGTCAGTGCTTACTTCGACAATCAGATTGCTGAGCGCTGCCATCTGTTCACGGGACATCCCCTGAAGGAGTCCGGCGTCCGTCACTCCCAACAGGAGAACGCCGCCGCTCGCATTGGCAAACGCGATCATTTCGTCTGCCAGATCATCCCGTGCGGGGCTGGTCGGACGGCTGCCAGCAAACTCGACCTGCTTGAACTCCCACCGGCTGTCTTCGCCAAGCGCCAGCCGTTGCCGGATGTCCCCTTCCCCCATTGTCACTTGCAGCCTCCTAGACCCCACCTCTCCAAGGTCTCAGCGATCCTGGCATCGAGCCGTGCTCCCTCGACGTTCTGGGCTTGCAGTTCTGCTACCAATCGCTTCATTATCGCGTCGAACGGCCCGCCGTCGTCGGACTGAAACCCCGCACCGAGGCGCTGGTCTGGAATCGCTTCGTCAAGCCAGCCACAAATTGGCCCTGACCGCCACACCGCAGCCAGTACGTGGTAGTCGGTCCGCGGGTCTTCGGCATCGTGGAGGGCAACAGTGTCGCCAATGTCAGTGGCGAAGTGACAGCAAACCTCGACTACAGCAACATCAAGCACATAGGCCCGGTATTGCACCGGGACACGATCAACGCGCGGAGCCGCATCGACGGCCTGCGCGAATCCAAGTCCAAACCCGACCAGCGAGGTCAGGTCTAGCAGTCGCTATCATGGTTGCAGCCCGCGCTCATCATAGGGGTGCGGCGGTCTACGCAATCATCGAATCATGCTCGTCGAAGAACAGATCCAAGCGCGCCAGCAACGCGCCAAAGAGGCAATCAAACAGATCCTGTCTCGGCCGAAGGGCAAGCCCTTCGGCGATTACCAAGTCCTCTCAACCAGCGGCACCGAGTACAGGATTGCGATGCGCGGGCCAGGTCTGTTTGACAACTACTGCTCCTGCCCCGATTTTTCCCGAAATACGTTGGGAACTTGCAAGCACATCGAGAGCATACTTGGGCGACTCCGTGGCCGGTACCGCTCCAAGCTTGCGCACAAGCGCTTCGAGCGCGAGCGCGCGTCGCTCTCTCTGCGCTATGGCGAGAGTCTCGAGGTTCAGCTGAAGCTTCCTGACACACCCGACCCATCGCTGGAGGCGGTCGCTGCCAAGTTCTTCGACGAATCAGGCTTCTTGCCGAGAGGGAGCTACGCCAACTTCGCCTCCATTCTGCGAGAACTTCGGCTGGCCGACGGTACTGCGGTTGTCTACAGCGACGTCCTCGACTACGTGGAACGCGTGAACGAGCAGGAAGAAGGACTCGCGTGGGAGAGGGAGCAGCGCAAGAAGATTGAGGCGGGCCAATCGATCCTGCGCGGACTGGTGAAGGTCTCGCTGTATCCGTACCAGATGCGCGGGGCACTGTTTGCGGCGAGCCGCGGACGGGTCGTGCTAGCCGACGACATGGGGCTGGGCAAGACCGTCCAAGCTGTCGCAGCAGCCACACTCTTGCAGCGTCGCCGCGGTATCGAGCGCGTCTTGGTAATCTCGCCTGCCTCGGTAAAGTACCAGTGGAAAACAGAGATCGAGAAGTTCTCCGACCTGTCCGTGCAGGTCATCGATGGCGACAAACGAAATCGGCGCAAACGGTATGCCAGCCCGCAATTCTTCAACCTCATCAACTACGAACTCGTGCGGTGGGACATGGAGGCGATCCAAGCCCTCGCTCCCGACCTGATCATTCTCGACGAGGCGCAGCGCATCCGGAACTGGGCCACGAAGACCGCGCAAACTGTCAAGCAGCTGAAGAGCCGCTATGCGTTCGTGCTGACTGGCACGCCGCTAGAGAACAAGGTCGAGGAGCTCTACTCCGTTGTCGAGTTCGTCGACGGGCGTGCGCTCGGCCCCGCCTTCCGCTTCCTTCACGACCACATCGAGACTACGGAGACCGGCAAGCTGATCGGCTATCGCGGGTTGAAACAGATTCACAGGCAGCTGGAGCCGATCCTGCTGCGCCGCAGGCGCGACGAGGTCTTGAAGCAGCTGCCAGAACGAACCGACCAAGTATTCCTTGTTCCGTTGACCGAGGAGCAAGCAGACCCCTACTGGGAGCAGAACGAAATTCTCGGCAGGCTGATGCACAAGTGGTCGAGACAGGGCTGGCTGTCGGAAGTCGACCTCCGCCGGATCACCTGCGCCATTCAGAACATGCGGATGCTCTGCAACTCGACGTTCCTATTCGACAAGGAGACAAACCACTCTCCTAAGTTGGAGGAATTCAGAGAGATTGTGCGCGAGCTCGCCGTCGAGGAAGGACGCAAGGTCGTTGTCTTCAGCGAGTACGAACGGATGACTCGCCTCGCCGGGGAGGAACTGGCCAAGCTCGGGATCGACTACGTCTCCCTGCACGGTGGTGTTCCGAGCCACAAACGCGGTGCACTGATGGATCGTTTCCGAGAGGATCCTGAATGCATGGTGTTCTTGTCAACGGATGCGGGCGGCGTGGGCCTCAATCTCCAGTCTGCGTCGGCTGTCATCAACTTCGAGCCGCCTTGGAATCCGGCACGGCTGGAGCAGCGAATCGGACGGGTGCACCGGATGGGGCAGGCCCACCCCGTGCAGGTGATTCACATGCTGACCGAAGAAAGCATCGAAGTGCGCGTCTGGGAAACGATGCAGCTCAAGAAGGCGCTGTTTTCTGGGCTGTTCGACTCGACCGCCGATGAGGTCAGCTTCGAGAAGCTCGGCCGGTCGACATTTCTCAATGTCGTCAAGGAGATCGTGGATGGCACCTCTGGGGCCGAGGACGGTGACGAGCCTGCCCCGCCAGCCGCGGACACGGGACCGGACCCCAGTCGGCACGAGCGGCCCGGATCGCCAGACCAGCCGCCCGGTGCAGAAACCCGCTCGGGGTCGGCTCCAAGACCTCCCGATGACGGCTCAAAACGCCAGCCGGGCGGACCTGCCGACCGTCCGTCGGCCGCTCCCGGCATGGAGGAAGCCGTCGCCGGGATTCTAGAAGCGGGTGTGAAATTCCTCGAAGCGCTGGCGACGCCTCCGACCCAACCCGCTGGCCAAGCCGCACAGCGGGCTCCTCAAGGTTCACGTCCAACCGGACAGTCTGTCGTCTCGCGGCTCGTTCGGACAGACCCGCAAACGAACCGTCCCGTCATGGCAGTGCCGCTGCCAGAAAACTTGGACGCAGCACGAATCGGGCAGGCGCTGGACGGTCTGGCACGAATGTTATCCGGCGGTGCCTGATTCGCAATTCTGTCAAGGTGGCTGACTTCACAGTCCCGTCGACGTCCGAATGCTCCGCTTGCTCAACTGCCAATCGTCGTGAGGAATCGACATCGAATCGGGCTCTTGCCTGAAATTGCGCTGGCGTTCCTGCGCATGGGCTTGATCGCGTTCGGTGGACCGGCAGCACACTTGGCCCTGCTAGAGGACGAGTTCGTCTCTAGACGAGGGTGGCTGTCAAGGCAGCGCTTCCTCGACCTGATGGGTGCGACGAACCTGATACCGGGCCCCAACTCGACCGAAATGACCATGCATATTGGCTATGAGCGTGGAGGCGCGCTAGGACTGCTTGTGGCGGGCGCTTCCTTCGTCTTGCCAGCTGCTTTGCTCACCGGAGTGCTGGCGTGGTGCTACGTCGAATTCGGTGCTCTTCCCGCTGCCGCTCCTGTGCTGCAGGGCATCCGGCCTGCAATCTTGGTTGTCATTCTAGGAGCGATCTGGAAGCTCGGCCGAAAGGCAGTCACGGACTGGCGGCTGGGAGCGATCGCGGCGGGTGTGGCTGGGTTGGTTTGGCTGGGCATTGGCGAGGTGCCCGCGCTGGTAGTCGGAGGCGTTGTTGGCATGCTCTGCCTGCGCGTTCCGCACTTGCTGACTTTAGCGGTAGGATTCTTGGCATTGCTCTGCATTCCGGCCCGGACGCTGCTGGCAGCGGGAGCTGAGCAGGCGGATCTCACCAAACTCGGGCTGTTCTTCCTTAAGGTCGGTTCTGTGCTCTACGGGTCCGGCTACGTCTTGATTGCGTTCCTCGAAGGTGGCCTGATTGACGACTATGGCTGGGTAACCCGCCAGCAACTTCTCGATGCCGTCGCCGCCGGTCAGTTCACTCCGGGACCGGTGCTTACGACCGCGACGTTTCTCGGCTTCTTGATCGGCGGCCCAGCTGGAGCGGCAATGGCCACTATCGGCATCTTCCTGCCAGCATTCGTATTTGCATGGGTCTTGAACCCCTTGGTGCGCCGTCTTCGCCAGTCCCCCACAAGTGCTGCGTTCCTGAATGCGGTGAATGCATCCGCCGTAGGCCTGATGGCCGTGGTTGCGGTCGACCTAGGGCGCGCGGCTCTCGCGTCCGGCTTCGCGCTCGCTGTTGCCTTGGCCGCGGCTGTGGCCTTGTTTGTCGGGCGGTGGCCGGCAGCCTGGGTGGTCATCGCGGCGGCGGCGCTCGGTTGGGCATCGATGACGTTTGGTTGGTACTGAAGGCGAGTGAGGTCAGGCGCTTGGACAGGCCGTTCCATGCTTGGTCGTCAGCGAGGATGAAGACGAAGTTGGGAGGGGCGGCTGCAGCGGCCGACATGGCGGCGAGCAGAAACAGGCAGATTCAGTGCGTCACTGGCAGTCCTTGGTGCAGTTCGGATCGAGCCGGAGCGAGTGGCCGATTCGGCCGTTGCCGCCGTCGGTGCCTGCAAGGCGGGTCTGGACGAGTTCCACCACCGCCGCGTCCGAGGCCACCGTGACCCGCACGTGGCCCGGACCTCCGATCACATCGGGGCCGGGGTAAGTCTCGCTGATGTCGCGCGGGGCTCGAAAGCGGTCCAGCCCCGGCTGAGGTACCAACAGGTACGCGATTCCGTCGAGGTCTTCCCTCGCGAATACGTGGTCGTGACCATGGAACACCGCAGTCACGCCAGTATCGACCAGCAGGCGGTGAATCGGCTGGCCCCAGCCCGGGCGCCGGTCATCGAATTCGTAGGTGCCGTCGATCCCTCGGCCACCCCATTCGAACAGGCCTGCCGCCGCGACTCCGCCCCTGGCCGCCTGGTTCGCTCCCCCGACCAGATGGTGAATGAAGACGAACTTGAACCTCGCCCTGCTGGAGCGCAACGTCGTGGCGAGCCAGCGGAACTGGTCTTCGCCCAGCGTGCGAGCCCAATAGTCGCCTCCCTGCCTCACGCGCTCGGTCGCCCAGAACGGGTCCAAGGCGACGAATAGGGCATCCCCCCACTCCCACGAATAGTAGTTGCCGCGACCCTCTGCGCCATCCGAGGGAGTTGCGAAGTAGGTCTCGCGCTGCTCTCTGGCCCAGTTGCCCATTGCCCCCCTGCGAATGCCTTCGCCATCGTGATTGCCGGACACCAGAAAGACCGGCGCACTCGTGCCGATCAGGCCGAAATAGTAGCGCTGCGCCAGATACTGCGGCAAGGCGGCCCGGTGATCAGCGCGCCGCTTGTCCGTCATGAAGGTATCGCCGAGATCGATGTGGAAATCAGGATTGGCTGCCTTGGCATTCCGCAACGATGCCTCGTACAGGCGAGGATCGGTCCGCAAATCCAAGTGCGAGTCCGCCTGCACTGTGAAGACGAACGATTCGCCGCGCGAGCGTCCGGTCCGGAACGTGAATTCTTCCGATGCGTCGCCAGAGTCCGGGGAGCCCGCCGTGACACGCCAACGGTAGAAGTACTGCGAGTTCGGGGAAAGTCCGTCCAGAATTACTTCTGTCGGCACGCCCCGCCCGAGTTGAACACGGTTAGAGCGCCACTGGTAGTTGCCGGAGCGATCCCCGTACTCGAAGTAGCCTGCCAGTCCCGAAGCCGAGAAAATGCTGGCAGTGACTGACGTGTCGCTGGGATTGCCGAGAACAATATCGTACGCGCGGTCCGGCACGTCGGTTCGAAACTCCTCTACCTGGCCGCGCTGAACTTGCCTTCCCTGCCGCCCGCCGCGCTGTGCCGCCTCGGCCGTGAGAACAGCGACTGACCCAAGGCGCGCATCAGTGGGTGCCGACGCGATGTGGCCTAGGAGCCAAACACCGAGAACCAGCAAGGCGCGCACAGTGAGGCACGAGGCGGCTCCGGCCAAGCTCGATCCTGCCTGGGTAACGAATTGGTCGGCTCTGGAGCGGCGGCCCGGGCCTTGGTTGGCCGAAGCGCCTGCTGGCACCCGCAAACTGCGCATCGGCTTGATTGTGGCACTCGTTGCACGTCCGCACCATCCAAGCAGGCCGCAGCATCAAGCTTTTTCCGAACCCTTTACATGAGCGGAGACTCCGTGCTGCTGACCAAGCGGTGGTGCCGCGCAACATCGCCCACTCTTGCAACGCTGGACAGGAGTCTAATACGCCACGACGCAGGGTGGTCCGGAGGGTGCTGACAACTCGCGCACGGATGACCCGACGGCAGCCAGGAGGGACCAGTCCGTGAGAAAGAACGGCATCCATGAGGCAACTATGTCTCACTTGTCTATTGATTCACACCCATTGAGAAGCTGTTGCAGCTAAATTATCATGATGATAATATATATATGCTATTGTATTCATATGGTAAATTTCTCTAACTACTCCATCAACCTCAAGCTGCTGGCCGAGCGTACTCGAATCGGCTACCAGCAACTCTATCTCGGCCTCGTGCAGCGCAAGCGGGACCTTAAGTTCCGCGATGCGGCGCAGATCGCGGACGCGTTGGGCCTGCCCCTCTGGGAGCTTCGCGAGTGCATCGAAGACGGACGCTTCGTCACAAACAGCAGGCAGGAGCAGTTGCTGACTGGCAATCGACGGGAGGTCGGGGCCGACGAAGGCAAGTTCACCGAGCGCTTTCTTTCGCGCATGGCTCCGCCGAGCATCGCGCCGGCAACCGGTCGCCTAGGTGTTCTCCTGCCAGGGTTGGGCGCGGTAGCAACCACCATGATCGGCGGCACTGCGCTGATCAACAAGGGCTTGGCCAAACCCATCGGCTCGCTGACGCAAATGGGGCGAATCCGGCTCAGCAAACGAACCGACAAACGCAATCCGCTGATTCGCGACTTGCTGGAACTCCATGACGCAAGCAGGCTGGTGTTCGGCGGTTGGGACATCCAAGATCAGGACTGCTACGAGGCGGCCGAGGCGGCGGCCGTAATCGATCGCAGCCTGCTGGCAGAGGCGGAAGGCGAGCTCCGAGCTGTTCGCCCCATGCGGGCCGTCTTCGAGCGCGACTACGTGCCGCGCCTCAGCGGTTCGCATGTCAAGCACGGCAGCAACAAGATGGCGCTTGCCGAGGCGCTCGTCCGCGACATCGACGAATTCAAGCGCAGCAATGGCTTGGACCGCGCTGTCATGGTCTGGTGCGGGTCCACCGAGACGCTCTTGCGCCCCAATGAAGTGCATCGCTCGCTCGAGGCGTTCGAGACCGGTCTGCTGGCCAACGATCCCAACATTGCGCCTTCGCAAATCTACGCCTACGCCGCCCTGCAGTGCGGCGTTCCATTCGCTAACGGAGCGCCGAACCTGACCGTCGACATCCCTGCTCTGGAGCAACTCGCGAAGCAGCGGCGAGTGCCCGTGTGTGGGAAGGACTTCAAGACCGGCCAAACATTCATGAAGACACTGATCGCGCCCGGACTCAAGGCCCGCCTTCTGGGCGTGGACGGTTGGTTTTCCACCAATATTCTCGGAAACCGCGACGGCGTCGTCCTAGAGGAGCCAGACACATTCAAGACCAAGGAAGAAAGCAAGCTCGGGGCATTGGATGTGATCCTCCAGCCGGAGCAGTACCCGGATCTATATGACGGGTTCTCGCACATGGTGCGGATCAACTACTACCCTCCGCGGGGCGACAACAAAGAGGGCTGGGATAACATTGACCTGCAAGGCTGGCTGGGCTATCCGATGCAGCTCAAGGTCAATTTCCTCTGCCGCGACTCGATCCTAGCGGCACCTCTGGTGCTGGACTTGGCGCTATTCCTCGATCTCGCCCAGCGCGCGGGCCTAGCCGGTATTCAGGAATGGCTATCGTTCTACTTCAAGTCGCCCATGGTGCCGCCTCAGCTCTATCCAGAGCACGATATCTTCATCCAGCTGATGAAGCTCAAGAACACGCTTCGATGGATGGCCGGAGAGCAGATGATTACGCACCTAGGTCTCGAATACTACGATTGACAATCCCGCCACCGGCAGCGCAACTGATCGCCAGTCAGCTCAGCCAGCCCGGCGTCTCCCAGAAGATGGCCGGCCGCGCGTCACTCGGCGGCTACTCTCGCCTCAAGGACCGCGCACACTCGTCCCCGAGTCGGGAAGTTCCGGCGCACCACGCACGCCGTCCGACGTTGGACGGCTTTCGTCCGAGGGGAGCGTCAGTCTTGGAGCACCAGTTGTGCGAGACTATCCTGAAGGCTGCAGCCCGCCACTGGGACCCGCTCGGATCCGCGACGGTACTCAAAGAGCGACGCAACTCGCCAAGGGCCGGGCATAGAGCCTGCAACTGCAATCGGAGATGGGAAAGCCGAAGCGTAAGCAAAAGGGCGGCCCTCAGACCAACGAAGAGCTGATCCGGCACGCCAAGCAGCGACTTGCGGCGGGCAATGCCAAACAGGCGCTGGCTGCGCTCCGGCGCGTCCAGTTCAAGGGAGTCCCGTCCGAGCATCTGGAGCCGTTGTTTCACAGTGCCTACTTGTTGCGGGCCCGGGAACTCGACGAGCGCGGCTTGAGGGACGAAGCGGAGGCCGCCCGGAAGAACGCGGCGAAGCATGGATCCTCCGGTAGCGACCGGGAACCGACGGCGGACGACATCCTGCCATTCCTGCTCACCAAGCCTGCCGATTCGCGCCTAGCCGCTTATGCCCGTTACCTGCGGTCCAACCCTCTCTCACCCAGCGCCGAGGTAATGCTCGCCGACCAGTTGGTTCTGAACCGCTGCTGGGAACAGCTTGACGCCTTCCCTGAAGCGTGCCAGTTTCGAGACGACGCGCGCGTTATGGCCTCGGCGAGCGAGACTCTGGACCGCGGAGACTGGGATGCCGGCTCGCGCATCCTTGAGCCGCTGCCCGCTGAGTCCGCATTCCGGTACTGGAGAACATTCAGCATCGCGATGGCTGCATACTTTCGGCGGGACATGCCAGCGGTCGCGAGAGCGCTCAAGGGATTGCCATCCGACTTCCCACTCCCGTCCGCCGCCAAGGCGCTGCGAGCCAACTCCAAGCCCGGAGCAGGAGAGGGCGCGACCGCGAAGAGCGGTGTGGAGAGGCTGCTAGGCGTTGGCAGTCTCTCGACTTCAAAGCGTGCTCAGGTCGTGCGCCGGGCGGTGGAGGGTGCCAAGACAGCGCAAATCGGACAGTCGATCCGGGACTTTGCCAAGGCTGTCGACCCGCACAGTCCATCCGTTACGACAGCGAGGCTCATCAGGGCTCTTTACCTCGCAGTCGCTGCAGGCCAGCTCGATGAGGATGACTACTGGCAGGCTTTCTCCGGAGCCATTCCAGAGCGGCATAGGGAGGGCGTCGAGATCTTGACTTATTGTCAAGCGCTCTTCCAGCAGCCGGGCGCACTCGAATATCTGACGGATATCGCAGACCAATTCCACGCGATCAAGCATGCCTTCCCGGACGACTCTGACCGACGCGTTGCACGGGCGAGGATCCTAGCCAAGCTGGCCGAACTGGTGAAATCTTCGGGCGCCTGGACGCTGATGTACAGCGATGCAGAGGACATCTGTCAGATCCTGGGCGACTTCGATTTCAAATCCGTCGAGAAGTACGCCCGAAGCGGCCAGTCAGCTGCCATAGACTTGATGCGGCTGAGCCTAGCGGAGGACCCGACGAACGCAGCGGCCCACAAGCAACTGGTAGCGATGCTGGAGAACGGATACTTAACGAAAAACGCGGAACTGGTCTCTGCCTACGAGCACTATGCCGAGGCCGTTCCCGAAGATCCAGAGCCGTGGATCGCCCTAGCAGAGCTCCGGCTTGGAAGCAGCGCCTATCGGAAGGCGGCGGCCGCGCTAAAGATGGCCCGCCGCTATGCTATCCACGATCATCGCGTCAGCGACTTGATGGTAGCCGCATCCTTGTTGGCTACAAAGCGGAACCTGAAGCAAGAGCGACTCGCCATAGCGCTACGTGACCTCTCCAACGCGGAGGCCGTCATGAGTCCGACGTCGGAGCCCATTGTACTGGCATGGAAGGCAGTCGCCTCTGCCGCGCAAGCGAGCGAACCCAGCCTTCTGCCCGCGTGCAAGCGCCTGCTGGATAGCGCACCTCCGTCGGTACGAGCCAAAGCGGCCTGCATCGTTTGGAACGCCAACGCTACGATGGACTTGCCAGTCCGCCTGCCACCTAAGGACAGCCAGAAGCTCTGGGCTATGTTCCGGGAAGCGATCCGTGCCACCTGCGAGACTGCACCCACGGAACTCGCCGGCATTGTGGAGCCGATGCCGATTGCGTTCAACAGTGTGGCGCATACGAAGATCGTGTCGCAGAATCTCTTCGATCTCTGGGATGGCGTGCTGCGGGCAGTCCCCGACCGAGACGCACTGCGGATATTTCCGGCGGCAGTGGAATGCGGAAATCTAAAGGAGTTGCGCAGCGAACTAGCTCGCCGCTTGACGCGAACCCAGAACAAGACATACCAACGCATCCTGCTGTTGTATTCTGCAACAGTGAAATATCTGCTTGGTGAAGAAGTTGGATCGACCCGCTTCCGCAAGCTGATCGACTCGATCCCGAGTGATGAGCTCAAGCCGGTGCGTGCCGCCGCCGAGCAACTGTCAGCTCCTGTGGCAATGCGCTTCGTACCGGTACTGGCGCTCGCGCTCAAGCAACTTCAATTCGATATGCTGGACGAACAATGGGGCCTGTTCTAACGGACGCCACGCCAAGTGTTGCGCAGGTGCGCCATGCGAATCCCCGCAGCCCAGACGTAACCGTCAGTTCACAGGAGGATCGGACATGATCTGCCCGCATGTTGTGTTCGGCCTGCGCTGCGACGCGGACGACGCCAAGATCCGGCAGCGCTATCTCGAACTCGTACGAGCCCACCCTCCGAGCAGGGATCCAGACGGGTTCAGGATGGTCGCCAAAGCTTATAGCATGCTGCAGGATAGGGCGGCGAGGGTTCAATCGCACCTGTCCGGGCCGGTGGAATCCGATTCCTTCGAAGATGCTTTGGCAGACTTGGAGCGGGCCGCATTCTGGGACTGGAAGCCTCCGGGACTACGTGAGATCTGTGCGGCGGAAGATGAGTGAGCATGCGCGATTCCGACAGTGACTGGAAGATTGCGATCCTAGCTGACTTCGCCGGGTGGCTGAAGGATCTAGCGTCGGCTCCTGCTGATGCCGCGCCGACCCCAGAGAAGCGCCGCGGCTTGGCGGACCTGTACTCGGAAATCGCGGCCCTGCGCCAAGAAATAGTCCTGCAGAACCGGGCACAGCAAAAATCCGTAGTCGGGCTAGACTCAGCGAAGGCCGCATTCTTCGAACTGGGCACCCAACTGCGCGGTCAGACAGCCGCACTGAAGGGGGCGGTCGCCAAGCAGGGCGAGGGGCCGGAGGCGCTGGCCGTCATCACGAGCTTTCTTGAAATTCGCGACTCGCTGGAGCGCACGCAAGCGCTGGCGCAACAGCTGATTTCGTCCGAAGGCCTGCGGGCGACGGGCGACGCTGACCCTGCCAGCTTGGCACCAACCTTGGGGCTCGTCCTGCGCAAGTTCGACCGTACGCTGGAGGATCACGGGGTGTCTCGGATCGGCACTGTGGGGATGCCGTTCGACCCATCGACGATGAGCGCCGTGGGCACGCGCAAGGATCCCGAGGTGCGAAACGGTACCGTATTGGAGGAGGTGCGCGGGGGTTTCCTCTTAGGCGAGCGAGTCCTGCGCACGGCGGAAGTGTTCGTAAACATGTGCGACGAGCGAGGCGACGGCAATGGCTAGTGATCTGATCGTGGGAATCGACCTGGGGACGACCAACTCGTCCATTGCGGTGACGCGGAAAGGACTGCCCGAAGTTCTCGCAGGGGGAGATGACGGCCTCCTTCCGTCCTGCGTGGGCATGGATGCCGAGGATCGGATTGTCGTGGGCCGCCCGGCGCGGAATCAGGCAGTGCTATTCCCCGACCGGACGGTTCTTTCGATCAAACGCAAGATGGGCTCAGATGAGATCGTAAGGCTCGGCGAGACCGACTACACGCCTGAAAGGATTTCCTCTTTCATTCTCGGGGAGCTGGTCTCCCGCGCACGAAGCACCTTGCGCCGCGACGTCTCACGGGCCATCATCACCGTGCCCGCATACTTTAACGACGCCCAGCGGAAGGCGACTCGCAAGGCGGGCGAACTCGCAGGTCTAAGTGTGGAGCGGATTCTCAACGAGCCCACGGCCGCCTCGCTGGTCTACGAAGCGGATTCGAGCGGGGCATCGAAGATCCTCGTCTACGACCTGGGCGGAGGCACGTTCGATGTCTCGGTAGTGTCCATCGAGCAGGGAGTGGTCGAGGTCCTAGCAACCGCCGGCAATAACCGCCTCGGTGGAGACGACTTTGACGCGCTAGTCGTCGAGCGCCTCAACCAATTCCTCGACAAGGAGACTGGGGACGAATCCCACCGGAGCGATCGGACGGCCCAGGCGAGGCTGCGACACGCCGCCGAGGCCGCCAAGAGGAAGCTGTCCGCCGCACCCTTCGCGATGATCGAGGAGGACAATCTGAAAGGATCGGGCCGGAAACCGCTGAACTTGTCCTACGAACTGAGTCGAACTGACTTCGAGAACGATATCCAAGATCTGCTGCACGGCAGCTTGGACGAGGTCTCAAGGTCTTTGAATGACGCGCAAGTGCGGACCGGAGATTTGGACCGCATTTTGCTTGTCGGCGGCTCCACGCGCATTCCGCTCGTGTCGCGCCTGCTACAAGAACGCCTTGGAATGACTCCCCACGGGGAGGTGGACCCAGATCGCTGCGTCGCCCTCGGAGCGGCGATTCAGGCCGGAATGGAGGCTGGCGAGGAAGTTAGCAGCGTACTAGTCGACATCACTCCCTATACGTTCGGTATCGAAACGCGAGGGGAGTTGAACGGCATGCTCTCTCTTCACCACTACGCGCCGATGATCCCGCGCAACTCCAAGCTGCCAGTCACGAAGAGCGATTTGTTCTTCTCGATGACGCCGGAACAGGAAAGCGCCCAGGTCGAGGTCTTCCAAGGCGAGGATCCCGACACCCGCAATAACACGCGGATTGGGGGGTTCATATTTGACGGACTGAACAAGGACGAGAACGCATACAAGGATGGCATCGTGGTCACCTATTCGCTGAACGTGGATGGGATTCTTGACATCTCGGCACGCGAGCGGGTCACGGGCAAGCAGATCAGCGGAAGGATCGAGGACGCGCTCGCTGCCAGGCCAGACGACGACCTGCTGGAGCTCGAGCTGGGAGACAGCGCGGATCAAGCGGTTGAGGACACGATGAAACAACTGCTGGCGAATGCCCAAGCCCTGCTGGCGAGGGCTCCGGCCGAGGATCTCGCCGAGATCGAGCGCCTGATCAAGGCATTGGAGAGCGCCGTGCAGCGAGGGGATACCGAGAAGGCAGATCAGGTGGCAGGAGAGCTGGCCGAAATCCTGTTCTTCATTGAGTAGATCGTGACGAACTGTCCAACTTGCCGAGCGCCGTACAAATCCGGGGCGAAGTGCTACCGGTGCGGAACGCGCCTCGAGGACATCCTTGCCGTAGAGCGCGAGGCCGCTGACTACCGTCGCGAGGCCGAGCGGGCCCTCGCGCGCCAAGATGTCGTTGTCGCACTGGGCTACAGCGACCGGGCACTCTACCTGCACCGCTCCAAGGAAGCGCTCCGCACCGCCGCGCTGGTAGCGCTGGCCCGTCGCCGGTTCGAGGATGCCTACCAACTTTGGCGCGAGTCACAGGATCTGTGACCGAGTCTGGCGCCCAGCCCCGACCAGCTACGGCGAGTCGGGGGACTTGTTCGAGATGCGTGAATTGGCCGGTCGCTCCCTGCGACGGCACTCTCGCCCCTGCCAGACGGCCCTTCCGTAGCCGCGGACCTGGGTGATTTCCAGTTCGACTGAACTCAGCGATCGGACTGCAAGGCAGGTCCGAGAAGTGAATACTGGGTGGTAATCTAGCTGCATGCGCTCGATTTCAATCCTCGTTGCTCCAATAGTGCTACTGGTTGCGACCCAAGTCTCCGGCCACGATCTGCCAACCGAGGCAGAGGTGCAAGAGGGGACAGCGTGGATCGTGAGCGTCCGTGGCACCTGGTCGCAGTTCCATTCAAATCGAAGTCCCAACAGCTTAGTCACAGTTCTTGCGGGTGGCGCGAATCCGAACGGATTCGACTACACACCGTTGGAAGATCATCCGGTGTCCCGAGCAACGAGAGGCACATATTCTTCGCTAGGCGACAGGGTAGCAGCGGCACAAAGTGCCCTGCGCCTCTTGCTACAAGCTGGTGGCGACCCGAATGGTGGAATTGTTCCCGGCACCGGCAGAGGTAACACGCCCTTGATATGGGCGATTCGGAATTCCCAAGATTCAGATGCAGTCCTCGAGGTTGTCGGGATCCTCTTGGAGTATGGCGCCGATCCCAACATCGAGGACGACACTGGACGGTCAGCGGTGTTCTGGGCCGCAAACTGGGCCAGCCGGTATTCTAGATGGCTAACGCTCACGGACATGCTGATTAGAAAAGGCGGAGACCCCAATAGCGCAGTTCTGGCGGAGATCGACAAGGGTGCCACTCTGCAACACGACCCGGAAGGATTGATCGAGAAGAGACTTGGGAAAGAGGTTGTGGACCTCCTTAGGAGTGTGATCGCTCCTCCCTCAGATACGGTTCATGTATTACAAGAGTATCCGGAACTATTGCGGCTGTTCCGCCAGACTCTTCGCGAATTGCAAGAGTTAAATCGAAGACTTCAAACGGCCGATTAATAGACGTGGAAGATTGGATCAAAGTAGCTGCCCGCATACCCGGGACCTCGAGCGGGCGCATCAATCGTAGCCATTCCGGCAGGCAAACCTCCGCTCCCTCAGTCCGGTGACCATCCAGTCCCGCCCACGCGACCGCGCGAAACCGAACGCGTCGGCCTTCAGCCAACTGGATCGCGCCCTCCAGCCCCTGCGGCGTCAGGGATCGGAGCAGCGAAGCTTCTCCCAAGTCTTGGCGAAGTGCGTCCAGTACACAGAAGTCTGGAGCGTGCTAGAAACGAACAGGGTGTTGATGAGTGGCTGTCTCTTGCTTGCGAGAGTCTCGCCTGACCGAAGAACGGCCCCCGC
>MKWU01004114.1_pt1 | contig 17749 bp, 14 predicted proteins | sample 809101 | NCBI WGS metagenome assembly MKWU01 (sample SAMN05860141, study PRJNA318959) | sponge metagenome | host: Aplysina aerophoba | place: Slovenia: Piran, Adriatic Sea, Gulf of Piran | collected 2013-05-07
CTTTTCCTCATTGGCGAAAACCACTACAATGAGCAGGCCTTTGCCGCGGCCGTACCGGCATACCAAGCGCTCTTGGCCAAATATCCCCAGGGTCGATACGGCGGGTCGGCGCAGTATGCGTTGGCTTGGTCCTTTGTCGAACAAGAGCAGATGGAGCAAGCAGTAGGCGCAATGCAAGACCTAGTTGCCAATTACCCCGATAGCGAGTTCGCTCCCAAAGCTCAGTTTACCATCGGCGATTATTACTACAATATCCAGTCTTATGACGAGGCCATGGCGGCTTACAAGCGGGTACTCGCGCGCTATCCCAACTCCGAAGAGGCGTCGAGGGCCACAGCCCTAGTGGAAGAGCTAAGTGAGATCCAGGCCAGCTTTAGCTACAACGAGGCCATGAAGCTCTTTGAAGCCAAAGATTACGACCGGGCCGTGCCGGCCCTACAGGCGATTATCCGCGATTATCCCGGCACCTATACCGAATTGGCCGCGTACTGCAATTTGGGGCTGGTCTATGAAATCACGCGCCAGTGGTCGCAGGCCGTGGAAAACTATCAGGTAGTGGAAGAAAGGGGTGGGGACAAGCCGGAAAACGCCGACGTAGTCAGTTTTGCCAAGATGCACCGGGAGTGGATCGTGGAAAACCGGCTCTAGCGAGCTTTCAACGCAGCGCAAAGCAGGACACAATACCGGGAGGTTGTAATGGAGCAGAATTTTTTAGTGGACCAATTTTTCAAGGGCGGGCCTATAATGTGGCCCTTGTTGCTCTGCTTGCTGATCGCCCTAGCCATCATCATTGAACGGATGTGGCGTCTGCTGACGGTCCCGGGCGAAGAGGAGGCCGAACAGCAACTCAACGAGGCAGAGGAAGTGCTCAGAAGCCAAGGCGAAGGCGGAGCCGTTGATCTATTTCGGCAGGGCAGCGGCGTGCTCAACTTCATCTTCGCCGCTTTGGTGAAGCGCTACGACACCTTAGTGCTGGAAAATCGCACGGACCTAGAGGACATGCGCCAGGAGTTGATTTTGGCCACTGAGGAGGCCGGCGAGATGTATCTCGGTCGTCTGCTCAACGCGCTCGGAACGATTGGCGTCCTTTCCCCGCTGATGGGGTTGTTGGGCACGATCATGGGTATGATTAACGCCTTTGACGCCATTGCTCGTGCCGGGGCCGGCGATCCGGCGGCTGTGGCCAGCGGCATCTCCGAGGCCCTGATCACGACGGCTAGCGGCCTCATCGTCGCCATTCCGACCATCATCTTCCACCGCTACCTCTCCGGCCGTGCGGAAAAGGTCTTCAAGAGCGTGGAATTGTACTGCCATGCCTTCGCCAATACCCTGCTGGTGCGCTTCCAAGCCAGTCAGCAGGAGGCCAGCTAGGCAGAAAGAGACGCGGCGATGCGGCAGAGACGAAAGAGCGGATTCGGCAAAAGAGCCTTTAAGACCTCGGAAAACCCGGATCTGACTCCGCTGATTAACTGCATGTTCTTGCTGTTGGTTTTCTTCATGGTGGCGACCACCTTCGTCAACCCCAAGGGCCTGAGCGTAGATCTGCCAGGTGGCGAAGGCGAGTCGCGAGCAACCAAGGACATGAACATCGTGATTGACCCGGATCAGACGATCCAAGTCAACGGTGAGGTCACAGATAAGGCGAGATTGGCGGAAAAGATCCGGCAGGTCATTGAGACTGACAACACTAAGAACGTGATCTTGGAGTCCGCGCGCTCAATACCGCACTCCTATGTGGTGCAGGTGATGGACATCGCCCGCGGCGAGGGTATTGAGGCCATCGCTTTTGCCAAGAGCGGAGAAGGATAGCGTCATGGCTAGACGGAGACAATCGCTGGCCGAAAAAGCTGGCGAATTTGAACTGAACCTGACGCCGATGATCGACGCAGTGTTCCTGCTGCTGATCTTCTTTATGACCACTACGGTCTTCGTCAAGGCCACTCAGCTCAAAATTGAGCTGCCCGATTCGGTCCACTACGACCAGCTCAAGTCCGAGAAGAAGCTGAATCTGCGCATTTCGAGCGAGGGCCAGCTCGAGATCAACGGGCAGCTAGTGGCCATGGGGCAGCTAGCGAGCTGGCTAGAGCGCGAGAAGGTCCGCAGCGGCTCATCGACGTTGATTATCACCGCGGATGCCGGTGCTGCACACGGCCATATCATCGACGCGATGGAAATGGCCACCATGGCGGGCGTAGGACAGATCGACATTGAAACCGAGGAACCAACCAATTGACGACAGTTAGCAAAAAGGGAGTTGCAATTTTATGAGAGCGAGGTACATAGCGCTCGTCGGCTTAGTGGCGCTCGGGCTAGTCTGGAGTTGCGGAGGGCTGGTGCCGCCCCAACTCGAGTACGACCTGCACGTGATGCCCGTCCTGCCCGAAGGTCGCGGCGACTACACCATCGACCCAGACGACAGCTCGATGGTCTTTAGCAAAGAGGGGCTTTTAATCCGGATACGGCACTTGAGCGACGCCGAGCTCAACGAGCGCTTCCCGCCCCTGTACGACGGTCGCCACGTCAACCCCTACACTCGGGACGACATTGATCCCGAAAAGGGCTATATTCCGCCGCAGTTCACGGTCTTTGAAGTCGAGGTCATAAACAAGACCTATGCCAAGATCGAATTCGATCCGGCCAAGGCGCTCATGGAATCGGGCGGCGAGACCTATCGCTACTACGATCCCGGGCGCGAGGGGGCCGTCGTGTTGGGGGGCAACAGCTTTACCAAGTACTATAGAATGGAGCTCGGCACTTCGGGTAACGAACGCGAAATCAACCTGGAGCGCATGGGCATTATTTACAAGACGGTCTTTCACCGCCATCGACCGATCTTCCGCGATAGTAGTCAAAAAGGCATGTTGGTCTTCGACCCGTTGCTGCCAGAAAACGACGAATTGCTGCTCACATTCCACGAATTCGTGCTGTCGTTTGACGCCAGCGGCAATCCGGAAGAGACCATTGACGTCGAGTTCCGTTTTGCGGTGGACCAAGGAACGAGGGAAGAGACCAGCGTGGGCGGAGCGGGTTGAGTCCCGACGCTGCCCCACATCTGGATAAGTACGTATGGCAGAATATCTCATTGCGAGGAGCTGGACCTTCCGTCTAGCTCCTCTTTTTATGCACAAATCGCTGTTGGCTGGGCTGCTAATCTGGGCCTGCATTAGCTGTGGCGATGAGCGACCGGATAACGCTCATCTGCTGGCCAAGGTCGGCGAGGTCGAGATCACCGCAGCCGATCTGAGCACCTTTGAGGCCAATCTCAAAGAGGCAGCCATGCGCTCGCAGCACCGGGACAACTTGCAGACGCTAATTGACCGTGAGGTATTGCTCTTGGCGGCCAACGAGCGGGGTTTGCAGCGCGACGAAGCGGTCTTAGCCGAACTCGCCAAGCGCGAAACCAAGGCCCTCGCCGACGCAATGTTGCGGCGCAACGTTGCGGCCAAGGTCTCAGTTACTGAGGACGACGTCGAAAAAGCCTACGCGCGGCCGGGGTGGGGAGAAAAGGTCACCACCATGGAGATTTTTGTGCCTAGCCGGGAACAAGCGCGTCAGGTGCAAGCGCTTTTGGCGCAGGGCGAGGACTTTGCGGAAGCAGGTCGTCAGTTCGCCGCCGATCCCTATTACGGCGTGCATACCGGTGAAATCCGGCGGTTGGCCTATTCGCCCTTCGATAGCCCCCCCGACTTGGCGCAAGCGGTGTTCGCCCTGCCCATGGGCGGCGTGACCGAGCCGCTCCCCTTGCACGGAGGATTCGTCATCGCCAAAGTGGCGGAGCGTCGCCGCGCTGATTTGGTCGAGGTCGAAGAAGGCATCCGCAAGGCACTCAGCGACGAGCAGCAAACGCAACTGCGCGAATCGTACCTGCGGCACCTCAAGTGGGATCTGGACACGGTTTTTGACGCCGCGGGCATGGATATTGTAGTAAGCGTCTTACAGGGCGCGGTCCGCTATGCGGATTTAGACGAGGCCCAGCACCAGCACCCGGTCTATGCTTTCGAGGGCTTGCAGATGGACGTGGCAGAGGTCGTAGAGGCCGTGCGACCATCGGGTCGGCTGTGGCCAGAAGCCACGGCTGACGCCGTCAACGAGAAACTATCTGAGGACCACTTTCCCACTCGCATCATGGCCCACGATGCCCGGCGCAAGGGCCTCGATAAAACCGAGGCCTTCGCGCGGTCGCATGAACTAGCGTTGGGCAACCTGATGCTAATGAAGCTGCGTGAGCAGATCCTAGCAGAGGCTCCCGCGCCGACAGAGGACGACCTACGGGCCTTCTACGAGGAGCACAAGCATCGCTTTCGCAGCCCTCCCCACGCGCAATTAGAGGAAATTTTGCTCGAGACCCCAAGCGAGGCGCGCCAGATCGTCGCTCAGATTGAAGCGGGTGCCGAGTGGTCAGAGCTAGCCCGCGCCCACAGCCAGCGCCGCGACGCCGAAGATGGCCTCCTGTACGTCTCCCAATCACAGGCTCCCTTTTTGGGGGAGGCTTGGATGAACGCGGTGATGAATGCCGAGTTGAACCAACTCCAAGGGCCGATCCAGACGAGGGGAGGCTATTCGATCTTCCGGGTTATCGAACGGTCCCCAGAGATTTATCACGGCCTAGAGCTAGAGCGGGTGCGGAATTCGGTGGAGCGGGACGTGCAGGAGCGCACCGAGCGGGAGTACTTCAACCGCTATCTGCGGGATTTGCACAAAAAATACGCTGAGCAGATAGACGTGTACGAAGATCACCTGCGGTATTTGGACGACGAATTGGTACAGAACTGAGCAAACGAGGGGAGTGATTTTGTCACAAGCCAACGCCCAAGAGCGCTTTGCGGTTATGCCCGCCGACGCCCCCTTTGAACCGGGCTTCAATGCAAAGACTCTGTGGGCGGCGCTCTTCGTCGGCTTTGTGATGCTGCCGGGCGCGATTTACCTCGGGCTGGTGACTGGGATGAGCATGGCCGGAGGTGCCGAATGGGTGACGCTCATTCTCTTCATCGAAATGGCCAAGCGGACCTTCGTGTCCCTGCGGACTCAGGAGATCATCATCCTCTATTGGGTGGCCGGCGGCTTGGTGATGATGGGCGGCAAGCTGGGCACTGGGGCCGACCTCTTTGGCGGTCCATTCGGCGTGTTGATCTGGGATCAATATCTGATCCAATCGCCCCAAGCTGACGGGCTGGCCGAACACATTCCGACCTGGGTCGTGCCCCCGCGTGGCTCGGAGGCGCTCTTAGAGCGCAGCTTCCTCGACAGCGCGTGGCTTAAGCCCATCGCGATCCTCCTCTGCGCCGTAGCATTGCAGCGGGTCAATGCCCTGTCGCTGGGCTACGTGCTTTTCCGCATCACCCACGACATTGAGCGTTTGCCCTTTCCCATGGCGTATGTGCAGGCCGGTGGTGCCACTGCCCTCGCCGAGACCTCGGCTAAGCAGGAGGGCTGGCGCTGGCACGTGTTCAGCACGGGGGCCTTTATCGGGGCGGTGTGGGGCGTATTCTACGTGGTGGTGCCAACGCTGTCGTCGGTCTTTCTGACCGAGACCGTGTCGATTTTGCCGATTCCCTTCATCGACTTTACCGTGCCGCTAAAAGCGGTTTTGCCCGCTGCGGTCATCGGCTTGGCCACGGATTTGATCCACGTGCTGTTCGGCCTCGTGCTGCCGTTCTGGGTCGTAGTAGGGGTGTTTGCCTCGTCGATTTTGGTCAATCTAGTCGCCAACCCCATCCTCTACGCCTACGGCATCCTGCACACCTGGGAACCGGGCATGTCGTCGATCCCCACCCAGATCGCCAATACCTTTGACTTCTGGCTGAGCTTTTCGCTGGGCGGGGCCATCGTGGTTGCGGTGGTGGGCTTTTATACAGCGGGCAAGGTCTTGCTCGCCGCTAGTAAGGAGCGCGCCTCGACGCGGGAAGCGGACCGGGGACCTAGTCCCGAGCGCGGCGACATCCGCGTTGTCATGGCCTTGGGAATCTGGGCGGTGAGCACGTTGGGCTTCGTGCTGATGGTGTACTATTTGGTGCCCGATTTTCCTTGGTGGATCACCGCGCTCTTTGGCTTTGTATGGACGCCGATCTACTCGTACATCGGCACGCGAATGATCGGCCTGACGGGATCGCCGCAGGGGGTGACGTTTCCCTATCTGCGCGAGGCCAGCTTCTATTTGTCTGGCTACCAAGGGGCTGGGATCTGGTTCGCGCCGGTGCCGATCTTCCAGTGGGGCTACGAGGCGCAAGTGTTCAAGCAGCTAGAGCTGACGCGCACCCGCTTTGGCAGCATCGTCAAGATGACGGCCCTGACCTTGGCTGTGATGTTCGTGTGTAGCTTCCTGTTCTGGTCGCTGATATGGAAGTTAGGGCCGATTCCCTCCTCGGCGTATCCGTTCGTGCAAAAGATGTGGCCCTTCCACGCCACCATGCAGGCGTTTTGGGCCAAGTCAACGCTGCCGGGCGCGGGCCAGAGCTTGGTGACGCAAATTATTCGCTGGGATTACATCGGGATTGGGTTGGTCTTTAGCGGCGCATTGTACGCACTGTTGAGCGCACTCAGCGCGCCGCTGGGGATCTTCTATGGTTTTGTCGCCGGCCTCGGCGGCTGGCCGCACTTTGCCATCCTCAACTTCGTCGGTGCCCTGCTGGGTCGGTTCTACTTGCAAAAGCGCTTTGGCCCTGAGCGCTGGTACGCGTATGCGCCCATTGTGCTGGCCGGGTACTCGTGCGGCGTGGGGCTGATTGGCATGACGTCCATTGCCATTGCGCTGATTTCCAAGGCCGTGTCGCAGGTCGTGTTCTGAGGATTCTCACGGTGAGTCGCGCACTGGTTTGCATGGCCTTGTTGGCGCTTGGTTGCGGGCAAAAGGACTCAGGGCAAGTGAGCGAGGATCGCGTGGTTGCGCCCACTGCGTCCGAAGAGGCTCCTGCTACCGAAGAGGCTAGCGAAGTTACTGAGGTCAACAAAGCCGAGCACGCCATGGTCCGCGTACCCGAAGGTCTCTTCGTCATGGGTTGGGACGCGGGTGACCCAGACGAGCGGCCGCCGCATCAAGTTTTTCTTTCTGCGTACTATATCGACCAGTTCGAGGTCACCATAGGACTGTACCGACGCTGCGTGGAGGCCGATGCCTGCGAAGAGCCAGCCTATGCCCCTAACTGCAATTGGGACAAAGACATAGACGACACGCATCCCATCAACTGCGTGAACCGCCAAAGCGCGTTCGACTATTGCGCGTGGGCTGGTCTGCGGCTGCCGACGGAAGCCGAGTGGGAGAAGGCCGCGCGCGGCACCGATGGGCGCATATATCCCTGGGGATACGAGTTGGAAGGAGACGAGGCCAACTTTCGCTTTATCGCCGGAGCGACTGAGCCGGTGGGTAGTCGGCCCGCCGGCGTGTCGCCGTACGGGGCTCACGACATGGCGGGCAACGTGTGGGAGTGGGTATCTGATTGGTACGGGGACACGTATTATGCAGAGAGTCCACGGGACAATCCGCAGGGGCCGTTGCGCGGGGAGTTCGGGGTGCTGCGGGGTGGGTCGTGGTGGTTTGAGAAGGAGTCCCTGCCCGCAGCGAATCGGGAAGCCTATCTTCCGCAGTTGACCGATATAGATATTGGGATCCGGTGTGCGCGGGATTTTTGAGCGGGCGATCTTGCTGTTGTTCGTCACGCTGGCGAGCTGTGGCAAAGATCCGGTAGCGCCGGTCGTGTTGGAAGAGGGCGTTGTCATTGCGTCGCCGGCAGATGTCACGGCTCTGAGGGAAAAAGGGGGCGCTGCGTACATCATCGACGGCGACTTACAGATCGTCGGGAGCAGCTTGGTTGCGCTGACGGGTTTGGAAGGGCTGAGGCGCGTCGAGGGCAGCGTCGAGATTTGGTTTAACGACCGCTTGGAAAGCCTAGCGGGACTAGAAGGGCTTGAAAGCGTGGGAGCTGGGCTAGGTCCGGTGGATGCATCATCGCCCTTACCCACTCCCGCGGCCGGCAAAGCCGCTCACGTGGTGGAAGGGTTATTGATCTTTGAGAACAAGACCCTGCGTTCTCTCAAAGGGCTAGAGAATTTGGCCTCTGTTAGCGGGGGCTTGGCGCTCGTCCGCAATGAGGCGCTGTCGTCCCTGACGGACATGCCGCAGCTCGTGGAGATCGAAGGCAGCGTGGACATCTGGTTCAACGACGCGCTGCAAAGCCTAGAGGGCCTGCACCACTTGGCCAGAGTGCGGGACTTTTTGGAAGTCAGTGGCAACGACGCGCTGCAGAGCTTGGATGGGCTGCGTGGCATCAGCCACGTGGGGGCGGATTTGATTATCAGCAACAACGCGCTGCTGCCCCAAGCTGAGGTGTGGGCCTTTGCCGAGCGAATGGTGTCCGAGGGATTTGCGGGGGCGGTGATAGTCCAGGGCAATCTGGACGATTAGCCCTTTTATTTTTCCACTAAGCGGATGCGGTGATTGCGGGTATCGGCGATATAGAGATTGTCGTCTGGGTCGAGTTCGATGCCGTAGGGGCGGTTGAGTAGGGCGGACTGTGGCGGGCCGCCATCGCCCGTATCGCCGGATTTGCCGCATTGACCGGCTATGGTGTAGATCGTGCCGCCGAGGTCGATATAGCGCACGCAGTGATTGAAGGTGTCGGCGAAAAAGACCCGGCCCTCGGAGTCGATGGCCACGTCGCAGGGCCAGTACAGAGAAACCGCGAGCGCGTCGGCCCCGTCTTCGCTGGCCCCTGGTTCGGGTGGGGAGGTGTAGTCAGCGATGGAGCCGATGTTCCGCGCGTCGTTGCCGGCGATGGTGGTGATGATGCCGGTGGCTGCGTCAATCTTGCGGATGCGGTTGTTGAAGGTATCGGCGAGGTAGAGATTGCCGAATTCGTCGGTGGCGATGCGGCTCGTAGGAGGGGCCGCTTGGCCTATCGGCGCGTAGATTCGGGCCTGATCGGCGGGACCCCCGTCACCGGAAAAACCCGGCTCGCCCGTGCCGACGACCCCGCGTATGGTGCCGTCTATATCGACCATGCGGATGCGCTGGTTTTCTTGGTCGGAGATGTACATGCGTCCGAATGGATCAAAGGCGGTAGCGCTTGGCAGGTTGATCGTCGCTAGGGCCGCGGGGCCGCCGTCGCCGCTGTAGGTGCGCTCGCCCGTGCCGCAGATCGGCTCGATATAGTCGGTGGCAAAGTCGTAGCGCAGGATCATCGAGTTGTGCCAAGCCGTGAGTATCAGGCGTCCGAGCGGATCGAAGGAGATGTGGGTCGGATGGTTGAGGCCGATCTCGCGCGCTCGACCGGTCGGGGCATCGCCGAGTTCACCGGTGCCGATTAGGGTGGTGACGCGCTGGTCAATACCCCTGCGGACGCGCTGGTCGATAACCACGCGGACGCGGTGATTGTTCCAGTCGAGGATGTAGAGTCGCCCATCGGGGCCGTAGGTCAGGTCCTGTGGCAGGTAGAAGAGCGCTTGCAGCAGCGGAGCTTCTTCCGGGCCTTTGCCAGCGTCGCCCGTGCCAGCAAAGGTTTCGATGCGTCCGTAGGGGCCGCTAGGGCCAGTAGGCGTTTCTCCGCAGGCGAGCAGGGCGATGAACAAGAGGGATAGATAGATCATGGCAAGACGACGCGGCGGATGCGGTGGTTGTACGTATCGGCTATATAGAGCCGACCCTGTGGGTCAAAGTCAAGCCCGGCAGGTCGATTGAGGGCTGCGCTGAGGGCCGGTCCGCCATCGCCAGCAAAGCCCTCCTCGCCGCTGCCGACAACGGTTTCAATGATGCCGGTCGCTAGATCAAGGGCGCGGATGCGGTGGTTGAATTCGTCGGCAATGTAGAGCCGGCCATCGGGACCAAAGGCCAAGTCGCGCGGGTTGTTGAGGGCTGCGCTGAGGGCCGGTTCGCCGTCGCCGCCACCATCGGCCGCGCCGGTGCCAGCCACGGTTTCGATTAGGTCGCGGTCGAAGTCAACGCGGCGGATGCGGTGGTTGAGGGCGTCGGCGATGTAGAGCCGGCCCTGCGGACCAAAAGCTAAGCCACCGGCTGGTGCCGGGTTGGCTCCGGCTGGCATCTGCAACTGGGCTTCGCGCGGGCTGCCGCCATCGCCGGCAAACCCGGCCACGCCGGTGCCGACGACGGTGGTGATAATGCCGTCGGGGTCTATTTTGCGCACCCGTTGGTTGCGCTGGTCGAGGATGTACAGCCCGCCGTCGGGGCCTAAGACCGTCTGCGGCGGCTGGCTCAGCAGCGCGTCGCGGGCCGGACCGCCGTCGCCGGCAAACCCCGGACCTGCGCCGCAAATGACTTGGACAAGCCCGGTCTGCGGGTCGTAGAGGCGCAGCTTGTGATTGTGCCAAGCCGTCAGCAGTAGGGTGCCGTCGGCCAGCGGTAGGATATGGGTCGGGTGGTTGAGGTGGACTTCGGTGCCGGGTGCGCCGGGAGGTACTTGGTCGGATTCGTCGTAAGGGCCGTCGCCGACGAAGTCCGTGCCAATGACGGTGACGAGAGTGCCCTCTGGGGTCACGCGGCGCACGCGGTGGTTGTTCCAGTCGAGGAGGTAGGTCTGACCCGAAGGGGTGAAGGTGAGATCGACGGGCCAGTAGAGGGTGGCGGCTAGCAGCGGCTGGTCTTCGCCGTTGAAGCCGGCTTCGCCCGTGCCGGCCCAGGTGCAGATGGTGCCAGGCGCGTCCGTGCAGTGGGATTGCGGGTCACTATCCGGGCCGGTGCTTTTGGAGCAAGCCGTCAGCAGCAGCGCGAGGATAAGGAGTATGAGGCGGTTCGTGGACATAGTTAGTACGTTGATGCGAAACCTTAAATATACAAAAAAATGGATAATGTAAATTACCGACTGCGCAGAGGCGGTATAACGTGACCTTTCGCTCGGCCGTGCTGGGGATTGTGGTCGTGATGGCCATTGTCATGGGGGCACCCTATTCGATTTGGATGGTGCGCTCGTCGGAGATTACGTGGTCGTATTTTCCGACGAGTGCCGGCTTTTGCTTTGTGGTGGTTCTGCTGGCGAATGCACTGGTGCGGTGGGTGCGGCCCACATGGGCGTTGCGGCCTGCCGAGTTGGCGATCATTGTGATCATGGGCTTGGCGGCGACCGGGATTCCGACCTTTATCGTTGGCACCTTACTGGCGATTATTTCATCGCCGTACTACGGAGCTACCCCGGAAAACGATTGGGCGGGCAACATCCATCCCTACCTGCCCGATTGGATCGTCCCCCGCGCTGACGGCGACGCCATGCGCTGGTTCTACGAAGGGCTGCCCAAGGGCCAAGCCCTGCCGTTCGAGGCTTGGATTGGGCCGCTATTTTGGTTGTTGAGTCTGATCCTAGCCGTGTACTTCGCCTGCTTCTGCTTGGTGGTAATTTTCCGCCGCCAGTGGGTCGAGCACGAGCGGCTGGTCTTTCCCCTGATGGAGATGCCTCGGTTACTGATCGACGACGATGGGCGAGCGATTGTGCGCTCCAAGGGGTTTTGGATCGGCGCGGCGATTCCACTGGGTATGATCTTGTTCAACATCATTGGCTCGTTCTACATCGGCTTCCCCAAAATCAACTTCAATCACGCTGTCAATCTGCAACTGAGCCGAGAGTTTCCCACCATCAGCCTGATGCTCTACTTCCCGGTGATCGGCTTTATGTACCTGGTCAGCACCAGCGTCTCGTTTAGCATCGTGTTTTTTTACTTGGTGGCCGTGGTGCAAGAGGGGATTACCAACCGCATTGGTTACGACGTGACGCGCCCCGACGCCTTCGTCTGGGGGATGCAGTCGCTTTCTTGGCAGGCTTGGGGTGGGTTTACGGCGATGGTGTTGTTGAGCTTGTGGATGGCGCGAGGTCATTTAGTGGCGGTGGTGCGCCAAGCCTTGGGGGGACGGCGGACGATAGACGACCGCGAGGAAATGGTTTCGTATCGCACGGCGGTTTGCGGATTTATGGCCGCGTTGGTCTATATCCTCGGCTGGTTGTGGCGGTCTGGGATGGATCTGCACATTGCCGCGCTCTTTGTTTTTGGCGTGTTGGTCGCGTACTACGGCATCACGCGGCTGGTGGTGCAGGCCGGGGTCTATTTTTTGACGCCGCCAGTGGGTGCTCAGGCTTTTGCGCTGGCGATAACCGGCACGAGTATCGGCGGGCACAATTTGGTGGCGCTGGGGGTTTCCTATACTTGGTTCGGGGATGTGCAATCGCTCTTTATGCCAGCGGCAGCACACGGCGCACGGCTCGGCGAACTGTACCGGATTCGCCGGTCGATGGCTCTGGCGCTGGGCATTGCTGCGGTCGTGGGCTTTACCACCTGCCTCTACTTCGTCCTCTCGCTGTGCTACAAGTACGGCGCGGGCAATTTTGGCTCCTGGTACTTTATCGCTGGCGGTGGTGCCGGCGGCATGGCGTACAATGGAGTGATCCGCCACTTCAACGATCCGTGGCCGACTGATTGGAACAAGCTGTCCTACTTTGGGGTCGGGATGGTGGCGTACTCAATTTTGGCCTTCCTCCAGTATCGCTTGCACTGGTGGCCGCTGCACCCGGTGGGCATTGCGGTAGCCCCGCTGTGGATGACGCGGCTCATTGCATTTTCGGTTTTTCTGGCGTGGGTGGCCAAGAGCGCGATTATGCGCTATGGGGGGGTCGCGGCGTACCACCAGGCGCGGCCGTTTTTCATGGGATTGATCGCTGGGTATTTCTTGGGGATTGGGTTGTCGTATTTGGTGGATATTTTCTGGTTTATGGGCGAGGGACACGCTTATTTTCACGGGTGAGTGGCGTTTGCGAGCCGTGCACTTACAAGCCGATTCAGGCTCACCTGATATAGACAACCGGCTTAGGCGATCCATGCACATAATCGTTTACAACTGACTACGGACATACCCCAAGCCATCAGCAAACTTTGTCAGTAGTCGGCAATTGTACGCAGTCAGTTCGTTTTCAATATCTGGATTCACAAAGTCTCTGGAGTTCTTAGTAATGAAACAGCTACAATTCTCAGATTCTGTAGCTAGATGATCAAGAATCGATGCATAAACTATCGAGTCTTGCGGCGAAAGACCGCGACTCTCTTGGAATGTTATCGCGGCTCTGATGATGCTTAAGCCTATGGGTATCACTTCAACCATCTGTAACATTCTTTGCAGAGTATCATCGAGTCGGCGTTTCTCTTCTTCATCACTTCTGAGCAATAAATCTGTGAGCTCCTGAAACTCATCCGATGACTCTTGGTAAGGTTTTGAACGAGAGAGTTCATGAATAGCCGTAATGAGTTGTTCATGCAGCCCTAGTCTTTGCTTTGAACGACGCACCCATGCTTCATACGGCTCTCCAATACTGAAGGCGGGTAACACCAAGCAAATATCTCCTGACTCTGATAGGCTCAAGAGTTCCAAGCAACTTTCATGTTCTTCTCGAAGAAAAGCGAGTTCAAGGACAAAATTTGATTCTACATACACAATCATACTGTATCTTCAATCGCAACAGAACCGTATGAAATCGCTTCGTATAAACCTGAGTCAAGGAGCCATTGGAGATTTGGGTCAACTGAGTCTTGTTGCAAATCTGTACGAACCATATCTTCCAGCCACGAAATCGTAAGCAGTTCGAGTCCATACCCACTTAGGTTGTTAAGAGAGCGAGTTGGCTTAAGATATGGTGCCAGTATTTTTGCGGCCTCTATTTTGTAGTCAGGTTTTGCCAGACTATTCATAGGCGTGGTGTCTGTCCACAGATAGAAAAAGTCAGGGAGCACGAGCAAGAAGTAAGGCACATGCGGTATGAACGAATGAGTCAATAAATTGTGACGCATACGGGTGACCCACTCAGCGGATGCACCAAGTTTGTTTTTGATTTCGACGACAAGTTGGAGCTTCCTGTCTGGACTGTACACCGCAATATCGACGCGTCTTATTGTATGAGTTTCCACAGTATGAACCTCCATGTATGGCTGGCTACAATCTCTTGAGAATATCTCAAATAGATTCTTAGCGAGTCCCGTAGCGATTTTTTACCTCTGTGAATCAAAGTACTTCCCATGTAGAACTCGGTCAAGCAAATCAAGCCATGAGAAGTAAGCGGAGGGACACGCGTATTTTCACGGTTGAATGCTGCTTGGCACATCGACGAGGAGTTGGCGTCCATTTAGCGGCTGCACCGGCCGATTGTTGCCGTGGACGATAGCTGTAAATGAGGCTATTTGCGCTTCAGACAATTCGATGGGAGTCGTCAGCACAAACCATTTGACCCCTTCTGAACAGGGCGGAGTAGTCAACGAGCCATCGTAGCGATAGGAGGACCTTGCGCTCGGCAACAAGTCGCCCGCGTCAACAGAGACCTGCTCAATGTGTTGCTCTGCGCCTGGGGTGCCTGGTAAATGCGCCCAGAGCGGGTTGAATGCGGCGTGTTCGCTGCCGCGCTCAATGAGCACCCCAATGACCGCTAACGTGCCGTCCTTACTTTGGTGAACGAGGTGCATTTCCATAGCAAACGGTTGGCCGGCCACTGTATGTTCGCTCGGTGCGTGGAAATGGAATTGCAGCAGTTCATACCTCGTACTATCCACCTCAATCCAGTTTCCTTTAGGGAACGCCACTTCAATTGTGTGGCCATTGTTGCGGATATGCAGGGCTGTCGGCTGGTAGTTGAAGGCGATAGCCGGAAGCGCTGCCGACGTGGGATTCACAAGGTCGATCGGCGATTGGTGCGTCCCCTCAGTGCAAAGGGCGTATTCTGGGCTTAGCTGCCCCCAAACGGCTGGCCCATTCTCGACGCCGTAGCCCCATTCGGCCTGATCGGGATGGGACGGCGCATTCTCTGATTCTGCATAACTATTTATGCAAGAAGCTATGGCGATAAAAATCACACCAATACAAACGTTGAATCTGTTCATTTTCCTCTCCTTTTGCTTTGCGATCGCCCAACTCTTGGGTGACGTGCGTTATCGTCAGGTGGCGTTTGCGAGCCGCGCACTTACAAGCCGATTCAAACTCACCCCTTGCTCCGCCGCTTGGATGGCGAGAGCGCGGTGCGATTCTGGCGGCAAGCGCACCATGAACTTTCCACTATAGCTGCGATCCGCTATTGGCTCCGGTACGGCTTCTCCGGTGATGCACATGTCTGCGAGGCACTCGCGCACAAGGCGCTGGATGCCGGACAACGCCGCAGCAGGCGTAGGCGCTAGCCAACTCAGCGATGGGAATTCAGCGCATAGACCCACATGTTCGTTGTCTTCAGCCGACCACGTAATGCGATAAGTATAATGGTCGCTCATTTCATACCCTCCAGTTTCTCGATTGCTTTGACGACTTGGCGGACTTGGTTTGGCCATGCCCTTGGCGTTTTGGATGTTTACTCGCGGATCGCCCAACCACGGTGTTCGGTAAACTCGATGGCTGGTGCTCTTCTGGCGCGGCTCCCCGAAATATGCGTCGCACACCTTGACGAGATCCGCGAACCGCACTCCCTTCGGATTATTGCGAATCGCCTTGAGAATTTCCGCTGTGCTCGCCATAAAGATATGATACCGATAATGATACTATAAGTCAAGAAAAGACGACTTCTCCATTGAGCCGCTGTCACGGGCGAGGAGTATGCCTCCCCCCACGCTTGAACCTCCCTCGCCGATACCCTATCTTGACAGCCGCTCGTCCCATTCTACAGACAAAGCAAATTTCATGGCCAAATTACTCAATGCGTTCTTCTTAGTCTTCGCTGTCGTGATGATTGCGGTCGTCGGTTTCGGCGATCCGGGCGCAGTCAGTCGCGCGGTAAACGATTTCTTCGGTTGGGCACCCAACCCGCCCGTAGAGGCGCGGATGGTGGATCCCGCGCAAGCCGCCGAGCTTCGCGCCTTAGTCGCCGGCATTGACGAGGCGGACATTGCCGCTGAGATCGCGCGCTTTGCTGCCTTCGGCTCGCGGGTGCCGGGTTATGCGGGGGAGCGGCAGGCTCGCGACTACGTGCGCCAGCGGTTTGAGGCGTTGGGGCTGGAGGACGTGCAGAGCGAGGCATTTAAGGTGGCTGTGCCCATAGATCGCGGCGGAGAACTGGTGGTGCAAGGCGGCGATAGTAAACGGCTCTACAGCTTGTGGCCCAATGGGGTGCGCACGCCCTCGCTGGGACCAGAGGGCGTGCGCGGTCCCTTGATCTACGGAGGCCAAGGCGAGCTCGAAGCATTGGACGGTCAGCCCGTGCAGGGCAGCGTCGTGCTCTTGGACTTTGCCTGCGGCCAAAACTACCTCCACGCCGCATCGCTGGGGGCTAAGGCCATCGTCTTCTTCGACAACGGCGGCGTCAACCGCGAGCAGGCCGCGGACAAGTTCCTCAAGGTGCCGGTTGACATCCCGCGATTTTGGCTCGAGCGGCAAGACGCGCTCGACTTGGTGGCGCGTCTGCAAGACGGGCCGGTTGCCGTCCACTTGAATGCGCGGATGGATTGGGAGGGCGTGGAAGCGCATAACGTGTATGGTTACTTGCCCGGGTCGCCAGCGATGCTGCCAGCCAAGAGCCGGGAAAAGCCGCAGGTGTGGCAGGACCAAATCATTGTCATCCAAGCCTATTACGACGCCATCTCGGTTGTGCCGGCCCTCGCCCCCGGAGCGGAAAATGCGGCTGGGATCGTCGCTCTACTCCAGCTAGTGGAACTGCTCAAAGAATATCGCCCGCACTATTCGGTGATCTTTTTGGCGACCTCTGGGCACTTTGAGGGCCTGTCCGGGATCAACGATTTCCTCTACCGGCACAGCCGTCGCAGCGACTATTTCCGCGAGCGCATGAGCGCGACCGAGCGCATTGACTTTGACCTGATGCTATCGCTGGATCTGTCGAGCCACGCCGACCGCACGGCCAGCTTTGGCATGGGCACCTTCTACAATCCCAAGTGGCGCACCGACAACTACGTCAAATACATGTTGACGCCCTATTCCAAGCGGCTGAGTCTTGCGGTCGAAGAGACCTTTGGCGACACCACGCGCCACTACGAGGGCATTGCCCCGCCTAAGCGCACGTGGAAAAACTTCATGCCCATCCCGCTCGCCTTTGCCAGCGAGGCCGCGGCCTTCGTCGGTCAGAAGGCCCTCGCCCTCGCCACGGCCAACGACGCGCGCGAGCGGATCGACACGCCGCTCGACTTGCCGGAAGCAGTGGACATGCAAAACCTCACGCGGCAGATCCAGACGCTCGCGGCCATGCTGGCGTGGGCTGGCCGCGACGCCGAGCTGCTCAAGCCAACCAAGTTGGAGCTGGAAGACTACGGCCACAGCTTGGCGGGCGCGATCTATTGGTTCGACCGCGATGTCAATTTTGCCGTGCCTAAGAAGCCGGTGCCGCAAGCGCTGGTGACCTATCAGCAACTCGGCCCGAACTCGGTCGGCGGGGTCCGCACCTTGATTGCGCAAGAGGCCGACGACGCGGGCCGCTTCCGCTTCGACATCATGCGCAACAAGCTGGACAACGCGATCCGCGCGTATGAACTCGATCCCTACGGCGAGATCATCTCGGCACCGGACATGGGCCAAGAGGGCGACGAGACGTACCCGACTGTGCATCCGTGGGGCTGGTGGGAAAACGAGATGCTGCAAGTGCTCTTTAAGTGCCGGGCGCTGAGTTTGTTCGAGACGGTTGACTCGCGCTATCTGTCGGTCTTGGACCACGTGACCGTGCTCGACGAGCGCGACGGTGTGCCGCAGTCGTGGGGAGCCGACTTTGTCGAAAGGCAGAGCAATGAGGAGGGCAAGGTAACGCTCGCCTCAGTGGTGTACGCCCAGCCCGGCACCCGAGTCAAAGCCCTG
>MKWU01004115.1_pt1 | contig 17744 bp, 14 predicted proteins | sample 809101 | NCBI WGS metagenome assembly MKWU01 (sample SAMN05860141, study PRJNA318959) | sponge metagenome | host: Aplysina aerophoba | place: Slovenia: Piran, Adriatic Sea, Gulf of Piran | collected 2013-05-07
CTACTACAAGAGGAAGCACAGAATCCAGGACTACAACTACGTATCTGCCCCCAAAATGCAAGCTCCTTCGAGTGACAGGTCGGAAACCCCAAATCAGTAAAACCACGGAGATGGATGTGAAAGCACTTAGACACAGATGTGACGTATGCGACATGAGCTTTGACACACAACAGGGTCTGCAAATCCATAAAACCAGGTGGTGCACAGGAAGGGAGGAGCCAATCCGCAGCAGAAAGGGTACTCAAGCTGACAAATTAGTGCGAAGGGACAAACGCAAGGCCATTGAGGAAAATCGCAATGACAAACTATTTCTCAAGGATGGATCCGAGGTCAAAGGAACATTTGCCAATGCTTATCTCGGTGTACAGCTGACTGTGGAGGGTACATCAGATTATGAAGTCAAATGTCGCATCCGTAAGGCGGAAGCAGCAAGAAATGAGATCCGTTCACTTCTCTGTGACTCACGTTTGCCGATAGCTCTACGAGTGCAGCTGCTGAGAGTTCGAGTTTTCAGCGTGCTCCTCTACAGTGCAGAGTCATGGGACCTCAGTGACGACTCCTTGTGCAGGACCCTGAAGCACTTCGGTCGCCGGTGCATGGCCACCCTACTGAAAAAGTCCAGTTCATCAGTCCTGAGGAGTGCTCCATGGCTGATCCAGTTCAGGCTGCACGTCAACTGCAATGGAACTGGGAAGGCCATGTAGAGTGCATGCCACTAGAACGCCTGCCAAAGTTATGTAGAGATGTGGTGGGCTATAGTGGTTGGTTTGACAGATGCCTTCTCAGCAGAGCTAACGACAGGAGCGAATGGATTGAACTGTACCACCATGCCCAACAAATGGACTGAAACCTCCATGATTGAACTGAATGAATTGAACTTACGTACAGTGCATGTTGCAGGCATCCCCGATCAGGGACTATGCCAATTATGATGATGATGATGATGATGATGATGTCCAGTTCAGGGATGGAGGTTGGTGATATGCTGCGAAATACAGTCTAAGGCTTGCCCCACAATGCCTTGGTATTTGTCTATTTATGACATGATAAAACATGGCCAAATCAGTTATTATTGCATGTCGTGACCATTCAGTTCGAAGTTGTAAAGCATTCATGCCGTTTGAGTCCAGTTCTGAAAGCACAAAAGAATGAGTTTGACGGAAGAGTTATTTGGCGGCGTCCCCTTGTTGGACCAGGACACAGAGATTTGTGAGGAGGCGACGGTATCAATACAAGAGATCCAGCAGTGGCAGTGCTCTGACCATGAGCAGTACTCACCAATCATCCTTACTGGTAATGCTGATGATACCATCGCATTGACCCATTCATCCACTCAGTCAACGCAGAGTCTCCTGCCTGCTATTGGTGGCCATCATGATCAGTCTCTGACTGGCAGCACGCCAAGTCCTGTAATGCCAACTGTGGCCAAGTGCAATTGTGCTTAACCACCAGAGCGAGCAATTGTGCTTAAGAGGATGTATATCAATCCTCTAAGGGAATTCCATCACTTGCTGGTATCCGGCATCCTATTGGCAGCTGAGTATCAAGTTCATAAAGAACCAATTTTAGGGCACGTGCTAGCACTGTGACTGATTGCACTCATATATATGCTGCATAGCTATGCCTGTTTTCATACATATGTATGCACAAAGGCTACATAGCTAGCTACATTGTTGAGTTGTTAAACCTCACAAAATTTTCTCGCTTTACGGTATGTATATTTAATTATATCACTGTATTTAATTATTGCACTGTATTGCTGTAAAGCACACATACACAACTGATGACTCTCGTAAGATGTTGAAGGCGAAAAGCAATGAAATCTACACCAAGACCACCATCCTGTGTGTCCAAGCTCCAAGGCCAATTAATTGCTACTGACAAAGTGAAGGTAGACGCCATCTGTAAGTGGTTGGAACAGAGGTTCACTGACCTACCTATGGGCTTCCACTTACCTCATTTTGATCAGCCAATTACAACATCTGAGGTTGAAAGCACTATGAATTTGCCATGTTACAAGACCATTCAAGAAACGAAGTTGTTTCTGATGAAAGGGATCTAGTCTGTTGGCTTCTCTGTTGCCCCATGCTCCAATGTTGTATGTAAGATTTAGAAGTATGTATGTATGCATTGTAGAGTCTCTTGGTCAATCTGTACAATGAGTGTGGTGTTGGCTAGAAGTAGGTAATGGCTTGCATCTCTGAGTAGTTGCTGCTAACTACCTATCGCACCAGATGATGTCTTCTGTACTATCCGGCAGTCTGAATCCACTTTGGCTGGAGTATAGGTAGTTGTTGATAGAACAATCAAAGACAATACTTTACGTATTGTAGTAGCTAGTAGTACTGTGGGGCACACACTAGTGAGTGGGCCTAGTGGCTTGCCAGGTTTGTGCAGAGGAATGAGGGTGCCTTGACCTAAGTCCAAAGGTTGCCCTTCCTCTAATGCCTGACTGAAAAGTGCATCCTGCAGAGTATTTCACAGTTCTCCAGTGTTACAGAGATCACTCCTGCAGAGTATTTCACAGTTCTCCAGCAATTCCATCTGGTCCACATCCACGGTTATTGTTCAATCTATGCAGGGCATTCTCAACTTCAATCTTGGAGATGGGACAGGTAAGTGGTCCTTTGGCTATGTCTACTCCTCTAATCCCAAGTTCTTCTGGTGCATTGAACTGCGATTGGTATAACTCTGATGCCTTCACTTTGTTGGAATTGATTGGAAGATGAGTTTTTCCTGAGGCTGCAAGAGACAATTGGGAGAGTGGCAAGTGGTGACCTGTTGATTGTGATGGGGGACATGAATGCAAGAGTGGGAAATGATACAAGCATCTGGGGAGAGGTCCTTGGTAGGCACGGTGAGGAAGTGTGCAATGAGAATGGAAAGAGGCTTCTACAGTTCAGCAGTGAGCACAACCTTTGAAAGTCCAACACATGGTTTCCACACAAGAGAATCCACAAGTTCACGTGGGAATGTTGGGGCAGACAACTCAGGACTGTCATCGACTACTTCTTGGTGGGAAAAGAAGCTAGGAAGCAGGTAATAGATGTCAAGGCAGTGAGGGGGGCAGAGATAGGAAATGATCATTACCTAGTGCTTATGAAGATAAAGCTGGAGGTGAAAGTGAAGAAGAGCAGACAAGAGGGGGTGAAGCAGCAGATCAACATGCACAACGTGAAAGATGAGAAAGTGAGAAGGGAATACCAAGCAGCGATCACAGAGTTGTTCAAGGAAGCTTGTGCTAGGGAGTGTACATTAGGAAAGGATGTGGAATTGGCGTGGAAGGAGTTGAAGGAAGGTATTGTGGGGGCAGGGATGAAGGTGTGTGGGACTACTAGAAGAAGAGGAGAGGCAAAAAGAACGAGGTGGTGGAATGAGGAGGTAAAGTATGCAGTGAGAAAGAAGAAAATGATGTATAGAAGACTACTGGACACCGAAACAGAAGAGGCTAAGCAATTGTACAAAGATGCGAAGCTGGAGGCAAAGAAAGTGGTCAGAAATGGTAAGAATGAAGAGTAGACACAGTTGGGTAAGGAACTGGAGAAGGATGCTCGGGGAAACGAGAGAAAATTTTGGGCTAGGATAAATGAAATTAGGAGACCAAAGGAGAGAATGACACATATTCATGATAAGAATGGTGAGGTACTGTCAGAGGAGACAGAGGTCATTGGGAGGTGGAAAGAGCACTTTATTATGCCAGGGAGAGGATGATCTGGAGATAACGAAGGAGGAGGTGAGAAGAGATGTGAGGAGGCTGAAGACAGGAAAGGCACCCGGAATATGTGGAATTGTGCCAGAGATGTTAAAAGCAGGGGGTGAAGTGGTAGTAGTATGGATGACAAGGGTGTTCAATATGGTATGGAGAGAGGGGGTGGCTCCTGGCGATTGGAGAAATGCAGTGATAGTACCGGTATACATCGGGGGACGGTCTGAATGTGAGCTAGTTAGTCAGTCCCTGGGTGCCAACATCGAAGGCATGTCTTATGCAATCGTGATCATAGTAGTTGCCTTTACCATTGACTGTTCGTAACAGCTACTCGTTCTGCCTCTTTACATCCCTATTTTACATATCTTCACTTCTTAATACACAGGTATCTCTGGATTGGGTAGCCTGTTATTTGCCGTTTCAGCTCCCTAGCGGTCCTTCTTTGGGCGTGTCCATACCGGCTGCATTAGTCAATAAGCTCTTCTAGAATGCCCATCATGAAACTTCTGGACAGCGCAAACAGCTTTTCTTCTATGAAAACCACTTCCCGCCGAAAATCACTACTTCTCTTCGTAAATATCTGTTTGCTAAAGTGTCTTATTCATTTTCAACATAGGCAACGATGTTTGGTTATTACTTGAACCACTCATATACATTTCAACCAATGAGATGCTAGCTTCATATTACACTACACTTTGGTCCTGCGACTGGCTTGTAAATATCAAACTGTAATTTGATTGGATAAGAAATATTTGTATGATATCCATCATCTCGCGCATAACATACGTAATTATCTATATATAGTGGACTCACTGAGGACAATCCACGGAGATGCTAAACACTTTCAGGCAATTGCCAGGAGTGTCCTTGAAAAGTCACGACACTGTGGAATTGTTGGATTTCTGTAAGTCCAGATTGACCCCCATTGACTATACAGAGAAGGTGATTCAGTGGTCATGCTTTTCAATAGATTCACATGGAATGAACACTTAACCATGTCCAGAGCGAGAATTCATAATCTTTGACAACCCATATTTTGTAAACATGCTTGACCTCATGGTACGAGTGATGTAAGTCATTTTAGATTACTTGCACCTCCCGTCCCTTCAATTTGATTGAATGACAGCAGTTGACACAACATTTTATAATTGAAAAGTCACACACTGCCAATTTCGTCAACACCTGAAGAAGATCAACGAATTGAAACATTCAGCCCACTTTTTGCATTATTTGGCGTTCTGTCTCATTTCAACAGGTAACAGTGCTTCCTTCAGGTTCTGTCTGGATTGTGGGTAGCCTGTTCTTTGCGTTTCAGCTCCCTAGGGGTGTGCAGAATTGAGTTCAATGTCTGATGTAGGACCAAACAGGCTCTGACAATGATTGCACCTTGATCTTCTTGTCCTTATTTAAGTGTGTCCATACACCCTTCCCACTCAACCCAAATGCACTGGGCCAGACCAACTACCTTCTGCTGCCCTTATTGCTGGCCGTGTTGTCATCTCCTATCCACTGTGTGTTCTATTATCAACACTTCCATTGCCTGTTCTGTGTTCTCGGCCCCTTGGAAGTGTGGCATTGTCAAACCTCTTCACAAAGGTGGAGACCGTGCCTCACCCACAAATATTGTCCCATCTCTCTTCTCTCAGTTCCTAGCAAAGTTATCGAAGCATGTTCATATCCAGCTTTCACAATATCTTCACACCGACAACCTGCTCTATCCTCCTCAGTCTGGATTCTGCCCTTCCCACTCAACCCAAACACAAAGTGGTATAAGGCCCTTGAGACCAAGAACTATGTAGGTGCAGTGTTCCTTGACATTTCCAAGGTCTTTTTTGACACTGTCAGCCACAAGCTACCTAGGTGTGTCCTCCACTGCCACTTCATGGTTTTGATTGGTTATTATTGTATTATTATTGTTGTTATTATTTTATTATTTATATGTAATAAATCTCCTTTTTGTAATTGTAATATTGTGAATTATATAATATTATATAATGTATAATAAAACAAAATGTAGTTATTAATATACAATTTATGTCAGGTCAAAACCCCTCCAACCCCCAGTCCATTTTATTATTATTTTATTATTATTTTATTTTATTGTTTATTATTTTATTATTTATTATTATTGTTTACTTATTGTGATTGTAGTAGCCTTTGCCATCGAAGACTATTGGTAACAGCTACTCATTCTGCCTCTTTACATCTCAATACATAGGCATGTCTGGGTTGTGTGTTGAATGTCTCATGTAGGTCCAATCAGGCTCTGACAATGATTGCAAATGAGTCCTTGATTTTCTTGTCCTTCTTCAGGTGTGTCCATACCTGCTACATTAGTCGATTGGCACTTTTAGAATACCCATCATGAAACTTTGGACAGTGCAAACAGCCTTCCTTCTATGAAAACCATTTCCCACCGAACAATCCCTACTTTTCTTCCTAAATATCCATTTGCTAAAGATAATATTCATAATTAAAAACAATAGTAATGGGAAGAGGGTGCCCCCTAAGTCATTTCCAGAAGGGATCCTCCTGCCTCCCCAAGGTCCTGAGCACTGCTGCAGCATTCCCCCTCTGTGCAAAGTGTCTTATTCATTTTCAACATGGGCAGCAATGTTTGGTTGTTACTTGAACCACTCATGTACATTTCAACTAATGAGATGCTAGCTTCATATTACACTACACTTTGGTCCTGTGACTGACTTGTAAATAGCAAACTAAATTTGATTGGATAAGAAATATCTGTATGATATCCATCATCTCGCGCGTAACATATGTGATTACCTATACAATGGACTCAACAAAGACAATTTCATGGACTCACTGAGGATGATCCACGGAGATGCTAAACACATTCTGGCAATTGCCATGAGTGTCCTTGAAAAGCCACGACGACTGCGGAATTGTTGCATTTCTGTAAGTAACTTGTGACATATATCGTATACTGCTACAGTCTGTTACAATCATCCATACATAAAAGTGATATGGCTTCCTAGATTCTTGACTAGTTTCAGTGTTTCATTCAATACTCAGGAGTTTGTCAACAAACAAAAATATTTTGTGGCATGCATCCCATTAGTGGTGCTGGCTGTATGGCTGTAGTCTATGCAATGTCTGATTTGGATAACCAGCCCAACAGCAATGATGTGGTCAGACAGAAAGTCCGGATTTAGCCAATTGACTTTACAGAGAAGGTGAGGTGAGTCAATACTGGTCATGCTTTTCAATAAATGCACATGGAATGAACACTTAACCATGTCCAGAGTAAGAGAATTCATAATATTTGAAAAGCAATATTTTGTACACATGCTTGACCTCGTGCTACAAGTGATGAAAGTCATTCTGCAGTTCAAGCGAAGTAAGTTAAACAGGGTATTGTGCAGCAATATCTGCAATGATGGCCTCCAGAGCAGAGCTTGCGGTTGTCCCATACCGCTCTCGCCACATAAACTCATCTAAGTAGCTTGGTAGCTGCACCAGGTGGCATCCTCTCATGAGCTTGAACTTAGTCTTCACCCTGTTCCAATATGATTCAACGTGCTGTGTGTGAACCCCAGTCGTGGGGTTCACAAACTCAATAGAATGATTTACAGTGGAGTGTGTCGCGACATTAGTCAGCGACTGCACTCTACTGTATGCGCTCCATTGGTCGCTGTGGATTATTGTACCAGGAAGTTTATGGGCCTGAATGATGGGCAGCAGCGTGTTCGCATCTCGGCATGGGACAATTTCTATATACCCAAGTGTGGGCCGGCTGCTTGTGTCCACAATTCCAAAGACCCACACTTCCTTACTGGTGGCTCTTCCTCGGTGGTGCTGTGACAAAGATAAATATAGTTTCATCAATGCCCAGTAATGTGCATTTGCCATTTTATTTCCATATGCCATTTTTGTGCATACCTTGGGTTTGTGCCGCATCAGTGACTCATCTATCTGCACAACCACGCCACTACCTCCCAGTTTAATTGGGGTGCTGACTAACTTCGCACTACACACTTCCCGTAGCCACTGATACACTGCAATAGCTGTGTTAATGTCTACTGCAGCCTCCTCTGCAGCGTCAGAAACGGGGTACTGTCTTGACAACCAGTAGATCAGGACCAGCCACTTCCGGAGAGGTAGCTTTGATTTGCTGAAGAAGCTGCCTTCTCTGATGGTACAGCATTTGTGGCATGTTGGACAGCGCCATCTGCAGTTTAATTATTATTTATTGTCATGTAGTATGTTTTGTGTTATTGATATGTATGTATGTGTTTACTTAAGGCACCACTAAGAATAACAAGTTTACATACCTGTGACCATCACTCCTGTCACTCCTGGGAGACAGAACCATGCGGCTAGCAACTTCTTGGTTTGCAGCCAGGAGATGATGTCCTCAACTGGACTACCAAGAAGCCTGCTAAATGCTAAGATTGACATAACCGCCGAGACCTTCGAAATTAGCGCCAGAGGGCACGTGACCTCTCTGATGACATCATCACACCTAGTGGTCACTTCCTATGACGTCACAATTGTCGCAATATGGCCGTGCCGACGGTGACAGAATCGTTTGTTGCAAGGAACTCTGAGAAGCAAGGGACAAGATGGTGCAGAACGCGTGTATAACGTTACATGCAGCTTTTGAGAGAGTTTGTTTGGATCCAGATGTCCTTCAAGCTGCTTTGGTGCTTGTTGCCAACTTAAGATTCCACTCCTTCAGCCAACCTATCCAGAACAAAACTTACCGTTTAGCAGCATATCGCCAGTTCACTTACTGGATCCATAGTTAACTTGGGAGGCATATCAGATGAGTCATACCAGCTTGTGTCGTCAGTCAATTGAGACTTATGTACCCAGAGCCATCTGAGCAATACATAGGATATCAAGAACCACTGGACATTGATGCATGAACACGCAACGTGTAAGTAATATTTGACTATAAAATTCTGCGATGTCATTGTAGTGAGAAATGTGCTTGGTGTTTACTTATATTATCCTGTTTGCGAGGTTGTGGCACACCTGCAATGTTGGGTGGGAGCTGTGAAGATGGTTGTAGTTCTTCGGTAGGCATGGACATGTCAATGTGGCGAGTCTCCACCACCTTGGTCAGCATTGCGGCTATGTAGGTCATATCTTCTGACCTCTGTTATTGGCTTAGCCTCTCAGTCCTTCCTTCCCTATGGATAGACAACTTTGTATCTAAGATCTCCAGCCTGAGTCGTTGCCTGCTGTCTTCCCACATTGTGGTTGTTGTCGTTCTGACGATCATTCCCTCCCTGGAAAAAGTGGTTCCGCTTCTCACAGTACTTGAGGAGGAGGGAATGGTAGACTTCCAGGGTACCTGTGTGGCTGGCTAAAGTCATCTGAGCAAGAGCCTTGATTAAGGTCTTGTTCAGAACTATAGACTGCAAGGCTTGGTGAGATGCGCTTCCTGGCGTCAACCATTGCATTCCATCTATCTTCTCTGGATCCAGGGGTGGGTGAGCACAAGATGTCAACTTCTCTGAATCCCCAAGTGTGCTCATTGCAGCAGTGATGGAGAACAGAAATCCACTTCTCTTTGAGACAAAGGGCATCCCCCTCGCATGTCATACATGACCACCACAGGTGATTGCATATTGACTTTGTCCATGGTGACAAATCCTGTTTTCCTTTCTGTTTGGATGCCTTGGTAAGTTTCTCCATGAGGCCTTTGGATACATGCCAGACATCAAATTTATGGTTGATGTGAGGATACTCTGTCAACATAATAAGGCGATTCCTGTATGTTGCAATAGATGTAAACTGAAATCCTGAAGCAATCAAGTTATCTACACACCGTTTGAAGCCTTCCGTTTCCATTGCCACAGAACTGGTAGCTTCCGTTACTTGCACAACACAAACATTTAGGATCTCACCAGTCTTTTGTGCCATCATTGTATCTGTGGAGTACTTTGCATTGAAACCTGGGCTGTCTACTGCCACTGGTTGGCCACAAACTCTTCTGTGAAGGTCCTGCTGGTGATTGTCCAAGTTTGGTGCTTGTGCCCTCCTTATGGTGGTTGGACGTGGTTTGGGCTGTGGCTGGAAAGAAGATTGTTAGAACTGCATCTGGCTTACATCTGTGCTTCGTTTTGATTCCCAGCATAAGCTCAGCTTTGAGATCATGCTCAAAGCAATCTTCTGAGAAATGCACAGAGCATATGTGGTTACTTTCCCTGATTGGCGGATTCTCCAAACGCAATTTGACAATCCAGGTCTTCAGCAACTCTGGGTTCTTTACCGGCAGCAGAAAGAAGCTGATACCTTTTGATGCATCTTTGCAACGATTGTTGCAGCCATAAGCAATACACTGGGGCATTGTTGGCCCTGTAAACCAGCGAAGGAACAGTGACCAAACCAATCACACGTGGTAGTTGTTTCTTGCAGACCTTCCAGGTGGCTCTCACGTGTACAAAGGAAAAGGGGCGGATATGGTGGTGTCCTACACCTATAATGCAAGCGCCGGATACAGATTCGCTAAAACAAACGAAGTACTCAGGCTTAGGAGAGGTGCTGAGAAGATTCTTCTGAGAGGTTTAAGTCAAAACTTGATGCAGTTCCCCTTTAAAGTGTGTCCATTTCAGCTTCATTAGTGTCTTTGTGCCTCTTGGTTGACAAGTAACTCCAGAATACCATTCAGTCTTCTTAGAAAACCATTTTATCACAGAACAATCACTACTTCTCTTAGTAAATATTCGTTCACTAAAGTGCCTGTTATCTGTTTCAACATGAGCAACAATGCTTGCTCTTGAACCACTCATAAATATCTTAAACCAAAGAGATGCTAGCTTCATATTACAGTTTGTTTCAACAACTGAGTTGTGAATATCAAACTATAATTCGAACAGATAAGTATCTGCATTATATCCATCATCTCGTATGCAACATACATAATTATCCATAATATCAACTCACCAAAGATGATTCCGTGGAATACAGGGTGACCGTTACTACAGGTTAATATTACAGACTAATGAATACACATTCATTCAGGACTTCCACCAGTGACCATCTATGCTGGGCGACTGTGTAACTCAGGTGACCGCTGACACAGGTTCCATTGTAGTATGTTGGACCATGACTGCCTTCCTTTTGCCCATTTGGGGAGGAATTGTTGTCCACAAAGACCGGAAACGTCTCTAGTACAGCCTTCATTTTTGTATTATTAGATCTTTTCCCAGTGTTGCCATGGCGATCTGGCTTGTTTCAACAGGTTACAGTACCTCCCTCCTAAAGGCTGTGACAACATACCTTTTCCTTGGCAATGTCATACCTGGTTGGCTGGGGCTGAGGCAGGTAGCCTCAATATGTGGCTGAATAGTTGACAGTGGGCACGTTGATCTAGTCTGTTGTCTTCGCTGTTGCCCCATGCTCCAATGTTGTATGTAAGGTTTGGAAGTATGTACGTATGCCTTGTAGAGTCTGATTGTCAGTCAGTGTGTTGGTCAATCTGTACAATGAGGGTGGTGTCGGCTAGCAGTAGTCTTGACTCTCAATGGCATCCATGACCATGAGTAATTTCTGTTGGCTGTTAGTGTCAAAGGCTCACTAAGGTCAACTCCAAGTAAATGACTTGTATATCTGAGTAATTGCTGCTAACCACCTATTGCACCAAATGATGTCTTCTGTAATATGGTTTATGTATTGTATTAGATAGTAGTACTGTTGGGCACGCACTAGTGAGTGGGCCTAGTGGCTTGCCAGGTTTGTGCTGAGGAACGAGGGTGCCTTGACCTAAGTCCAAAGGCTGCCCTTCTTCTAATCCCTGATTAAAAATGCTTGCCAGTGTTACAGAGATCGCTCCTGCAGAGTACCATGATTTGCATTATGCAATCATGATAATTGCCCACATGTTTACACAAGCCAGATCTGCGAGGTGAATGCACATCGAAACCACGTCCCAAGGTGGTTTCACTGATGCGAATTGGAATGCACACATCAACGCCAATGCACGATTTGTGGTGAGAATGGTGTGGGCATTATGTTCCAAGGAGAAGACATCATCTCAGCTCATTACTGGAGTTCAAGGAGTCTGAGTTTGAACTGTCATTACTGTAGACCATAACTTCAAGGAGAGTTTTCTGATTTCGCCTGCATTGTGGATGAACAATTAAATTTTAGGAAGTGGGTGGTTGTGGTTTCTCCTCATCTAGCCTTCCCTCAAGGCGGTCCAGACATGCCACCAGCTTCTGGAGCAACTCCGTCTGTGTGTCAATTGCAGTGGCCTCTAATCCTTCTCTAGGATCAACTTGGCAGACATGGCTAGGTTTGGGTCCCAAGTAGGATTCCATCTGTAAATTAGCTGAAACAGCATCTTCGATGGTCTCCAGATGCTTCTGGTGTACACTAAAGGACACCTGTGGGTTACTGATCTGATTGATGATGCTATTCAAAGCTAGGAGTTCACATCCTTGTCGTCTTCTAAGTATGCTTTGTCTGCCAAGACCTTTCTCGCCCCCCAGTGTGGCCCAGTCTTTGCCCTTGTTCCTATTTTACAGCTGAAACTCTGTCACTCGTATTGCTTCTTCAGCGCCTTCTTGCAGTTGTCATAGTTGTCATGTGTCACTTTAGGGATCCTCTTTAAAGCCATCAACGCTTGGGTGGTCAACTTGACACAAAGCCACTTCAGTTTGTCGGCATTCAACTCCCAGCTGTTGACTATCGCCACACGCTCAAAGTGATCAATCCACTGGTCCCAGTTACCTGATTCTCCATTGAAGGTCTCGAGCAGAAAATATGGACGACTGCTCATCTCGATCAGGGTCTCGATCTCTACTGCTTCGAACAAACGTGCTGAAAACAATGAGAAGCGATCCTACCGACTACACCACTGCAGTATGCGACGTTTCGCACTAATGGAGAGTGAAAATTCTCACAACAGGCCACAGGCACTTACAAGAGGACTCCCAGAACAGCTGTTCAAGTAACACTAAAAAGATGACCATCTGTTACTGTGAGGCTTGCCACTCTGCTGAGTTACTTGTACCTCGCCGAACGGTTACCGCAAGTGCCTCACAAACAAGGATTATCGTAATCTTGCTCTGCTCTGCTCGACAGCTAGCAAGAGCCTCTTAAATACAAAACTTAGAAAAGTGACCTAACTGTGTACAAGAAGATAAACTTTAAACCACATTCAGGTGAAGGGAGATGGCTTAATGTCTTTACACGAACTCAATCAAATGTAAAAGAAAACTGAATTATAAGTACATCAGAAATCATGATAGAGGCTCATGCTACGGAATACATAGAACCAGGGAGATATTGAGCTAATACGTAGCAATAGTTCCAACAAGTAAGACGTTTTGACCGCGAGGGTCTTCGTCAGTTACAAAACTGTTTTGTAACTGACGAAGACCCTCGCGATCGAAACGCCTTACTTGTTGGAGCTATTGCTACGTGTTAGCTCAATATCTCTCTGGTTCTATCAGAAATCATATTAAAACCAACTCAACTAGCAAAAGTATCTCAACATTTGGTGTGTTACAACAACAGAAAGGTGTAAACAGGTGACTATCTAACCATGACAAACAAGATGGGACCTAAAGCTACACATGGCACACATTGTTTACAAACACACTAGGTTACAAAGGATGAGTCATGGAGGGGGAGGCATGACTACCTCACAGTTACACAGACAGGATCAAACTGGTTACACAATGTATGATGCAACAACAAGGCAAAGCTATATAGATTTATTCGTTACACATATTGCAGTTCCCTATTCTCGAAGGTTACAGTGTTTATAAGTGTGTCTTGGGGAGGCTTGATGGCATACGCCCGAGAGCGTTGAAGTGATGTGCTGAACTTTCCTTGCCCATAATGCGACTATTCCAGATCATGTGGTTGCTGTGTCTAGCCAATCGTTCTCTGCAGTTCTTCAGTTGATATGCTGGCCTCACGGAAGCCTGCTCTTCGCGATGAATGGTGTGGTTAGGGTTAGGGTTAGGGTTAGGCCGTATTGATCAAAAGCTTCAGACTGAAGCAATGCTGTTGCAAAAAATTTCTTGTAATGTGTAATTTTAAATGAACTTGCTGTTGGGGCAATTGATTGCCTATAGGGAGGTCATTTATAAAAAGAGAAAAGAGCAGTGGGATTAGGTTACATCCTTGTTTGACTCCTTTGTAGAAAAGAGATATGATCTCCCGTAGGGGTTCTGTACACAAGCAGTACATTTGGCATAATAAGATTGCAAAAGGTGGATCATGCATGGGTGTAGTTTCATGGCAGTGAGCCTAGACCATAGTAGTGAGTGTGGGACAGAGTAAAATGCTTTATTTAGGTCAACAAAGCAGCAGTTATTACAGGATCCAGATCACTGGTTGCAGCAACCAGGCCAGGCACCATATCCAGTCACACCTGTTAAGGGAGGTGGCTGTAACTGTCAGTCGAGCTGCCTTGGAGTTTCCCACACAGTGGCAGCAGTAGATACAAGCAGGGAACTGCTCAGTTTCTCTCATTTCTCCAACACAAGAAGACTGCACCAAACATGACCAGTCTGTATATTGTATAAGTGTCTCTATACATGTGAATCTAAACTGGCAAAGTTTCCTTCTTGGATGTCAGAAATGTATAAGTTTAGTCTTAATCATCATTTGGTTGTCCTTGTACCATTTTCCTAACACATTTAATAGATTTCCACTTTGATTGGACAGTCTGCTAGAACTATTACATCATCTTCAAGCGGTAAAGCATTACTTTTAGTATTTTCTTCTTCTATTCCCTCCACAGCTTCATTTAGGTATTCAATTATAAATATGTTATAGAGGATGGGGGAAGTGTACATCCTTGTTTTACACCAAGACCAACTTTAAACGCTGGAGATAGTTTGTCATTTGCCTTTACTGAACTATACAGGTTTGTGTAGAGTGCTTTCAGGGAGTGATTTCAGGAGCTTTCCTCTGATGCCAATTTTGATAAGTGTACGCCACAACAGTTCCCTAGGAATATAATCAAAGGCCTTCTTGAAGTCTACGGAGCATGTATATGTGTATATGATAGCTACTTTCCTATTTTCGATTAAAGCATATAGTGATGATATGTGGTCTTGACAACTGTTTTTTTGTTTTTGTTTTTTTTGCGAAATCCATTTTGCTCATATAGTGTATTGTTTGTGTATTCAAAATGTTGCAGAATGCCTCTGCAATGCATAATTGTACAGTGATTCCCCTATAGTTATTGTGATCGTGTCTGCTTCCAGATCCCTTGAAATTGGGGTGATCATACTATGTAACCATGACTCTGTAAGTATTACATGATGTCTCCTCTTTTAGTATGCTAAGGCATATTTTATATGATCCTGATGTATTCCTTCTGTCTGATTGGATCAATGTAGAATGGATTTCTTCAGCTGTGATTGGTAATTTTGTCTGTATGGGTACAGTTCTCACTGTTATTCATACTAGAAGTGAGTTAACCATCTGGTTTCTTCATTTCAATCCAGTTTTTTGTTCTTGTCATCCGCAATTGATGTATTATGAAATTCTTTGTATATGTGATCGTCATGAGGTGTTCCTGCTTTTCCTTTAAATCTTTATGCATAGCATTTCATTGCCTTCGATTAAATCTATGCTGATTATATTTGTAATCTTTCCAGAAGTTTAGTCTATGAGGAGGTTCTGTTGACCTTTTCCAGTTACCTTGTAAAATCCTGAGTTCTTTCCTACAGGAGTCGAGATCATTATTTCACCGTGTGTTTAAGGCATGTATTATGTCACTTAGTGTATTTATTAGTTGCTCTATGGCTTTTTTGTCACTACCTTTTGATTTGGCTTACTTTGCTAACCCCGGAAAGACTTCAGCTTTTATATTGTGTTGATTTGTTCTGTTATCGTGCAATTGGTTTTGGTGCCTGTCTTCCAAAGTGTCGTCTGTTGTATAATCCCAGAGTAGCAGGGAGTGGTTTGGTACCGAGTCAGTAGGAATGCTTAATTCCTAGATTGTATCCAGCATTGTTGCTATCTTAAAAGTGGTTGTGTTTTCCAAAACAGTTTGATTGTGCTATGACATAATCTACAACTGACTTGCCAAGAATGTAAAGCACTGTAAATTTGCCATATCTCACGAAAATCTCCTACTTTAGAGTTACCATATCACAGTCTCAAAAACAATCAACTAATTGTCTACCATGAGAATAGATAGCTGTATCTAGACACTCCCCTTGGGGTACTGGTTTAGTATTTCCAGATTGTCGTTTAAATTTCCAATCCTAGTGCAAGAGGTTCCAGATTCGTGCACAAGGTCTCGTCGAACGTCCCAACGGTAAATGCGCCATAAATCAAATGAGCAGATCAAATCCAGAAGATCCCAGCAATACAAGTACATTTATATGATGTCCAATCAACAAGAACGAAAGGTACGTGTCTGTGAACAAAGAGTAACAGGCTACAAAACAGAAGTATGCGTTAAGTGCTTCCTGATGAGCTAACTCAACAGCTACTAAAAGGACATATAACACATTGTCACAGCCGCACTAATGCACTGTCACAGCACCACTGTTACAGTAGCATTAAAATATCAAAGAATTCATGTGACTTGTCCACTCTATTTGATGATGCCAGTGGTAGGTAGCATACACAAATGTAAAGTACTTGGTACGGATCCTTAGTTTGCGTGGATGACAGCCATGTGATGTCCTCGTAGTTCTTATCTAAAATATGTATACTGTACTTGTTAAAGAGACTGTCTTTGATTAAAATTCCAACCCCTCTGCATCCCCTTGCAGCTCTTTTAGAGATATTCAGTCTCTTATTTTCAAACCATATGTATCCTAGGCTATTTAAGAAATATTAGCCCTTAATTGTATCTGGTCAGACAGCGCTGTTCAGTCGCGGCTGGATAGTGCTTCGAGGACAGCTGACATCTGGAGCGATGTCGCTGGACGACTTTGAGCTGCTGGCTTCGACAGCAGTGTAAGGACAAGATGAAAAATTTGAAGCAGTGCTACAAAGATTTGAAAGATGGCCACAACAGGAGTGGACACAATCGTTCCAATTGGCCTTACTACGACCTAATGGATGATGTTCTTGGGGACAGGCCGTCGACTAGACCTCGGAATGTAATAGACACAACGCACTCCACACCACCACACCAGAAGAAATGCCAGTAGTGGACCAGAGGGAGGAAGCAACGCCGACTTCGTCTGGGCAGACTAGACCGGCCACCTCTCAACCAACCTCTAGAAGCAAGCGACCTCGTCTCAATGCTTAGGAAAAGGCACTGAGTGGGGTGACTGAAAGGTTGGAGGTTGTCATCATCATCGCAGTTTCCACATGAGCAAACCATTGATGGGTGGAAAGAGCATTTCCACTGGTGAATCACCTGGGCATTATACTTCCCACGCTCTCTCATTCGACTGGCATAAACCTGTGAATTCTTTCCAGATTGGGTGAATACCAGGAAGTGGTTTATACGGGTATTGCGAATAAAATAATCAGTGACACACCCACAACCAGCCCTGTGGTTACACATTGCACAGCAGCAGGTGACTGAAGTGACGGAGGGATGCTTGACAACGTGGTGGTCCTTGTATGTCTTTGTGAATGACTTCTTTGCCTTGAGATCTGTCAGCCAATGGGAGTGACCCCCGCCCAACATGCCCTCCACAATGCATGATGGAAACTGATGGGTACACTTCTGTGATGGCCTTTGCTGATGAGGAGTCACTGTCCTGCCAATTTACTGACACATGACAACCTTCTTCTCTTGCCTGCTGGAATAGCTTCCGAGCCAGGTGCCCCTCAGCTGACTTTGCTGTGCCAAGATGTAGTGGCTACTCTACCACGTCGTCACTTCCATGCATGCAAAAGTGGCCATTCCAACTACAATGGTGTTCTTCAGGTAGTTCTTTACAATAAATGTAAAAGTTTTGACTAAAGTGGCCCCTGGTCAACCAGCACCCATTAGCCATTGTGACAGCATTCTGCCAACTCCCAAGCTCTTCTGTGGGCATTGCCTTCATCTCTGCCTTTGCACGTTCACATAATTCTTGTAGCATTCTCTGGATGTTCGCATGGCATCTTTCACAGCTGTGTAAATGTA
>MKWU01004116.1_pt1 | contig 17743 bp, 17 predicted proteins | sample 809101 | NCBI WGS metagenome assembly MKWU01 (sample SAMN05860141, study PRJNA318959) | sponge metagenome | host: Aplysina aerophoba | place: Slovenia: Piran, Adriatic Sea, Gulf of Piran | collected 2013-05-07
TGCCGCGCCGCCGATGCGGTCGTGGTAAGCCCCGACTATCGATTGAGCCCGGAGCATCCGTTTCCGGCCGGATTCGAGGATTGTCGGAGTGCTCTGATGTGGACGTTCCAGTCCTCGAGCTTGCTGGCCATCGACGCCGATCGGATCGCGGTGGCCGGGGAGAGCTCCGGCGCCAATCTCGCCGCCGCATGTGCAATCGATGTCCGCGATTCCGGCGCACCGCCGCTCGCGCTCCAGGTACTGGTCTATCCCGCGCTGGGACTTGATTTCGACACAACCTCCTACGTCGAGAACGCCGCGGCACCGGTGCTGAGCCGTGACGAAATGACCTTTTTCTGGAAGACCTATCTCGCGGCAAACTCCGAGATTCGAGATCCCCGCGCCGCGCCGCTCGTGGCTCCGGATCTGTCCGGCCTGGCGCCAGCCTGGATAGCGAGCGCCGAGTACGATCCGTTGCGAGAAGATGGTGCGCGCTACGCACGGCGGCTCACCGAAGCCGGAGTGCCGGTCGACTACCGTAACGCGGAGCGGCTCACTCACGGCTTCATGCGCGCATGGTCGGTGAGCGATGACGTGCAAGCCATCGGTGCCGCGATCATTGCCGCACTTCGCGGCGCATTTGGCGATGCGGATTAGGGCGTGTTCACACTAACGGGGCGAAAAAGCACCGTTTTCGGACAGAAATCCACCGTAGGTCGGATTAGCGCAGCGTAATCCGACATGGCGCATCGCCCGACTCGGGCCGTGATGTCGGCTTACGCCTTCGGCTAAGCCGACCTACAGTGTCGATGCGGCGCGTTAGTGTGAACACGCCCTAGTCCGATCCCGATTCGCGCCGCGCCATTCGATTGAGGCTTGTAATTTCACCGATTCACGGTTGCGGACGCGGATCGGTGAAATATTACGCCTACGACGCCACCCGCAGGGTCAGACGCAGCCCTGCGGCATCCGGTGCATCCGGGCTCGTTCCGGCCAGCTCCAGATCGAGCACTTCACAACGGTCCCCAGGCTCGAGCGTTCCATGGAATTCGACACTGGTCTCGTCCCGCCCGAACGGCGGCGTGCCGTCTTCATGGACATCGTAGCGGACGATCCGCAACCGTCCGGCCACGCGCCCATTCTCCACGCGGTAGGTCCCCGTGTGCGCGTAGTGGCGGTCGCCGCCGAGCACGCGACCCTCTTCGTATCCGTTCTGCGAGACCCGCACCGGCTCGAACACCAGGACGCCGATGCTCGCCATTGCCCGGTCTCCGACGAGCTCGGCGGACCACAGTCCTTCCAGATGGTTGCGGGCGGCCACGTCCCGAACTCGCTCCCGGACTCCTCTCCATGCCTGTTGTCACTGCCCGCGCAGGGCCATCCCGATCAGCACGCCGCCCCACACGAACAGGACGATTGCAATGTGGAAGAACCACGGCACCGCCGACTGCCCCGTCATCACGAGCATGCCAAGCGCGCTGACGGCGATTCCGGCATAGAGCTTCGGCTTGTTCACCGTTCCCGGGTCAGGAGAGGTCGGGGGCTTTGGGCTCGATCCGGGTAGGGGACCGTCTTGCCGCCAAGCCGAGGCTCGAATCCATCAGCCTGCTGTCGGCGGTCGCCGCCCTGACGGAGCGGGTGAAGCTGGGCCCGCGTGCTTCGCGAGCTTTCCCCTGTGCCATCCGATCCTGATTGCCGGTCAATGGGCCAGCTTCGACGCCGCCTTCGTCTACGCCGCCGCGCTCTCCGCCGGCGCGGCCCGGAACGCCGGCATCACCTCCGCCGCGAAACGCTCGAGCTGCTCCAGCATCACCGACTCCGGGGTGCCCATGCTCGACTGCACGTTGACCGTCTCCAGCCCCGGGAACTGATCCTGCAGCTCCTGCAGGTACGCGATCATCTCGTCGCCGGTGCCGCAGAACCACGAGCGGGACTGCATCTGGCGGTCGATGGTCGGGAAGTCGGCGTCGGCCCAGCCGCCGCGCCGGGCGACCGCCGCGGTCTGCTCGTCGGTCAGGCCGCGGAAGAACCCGAGCGGCGCGAACATCTTCGCGTGCTCCTCGTAGTACGGCGTCGCCTCGCGCACCGCCTGCTCCTGGCTGTCGGCGAGATAGAAGTTGACGCCCACGCAGATCCCCTCGCCGAGCTTCGCCTCGATGCCGGCGCGGGCGAGCGCATCCCGGTAGCCGACCACCGGCCCCTCGCCGAGCAGCGCCGAGCCGCCCCCGACGATGCCCCGGATGCCGTGCTTGACCATGAAGTCGAGCCCGCGCGGGTTCGCGCTCACGATGGGCTGCCAACACTCCACCGGCAGGTGCTTCGGGCGCGGCACCAGGGTGAGCTCCTCGAGCTCGTAGCCGCGGTACGGAACCTTCGGGGGGATGGTGTAGTGCTTGCCCTTGTGGGAGAAGCTCTCCTCGTTGAACGCCTTGAACATGATGTCGACCTGCTCCTCGAACATCTCCCGATTGAGCGCCTGGTCCATCATGATGCCGCCGAGGGTCTCCACCTCGCGGGTGTGGTAGCCGCGCCCGACTCCGAAGATCACGCGCCCGTCGGTGAGGATGTCGGCGGTGGCGTAGTCCTCGGCGAGGCGCAGCGGGTGCCACATCGGGCAGATGTTGAATCCGCAGCCGATTCGCAGGCGTTCGGTCACGTGCGCGAGATGCACGCCCAGCATGAGGATGTTGGGGATGACCTCGTAGCCTTCGTGCTGGAAGTGGTGCTCGGCGAGCCACAGGGCGTCGAAGCCGAGCCGGTCCATCGACTTCGCGAGGGACTCGGTCTTCGAGAACACCGTCATGAGGTGCTCGTTCGGGTAGCGGCGGTCGTTCGCCGGCGTTGCGTCCTGGCCCATGTCGCCCAGGTCGACATGGCCCGCGTAGAGTGACGAGAACTTGGTGATCATCGGGTTCCTCCGTGGATTCCGCGCGGCGCGGCGGCCACCGGCCGTGCCGCTCCACCTCGCCCGGAACCTATCACGAGCGAACGGCCCCGCGAACCCCGGGCACGGGCAACCGACGCACGGAACGGACGCGAATTCCGGGGACGTCCATCACGCGACGCCGCGCTCGAACCGTGTACAGTCCGGCGTCAAGGCTTGCCCCGATACTTGCCGACTCCCCCGACTCCCCCGACTGCCGATGAATCCGTCGCCCTTTCGCGCGCTCCTCAACCCGCACCTCGCCGGGCTGGAGGAATACGCACCCATCGAGCCGTTCGAGGTGCTGAGCGCCCGGCTCGGAATTCCCGCCGAGCGCATCGTCAAGCTCGACGCGAACGAGAACCCCTACGGCCCGCTGCCGGCGGTGACCGAGGCGCTCGCGCGCTACCCGCACTTCCACGTCTATCCCGACCCGCGGCAGTCCGCGCTGTGCGATGCGCTCGGCGCGTTCATCGGCGTCCCCGCCGCCCACATCGTTGCGGGGCACGGCGCCGACGAGCTGCTCGACTACCTCTGCCGGCTCTTCCTCGCGCCCGGGGACACGGTGGTCAACACGCCCCCGACGTTCGGGATGTACAGCTTCGACGCGAGGCTCGCGGGCGCGACGGTCATCGACGTCCGCCGCGGCGGCGACTTCTCCGTAGATGTCGAGGCGATCGAGGCCGCGGTCGAGGCGCATCGGGCGAAGCTCGTGTTCCTCACCTCCCCCAACAACCCCTCCGGCCACTGGCTCGACGACGACACGCTCGAGCGCATGCTCGCGCTGCCGGCGGTGGTAGTGCTCGACGAGGCATACGTCGAGTTCGCCGATCACCCGAGCCGCGCCGGCCGGGTGCTCGACCACGACAACCTCGTGGTGCTGCGCACGTTCAGCAAGGCGGCGGGGATCGCGGGGCTCAGGCTCGGGTACGGGATCTTCCCGCCGTGGCTGATGCAGGAGCTGCTGAAGTTCAAACAGCCCTACAACGTGAACGTCGCGGCGAGCGTCGCGGGGCTCGCGAGCCTGCGCAACACCCGGCAGATCGAAGCGGTAGTCGGGAAGCTCAAGGCGGAACGGGCCCGGCTGTACGCTCTGCTCGAAGCGCTTCCGGGGATTGAGGCGGTCCCCGGCTCGCAGGGCAACTTCATCCTGTGCCGGATTCTCGGGCGGGACGCGCGCGATCTGAAGCTCGCGCTGGAACGCGGCGGGATCCTCGTCCGGCACTACGACAAGCCCGGGCTGGAGGGTTGCATCCGCATCTCGGTGGGCCGCCCGGAGCACACCGACGCGCTGATCGGCGCGCTGCGCGGCCTGGCCTGACCATGCCCGCGGCCCGGAGGCCGGCACCGTCGAAGGCTCTCCAATCGCGTTCTGCCGGCACCGCGGACGCGGGCCGGGCGCGTCAGTACTGAAGCTCCGGCCGCACCCGGTTCCTGAGCGGCTTGCCGGCGAGGTGGCGCTCGATGTTCTCGAACACGAGGTCGAGTGTCCGCGGCGTGTAGTAGTCGCTGTCGTCCGACGAGCAGTGGGGGGTGATGATGACGTTCGGCGCCTTCCACAGCGGTGAGCGCGCCGGCAGCGGCTCCGGGTCGAACACGTCGAGCACCGCGCTCATCTCGCCGCTGCGCAGCTTCTGAAGCAGCGCATCGTAGTCGACGCAGTTGGCGCGGCTGTAGTTCACGAGCCCCGCCCCCGGCTTCATGAGCGCAAGCGCCTTCGCGCCGATCATGTGGTGGCTCTCGTCGGTGTGCGGCGCGCTCATCAGGACGAAGTCCGCGCGCGGCACGAGCGCGAGGAGCCGGTCCGGGGTGTGCATCTCGTCGACATGGCGATGCCGCCGGCCGCTGCGGCGCACCCCGATTACGTGCATGTCCATCCCCTTCGCCCACTTCGCGACGGCGCCGCCGATATTGCCGACACCGACGATCAGCAGCGTCTTTCCCCCGATGTTGCTGTTGAAGCACTGCCGCCAGCGGCCCTTGCGCTGGTGGGTGACCATCTCCGGGACGCGGTTGTTGAGCATGAGGATGGCCATCGCCGCGTACTCGGTGGCGCGACGGCCGTGGACGCCGCGGCTGTTGGTGAGCACCGCCCCGGGCGGCAGCCAGTCGAGCGGCATCAGGTGGTTCACGCCGGCGGCGTGCGCGTGCATCCACTTGAGCCGTGGCGCACGGCGGGCCAGGTCGTGGCGTGGGATGTCCGAGGCGAACACGACGTCCGCCGTCTTCAGTCGCTGCTCCAGCACGTCGCCGTCGTAGCCGATGGAGGTCCGCACCTTGCCGCCCAGCGCGGGGCGGCGCGCGAGCGCCTCGCGCACGCGCTTGCGGTCGGCTTCGAAGACCGGATCGAGGCGACTCGTGTTCTCGACGTGCAGGTGAATTCTGGATTGAGGCACGACTCACTCCCCCGCGAATGCGTGAGTATTCGATGTCATGGCCGATGTCATGGCGGATGTCATGGACAAGTATCCCTTCCGGCAATTTTGCACGACATGTCGCCGATGGGGGACCGATTCGGGCACGACACCGATTATGATTCGCCGTCGGACTCCGCCCCAACGCGAAGATGCAGCAATGCCGACGACTTTCACTGGAAACTTCACGCAGCAACTGCCCATCCCCGAGGAGGCCATCGAGCGTGCGATCGCCGTCATGCGCTCGGGAAGGCTGCACCGGTACAACGTAGCCGACGGCGAGGTGCCGGAGACCGTCCGGCTCGAGAACGAGTTCGCCGCCTACATGGGTGCGCGCTTCTGTCTCGCCTGCTCCTCGGGCGGCTATGCGCTCCAGACGGCGCTGCGCGCCTTCGGCGTCGCGGCCGGAGAGCCGGTGCTCACCAACGGGTTCACGCTGTCTCCGGTGCCGGGCGCCATCGCGGCCGCAGGCGGCAACGCGGTGCTGGTGGAAATCACCGACGACCTCGTCATCGACATCGACGATCTCGTGCGCAAGGCGCGGTCGAGCGAGGCGCGGGTGCTGATGCTGTCGCACATGCGCGGGCATATCGCCGACATGGGTGCGCTCATGGACGCCGCCGAAGACGTCGGCGTCGCGGTCATCGAGGACTGCGCGCACACCATGGGCGCACGCTGGGGCAACACCAAGAGCGGCGCCCACGGCCTCGCGGCGTGCTTCAGCACCCAGACGTACAAGCACATCAATTCCGGCGAGGGCGGGTTCATCACCTCCGACGACGAAGAGCTGATGGCGCGCGCGACGATCCTGTCCGGGTCCTACATGCTGTACGGCAGGCATGAGGCGGTGCCCGCCGGCGACGTATTCGACCGCGTGCGCCTGGAGACTCCGAACTGCTCGGGCCGCATGGACAACCTGCGGGCGGCCATTCTCCGCCCGCAACTGGCCGAACTGGACCGGCTGGTCGATGCGTGGAACGTGCGCTACCGGGCCATCGAGGAGGTTCTCGGGTCCGTGCCCGGCGTGCGCCTTCCCAGGCGCCCCGACCAGGAGACCTACGTCGGCAGCTCCATCCAGTTCCAGGTCCCCGGCCTGGACGAGGTCGCGATCCGGGCGCTCGTGGCGGCGTGCACGGCGCGAGGCGTCGAGCTCAAGTGGTTCGGGGACGCCGAGCCGGTGGCGTTCACCAGCCGCTACGACTCCTGGCGCTACCTGGAGCGGCAGTCGCTGCCGGCGACCGACCGCATCCTCGCGTCGCTGCTCGACATGAGGATTCCCCTCACCTTCAGCGTCGAGGACTGCCGGCTGATCGGGCAGATCATCGGTGATAGTCTGGCTGAAGTCCGAGCCGGCGGGGATTCGTGAGGGGTCATTCGATGTCGAACGGCATCTTGGACACTTGCCGTGCGTGAACTCGTTGACCGAACACCGATGCGTCGAGCGGCAATGGAAGGCGGGAGGTCATGTCCGGCGAACAACTGATCGGCGATGCGGAGCTCGGCCTGGGCTCGAACGAGCGACCCGGCGAGCGGACGGAAACCGCCGCAGTCTCGCGCCGGCCGTCCGAGTTGCTCGATCGGTCCGAGGTGGAACGACTGTCGCGACGGACCAACGTGCACGGCCTCGCGTACTTCCTGGGCCACTACGCGCTGATCGGCCTCGGCGGGTGGCTGTGCTGGGCGACCTTTCCCGGACCGCTGTTCTGGCCCGCGTTCGCGTTCCAGGCGGTGGTGACGGGCTTCCTGTTCTCGCCGCTGCACGAATGCGCGCACGGATCGGCGTTCAGGAACCGAGGGCTGAACGAGGCGGTGCTGTGGATCACGGGGTTCGTCTACGTCGTGCCGCCGTACTATTTCCGCTACTTCCATCTCGGCCACCACCGCTTCACGCAGGTGCCGGGCAAGGACCCCTCGCTCGTGCTGCCCGAGCCCGCGACCTTCCGGCAGTACCTCTGGTATTGCGCCGGGCTGTGGTTCTGGTGGCGGAACCTCTCCTGGATGGTGAAGCACGCCTGCGGCGTCGTGCACCCGGCCAGCGCGACCTACGTGCCGGCGGGACGGCGCGGCCTGATGGTGCTCGAGTCGCGCATCATGGTGGCGCTCTACGCGGCGCTCTTCGCATCCGCCGTGTATTTCGGGTTCGTGTGGGTGCTGGTGGTCGCCTGGATCGCGCCGCGCGTCGCCGGCGAGCCCATCCAGAGAATCATTCGCGTGGCCGAGCACGTCGGCTGCGACGAGAGCCCGGATCTGCTGCGCAACACCCGCACGACGCGGACCAACCGGTTCGTCAACGCCATCGCCTGGCAGATGCCGTACCACGCCGAGCACCACCTGTTTCCGAACGTGCCGTTCCACGCGCTTCCGGCGGCGCACGCGCTCGTCGGCGACCGGGTGGTGGTGGAGCCGCGCGGCTACCTGGCCGGCCAGCGGGAGATCATCCGGCGCCTGCTCGAAGCCGGACCCGCGGCCCGACCCGGAGGCGAGGCTCGATCACCGTTGCTGTAGACTCCTTGAGCGGGCTTCAAAAGGCGCGGTCTCGTCAGCCGGTCTGCTGCGACGTGTCGAAGTGACACGCCTCCCAGTGGCCGGGCGCCTTCTCCTCGAGCTTCGGGACCTCGACGCGACAGCGTTCCTGCGCGTAGGCGCAACGGGTGTGGAACCGGCACCCCGGCGGGACGTTGACGGGACTGGGGAGGTCTCCCTCGAGCCGGATGCGCACGACCTTGCGCGCGCCGCGCCGGGCCGGCACCGCCGACAGCAGCGCCCGCGTGTACGGATGGCGGGGGTTGCGAAACAGCGACTTGCGATTCGTCCTCTCCACCACGACGCCGAGGTACATGACGGCGACCTCGTCGCAGATGTGCTGCACCACCGCGAGATCGTGGGAAATGAACAGGAACGTCAGGTTCAGCTCCTCCTGCAGATCGCACAGCAGGTTCAGAATCTGCGCCTGAATCGCGACGTCCAGCGCCGACACCGGCTCGTCGCAGACGATGAAGTCCGGGTGCAATGCCAGTGCGCGGGCGATGCTGATGCGCTGGCGCTGGCCGCCCGAGAACTGATGGGGAAACAGGTTCCTCTGGTTGGGACGCAGCCCCACCAGCGAGAACAGCTCCGCCACCCGCTCCTCGCGCTCGGCGGGGCGGCCGACCCGCTGCACGTCGAGCGGGCTCCTGACGATGTCGCCGGCGGTCTGGCGAGGATTGAGCGAAGAGTACGGGTCCTGAAAGATGATCTGCATGCGCCGGCGCATGTCGAGCAGCGCCTCGCCCTCGAGTGATCTCAGATCCACCCCGTCGAACAGGATGCTGCCGCCCGTCGGCTCCACGAGGCGAAGCACGGACATCCCCAGCGTCGTCTTTCCGCATCCGCTCTCGCCCACCAGGCCGAGCGTCCGTCCGCGGCCGACGGACAGGCTCACACCGTCCACGGCGCGCAACGTGGGCCGCGCGCCGAACAGGCCGGGACGTGCGAGCCGGTAGTGCACGTGCAGGTCGTCGACGGCGAGCAGGGCGGCGTTCGTCATGGTGCGGCGTGACCTCCTGCGCCGTCGGACTCCAGCCAGCACTTCACCGAACGGTGGTCCCCCAGGCGCGAGTATCCGGGCAGCTCGCGGCACTTCGACATCGCCGACGGGCAGCGGGGCGCGAACGGACAGCCCTCCAGCCCGCGCAGCAGATCCGGCACCGTCCCGGGGATCTCCGGCAGCCGCACCCGAACATCGGACGGGTCGTCGACGATCTCCGGCATCGACCGCAGCAGGCCCTGCGTGTAGGGGTGGCGCGGGTCGTCGCTGATCTCGTCGAGGGAGCCCTCCTCGACCTTGTGGCCCGCGTACATGACCAGGACCCGATCCGCCATCTCGGACACCGCCCCGAAGTCGTGGGTGATGAGGACGATGCACGTGCCGTGGGTGTCCTGGATCTCCTTCAGAAGGTCGAAGATCTGCGCCTGGACGGTCACGTCGAGGGCGGTGGTCGGCTCGTCGGCGAGCAGCACCGTGGGCTCGCACGCCAGGGCCATCGCGATCATGACCCGCTGGCGCATGCCGCCCGAGAGCTGGTGGGGGTATTCGCGCACGCGGCGCTCGGGCGCGGGGATGTGCACCATGTCCAGCAGATCGACCGCCTCCTTCCATGCCGCGGACCGGTCGATCCGCTTGTGGCGGCGAATCGTCTCCGCGATCTGGTTGCCGATGGTGTAGACGGGATTGAGCGAGGTCATCGGCTCCTGAAAGATCATCGAGATCGCCCCGCCGCGGATGCTCCGTATCCTCTTCTCGGACACCCCGACGAGATCCTCGCCGTTCAGCAGCACCCGGCCGGCGGTGATGCGTCCGGGCGGCGAGGGCACCATGCGCAGCAGCGCGAGCGCGGTCATGCTCTTGCCGCACCCGCTCTCGCCGATGATCCCGAGCGTCTCGCCGCGGCGCAGCGAGAAGTTGATGTCGGAGAGGATCCTGACCTGCCGGCCCTTCACGCCGAAATCGACGCACAGGTTCTCGACGCGCAGCACGACGTCCTGCGGATCTGGCGTTGCCCCGGCCACCGTGTGCCGCTCCTACCGCCCGCGCAGCTTCGGATTGAAGGCATCGTTCAGCCCGTCGCCGATCAGCGCGATGCAGAGCACCGTCACCAGGATGGCGACTCCCGGAAACGTCACCGTCCACCACGCCTCGAAGAAGAAGTCCCGGGACAGTCCGATCATCTTCCCCCACGTCATCACGTCGGGGTCGGTCAGCCCGAGGAAGCTCAGGGCCGCCTCGTAGATGACGGAGATGCCGACCCGGAGCGTCACCGCGATGATGAGCGGCGGCAGCGCGTTCGGAAGGATCACGTGCAGCATCATGCGCCGGTCGGTCGCGCCGACCGCGCGTTCCGCGGTGACGTACTCGCGCTCCTTGATCTTGAGGAACTCGGCGCGGGTCAGGCGCGCTTCGGTCGTCCAGGTCGTGATGCCGATGGCGATGATGACCGTGACCAGGTCGTGCGAGAACACCGCCACGATGACCATCGCGAACACCAGCGGGGGCAGCACCTGGAAGAACTCCGTGACCCGCATGAGGGCGTTGTCGGTCTTGCCCCCGTAGAACCCGGCGACGGCTCCGATGGTGATGCCGACGAACACCGCGAAGATCGTGGCGGTGATCGCGATCGCGAGCGTCGTTCGCACGCCGTAGATGATTCCGGTGAACACGTCCCGGCCGAGGTAGTCCGTTCCGAGCAGCGTGCCGTCACCGGGCTCGCGCAGCGGCGCGCCGACGATCGCAAAGGGATCGGCGGCGAGGATGATCGGACCGAACGTCCCGATGAGGACGATGACGGCAAGGCTGGCCGCGCCGAGCACCGCCGCCTTGTTCGTGCAGAACATCCGGGCCGTTTCCTGCCACCAGATCTCCGGCTGCTCCGGGAACTGCTCGACCGTGAACGTCCGAGTGCCGTGGTCCGGGTCGGTGTTCATGAATCAGGTGATCGCCTTGATTCTCGGATCCAGCGCGCCATAGATCAGATCCGTGATGATGTTGGCGATGATGGTCGTGACCGCCGCGCCGAACAGCACGCCCATGATCACCGGATAGTCGCGCCGCACGATCGATTCGTAGAGCAGCGGGCCGAGGCCGGGCAGGCTGTACACGGTCTCGACCAGCACCGCGCCGGAGAAGATCGCCCCGAGCTGCAGCCCCGCCACCGTGACCACGGGCAGCGCGGCGTTCTTGAGAGCGTGCTTGTAGGTGATGGCGAATTCCGAAAGCCCCTTCGTCCTCGCGGTCCGGATGTAGTCCGACCCGAGCACGTCGAGCATCGACGCCCGGGCCAGACGGCTGTAGCTCGCGAGGTAGAGGATGGCCAGCGTGAACGTCGGCAGCACGAGGTGGTTCAGCACGTCCAGGATCTTGTCCAGCGTCCCCGCTGGCGCGGGCACCGACTGCAGCCCGTAGGCGGGGAAGAGCGGCAGGTGCAGGGCGAACGCGAGCAGCAGGATCATGCCCAGCCAGAACACCGGGGTGGCGTAGCCGAGCAGCGAGAACATCGTGACCACGTGGCTGAAGAGCCCCTGGGGGCGAAGCGCCGCGACGACCCCCATCAGGGTGCCGAGCGCCACCGCGATGACGAACGCCGACAGGGTCAGCATCAGGGTCGCAGGCAGGTGGAGCAGCAGCAGCGACAGCACGGGCTCGTCGTAGTAGTGGGAGTACCCGAGGTCCCCGGTGAGCATCTTGCCGAGATAGGTCAGGAGCTGGACGTGCATGGGCTGGTCGAGCCCGTAGGCGGCCCGGATGCTGGCCGCGAGCTCGGGGTCGCCGCCCCCCGCCTCGGTCATGATCGTGTCGACGATGTCGCCGGGAGCGAGCTGGAGCAGGAGGAAGTTCAGCACCACGACCGCCACGATCAGGACGGCGCCGAACAGCAACCTCTCGGCAATCGCTTTCGGCATGGTTCAGGACGCTCCGGACAGGTGCGCGGGAGGCGGGGGCGCTCGGCGCAACGACACCGGAAACGAATGCGCCCACCCGGATACCCGGAGTGGGCGCATCGTTTTCCAGCGATCGGGAAACGCTATCCCTGCGGCGTCTTCCAGTAGACCAGGTCCCATGCCTCGCCCCAGCCGTAGGACGGCAAGTAGAGGTCCTTGTGATGGAACCACTGGCCGACGACATCGAACAGCCAGTTCATCGGCATCTCTTCGATCAGGATCTTCGAGACCTCGTCGTACAGCGCCTGGCGCTTGTCCAGGTCCGCCTCCTCGGCCGCCTGCGCGAAGATCCTGTCCACCTCCTCGTTGCAGTAGCCGGAGGTGTTGGTGTAGGCCTGCTTCTTGATGTTGTCGCAGACGTACAGCCGGCTGACGCCGACCGCCGGATCGACCTTGTCGCCCGGCCAGTTCAGCGACATGTCGAAGTTCCACGCCGCGATTCGCTTGCCCCACGCGGCGAATCCCGCCATCGGCTCCTGGTTCACCTTGATGCCGATGTTCTTGAGCGTCTGCGCGATGTACTCGCCGGGCACCGAGTTGAGGTCGGGCCGGAACGGCTGGCCGATGTAGATCAGCCCGAGCTCGAAGCGGACCCCGTCGTCATTCGCGGGATACCCCGCCTCGTCGAGCAGCGCGTTGGCCTTGTCGACGTCGTACGGATAGCCTGTGATGTCGGGGTTGTCGAAGATGTTGGTGAACGGCAGCGGTCCCTGCGAGGGCTTGGTGTATCCCGCGTGCAGCACGTCGGCGATGTAGGCGCGATCGATGCCGTAGGCAATCGCCTGGCGGACCGCCTTGTTGGCGAGCGGTCCCTCGCGGTTGTTGAACTCCAGCACGATGGAGCTGCCCGAGACGCTCTTCATCTCCGCGAGCGCGAGATGCTCGACTTTCTTGAACTCGTCGATGTCGGTGAGGCGCATGACGCCGCTCGCGTCGGCGAGCTGGAACTCGTTCCTTTGCAGCCCGATTCTCCGCGCGGTCTTGTCCTTCACCAGCTTGTAGATGATCTGGTCAAGATGGGGCAGACCCTCGATGAAGTGGTTCGGGTTGCGTTCGACGATGTAGTACTGGTCGGTCTTGAATTCCTTGAGGACGAACGGACCGGAGCCCACCGGATCCTTGTGCGCCGGGTGCTTCATGAAGTCGCCGTCGCCGTAGACGTGCTTCGGCATGATCGGCAACTGGCGCGGTGTCGTCGCGGCCACCAGGAGCGGGCCGTGGCGCTTCGAGAGGCGGAAGACGACGGTGTGGTCGTCGGGTGTCTCCACCGTCTCCACCGGACCGAACATCTGCGGCCCGAACCGATGATGCTTCTGGACGACTCCCAGCGAGAACGCCACGTCGGCGGAGGTCACCGGCTTGCCGTCGTGAAAGGTCGCGTTCTTCGCCAGGTTGAAGGTGTAGGTCAGGCCGTCGTCCGAAATCGAATACGATTCGGCAAGGTAGGGAACGGGACGGTTGTCCTCGCCGAGCCTGACCAGGCTCGCGAAGATCTGGGACGACACCAGTCCGACCTCGAACGCGGAGTGCAGCGGATTGAGGCCCGGAATGTTGCTCGACAGGTACGTCATGGAGCCGCCCTTCTCCTGGGCGACGGCCGCTGCCGAAGTCAGCGCCAGCATTGCCGCCGTCAGCAGCGTCGCAACGCTCGCGCGTACGCCGCGCATGGCGCCCCCAAGTGCAGATGTGCTTCTCATCTATGAATCTCCCTTTGTCGTTTGCGTGAATGCTCCGGGATTGCGTGAATGCTCCAGCATGCCCGCGATACCCGATGCCTCGATGCTTCTACGGACGCAGCACGGAGCCGTTGTCCACCTCCGTCCGCGCGCCGTCGCGCATCGCGAACCGGCCGTTCACCAGCACGTGGACGATGCCGCCCGCATAGGTCCGGGGCTCCCTGATGGTACAACGGCTCTGGACGGTCGCCTTGTCGAATACCGTGACATCGGCCGCGAGTCCGGGCCGCAGCAGTCCGCGATCGCGCAGTCCCAGACGATCGGCCGGCAGCGAGGTCATGCGGCGGATGCCTTCTTCGAGCGACAGGACACCGCGGTCGCGAATGTACAGCCCCAGGAAGCGCGCCGCCCAGCCGTACCCCGACACCGACCCCACCACGTTCGCGAGCGCGCCGTACGGAGCGAGCGCCAGCGTATCGGATATCACGACGCACTCGGGCTGGTGCAGGCAGAGGTCGATGTCGTCGTCGCTGAAGCTGTGTGAGGTCCACAGCAGGCTGCCCATGCGATCGCCCTCCTCCTCGATCAGGTCGAGCGCCGCATCGAAGGGCGAGGTGTTGCGCATCCGGCCGATGTCCGCGAACGTCTCTCCCACCAGTTGAGGGTTCTCCTCGCTGTTCATCAGGGCAATCCGGTCCCAGCGCTCGTCGGTGACCAGCCGCCACATGTGCTTGGGGTTGCGCTTCATCCGTTCACGGGTCTCGGGGTCCTTCAGCCGTTCGAGGATTGCCGGGGCGCCGCCTTCCTGCGCCCAGGGAGGCAGGATGGCCTTGATGAGCGTATGGGCCCAGTCGTGGGGGATGACGTCGAATGCGACGTCGACCCCCTGACGGCGCGCCGACTCGATCATCTCGAGACTGTGATTCATCGCGTGCGGCGGCGCGCCGTACTTCGGCTGGATGTGCGAGATCTGCAGCCGTGCCGAGGCGTTGCGCGCCGTGCACAGCGCTTCGCCGAAGCCGAGGTCGTAGTACACGTCGCGATTGCGCACGTGGGACGCGTACAGCCGATCCCGGCGCGCCGCCACCTCGCACAGCGGAACGATGTGCTCCGGCGCGCAGATGTTCCCGGGCCAGTACTCCAGCCCGGTCGAGAAGCCGTACGCGCCCTGGTCGAACGCCTCGGCGAGCAGCTCGGCCATGCGCTGCGTCTCGTCGATGGCGGGCGTGCGAAGCTCGTCGCCCATGACGGCCCTGTGGATCGCGCCGTGCCCCACGAACGCCGCCACGTTGACCCCGAGCCCGTTCGAGTCGAGGCGTTCGAGGTAGTCGCCGAAGCTGTGCCAGCCCATGTCGACCGCGCAGTCCTCGGAGTACCCGATGGCGCCGTGTCGGGCGTCCCCGGCGCGGGCGACGGGCGCGCAGCTATGGCCGCACTGTCCGACCGCCTCGGTGGTGACGCCCTGGTGCACCTGGCTCTCCGCCCTCCCGTTGACCAGCAGCGTGAAGTCGGAGTGCGTATGCAGATCGACGAATCCGGGGCATACGGCGAGTCCGTTCAGCTCGATGCGGTCGGTCGGCTGCAGCTCGGACAGATCGCCGATGCACGCGATCTTGCCGTCGCGAATTCCGATGTCGCCCCGGAACGGCTTGCGGCCCGATCCGTCGAATACCTCTCCGCCAGCGAGAATCACGTCGATCATGATCTGTCTCTCCCGGGTGGACCGTCTCCCGCGACGCGGACGGCCCTTGTTGAACAAACTCACCAATCAGGACTTCATTCCTTCACGCAGAGGTCCGACTTGATGCCATCGAGCAGCTCGTTGAGCGACGTCACCGTTTCGGAGGGGACATCGCCGCCGTCTCCCAGCGTGCCAGGCGTTCTCCGCCGTCACCCCCCTTTTGCCTCCGCCAACCGTCGCCGGACCTCTTCGAGCAATGCTTCCACCTGTCCGAGCGCATTGTCGCGGTCGAGCGGATGTACGCCCGGGTCGGCACCGGCGTAACGGAGGCGAACGGCGTATCGGGTGTAGTCCACCAGCTCGTCGAACCGCCCGATGTCCGCGCCGCGAGTCCTCAACATGTCCAGCAGCGACGCCAAGTCGTGCGACAGGGGGTAGATCTCGCCCAGCGAAGCGAGCCATGCCTTGAACAGCTTCTCGGCTGCCTGCTGTACATGGAAGCCGAATATTTCGTCGGCGAAGACGGCGGCATCGCCCATGCCGCGAAGAGCGTAGGCGTCTCGCTTCGCCGCCTCCAGGAGCACGCGAGCTTGCTTAGGGTCGCTCATAGAGCACCTTGCCTTCGCGAAGCGCGCGCGCGAGCACGTGATTGAGAGAATCGTGCCAGTAGTCGACTTCGTCGCGGCTGTAGACCAGGATGTCCTTCGGAACGTGGAACTTCGCCAGGACGCGCCACAAGCGCGTCTCTTCGACACCGCGGTTCCGGCCTTCACCGAAGGGCGTGGACTCGATGACGATCAGATCCACGTCGGAGTCCGCGCCGGCCTCGCCGCGCGCGCGGGAACCGAACAGGATCACCTGTTCGGGATCTACTTCGTCCACGATGACCTGCACCATCCGCCCCAGAAGGGCGTCGTCAACTCGCGTCATGGCACCACTTCCCCCTGCTTCCCGTTCCGTGAACTTCCTCCTCCATTCACGAGCGAATCCCGATCCAGCTTGACCCAGACGATCTGTCCATTCTCATAGAGAGCCAAGCGAGTGCCGTTGTCCGCGGCCCGGCGGGGGGCGCGCTCGGCGGCTCGGTGCATCGCCGCTTCGGCGCCTGCAAGGTCCGGGTCGCGGGCGGGCTCCGCCGGCCTCTCGTTTTCCGACTTCCGCGGTTTCATCGATTCCCTCCCTCCGCAAGCAGGACCCGCCGGTCGCATCGGTCGGTCTCGGTACGAACGGTTCGAGAAGTGGATTGCAGCGGACAATACGGCAAACGCCATGTTGCATATGCTATATCACCAATTCACAACAGGCCGTAGAGCCATCATCTCGCAAGGTCGATCACCCCGTTCGCCGTACGATTTGCGCCGGAGTCGAGCGGATCTTTGCCGAGAATGGCCCTTGAGCGCGGGGACCGCCCGCGGCTTGACCGTCACCCATCGCTTTTGCACGATGCCCGCGCGCACTGGGCACCGAGAAAGGGCTCCGGACCGCCGACCGGCATTTTCGACCCCCGCCCCAGCACCGAGTCCTTTTGTCCCCCCCCCCCGCCACTACGAAGGCGTCCGCCGCCCCCTGCTCGACGCGGTGTCGCTCCCGCCATGGTGCTACACCTCCGACGCGTTCTACCGGCGCGAGGTCGAGGAAATCCTGGTCAAGAGCTGGAACCTCGTCGGCCGGGTCGACGAGATCCCGAACGCCGGCGACTACCGCGTGTTCGACCTCTGCGGCCGCTCCGCGATCGTGGTGCGCGGCGAGGACGGCGAGGCCCGCGCGTTCGCGAACACCTGCCGGCACCGCGGCACCCGGCTTCTCGACGACGCCGGGAACTGCCGCGCCGTCATCTGCCCCTATCACGCGTGGACCTACCGGCTCGACGGTTCGCTGTTCGGCTGCCGCGGCATGGAGAAGACACGCGGGTTCGACAAGGCGACCAACGGCCTCGCTCCGGTCCGGCTCGGCGTCTGGGCCGGGTTCATCTTCGTGTGCTTCTCCGACGAGTGCCCCGACCTCGACACGTGGCTCGGCGACATGCCGCAGGAGTTCGGCCCGTACCGGTTCGAGACCTTCGAGCTCGTGCGCCGCAGGTACTACGACCTCGACTGCAACTGGAAGCTCTACATCGAGAACGCGATGGAGGACTACCACACACCGACCGTGCACAAGAGTTCCATCGGATTGCAGGAGACGGACCCGCTCGAGACGGTCGGCGAGTGGGACTCCATCCACATGGAGAGCGAGGGCACCATCGCCGTCCTCCCCGAGGACACCACGCCGTTCCCGCACGTCGAGGGCCTGGAGGGACGGCCGGCGACCGGGAGTTCGTTCACCGTGCTCTACCCGACGACGTTCTTCGGCACCACCAAGGACTGCATGTGGTGGCTGCAGACGATCCCGAACGGCCCGGACAAGTGCCGGGTGATCCAGGGCTCGTGCTTCCCGGCGTCGACGGTGGCGCGGGCGGACTTCGGGGAGCACGTCGGCAAGTACTACAAGCGCTGGGACAGGTCGATCCCCGAGGACAACGCCATCTCCGAACGCCAGCAGGCCGGACTCGAATCGGCGGCGGCGGTCCCCGGCGCCACGTCGCCCGCCGGCGACCGCT
>MKWU01004119.1_pt1 | contig 17729 bp, 14 predicted proteins | sample 809101 | NCBI WGS metagenome assembly MKWU01 (sample SAMN05860141, study PRJNA318959) | sponge metagenome | host: Aplysina aerophoba | place: Slovenia: Piran, Adriatic Sea, Gulf of Piran | collected 2013-05-07
TCCTCGCAATGAAGTGCGGCCATGCTCACCGATTCGGTGCCCAGGGTGGCCTAAAGACCTTGGCGAACTGGCCTAAAGACCTTGGCGATTCCTTCGTTTACTGGCCTATAGTTCTTGGCGTTTGACACCGGTGTAGGGGCATCCCTTGTGGGTGCCCTTGCCCTCTGTCGTTGCCGCGCCCCCACCCCGCCGGAGCCCACGAGTAAAATGGCCAGAAATGGCCAGAAATGGCTCACAATTTCGCGTTGGGTGACAGCTGCCCCCAACCGCGCATGAGGGCGGTCCCTCCTTGGGCGCGTGGTACACTTCCCGCCGTCGATCCCCCCGAGCAGGGCGGTCATCCGAGGTGGCGCGTTGGACGAAGGCGAACGGCTGAAGGCGGAGAACGAGGCACTGCGGGCCCGTATCGCAGGACTGACCGGCGCCATCCTTCGCATAAACGAGGCCCTCGACGTGGACTCCGTCCTGCAGGAGGTCGCGGACAGTGCGCGCTCGCTCTCCGGCGCCCGCTACAGTGCGATCACCACGATGGACGAGGCCGGTGGGTTCCAGCGCCTGGTGGTCTCCGGCATGACGGAGGAAGAGCAGCGGAGGATGTACTATCACACGCCCGACGGATGGAGGCTCTTGTGGTACCTGAGCGGGCTGCGGGAGCCGCTGAGGACGCGGGACCTCGTCGAGCACATGGAATCGGAGGGCTTCCCGGGATTCCCGTTGCCGGTGGGGGCGTTCCTGGGTCTGCAGATCCGGGAGGGCGAGCGGCACGTGGGGCACATCTACCTCGGGACGGACCCGGGAGAGCCGGATTTCACCCCGGAGGACGAGGAGACGCTGCGGATGTTCGCCGCCCAGGCGGCGATGGCGATCACCAACGCGCGCGTCTATGGGGAAGAGCAGCGCCTCAATGCCGATCTGGAGGCTCTCGTCAACACGTCCCCTGTGGGCGTGCTGGTCTTCGATGCGAACACCAGGAGCGTGGTGCGATTCAACCGGGAGGCGCAACGCATCATCACCGGCGCTCACGGGACGTCCCGCACGTTCGATGAGTTCCTCCGAACGGTGTCCTACCGGCGGATGGACGGGGCCGCAATCTCCCCGCAGGACCTCCCGCTGGAACGGGCGGCCGCGAGCGGGGAGAGCGTCAGGGCGGAGGAGGTGGTGTTCCGCCTGCCGGACGGCACGGAGACGAGCACCCTGGTCAACGCAACGCCGATATGGTCGGAGGACGGAGAGGTCGTCTCGGTCGTCGTCACGGTCCAGGACATAACGTCCCTGGAAGAGTTGGAGCGTTTGCGGGCGGAGTTCCTCGGGGTGGTCAGTCACGAACTCCGTGCGCCGCTGACGTCGATAAAGGGCTCCGCTGCCACGGTGCTGACAGCCTCGTCCCCGCTCGACCAGGCGGAGATGCTCCAGTTCTTCCGCATCATCGAGGAGCATGCCGACCACATGCGCGACCTCATCAACAACCTGCTGGACCTCACGCGCATCGAGGCGGGAACCCTCTCCATCGCCCCCGAACCCACCGGGGTGAGCTCGGTGATCGAACTGGCGAGGAACGCCTTTCTCAGCGGCGGTTACCGGAACAGCGTTGAGATCGACGCTGCGTCGAACCTGCCCAGACTGCTGGCCGATGGCCGCAGGATCGTCCAGGTGCTGCACAACCTCTTCACCAACGCATCCCGGTACTCGCGCGAGTGGTCCTCCATCCGGGTCGCCGCGTGGCTGGAGGGCCTGCACGTTGCCATCTCCGTCACGGACGAGGGTACGGGCATACCTACCGAGCTGCGGCCCTACCTGTTCAGCAAGTTCTCCCGCGGGGAGTCCACCGACAGGAAGCATGAGCTGGACGGATACGGTCTCGGGCTCGCCATCTGCAAGGGCATAGTGGAGGCGCACGGCGGCCGGATATGGGCGGAAAGCCCGGAGCAGAGGCCCGGCACCCGGGTCGTCTTCACGGTGCCTGTCGTGGATGAGGCCGCCGGTGGCATCGCATCGCCGGGAGAGGAGGCGACGTCCGGCCCGGCACAGGAGGCACTGCAGTCCGAGCGCATCCTCGTTGTCGACGACGACCCGCAGATACTCCGGTACGTCCGCAACACGCTGTCGCAGGCCGGCTACGTCCCCACGGTCACCGGCGACCCGGAGGAGATGGAAGGCCTCCTGGAGGCGGTGGACCCCAACCTCGTCCTGCTGAACCTCGTGTTGCCCGGAACGGACGGGTTCGAGTTGATGAAGAGCATCTCCGGGGAGACCCCGGTCATCTTCCTGTCCGGCCGCGGCAGGGGACAGGACATCGCCAAGGCCTTCGAGATGGGGGCCGCAGACTACGTCGTCAAGCCCTTCTCACCCACCGAACTGGTGGCCCGGGTCAGGGCAGCTCTCCGAAGGCGTTCGTCCTCCTTCCAGCGACAGCCGTACGTGGTGGGGGACCTCACCATCGATTTCATGGAGCGCACGGTCTCAGTGGCGGGCCGCCCCGTGTCGATGACCCCGACCGAGTACAAGCTGCTGTACGAGCTCTCCGCCAACGCCGGACGGGTCGTGACTCACGATCAGATCATCCAGCGGGTCTGGGGCGAAGAGCACACGGTCGACGAGCGCCTGCTGCGCTCGTACATAAAGAACCTGCGTCAGAAACTGGGCGACGACGCGAGGAACCCCTCCTACATCTTCACCGCGTCCCGCACCGGCTACCGGTTCGCCGAGCCCGGCGCCGCTCGGACCGGCGCAGCGGAGGCCGGACCGTGAAAACGGGAATCCCGCCTGCCGTAGGGGCGGTTCGCGAACCGCCCCCCGCACAACGGCCCACAACGTCCCGGAGCGTGACGGAGAAGCGCCGAGCACCTAGTCGAACGGGGAGGGACCGGCAACCGTCGTGCCTGCGGGACGGTCATTGTCCCTCACCACTACTTCCAGGTAGACGGGTGACTCTGGGTAGTAGGGTTGTGAAGCCCCAGGGGTGTAGTAGCGCGGCTGCAGATGGACACCGATGTAACCGTCGGGCTCGGGCGTGCCGTCGTCTTCCGTGGGGATCGACAGGACAGCCTCCGCTTCCCCTGCCGCGAACCACAACTCCCCTATCTCATCGTCCTGAAGGAACTGGCCTTCCAGGAAGAAGTCCAGGTTCAACGCGAGATCGGAGGAGAGACCGCCGACCCGGCTGAACGTGAACACGGCAGGCTCACCCTCGGTGATCGAGTCCGGCGCCGTGAAGGACACGACCGGGGGGTTGGCACTCACAGCTACATCGGCCGACGGCGAAGCTGAGGTGGTGGTGGCGAAGGCAGCGATGGTGGCCGCTACTACTATCAGGGCTCCAATTCTGGTGGCGTGGATGAGCATTTGGGGGCCTCCTTGGAGCGAAGTATCTCGGGTTAAGTGTCCTTTCAACTACTATTGTAACAGCCTGCAAATCAGACGCGTCTGAACTCGAAAGAACACTCCTGCCGAGGATAATTGCACGCTGTGGCTCGACGGTTGTTCGGAATTCCGTCAAGAAATAGAGAGATTAAAGCACCCAGTTTCCAGTCGTGATATAATACGGATATATGATGCGTTAACTGCCGTCAGGATCGGCCCGCTTTCTCCTGCTGTTTCTCACTGTGGCGATTCACTCACTTGACGACCCGTGCAGGACAGGTCCCGTTAGACCCGGATGCAGGCGACGGAGTGTCCGGGTTTCTTCTCTTCGAGCGGGGGCACCGTGGTGCGGCATTCGTCTATCGCCATGGGACACCGGGTGTGGAACACGCAGCCCGTCGGCGGGTTCAGAGGGCTGGGGATAGACCCTTCGAGGATGATCCGCTCCCTGCTGCGCTCAGCCCTGGGGTTCGGGATGGGCACCGCGGACATGAGCGCCTTCGAGTAGGGATGCAGCGGCTCCTGGAAGATGCTGACCCTGTCTGCTACCTCCATGATCTTGCCGAGGTACATGACCGCCACGCGGTCGGAGATGTGGCGCACCACCGACAGGTCGTGTGCGATGAAGAGGTAGGTGAGCCCGAACTGGCTCTGCAGGTCTTCCAACAGGTTGATGAGCTGCGCCTGTATCGAGACGTCCAGCGCGGAGACCGGCTCGTCGGCAACGATGAAGTCCGGCTGCACTGCCAGCGCCCGGGCGACACCGATACGCTGGCGCTGTCCCCCGCTGAACTCGTGCGGGTACCGGTCCGCCATGTTGGGATTCAACCCCACGGTACGGAACAGGTCGGCAACCCTGGCAAGGTACTCTTCTTTGGTTTCGACCAGCTTGTGCACTCTGAGCGGCTCACCGACGATGTCGCCGGTCTTGATCCGGGGGTTGAGTGAACTGTACGGGTCCTGGAAGACGACCTGGATGCGCCGGCGCATCGCCCGCATGGCCCCGCCCTTGAGGGTTCCGAGGTCGACACCGTCGAACGTGATGTGACCGCTGGTGGGCTGGTAGACCTGGAGTATGACGCGCCCGATGGTGGTCTTGCCTGAGCCGCTCTCGCCCACGAGCCCCAGCGTCTCGCCCCGCCGTACGGTGAAGCTCACGTCGTCCACAGCCTTCACTTCCCCAACCTGGCGCTGAAGGATGACGCCCGACATCACGGGGAAGTACATCTTGACGCCGCTGACTTCCAGCAGGTTGTCCTGGCTCGAGGCCGATGTGGTGGGGGCAGGGGAGGTCTGTGTCATGCTTTCGTCTGCACGAGTTCCAGGGGGCCGAACTCGTGTCCTTTCCAACACGCGTACACGTGTTCGGTGCCGTCCTTCGACGAGAGCGGAGGCATCTCGGCGCGGCAATGGTCGTCCGCATGGGGACAACGGGGGACGAAGGAGCATCCGGGAGGAAGCCGGTCCAGGTCCGGCGGCATTCCTTCGATAGACGCCAGCCTGTCCTCGCGGTCCACGTCCAACCGGGGCACGGAGCCGAGCAGTCCGCGTGTGTACGGGTGCTTGGGCGTTTCGTATATCTCGTCCGCGGTTCCGCGTTCGATGATCTTGCCCGCGTACATCACGTTGACGCGGTCTGCGTACCGGGCAACCACCCCGAGGTTGTGCGTGATGATGATGACAGCGGTACCCAGCTCGGTGCTGAGATTCTTGATGAGTTCGAGGATCTGGGCCTGGATCGTCACGTCAAGCGCGGTGGTTGCTTCGTCGGCGAGGAGCAGTCGTGGGCTGCAACTGAGGGCAATCGCGATCATCACCCGCTGGCGCATCCCCCCGCTGAACTGGTGCGGGTAATTACTCAGGCGGCTCCTGGCGTCCGGTATGCCGACCATCTCCAGCAGTTCTACGCTCCGGCGGACAGCTGCCTCCGGCGAGTACCCCATGTGGAGCTCGACCGTCTCCGTCAGTTGTCGCCCTATCGTCAGCACGGGGTTCAGGGAGGTCATCGGCTCCTGGAAGATCATGGCAATCTTGTTGCCGCGGATGCTTCTCATCTGGCGTTCCGACAGCTTCATCAGGTCCTGGTCTTCGAAGATGACTTCCCCGCCGACGATCCTGCCGGGCGGGTTCGGGATGAGTCGAAGGAGCGACAGGGCGCTCACGCTCTTGCCGCATCCGCTCTCGCCGACGAGGCCCAGCGTCTCGCCCTCCTGGAGGTCGTAGCTCACGCCATCCACGGCTTTGACGATGCCACCCTCGGAGTTGAACTCGGTGCGAAGGTCACGCACCTCCAGCAACGTACCCAAACAACAGCTCCCTTCTGGCTCGTTCGTTCCTACAGCCGACGGTCTGCTAAGAATCGCCTCGCCGCAGACGCGGGTCGAGTACGTCGCGCAGAGCGTCGCCGAGCAGGGCGAAGGTGAACACGACCGCCGACAGCGCGACGCCGGGGAAGATCACCATCCACGGCGCCGCTTCCATGTAGCCGCGCGCGCCGATGTTCAGCATGCCGCCCCAACTTGGCGAAGGCGGCGGTATGCCGAGGCCGAGGAACGCAAGTCCGGCCTCGGCGACGATCACGCCGCCAAGCGCGCCCGTCGCGAGGACGAACACCGGACCGAGCGTATTTGGCAGGATGTGCCGCAGGACCATCCGCAGCAGGCTCACCCCAATCGTCACCGCCGCCAAGACGTATACCTCTTCCTTCACGCTCAACGTACTCGAACGTGACAGGCGTACGACGCGAGGCACGATGGCAACCGATAATGCGATGCCCACGTTGAGCAGCGATGCGCCCAGCGCAACGACGAGCAGCATGGCCAGAATGATGAACGGGAATCCCATCAACACATCGACCACTCGTTGCACCACCAGGTCGAGCTTGCCTCCCAGATAACCCGAAAGGACGCCGATGACCATACCGGTCACCGTGCCCAGCCCGATGGCGAGGAACCCCACCTGGAGCGAGATGCGCGCACCGTAGACTACCCGGCTGAAGACGTCACGCCCAAGGTTGTCGGTACCCATGAAGTGAGATGCCGAAGGGGCCTCAAGCCGCTCTGCCGCGACCTGATCGCGGATCGGGTCGTGGGTTGCAATCACAGGCGCGAACAGCGCTATGAATGCAAGCAGGATGAGCACGACGGCGCTGATGGCGCCCGCAGGTTTCCGGCGCGCGAAACGCTTCAGGTTCTGCGCCAGTGTACGCTTCGGTCTCGCCTCCTCGACCAACTGATCGAAGGCTGACCGGCCCCCTGCTGTTGCTTCTATCGCCATCCTGTCCAGACCTCCCAGTCCACCTACGAGTACCTGACTCGCGGGTCTACGTACGAATACGCGATATCAACCACGAGATTGAGGCCGAGCATGAAGAAGACGAGCATCATCGCCAGGCTCTGTACGACAGGGAAGTCCCTGCCCACGGATGCCTGGACGATTTCCTGACCGAGGCCCGGGATACCGAACAGGTTCTCCAGAATCACGGTGCCTCCGAGCAGCGTGCTCACCTCCAGGCCTCCCAGCGTGATTACCGGGATGAGGACGTTCGGCAGGCTGTGCCGGCGCACCACCAACCCCTGGCCGAGCCCCTTCGCCTTGGCGGTCCGCACGTAGTCCTGGGCAAGCACTTCCAGCATGCCTGAACGCGTGATACGAGTCATATAGGCGCTGAATCGCCAGGCGAGAATCAACGCAGGCCAGATCATGATCTGGAGATGGTGGAACGGGTCCACCCAGATGTTGGAGTAACCCAACGGGGGTGACCAGCCAATCTGCGTCACCATGAAGAGCAGGAGCAGGAGCGCTATCCAGAAGTTGGGCATCGACTGACCGAGGATCGCCCCCATGCGGAGGACATAGTCCGGCCACTTATCCTGGTACAGGGCAGAGAACACCCCGAGTGGCACGGCGACGATTATGGAGAGCAGCACCGTATAGACGGTGAGTTGCAGCGTCACGGGCAGACGTCTGGCGATGATCGAAGAGAGAGGCTCGGTGGAGCGTATCGACTCGCCCCCGAACTCTCCGTTCACCATGGACCAGGCCCACTTGACGTACTGGATGGGGAGCGGGTCGTCCAGTCCAAGCTCGGCCCGGAGCTCCCTGATCTGCGTCTCGGTGTAGCCTCCGCCGCCCTCCGCGGCTTCCTGCCCGAGGATGGCGAGCGCCACGTCCCCTGGCAGGATCCGGAGTATCCCGAAGATCAGGATGCTCGCGAGTATGAGGGTCGGGATGAACAGGAGCACCCGACGTGCTATGTACTTCTGCATCCCATACTCCTCAGGCCGTCTCCTCCTTACGTTCCTTCATCCCGCCCTACTTGTCCAGCCAGACCGTCGCAAAGTCGAGGTTGCGGCGGTAGTTGTCGATGGGGACCTGGATGCCCTTCACGTACTCGCGAACGACGGTGTGGGTGTTCTCCGTGTAGAGCCACGCCCCGTAGGCCTGCTCCACGGCGATGTACCGCTCCATCTCCTGCGCAATCTCGATCCGCTCTTCAACACTGCCTGCGCTCGCCAGGCGGACGAAGAAGTCGTCCACCTTCGTGTCGTTGTGCTTCGAGTCGGCAGTAGCGCTGGTGCCGGCACTGGACGTGATTGACCCGTATTGGCTGGGCAGCGCGAGAGTCGGGCCACTCATCACCATGTCGTACGAACCCTCCAAAGTCCTGGCTGCCCGCGTGGCGTCGTCCACGAGTTGAAGGTCGATACTGATGCCGAGGTCTTCCAACTGGCCTACCAGAGGCTCACAGACGAACCCCCACAGCCTGCGGCACATGAACTCAGCCTCAAATCCGTCCGGGTAGCCTGCCTCGGCCAGCTGGGCCTTCGCCTGCTGCCGGTCGGCATCCTTGGTCGCGGGGTTCCAGCCGGGCGTTTCCATGAGCCCGGGGTTCGCCCATGCGGTATCAGGGTCGAACATGCCGGTCATCTTCCCGAAGCCGCCGAACGTCACCTGGACTAGTTCAGGGCGGTCCAACCAGAGGTGTATGGCCTGCCTGACCCGTACGTCCTGTAGCGGCCCCTCACGGAGCGTGTTGAAGGCGAGCGCCCAGAAGCTGGACTGCGCCATCTCCAGGATCGTTACCCTTTCGGGCCCGAGAGTGGAGAGGATGGCTGCCTCACGCTCGGGGGTGAGCTGGAAGCCGGAACCGCGTGCGGTGGCGTCCAAGCGTCCGGTGCGGAACGCGGTGTCCATGCCGGACGGGTCGGGCGTGATGTAGAAGTCGATACCGTCGAGGTAGGGGAGCTGGTTCCCGGCCTCGTCCGTCTTGTAGTACTGGTCGAACCGGCGCATCTTGGCAACGCTGCCGGGCCGGTATTCCTCCAGGTAGTACGGGCCGAGCGCGACGAGCCCTACGTCCAGCGGGGAGACGTTGACGTTCCCGGCGTCTATCTCGGGCTGCATCAGGTGGCGCGGGTGGGCGAGTATCTGGTTGTCGACGGCGAGCAGTTGGTCGAAGTCGAAGACAGGGCTCTTGAGGTTGATGACGACGGTGAGGTCGTCGGGGGCCTCGACGCTCTCCACCCAACGTGCGAAGTTCCAGCTTACGGGGCGCCTCGAGTTCTCCCCGACCGTTACGCCGAACACGGCGAGCTCCAACCAGAACTTCACGTCCGCTGCGGTGAGCTTGACCCCGTCGTGCCAGTAGACATTGTCGCGGAGCGTGAACGTCCATGCCGTTCCATCGGCGTTCTTGGACCATTCGGTTGCCACGCCTGGGCAGACCGCCGTGCCGTCGTCCGGGCATTGGCGGATCATGTTGCCCATGCCGAAGAGCGACCCAGCCGGCATCAGCACGCTGATACTGCCGGACCGCATCGGGTCCCAACCCAGGGGTGGGTCGGCGCGGGTGGAGAAGTTGGCGATACCTCCGTATCGGGATTCCTCTTCCATCATCATCGCCGTCGGGGTGGGGGCGGGAGCCGCCCCGTCTCCGCTGTCCGACGGCGCAGCCGTCGCCGCGGGCGCCTGAGTGTCCGGCGCGCTGGTTGGCGTGGGGTCAGGCTCGTCGGAGGTACAGGCGGCAAGCACCATGGTCAGGGCGAGGATGCTCGTAAAGAGCACCAGTGCCTTGAGCACACGATTGTTGATGGTCATCAGAATCCTCCCTGGTCCTCTTGCCGTTCTCTCGCTCTTCCTCGCGGGGCCAACTATTCCGACGGGGCAGGGGCGACGAAGGTGATGGGCGCAGTTGCCAACGAGCCCATGCTGCCCTCAGCGCGGACGGTATACGTGCCAGGGGCGGAGCTGATGCGGTCCATCCTGAACCGTCCGCGTTGCGTCGATTCGAACGTTCCGTATGGGGATGCGTCGACACCACCGACGGTGCCTGGGCCGTAGACGTCGGTGTGGAAGATGATGAGGACGGACTCACCGGGCTGGAAGCCCCAGCCGGTGACGGTGAAGGTGCGCTCGGAGCCGAGCGTGTAGACCGCCTTGTCGAGGGATATGCCCGCCGCAGAGGCGGGTGCGGGGTCACCGGGAGGGCCCTGAGCGCCGTCAGCGCCAGCGGGTCCAGCAGGCCCGGCGGCTCCCTGGGGGCCCGGCTGTCCCGCGGGTCCGGCGGGGCCTGTCTGTCCCGCTTCGCCCTGGCATGCGACAGCTACCAGTGCGACCGTGAGCATCAGAAGGCAAACGGCTGGAATCATTCGCATCGGAGTTCCTCCCTCTCACGTGCCATTGCCAAGAGCAGACTCGGGCATCTAACAGCCAGCGCATTCTAGAAATGGGCGTGTGGCCTGTCAACAAAATCGAAGGGCATAGGGCCTATATGTGACTGATTTCACAGAATTACCCGGATACGATAGACAAGTGACAAACCAATTCTGCTGGATGTCAACGGATTTCGACCAACAATCCACTCGCTCCAGTCGCGTAGAGGGCGTCAGCGCCAGCCGCGACGCCGAGGATCGCACTGCCTCCTATCTCGGTGCGCCATCGAATCTCCCCAGTCGCAGAGTCGACTGAGGCCAACATGCCTGTTCCTGTTCCGACCACGACTTCGTTCCCAATAACGGTGGGGGAGGTTGCTGCGGGCCCATCGAGGTGAGCTTGCCATAAGGCAGCGCCCGTCTCCTTGTCGTAGGCGAACACCGTCCCGCCCGCCGCGCTTGCATACACTCTCTCTGCATCGACCGCGGGAGTCCCGGTGAAGCTCTCCCTTCTTTCCTGACGCACCCAGACCACGCCCTTCTGGGGCGGCAGTTCGCTCGCCATCCCCCACCTGAACATCCACTGGCGAACGTTTCGGGTCGACTTCTCGAACGGCCACTCCCGGTTGTCCCAGTGCACGCGCCGGACGGTCCCGCTGATGTCTGCGGCATAGACCGAATCTCCAGCGATCGCAGCAGAACCGTCGGCGAGCGATACCTCGTAGTCGAACCACCGCTTCGCCGTGTGCCTGCCGATGAAGTGGATGAGGTTGTCCTGGGAGATGATGACTACGAGCTGTTCATTCACCGCAGGGCCGGAGGTGATGCGCCCTTCCGTGGCGAAGCTCCACCGCTCTTCGCCGGTGAGCGCATCGAGCGCGTAGAGGCGGCGGTCGCTGGAGCCTGCGTACAGCACGCCATCGACGACAGCCGGAGAAGAGCGTACGGGGGCATCGGCCCCGAACGTCCAGACAGTACTGCCGTCATCACGGTCGAGAGCCGTGACTCGTCCGTCCAGCATGCCGAAGTAGATCAGGTGCCCGGCGATGGAGGGTGTCGAGCTGATGGGCGATTCGAGGCATCTACTCCATAAAGGAGCGCCGTCCGAGGTGGAGAAAGCGTGTATGCACCCGTCGACGCCGCCTGCGTACACGACGCCTTCCAACACAACGGGGCCGCCTCCCGGAGAGGCTCCGAGGTCCGCCTTCCATGCGACCTCGCCGGCCAGCGACGTGGCTGCTTCTGGCATCGCGTTCGTTCGGAGCGGGCTTCCGCCCTCGGTCGGCCAACCACCGAGTTGAATCTCGGACGTTAGGTCTGACGTGGGGTCAGGGAGGAAGCGGGCGAGACCGATATTCTCGACGGCAACCCACGTCACGGCCAGCAGGACAAGCACTGCCCCCACCGAGCGGACGAGCGTCCGCCGGTGCCTGGCGCGGGCCCGCCACCGAGCGACGAGAGGAGGGTAGGAAGCGGCCAGAAGCTGCGTTCGGCATCCGGCGCAGAACCGCGAACCCACCTCATTCGTGTGCCCGCAGACGTGACACACCGATGAGGCGCCAGTCTCACTCAACGCGTGGCCTCAGGTGCTCAGGCTCCCGCGTAGTTGACCGGCTGCAGAGCGACCCGGTGCTCTCTCGTCGCTTCGACCCAGTCTTCTTCCTTCTGCAGGACGGTAGCCGCGGACCGGGCCGCAAACAACGCGGGGGCACCTCGCCGGTGTCGCGGAACGCTTTGGATGCGTTCAGCAGGCGGTAGCGGGTATGGATGATTCCGGAGTCCGTTGAGACGAGGTGCTCCTTCGTCCTGTCGTAGATGGGCCCCATGGTCTCCTGCATGCCGGAGTCCTGCGCCCACGTGCCGGGAATGCCGCACCAGCGCTCGGTCTGCTGAGCGTGGTAGTCGTTCCAGTAGTCGTTCATGATGTTCTGGCGCGGTCGCCACTGGCTCCCGGGAAGCGTCGGGTCAGGAGGCATGAAGCCCACGGTGCCGATGCTGTACACACCGGGGCGCTTGTCCATGTTGTCGAGCTCTTCCTCGGTCAGCGGACGGTTGGGGTGGTACGTGGCCCCGAAGACCATGGTGTTCTCGTCGTCGATCGGGATCCAGGCGCGGAAAGCCCGCAGCGGGTCTTTCCCGTACGGGCCGGTCATGGTGTAGAAGGGCAACACGAACTGGCTCATCCGCCAGTAGTAATTGTCTTCATCCACGTTGCGGTGACACCCGATCAGCACGCCGTAGTCCGTGTCGATAGCCTCGAACACGGGGCAGCGGTCGATCTCCTTGTAGTAGGGCCCCATGGTCTTTTCGTTCGGCTGGGCCATCTGGAACGGGAACTTGGTGTGCAGGTAGGAGTTGTGCGAGTTGTCGATGTCGCCTTCCAGCGCTTGCACGAAGTTGTTGATCTGCAGCCGCTTGGCGATGTGGCGGTGCTCCACCGGCACCATGTTCCATTCGAGGTCCGGCAGGGGAGGAGCCGGTTCCCGGGGCCCCATGTATGTCCAGATGACTCCGTTGCGCTCCTTGCAGGGGTATGCCTTGATGCCGACCTTGTTCTTGAAGGACTCGCCCTCAGGCGCGTTGGGCATGTCGATGCACGCCCCGGTAGTGTCGAACTTCCATCCGTGGTAGACGCACCGGAGTCCGTACTCCTCGTTGCGCCCGAAGAACATGCCCGCGCCACGATGGGGGCAGCGGTCGTCGACCATACCGATGTTTCCGGCGGTGTCCCGGTAGGCCACGAGGTCCTCGCCGAGTAACCGAACCCGGAGCGGCTGGCCGTCGCGTTCGGGTAACTCCGACGACATCAGCGCAGGGATCCAGTAGTGCCGGATCAGGTCTCCCGTGGGAGTCCCGGCTCCGACGCGGCACATGAGTTCGTTATCTTCCCTCGTCAGCATGGCAACCTCCTGCCGTCCTGCACAAACCTCACTCTCAACGACGAAGCACGCACATCTTATTGCAGCAATCGGAGGATTGCCATCAGATCCTGCGGCTGCGGCAACGCCCTATGTTGGTTGTGGCCTCAGCGATGGTCAACGGTCGGCGTCTGGTGCTGGAGCATGACCTCGCGCCTGGTCTGCGAGGACTCTAGCATCGCGAGACAGACCTCCATGGTCGCCTTTGCCCATCGACCGTGATGGACGAGAGGGCGGCCTTCGGTAACGGCGAAGTACAACTCGTCGATGACTGCGCCGCGGCCCTGTACGCCTCGCCAAGGCTCGGGCTCGATCAGGCTGAACCCATCGGTCGTGTACGCCCCGACTCCGTCCGGTAGCATCCGGAAGTCGGCTCCCTCGCAAGTAACGAGGAAGGAACCGAGTTCACCCTGCAGCAGGGACGGCGTTCCCTGAGCGGCGCGCGCCCGTGCCACGGGCTGCTCTCCTCCGTAGCCGGTGTTGATGCGCATCGACACCTCTTCCTCGGAGGACTGCGCCGCACGCAGCGCCCTGCGGGTCTTCCCGTAGCCCGCAGCCTCTTTCGAAGCGCTTCCGCTGGCCAGTTCGGACGAATCGAAGTGGTCGTAGCCGCTGTACGAGAGGGTGGCTACCGCGCCGTTCTCGAAGTCGAGGAACGCGGTGTAGCTGCCCTCCGTGTGCCGCTCGTGGTCGAGGTCGAACGCCGCCGCCCGCACGCTGCGAGCCATGCCGCCCGCGATGAATCGCGCCGCGTCCACCTGGTGCGGGACCTGGTTGTACATGATGCCGCCGCCCAATTCAGTGACCAGCTCTTCGGGACGGCGTGGGCGGTAGAGGAAGTCGGTGTAGGCGCTCGCCGAGATGAAACCCAGGCGCCCGAACTCCTCGTCGACGACGAGGCTGCGCATCTTCTGCACGATGGGATTGAAGCTGGCCGTGTGGCCGACAACGAGCACGGTGCCGGCCTGCTCGGCGGCGACGGTCATCGTCTCGCAGTCCTCCAGCGTCAGCGCCATCGGCTTCTCAACGATAGCGTGCTTCCCGTTAGTTGCGGCGAGTTGCAGGTGTTCGACGTGCATCCCGTGGGGCGTGGCGATGTATACGGCATCTACGTTCGCACTCCGGCAGAGGGACTCGGCATCGGAGAAGGTCTCTCCGCCGAAGTCCGCCTCGAACCGGTCGCGGTGTTGTTTGTGCAGGTCGGCAGCAGCCGTCACCCGGATGTCGGGATGCTTGGCCAGCGCGGACAGCATCCCGCTCCCGGCGCGCCCCAATCCGATCACACCGAAGCGGAGCTCAGGGCCGTTCATCGCGCCTCCGTGCCGGGATACTATGCCGGGCAGTCCGGATTGCCGGCGGCAACCTTGCGGCGCTCGGCCGTGTGGTCGAACCAAGGTTCCTCAGCGGGGATGAGCACCGCGTCCGACCTGATCGCGTAGACCTCGGGCTCGAGCACTTCGCGGGGGGTCTCCCCGGTCTCGGCGAACGCCCTGGCAGTCCGGATGAGACGCCTCCGCATAGAGATGATGCCGAGGTCCGACGTGCCCAGGTGTTCCTGCGTGCGGTCGAAAATCCGGCCCATGCTGAGCTGCGGCGCGGCGTCCTGCGCCCAGAACTCGGCGATGCCTGAGAAGGTCTCGAACTTCTGCATCTCCCGGTCCTGGTGGAAGTCGTTCTCGATGGAGAGTGCGGGCCGCCAGCGCCCGAACGGTGCGCTGGAGACCGGGGCGCGGTGCTCCGGCGATATGTTCCAGACTCCGGCCTTGGTGAGCAGGTTCTCGCGCTGCTCTCCGGTGAACGGCCTGGTCGGGTGGAACGTCACGCCGATGACGAAGACGTTCTCGTCGTCGATGGGCACCCACGCTCGCCAGTTACGGGTCGGGTTGTTGCCGTAGGGCCCGGTCATGGTGTGGAAGGGCATCAGGTGCTGGCTGATGCGCCAGTAGCGTTCGTCGTTCGGAGCCTTGCGGCCGGAGCCGATGCACACGCCATAGTCGGTCTCGACCACCTGGAAGCGGGGGTGCGTGTCGTAGTGGCGGATGGCATCCACTCCAGCCCTCGGCGAGTTCGGGTCGAGGTTGAGCCGCGAGTGGACGAAGGAGACGTGACTCTGGTCCAGGTCTCCCTCCATGCCTTGCACCCAGTTGGAATACTGCACCCGCTTGGACGCGACGATGTGGTCCTCCGGCAGGTCCAGCCACTCCAGGGCAGGCAGCGGCGGGGGCTCGTCCTTCGGCCCCATGTACGTCCAGATCATGCCAGCGCGTTCAACCACCGGGTACGCAACCGTACGCACCTTCCACTGGAAGTTGCTGTCCGGCGGCTCGCTCGGCATGTCGACACACCTGCCTGCCACGTCGAACTTCCAGCCGTGGTAGATGCACCGAAGCCCGTTCTCCTCATTGCGGCCGAAGTAGAGCGACGCTCCGCGGTGCGGGCACTGCTCGGCGATCAGTCCCGGCCTGCCCGAGGAATCGCGTACCGCCAGGAGATTTTCGCCCAGCAGCCGGACCCGTTCCGGCGACCCGTTGGCCTCGATCTCCCAGGAGAAGAGGAAGGGTATCCAGTACTCGCGGAGCAGGTTCCCCATAGGAGTCCCCGCCCCGACTCGAGTCATCAGTTCGTTATCCGTGGCGCTCAGCATGTCATACTCCTTCGCAGGCCGATCGCATGACCAACCGCATCATAGGCAGAGGTTCATCGGCCTTCAAGCATCTCCGAGGAGTCCCTTTCTACCGGAGAACGGGCGGCCCGGCGGGCTTCTATACGTACGTGGCGAGCACGCGCTCGATGTCGGCGTGAGCGATGCTGGGCCCTGCTTCCTGAGGGATGTACTTCTTTGGAGCGCCGTTCACGAACCCCCTGCTCGGTTCAACAGGTAGCCCGAGTACTTCATCGAGCTCGCTGCGGAACACGTTCATGGGGTCGCCGCCGTCCTGGACGATCTCCATCTGCTCGTTCAGCATCTTGCGGAACATGATGATGCCCTTGTCGGACTCGCCGAGTTTCTCGAGGTCGCGTCGAGCTACCGGCCCCTGCGTCACCCACGCCATGTAGTCCTGATTGAAGGTGACGTCAGTGATGAAGCGGCCGTCTTCGCCTCTCAGCGGGTTGTAGTAGTACGGCACCGGGTCCTGCCTGGGCACGACTGCGCCATCGGCGGCACGGAAGATGTAGATCGAGATGTGCAGCGTATTCTCGTCGTCGACCGGGACGCGGAACTGCATCGTGAGCTTTTGGGGAGACCCGACCTGCAGGATGTTGGGGAACAGGATGGGGTGCCCCACCTTCCAGAGGTCGTGCTCCTCGCCGAGCCCCTTCAGGACGCGCCGCTTGATGATCCCGTGGTCGAACAGGTCGAAGCTTATCCGCTCGTGGGGAGCGGACTCGCCGCGCACGTTCACGGTCTGGCCTGCCGCAAGTTGCTGGTAGCGTGTCCAGTAGGAGTGGAGCCACTCGGTGTGGACGGGGTCGAGCGAGTTCTCCTGGCACTGGAGCCAGTTGCACGGCAGTTCCGTGATGGCGATGTCACACGCCACGTTCTCGGCGAATAGCGGTTCCCATTTCGGCAGGAGCGGCGTTGGCTGCGGGCCCATGTAGGCGAAGATGAGTCCGGAAAGCTCCCGGACCGGGTAGCCCGCGACCTTCACCTTCTCCTTGAAGCGTCCGTCCGGATGGACGGTCTCTTCGAACGGCTGCTCGATGCACTGGCCGGTCTCGTCCATCATCCAGCCGTGGTACATGCAGCGCAGGCCGTGCTCCTCGGGGATGCCGTAGGAGAGGTCGACGCGGCGGTGAGGGCAGAAGCGTTCGATGAGCCCGAGCGTGCCCGACTTGTCCTTGTAGAGGACGAGGTCCTCGCCGAGGACACGGACGGCCTTGGTGGGACGCTCGTACAACTCCCCGGCGGCGGCGATGGGCTGCCAGTAGCGCCGCATCAACTCGCCCATGGGCGTTCCCTGTCCTACCCGGGTCAACTTCTCATTCTGTGCTGTGCTCAGCATCGCCATGCCTCCTGTCGTCGATACTCGTCATCGCTGTGGACTGTCCGGTGCTGAGGGAGGCTGTAAGGAGGGCCTATCGGGGAGCGGAAAGGCAGCGTGCAATAAGCCGGACAGCGACGACTACCGTCGCACGGTAACTATACCACTACGATATCCGAGTGCACCGGCCAGTCTGGCGAGCGCCAGGGATGCTCTGAACAAGCCGACCCGTGCCCGCGATGGGGGGAGCCGGTGGCGGTGAGGTTCTGCCTGGGTGTGGAGCGGTTTTTCTGTTTTCTGTTGCTTTCTGTTGCATCCGGCATATCTCACTCGTAAGTCCGGCCCGTCCGTGCAACGGTTGGGCTGCCCTCTGCAACGGCAGTCCCTACAGACCGCAACTCCAATGCAACTCCAAAGCAACGGAAATGCAACGATCTGCAACAGAGGGCTTCCGTGGGGGGCACAGGGCAGGGGTCAATGGGCCTCAGGAACAGGGTACGCAGGGCTGCTTCGTTGGCGCAACGGGCAGGTGTCACAAGTAGTGTCCCTGGAAGTGGTGTAAGAGCAGACGAGGGCTATGCAAGAAAGTGGCCATCGGGTCATCCTCATCAACAACGACGATGAAGGAGGCGACCTCGATGGCCAAGAACAGGATGGATGTGTTGGAGCTGTTGCGCAAGGAGGCAGAGGAGGCAGACATTGACTTTCTGCGAGAGGGGCTGTCGGTGTTGGTGCAAGCGGTGATGGAGGCGGAAGTTGCAGCCAAGACGGGTGCGGAGCGCGGGGAACGGAGTCCGGAGCGGATGACGCACCGC
>MKWU01004120.1_pt1 | contig 17727 bp, 11 predicted proteins | sample 809101 | NCBI WGS metagenome assembly MKWU01 (sample SAMN05860141, study PRJNA318959) | sponge metagenome | host: Aplysina aerophoba | place: Slovenia: Piran, Adriatic Sea, Gulf of Piran | collected 2013-05-07
CGGGGGCGGTGCTGCGCGTGGCGCGCGCGGCGCAGGCGGTTGAGCGCGACGCCAAGTTCACCGCCAGCGCCGCCGCCGTCGGTATGGACGAGTTGCGCGGCATTCCGGCCGCGATTTCCTACCGGAGCGGCGGCCCGATGCCGATGGTGGATCTGGGGCTGACCGGGCTGGTGCCGATGACCACGGACCTGGCGGGCGACGTGGCGGCGCACGCCGCGCTGGAGTCCCCGGCATGGCGTGGAGCAATCGCCGGCGCTCTGACCGTGGCGGATCCCGATCGGGCCGGGCAGGTAGCGCTGAGCGGCGCCGCCGGACCCGTCTCGGGCACCCTCACGGTGCAGCACTGGCAGGTGCCGCCGGATCCCGCCGAGTATCGATTGGCACTGGCGGCGGAGGCTGCCCTGAGCGCCTCGCGGAGCGGCCCGCAGGCCTCCGTCGGTGTAGCCGCGGGGCGCACCGGCGACGACCTGTTCGTACTGCCGTCGGCGCGGCTGCATTACGCCGGCAAGCCTGCCTGGCAGGTGGCCGCCGGCGTCCGGCCGATGCTCGGCTACCCGCGCTGGCTGCACCACCTGATCCGCGACGAACCGGCGGGTACCGCCTCATTGCGCCCCGCACAGGCCTGGCTGGCGTGGCTGGGCGGTGGGGTGGGGGCGATCGATCTGCGCGCCGGTTGGGCGCACGGCCTGAGCCGCGGCTTCACCGCGGAGCGCGCCGCGGGTGCAGCCGGCCCCGACCTGGTGCTGCTCGGGATGGCCGTGGAGGCAGACTGGAACAGCGGCACCGGCGGACCGGTAACCGTGTCCGCGCGCGCGGGAGCCAACTGGGACCGGACCGAGTTCGACTGGCGGCTGCAGGCCGCCGGCGAGTGGCAGGTCGCCGCCGCGCCGCCGATCACGCTGCTGCTCGGCGCACGATGGCTCGGCTCTCGCGCGTACTACGGCGTGTATGCCGGCGAAGACTGGACGCTCGGGCCATTCCGCGATGAGCCCGGCTCGGCGGTGGTCGGGGGCGTGCGCTGGGCGCCGGCATGGGGACACGGTCTGAGCGTGACCGGCGGCGTCCATTCCGCTCCGGAAGGTGACTTGACGTGGGGTGTCGGAATTGAGTACGCCCGCGATGTCGTGCGCCTGACGGCGCCACCGTAGGTAGGGCGATTGATGGTAGCTTTCATTGTTCAGGGGGGTATCCTTCTCATTCCGATTCTGCTGCTGTCGCTTGGCGCGGTGTTTCTGATTGTCGAGCGCCTCCTGTTCTACTGGCAGCAGCGCGCCTCCGACGGCGAGTCCACCGACGAGGTGCTGAAGCTGCTAACCCACACGCCGGCGCAGCAGTTGGTGCATGCGCTGCGCCGCGGCCGGTCGCCCCAGGCGCGCATAATCGCCGCCGCTCTCGAGCGCGGCAGTCTGCTGGCCGACCCCGACCAGCGCCGCACGCTCGACCATCTTGTGCTCACCGAAATCACGGCACTCGAGCGCAACGTCCCGTATCTGCAAAATATCGCCAACGTCTCTACCTTGCTGGGGTTGCTCGGCACCGTGGTGGGCATGATCGCCGCCTTCGTGGGCATGCGCAGCACCGGCAGCACCGACCTGACGATTCTGTCCGGCGGCATCGCGCAGGCGCTCATTACCACGGCCGCGGGCCTCGCCGTGGCGATTCCGAGCACGCTGTGCCATCACCTGTACGTAAACCACGTGCAGCGCACCGTCGCGCGCCTCAACATCGCGGTCAGCGAAGTCACCGCGCACTTCATTTCCCACTCCGATTCATAGCATCGTGGCCATCGCAGCCTGCGCCGCGCGCGCGAGTTGCGCCAAACGGGTATACTGACCCAGGAACGTGCCCACGGGGGGAGGGGATGTCTGACGATCTACAGTACTACCGGAGCTCGTTGAGCGCCGCGGGCGCGGTGCCCCTCACTCCGCTCATCGACGTGGTGTTCCTGGTGGTGATCTTCTTCATGGTGAGCGCGACGTTCGCCGTGCAGTCCACCGTTCCGGTACAACTGCCACGCGCCGCGGCCGAGCCCCCCGATGCAAGTGCGGCGTTCGCCATCACCGTCGACGAGTCGGGACAGATATTCACGGCGCGTTCCGGCGCCGTGCAACAGGTGACCCTCGACACTCTGCGCGTCGCCGTTGCCGAGTGGCAGGCGGCGGAACCCGAGGAGGGCGTCGTGCTGCATGGCGACGCCCGCGCCAGCTATGGGCGTCTGGTCGCAGTAATGGACGTGATACGCAGCACCGGCGTTGCCGACATCCAACTGGTCACCGCTCATCCCGACCCATCGCCATGACGGCCGTGCGCGAAATCAATGCGCTGGTCGCCAGCGTCGCCGTCCACGTGCTGGTCCTGGCCGTGTTCATGCTGGTGCGCGAGCCGGCGCGCGAGGTGCCGCCGGTAGTGGCGCTCCGTCTCACCCTGCCCGCGGTTACCGGCTCTCGTCAGACCTTGTCCGGCTCCTCCGAGCCGGTTGCCGGCCAGGCGGCCAGCGCCGCCTCCCGTGAGCAGCCATCCGCGGGAGGCGCCGCCCTGCCGGCTCTGGTCATGCCGCGGGGACGGCTGGCCGCCGGCGCGCTCGGCGCTCCGGCGCGTACCGGAGCCGTATCCTCCGGCACGGTTGCGCTGCCCCATCCCGGCACCGCGCTGGCCGGCGCGCTCGCGGCCGGCCGCCCTCCCCGACCCCGCCCCCGCGCGGGCCGGCGCGCGCGCGGCCGTCAGCCACGCCGCCGGTCCCGGTGCCGCGGCGCCGGCTGCCGCCGCCACCGACACGCTGCTGCCGCGTCTCACCCGCAGCGGCCTCCCTGCGGTGGAGCGCGGCATCGCGCTGCCCTATCCCCCGGAGCTGATCCGGCGCGGCATCGAAGCCGACGTGGAGATTCAGCTAACCGTGGCCATCGACGGCACCGTGGCCAGCGCCGAGGTGGTGCGCAGTTCGGGGGTGTCGTCCGTGGACGCCGAGGTGGCGCAGGCGTTGCGCCAGTTTCTGTTCGCGTCTTCCGGCGACACGCCGGTTACCGGCACGATTCGGGTGAGTTATCGCCTGGAGCGCGGTTTTTGAGCGGCCAAGATCGCACCGGTGACGGCGGCAAGCCGAAGTGGACTCCCTCGGTCCTGGAGTTGTGCGTTCTCGTGTTGATCATTGCCGGCGCCGGCTGGGGGTTGCACTCGCTCGGCAACATGATCGAGAGCCACCTTACCGGCAAGCGAGAAGAAACGATTGCCAATCTGTTCCAGACACTCGACTACGACATCAGTTATCGCGACATCTCCCCGTCGCTGCTGCGCGCCTTCGAGATCCGCGATCTGGCAATCTCCAACCGGGGGGCCTCGGACGACCCGCTGGTGTTCATCCGCCATCTGCGGCTGCGCTACAGTCTGTCGCGCCTGGTGATCAGCCGAGACCCGGTCGCCGCGCTGCGCGAGATTCAACTGGTGGACTCCGACTTCACGCTCGACCTGGAGGGCGACGGGGGACTCGGAATACTGCTCCAGGCCTTGAGCGTGGCGGTGAGCGGCGGCGATGACTCCCTCGGTGCGAGCGAGCTGCCGCCGATGAATCTCGCCGGCGCCAACCTCGGCGTCGTCATCGAAGGCCCGGGCATGCGCGTGGAGTTGCGCGAACTCTACTTTCGCGTCCGCGCCGGCGAACGGCTGCGAATCACGGCGAGCGGCACCGTGGCGGCGTTGCTGGCGTCGACGGCGAGCCCGGCACTGCTCGGCAACGAGTTTCTGGAAACCGACTTCCGGATTACCGGCAGCGCCGCCGCCGATTTCAGCTCGGTCGACGCGACCGTTCGCATACCGGAGTTGACCACCTCTTCATTCGCCGCCGGCCCGCTGACCTTGCAGGTGACGGCCGACGACGACAACCTGCAGATCGCCAAGGCCATGGATCGCCTGCCGCTCGCGGCGCAGTTCACCTACGACCTGAACAGCGGGCGCACCGAATTGCGTTTCGAGGCCGACGACCTGCAGGTGGCGGATGCGGCGCAATTCGACGCCTCCGGCCCGGAGCTTGAGCTGCTGCAGGCGGCGGTAGTCACCGGAAGCGGGCGCTGGATTCAGGATCCGGCGGCAGGAATGCGCTACGACGGCGATTTCAGCGCGCGGCTCGCGGCCGCGGGCGGGCGTCCCGAAACCGAGGTGGTGGTGGCGGCCAACGGCGACGGCGAGCGGCTGGTGGTGTCGAGGCTCGACGCGCGGCTGGACCAGATCGGCGTGCAGTTTGTCGGCGACCTGCTTCTGGATCCGATCTCTCCCGAGGGCGACTTGATCGTTACCACGGCGCCGGACCTGTTGGGCGGCATACCCCTGAACGCCCGGATGACGCTGCGGCGCAACGGCTCCGGGTTCGACCTGCGCGGCGACGGCATGACCCTTGGCGACACCGCGGTGCTCGGCTTCGAGGCCAACCTGTCACCGGCAGGCGCCGGCCAGCCGCGCTTTCGCTACCGGGCCCGCATGGCGCTGGAACAGGATGTCGCCAACTCGATCACCGCCGAGGGAGTGCTCGACCTCCGGGCTGGCGTTGACCTGGGCTTCGCGGCTCGCTTCACCGACGTTGCCGCTGGCGCCCTGTACCGCCTTGCCGCGTCCCCGGATGAGCGCCAGCCGTGGCTGGTGACCACGCTGGAACCGCTGCTGGTGAACGCAGCGGTATCCGGCAGCACCGATTTCGCCGGTGTGCAACTCGGCCGCTCGACGGTGCGCGTGCTCGACCGCTCCCAACGCGAGACCCGGCTGCGCTTTCAGCTCGATCGGGAGCAGGAAGATTGGCTACTGGACGACCTGGCGGCGCAGTGGGGCGGCTTTCGACTGCAGGGTGACGTCAGGGTGACACCGGCGGAGGAGAGTCTTGAGGTGGCGGCCAACTTCACGGTCAACGACCAGCCGCTCTTCCTGCAGGTCACGCACCGGGCGGGCGAGGGGCTTACCGCCTCCGGCAGCCACCAACTCAGTCTTGCCGCCGACTACGCGGCGGCGGAAATCTCGTTTCGCGGCGCGGTGACCGAGTTGCCCGTGCCGTGGTCGCCGGATCACCCGCCGCTGAAGACCACCATGGCGTTCAGCGGGGAGATTGGGGAGTCGGCGGAATGGTCGCTGCGCAGCGACGCGGTAACCGTCACCGGGATTCCGTTTCTGGATCGCCGCGGCGCCGAACTCGAGTTCGGAATTCGGGCGTCTGCCAACGGGATGTCCCTCGACCCGATTTCCCTGCGTGACGGCGAAAGCATGTTGACCGGCAGCGGCAGCGTGACTTACGGCGGCGGGCCAGGAGCCGTCGCCGGCCGCATCGCACTGGCCGATGCCGCCAATTATGAACGCATTTCAGTTTCCGCGGCGCTCGACCAGGACAATCTCGACGGCAAAGCCGAGATTCGCGGCGTGCCGCTCGCTCGTATCGGCGAATTTCCGATCAGCGGCGACTTGCAGGCGAACGTGACCGCTTCCGGACCGATACAGGCCCTGATGTGGAACGCGGCGGTGAGCCTGGAAAATGGCCGCCTCAACGAGGAGGAGGTCGCACTGGCCGCAACCGTCGAGGTGGCACCGGGCAGCCTGCTGCTCGATCAGATCACCTTCGATCTGCTCAGCCATCACCTGCGCAACGGTACGTTTTCCTACGACCGTGACAGCGCCCGCGCGCAATTCGACGCCGACTACAGCGCCGACTATTTCGGCGACCCGGTAAGCGCACATCTGCGGCTCAGCACGGACGACCTGGACTTTGGCGAGGGCGGCAGTCTGAACACCGCCTTCGCCTCCGGCATGAGAGCTGCGCTGCACACCAGCGCCCTGCAGGTTGCCGGCGCCCCCCTCGACGACTGGAAGATGCAGCTGGTGGTGGCCAATGGCGACGCGGCGCCGGAGCCCGGCGCGCCGCGCACCGACATTGTCGTCCACTTCGACGGCGGGCCGCATGAGGCGTTCGCGGGGTTCATCTCGACCCTGGGACAGTTTCAGGTGCACGTGCGCGGAGAACCGTACCCGTTGCGCGGCACCGCAACCGGATCGATCTCCAGCGGAGTGATCGCCGCCGACGTGGATCTCGAGGAAGCGGACGCGCGGGTGATCAACGAGGTCCTCGGCGACTCGCCGATCAGCGTGGAGGCGGGCCGTGCCAGCGGCACCGCGCGCGTGGAGGGCCCCCTCAACGATCCCGACTTCTGGGGACAGCTGCGCGTCACCGGCGGCTCGGTGACGTCGCTGCTGTCACCGCAGGTGGTGGGACCGTTCACCGTCGTCCTGACCCTGGAGGAGAAGGCGCTGACCATTTCCGGCTTCGCTTCGGAGACCGGGGCCGCGTTGCCGGTGACCGTCGTCGGCGCCGCAACCGTGGAGCGCTGGGCGCCCGCCACCTACCGGCTGGAATTGGCCACGACCAGCGCCAGCGGCATTGCGATCGACCACCAGTTCGGGCCGTTGCAGTTCAACGGTTACGCCATGGGCACCGTCACGGTCGCCGGGGCGCCGCAACAGGTGTCGATCAGCGGCCGCGTGCAGGCGGTGCAGGGAGATATCGCCATCGCCGAGGTGGCGGTGGGCGGCGGGCGGGCCGATCCGTTGGAAGTGGACCTTGCGGTGACCACCGGCCGCAGCGTGGAGTTCACCTGGCCGACGGCGCAGTTTCCGATTCTGCGCGTGATGCTGGTGCCGTCCGAGGAGGTGCGCATCGGCTACGATGGTCTGGCCGGGAGCTTTTCCGTGGATGGCGCGGTCGACGTGCGCAGCGGCGACTTGTTCTATTTCAATCGCCAGTTCCGGCTCCGCGAGGGACGCATCGGCTTCTCCGAGAACGAGACCCGGTTCGACCCGCAACTCGAAGTGCACGCCGAGACGCGCGAACGGGACGCCAACGGTGATCCGGTGCGAATCATGCTCGACGCGGAGACCAGTTTCAGCCAGTTCAGCCCCGAGACCGTGCGCCTCGCATCCGATCCGCCGCAGAGCGCGCTCGCGCTCGATGCGTTGTTGCGCGATCCGCTGGCCGGAGAGAACGCCGACGTGACCGGCGGGGCGGGCGTGTCCGCCGCGGCCTTCTCCGGCGACCTGCTGGCCCAGGTGGCCCTGCTGCAGCCGGTCGAGCGAGCGCTGCGCGAGGCGCTCGGCGTCGACATGGTCAGTATCCGTTCGCCGTTCGTGCAGAACCTGGTGCTCGATGGGCTGGCCACCCCAACCGAGGACGGTTCCGACGTGACGGTGGGGAATCCTCTTGACAACACCTCCCTGTCTTTCGGAAAGTACCTGGGTAGTGACCTGTTCCTTACCATGCTGCTCCGGCTCGATACTCCCGGGGACTCGTCGTCGAGCGAGCCGCCGTTGCTCTCCGATATCGAGTTAAGCCTGGAGTGGGCGACACCGTTTTTCATGCTGGAGTGGTCTTTTCTGCCGCGCAATGCAAATACGCTTTTTGTTACCGACAATGCCATCACCTTGCGTTGGGGGTGGCGTTATTGACGCCGCATCGACTCGCCGGCGCGCCGTCCCGCGCACCGTGCCCTCCGGGCGACCGGTCCATGGTCAGACCTAAGACCCGGGCGGTGCCGGGATCAGAACCACGGGCGGTGCGGCGGCGCATCCTCGCCGCCATGCTGGTGCTGCTGGCCGGCATCGTGGGGGGCGGCACGCTGTACGCCCAGTCGGGCGACGACTGGTACGTGGGCAAACCGATTGCCGACGTACGGTTCGACGGTCTGCGGCACGTGGCCGAGTCGGACCTTCGTGAAATCGTGCAACCTTACGTCGAGCAGGTCTTTACCCTCGATCTGTTCTGGGAACTGCAGGGCCGGTTGTACGCTACCGACCTGTTCGAGAGTCTGGAGTCGAACGCCGTGGCGGTCGACGACGAACAGTCCGCCGTAATCGTCGAGTTCCTGGTTCAGGAGCGGCCCCTGGTGGGCAGCGTTGAGTTGGTCGGCAACCAGCGCATCCGTGACACCGAGTTGCTGGAAGTAATGGAACTGTCCCGCGGCGACGTGTTCGACCCCATCAAGCTCGATGCGGACGAGTCCGCCATCCGCGGGTTGTACGTTACCAAGGGGTATCCGGATGCCGCCATCACCATCGACACGGTACGCGACGACGAGGGTGGCGAGGTCGCCGTCGTCGTGCAGGTGGTGGAAGGTTTCGAGGTGACGGTCGATGAAATACGCTTCGTCGGCAACGAATTCGCGTCCGAGAGCACCCTCCGGGGCCGCATGCGCACCAAGAAGCGCTCACTATTCGAGAGTGGCGCGTTCCGCGAGGTCACCCTGCAGGAAGACGAGGAGATCATCGAGGCCTACTACGCGTCGAACGGCTACGTCGATGCCGAAGTCGAACGCATAGAGCGCGAATTGGTGCTCGAGCCCGACCAGCAACGGCGCTCGCTCATGCTGACCATATACCTCGCCGAGGGCCAGCAGTACACCTACGGCGGCATGTCGTTCGAGGGCAACGCGATCTTCTCCAGCGAGGAGCTCAACAATCTGGTCCGGCACGGAGCCGACCGCGAGGTGAACCGGGAAGTCGTCGAGGCCGACTACCTGCGCGTACAGGATCTCTACTACGAGAGCGGCTACATCTTCAACCTGTTCGAACTGATCGAGGAGCGCGACGAACAGACCCGCCAGATCGCCTATCGGGTCGTCATTCAGGAGCGCGAGCGGGCGCACATCGAGAATATCGTGATCAGCGGCGCCGACAAGACCAGGGACCACGTCATTCTGCGCGAGTTGCCGTTCGAAGTCGGCGACGTCTTCAACCGCACGGCGATCGTGCAGGGACTGCGCAACCTGTACAACACGCAGTACTTCTCGGCGGTCGCGCCGGACACCCCTCCGGGCAGCGCCGAGGGACTGATGGACGTGGTGATCACGGTCGAGGAGCAGAGTACCGCGGATATCAACTTCGGGGTTACCATCGGCGGATCCGAGTTCCCGTTCGCCGGCACGGTGCGCTGGAACGAGCGCAACCTGTTCGGGGGCGGCCAGTCGATCGGGGCGGGGTTGGAGCTGTCGCCCGTCAAGCAGTCCTTGAACTTCGAGTTTGTGGAACCGTGGTTGTTCGGTGCGCGTTGGTCGGGCGGTCTGAACCTCGGCTTGGAGCGCTCGGTGGTACGCGGCGTGCTGCAGGATATCCTGCCGCCCATCTTCACCGACCCCGACCAGGCCGCGCCCGACCCCTACGAGAGCAGGGAAGAGTGGGAGCAGGCGCGCGACGACGGCGAGTCGGTGGACGGCCGCTACACCATGGAGTACACCGAGTGGGACGTCATCGTCGGCACCTCCACCACCTATCGCATTCCCACCTCGCTCGGCATCGTGCGGTTCAGCGGCGGCTTGTCGTCCACCTTGCGCTTCCTGACCTACGACACGGCGATTTACCGGCCGTTCGAGAAGACGATCCGCGACGATCGTGAAAACTGGGTGATGGTGAACCGGATGGATGTCGGGGTCGCCTGGGACGGCCGCGACATCTTCCTGAATCCCACCGAGGGCTGGCTGCTCTCTCAGGGCGCCTCCTTCACCGGCGGGTTCCTGTTTGGCGACCGCCACTTCATTCGTCTCAACAGCCGGGCCGACGGCTTCGTCACGCTGCTGAAGGCCCCCCTGCTGGCGAATTGGGACCTCCAGATCGTGTTCGGCGCGCATTCCGGATTCGCGTTCATTCTGCCGCAGTTCTGGGTGCCCGAGGGCGAGGAGCACCTGGCAACCGACGGTCACGGCGACCTGCTTGCGCTAGACGGCATCCGCGTGGCCCGCGGTTGGGACGTCGTGCGCGGAGGCCGGGCACGCTGGGAGAATTCGGCCGAGATCCGGGTGCCGATCGATCCGAGGCTGCTGTGGGCCGTGCTGTTCGGGGATGCGGCGGTGCTGTGGCCGGAACTGGATGATATCGAATCGACCGCCATCGAGGACTTCCACTTCAGCCTTGGCGCGGGACTCCGGTTCGCGATTCCGCAGTTTCCGATCCGCCTCTACTTTGCCAACACGTTCAAGATTGTCGACGAGCCGGAGCGCCCCGACGAGACGCTCGACCTGTTCAGCCTCGACGAGTGGAAATTCGTGATCTCGCTCGGAGGGGATGTTTTCTAGCTGGTTGCGGCGCCGCCGGGCGCAGCCGACCGGCCGCTTGCTGCCGCACTCGTGGCTGGCGTGCGGGTTGCTGTTGACTGCGGCCGGGCTCGCACCGGCACAGCAGCTGATTACCAACGTCGGCTTGGTCGACCTGCAGGCGGTCACGACCGCCTACTTCCGCGAGTCGACGGCGGTGCGCGACCTGTACGCGGATCGCGATCGGATTGCGGCGCAGCGGGCGCGGCTTGAAGCTCAGCTCATCGAGCTCGAGGCGCGCAGGCTGCGCGCGGAGCAGGATGGCCGCAACCAGGAAGCACTCCGGATCGACGATCAGATCTTTACGCAGAGACAGCACTTGCGTGATTTCGTAACGGTCATGGACCGGCAGTTGAGTCAGCGCGAGGCGCTGCTCGCGGAGTCGGATGCTTTCCTTGGCGAGCTCGCCGATGCCATCGAGTACGTGGCCGAGAGCCGCGGCCTGTCGCTGGTGCTGGACAAGAACAACGTGACGCTCCTCTACTTTCTGCCGGAGATCGACATCACCGAGTTGGTGATAGCGGAGCTTGGCCGGCGCGCCGGGCGCAACTGAACAGCCATGGCGAGGGTCATGGGCCTGGATGTCGGCTCCCGCCGTGTTGGCGTGGCGTTCAGTGACACAACCCACGGCATCGCCACGCCGTACGCCACAATTTCCCACCGCGGCGTGCGCGGACTGGTGGCCGACTTGGTGGCCTTGTGCCGCGCGGAGCAGGTAACCCGGGTGGTGATCGGCATCCCGTGGCAGGCCGACGATACCGCCGGAAGTGCCGCGCGGCTGCCGAACCGGGTTGCGCAGGAGATGCGCACCGCCGGTTACCCGGTCGACCTCTGGGACGAGCGCGACACTTCCACGAGCGCACGCCGGCTGTTGGCCGGCAACGTGCCGGAGCGGCGTGCGCGGGCCAAGGGCATGGTCGATCGGATCGCCGCGGCCCTGATTCTGCAATCCTACCTCGAGGCTGCACGGTCGCCGGGACCGGACGGTGTGCCGCCGCGGGTGCGGCGCGGCTGACACTCGCGTTATGGCTGCGGAACCCACCACCCCTATGATGGTCCAGTACCGGGAGCTGAAGAGCCGCCACCGGGATGCCATCCTGTTTTTTCGGCTGGGCGACTTCTACGAAATGTTCGACGCCGATGCCAGGGAGGCGTCGGAGTTGCTCGAAATCGCCCTCACGCAGAGAAACGGCGTGCCGATGTGCGGGGTGCCCCATCACGCCGCGCGTTCCTACATCGCGCGCCTGCTCAAGGCGGGCCGCAGGGTGGCGGTGTGCGAGCAGACCTCGTTGCCGAGCCCGGGCAAGGGCATCGCGCGCCGCGAAGTGATCGAGGTGGTCACGCCCGGGACCGTGCTTGACGAAGAGCTGCTCGACGGCGGCAGCAACAACTACCTGGTCGCGGTCGGTTGCGCACCGGACCGGGGCGGCGATCGGGGCAGCGCCGATCGGCGGGTGGCGGTGGCGGCCCTCGATCTGTCGACCGGCGACTTCCGCGCCGTTGCGTTTCGGCTCGCCGAGGCGGCCGCCCGCCTGGCGGCCGAACTGGCGCGACTGGCGCCGCCCGAGCTGCTGGTCCAGGAGTCCCTGCTCGACGATTCGCCGCCTGCCGCGCGCGCCATCCACCAGCACATTCCGCGGTCGACGGTGGTACAGCGCTATCCGGACTGGCAGTTCGATGTTGCCGCCGGCGGCGAGACGCTGTGCGAGTTGTTTGGCGTGACCAACCTGAAGGCGTTCGGGCTGCGCCCGGACTCGCCCGAACTGGCGCCGGCCGGGCTGCTGGTGAACTTTGCACGCCAGACGGCTCGTCACCGTCTCGATCACCTGGGTGGTATCAGCGTCCATGGCCGCGGTTCCTTCGTTACGCTCGACGAGACCGCGCAGCGCAGCCTGGAACTGGTACGCAACCTGGAGGACGGCTCACGGGAACGCACGCTGCTCGCCGTCCTGGACCATACCCGCACCCCGATGGGCGCGCGCCTGTTGCGCCGCGCGATCCTGGAACCGCTGTTCGACCGGGCGGCGATTGCCGCGCGGCTGGACGCGGTAGAGGTACTGTTCCGGCGCCAGCACCTGCTCACCGCGGTGCGCGAGCGGCTGCGCCGGGTCTCGGACCTGGAGCGGCTGGCCGGGCGCGTGGCGCTGTCGCGCGCCCATCCCCGCGATCTGCGCGCCATCGCCGACAGCGTGCGCGCCGCCGAGGATGTGGCCCGGGTCCTGGGCGAACGCGCAGGTGAGGCTCAATCCGGCTCCGGACCAGCGGCAAATGCCACCGCCCTCGCGGAGCCGCTGGCGTCCGCGGCCGGCGCCGTGGTCGCGATGGCCTCGCTGGTCGAAGAAGCGCTGGTCGTCGAACCGCCGTTGTCAATGCACGATGGCGGCATCATACGTTCGGGATACGACGCCGAGCTCGACCGCGTGCGCGCGGTCGCCGAAGACGCCGAGACGCTGCTGCACGCATACCTCGAGGAGGAGCGTGAGCGGTCCGGCATCGCCACGCTGCGGCTGCGCCAAAACCGTGTTCTCGGGCACTTCCTGGAGGTTACCCGCGCTCACGCGGCGCGCGTGCCGAGCCACTTCGTGCGCCGGCAGTCTCTGGTCGGCGGCGAACGCTTCACCACCGAACGGCTGGCGCAGCTCGACAGCGAGATCAGCGCGGCCGGCGAGCAGATCCGGGAGTTGGAGCGGGACCGGTTCGTCGCGGTTCGGCAACAGGTGGCAGGCCACGTCCCGGCGATTCTGGCGCTCGCCCGGGTGCTGGCTGGCGTGGACATGGCGCACAGCCTGGCACTCGCTGCGACTACCGGGGGCTACATTCGCCCGGAGCTGGCTGAGCCGGGCAGCGGCATCCACATTCGCGAAGGGCGTCATCCGGTGGTGGAGGCCATGCTGCCGGCCGGGGCGTTCGTGCCCAACGACCTTCACCTGGATCCCGGTGCCACCCGGTTCGTGGTGCTTACCGGACCCAACATGGCCGGAAAATCCACCTATCTGCGGCAGACCGCCCTCATCGTTCTGCTCGCCCAGCTTGGCTCCTTCGTGCCGGCCGAGGAGGCGCGCATCGGGATGGTAGACGGGGTGTTCTGCCGGGTAGGGGCCAGTGACAACCTGGCGCGCGGCGAGTCGACCTTTTTGGTGGAAATGAACGAGACGGCGCGCATCCTGCGCGCGGCGACCGAGTGCAGCTTCATCATTCTGGACGAGATCGGCAGAGGCACCAGCACCGAGGATGGGCGCGCCATAGCCTGGGCGGTGTGCGAGCACCTCCTGGACGAGGTCGGGGCGCAGACGCTGTTTGCCACTCACCTGCGCGAACTGACCGAGCTGCGCCACCCGCACGCCGCCAACTACTCGATGCAGGTGGAGGACGAAGGCAGCGAGGTAGTGTTTCTGAAGCGGGTGGAACCCGGCGCCGCCGACCAGTCGTACGGGGTACACGTTGCCGCTCTCGCCGGCGTGCCCGACGCGGTGGTGACGCGCGCGCGTGAGTTGCTCCGGGAGCTGAGCTCCGCTGCCGCGGGTGCCGCGCCGCGCGCATCCGCCGCCAAGGCGGAACCGGAGCCGTCCGCTCCCGGCTACCGGCAGGGTGCGCTGTTCTCGCCGCACGAACTGGTCGGCCGGGCGGTCGCCGCGCTGGACGTGGACGCCACCACGCCCCTGGACGCCCTGCAGCTCCTGGCGCGCTGGCGGCGCGAGCTTCACCGGGAGGAACCGTGAGCGCGGCCGCGCCGGGGCCGGCGCTGTCGGCGGTGTTCGATGTGCTGTTTCCCCAGGTGTGCGGCGGCTGCGGATGCGAACTTCCCGTCGGGCGCGGCGCCGTTCCGCTGTGCGGCCGCTGCCGCCGCCTGCTCGCCGCAGAACAGCGCCGCCCACGCGGCCACTGCTCGCGCTGCGGCGTTCCGGTGCTGCCGGAACAGGAGGTGCCGTGCCTGCACTGCCGCGACCGCGACCTGGTGTTCGCTTCGCACGAAGCGCTGTTCGACTACCGCGGCCTGGCCCGCGAGCTGCTGCGGCAGTTCAAGTTTTCCGGCCGCATCGGCTTCGCGCGTCTGTTTGCCGAGCTGCTCGCGCCCCGGGTGGACGCCGTCTACCGCGACTGCACGGTGGTGCCGGTGCCGGCGCGCGGCCGGCGCGTACGAAGCCACGGCTACGACGCGGTCGACCTGGTTGTTCGGCAGCTGGCGGCGGCCCATGGGTGCCGCACCGAGCGCTTGCTGCGCCGCCGCGGCGGCCGCCAGCTCAAGGGGCTCGGGCGGGCGCAGCGGCGGGCCAGCATCGCCGGCCGCCTGCGCCTGCTGCGCCCGCCGCCGCCGCGGCCGGTGCTCCTGATCGACGACGTGTACACCACTGGCGCAACCGCCGGCGAGTGCGCCGCGGTCCTGGTCGCCGGCGGGGCGTCCGAGGTGCGCGTGTTGACGCTCGCGCAGGACTGAACCGGCGCCCAATCCGAACGGCTCGATTGCCCTCGATTGCCCGACCGAGGTTGACAGCCGGGCAGGTAATGACTAGGTTGTTTGCAGAACTCTTAGGCAAATGAGCGAGGAGTCGAACACCGGCTCCTCTTTTTGTTTTCGATGCATACGGTACAGGTTCCCATGAATACGGCACAGGACATCTTGGAGCAGCATCTCTGGTCGGTGCTGGAACCGGTCATCAACGCCGAGGGGTTCCAGTGTGTCGATCTGCAGCTGCAGCGCAACCGGCGTGCACGCCGTCTGGCGGTAATTGTGTACCGCGCCGGTGGTATGGATGCCGCGTCGTTGGAGGCGCTGGCGCGGGAGGTTCAGTTCCAACTGCCGCTCATCGGCGATGTTCCGGGTAACGCCATTGACGATGTCACGCTTGAGGTCAGTTCCCCGGGCGTGGAACGTGTCCTGCGTTGGCCGCGCGAGTATGCAATCTTTGCGGACAAGGCGGTTCGAGTATTGCGTGGGGACGCGACGGAGTGGGAACCAGCCGTGATCGTTTCCTCTGCGGGCGAGTCCGTTACCCTGCGCTTCGACCGTGGCGAGGAGACGGTTCCTATAGCGACCATCCGTCGGGCGCAGCTCACCGGCGCTGAGAGAGGGAGTATCTGAAAGCACATGTCGAGTGAAATGGCCCTGGCCATCCGCCAGCTCATTCAGGAGCGCGGAATCTCGGAAGAACTGGTTCTGCATACCATTGAGGACACGCTGTTGGCAGCGTACAAGCGCAAGTACGGCACCATCGACAATGCCGTGGTGCGCTTCGCCGAAGACGGCACGGACGTGTCGATCTACGCCCAGAAGAGGATCGTACCGGTGGACGACATCGACGATCCGGCGCTGGAGATCTCTCTGAAGGACGCCCTCGAGTACAACGACGATGCCGAGCTCGGCGACGAATTGCTCATCGAAATCAATCCGCGCGAGTTCGACCGGGTATCGATCCAGAGTGCCAAGCAGAAGGCCCGCCAGTCCCTGCGCGAGATCCAGAAGGACACGCTCTACTCCGAGTTCAAGGATCGCGAAGGAGAGCTGATCGTCGGCTACTACCAGCGCGAGCGCAATGGCACCATATTCGTCGACCTGGGCCGCACCGAGGGAATTCTCCCGCGCCGCTACCAGTCGCCGCGCGAAATCTATCGCGCCAACGATCGCGTGCGCGCCATGATCTACGAAGTCGAGAAGTCCGCTCTCGGCCTGCAGATCGTGCTTACCAGGACCCACACCGAGTTCGTCAGGAAGATATTCGAGCTGGAAGTCCCGGAGATCTACGACCGCACGATCGAGATCCACAAGATGGTGCGTGAGCCCGGTTATCGCACCAAGATGTCGGTGTATTCGACGCGTGACGATGTCGATCCCGTGGGCGCCTGTGTCGGCATGCGCGGGGTTCGCATCCAGACCGTGGTGCGCGAGTTGGAGGGCGAGAAGATCGACGTTCTGCGCTACGACCCGGACGTGCGTTCGTTCATCACCGAGGCGTTGAAGCCGGCCGAGGTCGAGCAGGTCATCATCCTCGACGAGCCCAAGCGGCAGGCGCTGGCGGTGGTGCCCGAGAGCCAGTTCTCGCTCGCCATCGGCAAGCAGGGCCTGAACGTGCGGCTGGCCAACCGGCTGACCGACTGGAGCATCGACGTACGCACCCGTGCTCAGGTCAACGAGATGAATATCGGCGCCGAGTCGCAACGCGCGGCGGCGGCGCTGTTCGGCGACGTGCAGGAAGAGATCACCGATGTCGCCGAACTGCCGGGAATCGTGCCGCGGGTGGCGTCCGCCCTGAAGTCGGTGGGCGTCGAACTCCTGGAGACGCTGGTCGCGATGGACGAGGAGCAGTTGCGCGCCGTGCCGGAACTGTCCGAGGGCGATGTCGGCGATCTCCTCAAGCTCATCGAGGACAACGTGGAGATTGTCGATGAGGAACAGGGCACGGAAGAAGAAGATGCGGAAGATGCGGAAGATGCCGAGTTCGCCGCCGCGCAGCACGAGGCCTCGATTGAGGCTGAGAGCGAGACTGCGGTGGCGGACGCGGCAGCCGCGGCTCGGGCCGTCGAAACGGTAGATGCGGGTGTCTCCGACGAGTCAGGGGCCGAGGCCGAGGTGGCGGAATCGAGCGAGCCGGCGGAAGCCGGCGATGACACCGATGAACCGTATGTCGTCCTGGCAAGCGAGCTTCCCGGAATGCCGGATGGGATCAGCGCCGCGTTGCGTACCGCCGAGTTGGACGATGTCGCGGAGCTGGTGTCGATGAGCGAACAACAGCTCGGTCAGATCGAGGGCATGACGGGCGACGACGTGGGCACACTGCTGCGCATCATCGAAGAAAATGTGGAAGTGGTGGAGGAAGACGACGACTCGACGGGCGAGGAAACCGATTAGCTCCACTGTGCATGCCCGGAGCGCATTGCGGGCACGATTGACAGGGGTGGTTCGGTTGCCGGATACTTGCGCTTTGTGCGGGAATTTGCGGCTACAGCGATACGGACGCGGGAGTGCGAACGTGAAATACAAACGCGTCCCGCCAAGGGCACGGCATTATACTAACTGAGAATGAGCGACGAAAAGACCACGGCATCTCCCAAACCCTCCTCTGAGCGACCGGACACGGAAGAAAAGCCGCGGCCTCGGGCGACCCTGATCAAACGTAAACCGGAACCGAAGGTCGTTGCACCGGCAGCGCCGCGGGACGACGAAGGTTCGGCGGCCGCCTCTCCGCCATCCGCGGCCGCGGCAGGGGCAAGTCGCCCCGCCGCCGGCGCAGGTGAGGAACGCCGCCGCATCGTGGTGGTAAAGAGGCAGCGTCGCGCCGTCGTGGTGAAACGCAGGCCGCCGGGCGTGGCCCGTCCCGATACCTCCGCTGCCGGTGCGGCGCCGGTGAAGCCGCGCGGGGGCCGGGGCGCCCCGCAGCGTCCGGCTGCCGGTGCCGAGGCGCGCCGTGCGGAGCCGTCCAACGCCGCGCACCCACCGGCCGATCGCTCCGGGCAGGCCGGCGCCGCTCCGACCCCGCAACCGTCAGCGCCGTCGACCGGTTCCGGAAGTGCACCTCAGCAGCCGGGCAGTGAAGGCCGGACGGCTGCCGCGGCACCGCGCCAGAGTCCACCGGCACCTTCCCCGGCGCCGGGAGCCGCTCCCACTCCCAACCGGCCGCAGGGTCGGCCCGAG
>MKWU01004121.1_pt1 | contig 17727 bp, 13 predicted proteins | sample 809101 | NCBI WGS metagenome assembly MKWU01 (sample SAMN05860141, study PRJNA318959) | sponge metagenome | host: Aplysina aerophoba | place: Slovenia: Piran, Adriatic Sea, Gulf of Piran | collected 2013-05-07
CGCAGTGCCGGTCCCAGGCCGCCATCAGGCGTCCCTGCCCGACCGCCGCGAGCGCCTGCCGGGAGCGGACGTCGCTGCGACCGGCGTGCTCGCCCAGCCGTTGCCGCCCCGCCGCGATCGCCCCGGAGCTCACGAGGATGACGTCGGCGCCGCCCGCTCGGAGGGCCGCCAGCTGCCCCACCACGCGGTGGAGCGCCTCATGGTCGATGCTCTCGCCGCCGGCCGTCAGCAGGTTGGTCCCCACCTTGAGCACGATGCGTCCGTAGGCGAGAGACGCTTCGCCGGCGCTCGCAGCCGTGCCGGGCCTCGCCCCGGCGCCACTCTCTGGCATATCCCCTCCGCGAGCGAATGCGACGCACCGTCTAGGATGGTGGAGCGTCGCCCTGCGGTCGAGCGCGGACTGCGGTCGTGCGGGCGAAACCGCCGGCGTCGCTCCGCGCGGCGGGGCCGGGGATCAGCTCGCCGGCGTGAGAGCCAGCAGGACCTCGCCGCCGTCGATGCGGACCGTCGCGGTCGCCGCGTCGGGGAACGGCGGCGCGCCGCCCCCGTCCACGGGCTCCAGGCTGAGTGCGAGCGTCTCCTCCGCGATCCAGCGTCCGTGCTCGCGACAGGCGCTCGCGACCGCCCCGGGTGCCCGGTAGCGGACGTGGATGCGCGCGGCGACATCGAGCCCGGCCGTGCGGCGCAGCTCCTGCAGGTGCCGCACGATCTCGCGCGCCGTCCCCTCCGCCGCCAGCTCCGGCGTCACGGTGAGGTCGAGCAACGCCGCGTAGCCCGACTCTTCCGCGGCGGCCCAGCCCGCCGCGGGCTCCACGTCCACCACCATCTCCCCCGCACCCCACCGGACCCCCCCGCCCGCCGCGGCCGCGCCGCTCCGCGGGGGCCCACGCCGCCCGCGGGCTCCACGTCCACGACGATCTCGCCCGCACCCAGCGTGATCCCGCCGACCTCGGCGATCTCGCCGGCACGCATCCGTGCCACGACCGCCCGCGCGTCGGCCTCCGCCAGCGCCGCGCGCAGCGGCCCGACTCCGGCGCCGAGCCTCGGCCCCAGCGTCGGGAGGTGCGGGCGCAGGCGGTAGACCACGCGGTCCCCGGCGTCGTCTGCGACGTCGACCGCCTTCACGTTGAGTTCCTCGGCGATCTCCGATCGCAGCCGCTCGAGCGCGGCGCGCTCCGCCGCCGTCCGGGGAACCAGCACCGCGCGCGCAAGCGGCTGCCGCACGCGAACGCCGGCGCGCTGTCTGGCGCCGCGCCCCAGCGACACCATCCGCTGCACGACCGCCATCTCCGCCGCCAGCTCGGAGTCGATCGCGCCGCGGTCGACATCCGGCCAGCTGTCGAGGTGAACGGAGTCCGGTGCCCCCGCCACGCGGTCGCGCACCAGGTTCTGGTGGAGCTCGTCTGAGACGAAGGGCATGAACGGCGCGAGGAGCCGCGCCAGCGTGGTCAGGCACTCGTAGAGCGTGGCCAGCGCCGCCTGGGTGTCGGCGGAGTCGTTCGAGCGCCAGAACCGGCGCCGGCTGCGGCGCACGTACCAGTTGGAGAGCTGGTCCACGAACTCGGCGATCGGGCGCGCCGCATCGGCGGGCTCGTACGCCTCCAGCCCCTCGGTGACGCGCTCGACGGTGCGGTGGAGCTCCGAGCGCACCCAGCTGTCGAGATCGGTGCGCGCCGCCGGCCGCGCCGGCGCCGCGGGGTCGAAGCCCGCCAGGTTCGCGTAGGTGACGAAGAACGAGTACGTGCTCCAGAGGGTGGAGAGCACGCGGCGGGCGCTCTCGCCGACGAGGTCGGTCGAGAAGCGCCGCGAGTTGCCGGGCGGTGCCGCCGTGTACATGTACCACCGCGTCGCATCGGCCCCGTGCTCGTCGACCACGGCGAAGGGATCCACGACGTTCCCGCGCGACTTCGCCATCTTCTGCCCGTCGCCGTCGAGGATGATCCCCACCGAGATCACGTTGCGGAAGGAGATCCCCTCGGGGACGGCCTCCGCCCGGTGCAGCAGCGTGGCGAGCGCGTGCAGCGTGTAGAACCAGCCGCGCGTCTGGTCCATCCCCTCGCAGATGTAGTCGGCCGGGAAGCGCTCCCCGAAAGTGGCCTCGCCCTCGAAGGGGTAGTGCCACTGCGCGTAGGGCATCGCGCCCGAGTCGAACCACGCGTCGGCCACCTCGGGCACGCGACGCATATCGGAGGCACACCGACGGCACGTCAGGGTGATCTCGTCGACATAGGGACGGTGCGGATCCTCGATCTCGCTGCCCTGCCCCGATCGCTCCGCCAGCTCCCGGAACGATCCGATGCACTCGACCTCGCCGCAGCCGTCGCAGAGCCAGAGCGGCAGCGGCGTGCCCCAGTAGCGCTCGCGCGAGACCGCCCAGTCGACGTTGGACTGCAGCCACTCGCCGAAGCGACCGTCCCGGACATTGGCCGGCACCCACCGGATCTGGTCGCGGTTGTGGGCCACGAGCCGGTCCCGCACCGCCGTCGTCCGGATGTACCATGAGGGCTTCGCGTAGTAGAGGACGGGGGTGCCGCAGCGCCAGCAGAACGGGTACGTGTGGTGGATCGTGGCCGACTGCCAGAGCAGCCCGCGGCGGTCGAGATCCGCGATCACCTCCGGGTCGGCATCCTTCGCAAAGCGTCCCGCGAAGGGACCGCCCACGAACTCGCCGCTGGGAGCGACGTGCTGGACGAAGAGCAGCGACTCCTCGCGCCCGATTCCGTAGTCGTCCTCCCCGAAGGCCGGAGCGATGTGCACGATGCCGGTGCCGCCGCCCTCTCCGGGCTCGGTCTCCACGAAGTCGGCGGCGACGACGCGACGGGCGCGACGCTCTTCGCCCGGATCGAGGGCGCGCGAGCCCTCCCGCCCGAGCAGGAGCGGCTCGACGCCTTCCCACGCGCTCGCCTCGTAGAGCGGCTCGTAGCGCAGCCCGACCAGCCTCGAACCGCGGACGCGCACGAGAACCTCCGGCTCGCCGAGAACCGAGGGGAGCAGGCGCTCGGCAACGATGAGCCGCTCCCGGGAGCCCGCCTCCCCGAGCTCGGCGAGCACGTAGTGCGCCGCGGGATCCACCGCGAGGCCGGTGTTGCCGGGGAGCGTCCACGGGGTCGTCGTCCAGGCGAGGATTGAGGTCGGCACACCGTCGCTGAGCCGCAGCTCCCCGGCGGCCTCGGCGCCCTGCGTCGCTTCGAGTCGGAAGCGGACGGTGACGGAGGGATCGGGAGTTCCCTCGCGATAGCCGAGCGCCACCTCGTGCGAGGAGAGGCTCGTCTCGCAGCGCGGGCAGTGCGGGGTGACACGGAAGTCGCGGAACATCAGGTCGTGGTCCCAGAGCTGCCGGAAGATCCACCAGCAGCTCTCGACGTACTCACGGTGATAGGTGACGTAGGGGTCGTCGGTGTCGATCCAGAAGCCGATGCGCTCGGTCAGTTCCTGGAATTCCTGCACGTAGCGGAAGACCGACTCGCGGCAGCGCCGGTTGAAGGCCTCGATGCCGTAGGCCTCGATCTCGCGTTTCGTCGAGAGCCCGAGTTCGCGCTCGACCTCGAGCTCCACCGGCAGGCCGTGGGTGTCCCATCCCCCCTTCCGGGGAACGCGGTAGCCGCGCATCGTCCGGTAGCGGGGGATCAGATCCTTGAAGACCCGGGCCAGCACGTGGTGGATCCCCGGCGAGCCATTCGCCGTCGGCGGACCCTCGTAGAAGGAGAAGATGCGGTCGGCGGGGCGCTCCTCGACGGAGCGGCGGAAGATGTCGCGCTCGCGCCACAGCGCGAGGATCCGCTTCTCCATCTCCGGGAAGGAGACATGCGTGGGGACGGGATCGAAGCGGCCACCGGGGCGCACGCCCGACGAGGACGCCGACACCGCACCTGCGCTCATCGCTGCGCTCGCATACCTCGGCGCGAGAGGCGCCCTCTACTCGGGAACGTCTGCCGTCCCCCCGGTGCCCTCCTGCTCCCCCCGCTGCTCCGCTGCCGGGCCAGGGCCCTCGAGCGCAACCGACACCGATGAGGAGGAGATCCGCGCAGCGGCGTGAACGGCCGCCGCCTGATCCGCTGCCTCCTGCCTCGCACGCACCTCGTTGTAGCAGGCCGAGCAGTAGACCGGTCGGTCACCTCGCGGGACGAAGGGCACTTCGGTCAGCTGACCGCACTGCGCGCAGCTGGCGACGTGGAGCTGCCTCGGGGTGCGGCCGCCCCAGGAGGCGAAGACGCCGTAGTTCGGCGACTCGTCCCGATCCTCCGGCCGCATCATCTTCCGCGTCGCCCGGCACGAGGGGCACCGCACCGGGTCGTGCTGGAGGCCCTTGCTCGCGTAGAACTCCTGCTCCCCGGCGGTGAAGACGAAACTGCCGCCGCAATCGCGGCAGGTCAGCTCGCGATCCTGAAACGCCATTGTCGCTCCTCATCCGGCGGACCCGCGCCCGCCCAACCCACCATCGAGAGCACGTCTCTCGCGATGGGAGGGGCCGCCCCCGCGCGGCAGTCAGCGAGCCGCCGTGTCCTGGCCACGGACAGTGTATCAGCGGTCCCGGGCCCGACGCCGCGTGCTAGCGGCCCAGCCGTCCCACCAGCCGTAGCGCCTCCTCGTTGCGCAGGAGCAGCGAGACGGCCACGTAGGCGAGCAGCCCGGAGAGGCCCGCGAGGGCCAGCACCAGCGCGGCACCGCCGAGGCTCTCCGCATCTGCTCCGGCCGCCGCCAGCAGGAGCCGCATGAGAACGAGCACCTCCACCATCACGATGGTGGCCGCGACGGTCCGCCAGAGGGAGCCGGCCAGCGAGCCCCGCCAGCGCTTCGCCGCCGGGCTGAGGCCGCGAAGCCGCTGCGAGAGCAGCCGACCGAGCAAGAGGAACTCCAGGGTCGCCGCGATCGACGCGGCGGCGGCGAGCCCGCGGACGCCGAAGGGCTCGATCAGCGCCGCACAGAGCGCCGCGTTGAGGATCATCGCGAGGACGGTGACCGTCACCGGCGTCCGCGTGTCGGAGAGCGCGTAGAACCCCCTGCTCACGATCTCGATGCCCGCGTGAGCGAAGACCGCGACGGCGTAGACCGCGACGACGCCCGCGACGAGCTCGCTCGACCCGGCGTCGAAGGCGCCGCGCTGGAACAGAACGCGAACTGTCGGCGCGGCGAGCACCACGAGGCCGGCCGATGCCGGGATCGCCAGGAAGAGAATCGTCGACAGCGCCTGCCCGACCGAGACGGCCAGCGCTCCCATCTGGCGCGCCGCCGCTTGCTGCGCCAAGAGCGGAAACGCCGCCGTCGAGATCGCCATGCCGACTATCGCCACGGGCATCATCATCACGAGGAAGGCGTAGGAGACGGCGTTGATCGCCTGATCGGAGACGAAGGAGGCGAAGAAGAGAACGATGACGACGTTCAGCTGCGACGCCCCGAGACCGATCACCCGGGGCGCGGCGAGCCGCAGCACGTCGCGGACGGGGCGGGAGGCGAGCGAGAGCACGGGTCGCCACCGCATCCCCACCGCGACCAGCGCCGGCAGCTGCACGACGAGGTGGAGCGCCGATCCCACGACCACGCCGACGGCGAGGCCCTGGACGCCCATCGGGCCCGCCAGCAGCACGGCGCCCATGATGATGGAGGCGTTGTAGAGGAGCGGAGCGAGAGCCGGGGCCACGAAGTGCTGCCGGGCGTTGAGAACGCCGGTCAGCATTCCGGAGATCCCGAAGAAGATGGGCGAGAGCAGCATGATCCGCGTCAGCTCGACGGCGAGGGATTGCAGCTCGGCCTCCCGACCACTGCCCGCTCCGAGGCCGGGAGCGAGCAGCGGCACGATCCAGGGCGCGAAAACGAAGGCGGCGGACGCCGCCACCAGCGTCGCGAGGCTGATGAGGTGGAGCACGCCGGAGGCGAGGGCCCAGGCGGCGTCGGCGCCCTCCCTCAGGCGCACGCGCGAGAAGACGGGGATGAACGCGGCGGAGAGCGTTGCGCCGGCGAGCAACTGGAAGACGAGGTCGGGGATGCGGAAGGCGACCCAGTAGGCCGCGAGCTCGGCCTCGGTTCCGAAGGCGTCGGCGATCACCACCGACCGCACGAGCCCGAGCAGCCGCGACAGCAGGTACCCCGCGGCGACGACGGCCGCCGCCCACGCGACGCCCTGCTCGACCACGCCGCGCGTGAGGAACCGTCTCAGCCCGGCGACCGACTCCGCCTCCTGCGCCCAGCCGGCGAGGGGCCTCTCCGGCACCGGCTCCGCGCGCTCGCCCCGGGCACACTCGGGATCGGTGCCGGAGGAGGGAGGTCTGCCCATTCATTCGATCCTGCGCGCGCCTCGCCGGGGAGGCAAGGATGGACGGCACCGCGACGCCCGGCTACGATCGCCCCGGCACCGCCACCGGCGGCCACCGGCCCGCACCGCCCCCCCGCCCCCCGTCCGCGACGCCCGCGAGGCGATCGCCGACGGAGCGCCCGAGTCGGCCGAACTCGTGCGGGCCGCGCAGTCCGCGCTCGATCGAGCCGCGCGCCGACGCATCATCCACCCCAACGCCGCCGCGCGGCGCAAGGCACGCCTCGCCGAACAGCTCCGACACAGCGCCGCCGACTAGCCGCCGCTCCCTCTGGGGGACGCGGCGGCGGTCGCGTTCACCCTTCCCACGCGCGGACACGGGCTCCCCCCCGGCGTGCCCGGGCACATCCGACGAGAACGCGCGATACTCCAGCGGGGCGCGAGGGGCGGGAGCTGACCGTGCGGGCGACGATCTTCCACCGACCCGGCGAGATCAGCGTCGAGGAACGACCGGAGCGCGAGCCGGGACCGGGCGAGCTCCGGCTACGCATCGCGGCGGCGGCGCTCTGCGCCTCCGACGTGCGGGTCTACCGGGGCGAGAAGCATGCCGCCCCCGGGGTCGTCCCCGGCCACGAGCTGGCTGGCGTGGTCGACGCCGTCGGGGAAGGCGTGCAGGAACACGCCCTTGGAGACCGCGTCGTGGTCTGCCCGATCCTGGCCTGCGGGCACTGCCGCTTCTGCACGCGGGGCCGGCGCAACCGCTGCATCGAGCGGCGCACGCTCGGCTACGACCTCGACGGCGGCTTCGCCGAGCAGATGATCGTCCCCGCCGAACTCGTCGCGCTCGGCCACGTGCTCCGGGTGCCGCCGACCCTGCCGCTTCCGGTCGCGGCCATCGCCGAGCCGGTCGCCTGCACCCTCAACTCGCTGGACCTCATGGGGGTGCGGCCGGGCAGTTCGCTCGCCGTCCTCGGCGCCGGGCCGATGGGTCTTCTCCACCTGCTCCTCGGACGGGCCGCAGGAGCGGCCCCGATCGTCGTCTCGGAACCGGTCGCCGAGCGCCGCGACGTCGCCAAGCGCTGGGGCGCCGACGTCGTTGTCGATCCGGGCCGGGAGGATCTGGAGGCGTGCGTCCGGGCCTGGACTGACGGCTACGGCGCCGACGCCGTCGCCGTCTCGGTCGGCGTCGCGGAGCTCGCCGCGCAGGCGCTCGCGATCGTCGCGAGGCAGGGCGTCGTCAACCTCTTCGCGGGATTCCCCCCGGGAGCGACGATCCCACTCGACCTCAACGCGCTCCACTACACCGAGGTCGTGCTCTCCGGCTCCCAGAACGCCACCACCGAGCAGTACCGGCGGGCGGTGGCGGTGCTGGGGTCGCTGCCGCACGTCGAGGAGCTTCTGACCCATCGCTACGGCATCGAGCAGGCACCCGAGGCCTACGCCTCGCGACTCTCGCTCTCCGGGTTGAAGTCGCTGGTCGAGTTCCCCGGGGTCGACGGTCGCTGATGCCGGCGCGGCGCCCCGAGGCGGGCGGGGACGAACCGCGAGAGCCCGGCACGGCGGCCGGAAGCGAGCCCGACGCCGCAGCACCCGGCGGCGGCGAGCTGCTCCGCAGCCCCCGGCACCGGCGCTGGCGGAGCTGCTCCGCAGGCGACGCACCGAGCGCGGGCTCACGCTGAGCGAGGCGGAGCGCGACACCCGCATCAACCGCACATACCTCCAGGCCCTGGAGGCCGAGCGCTGGGACACCCTTCCGGCGCCCATCTACACGCGGGGCTTCCTTCGCTCCTACGGCCGGCACCTCGAGCTCGAGCCCGAGGAGCTGATCGCGATGCTCCCCGAGGAGCTCCCGCGCCCGCGGGGGCTCGAGCCGCTGCCGGGACTGCGACGCAGCCATGCCCCTCTCAGGATCGACCTCCCGCGCGCGCTGGTGGTGGCGGCGATCGCCGTGGTCGTCGTGATCGCGGTCGTGGCGGCCGTGATCCAGTTCCGGGCTGCGGGCGTCGAGGGGGAGACCGACGCGACAGACGGGAGCGCGGCCACGGCGACGGCGGCCGCGACGCCCGACCCCGACGCGACCGTGCCGCCTGCCGAGCCCGGCACGACCCCCGACTTCACCGGCGTCTCCCTCGAGACAGCCCGCGAGACGTTGAGCACGCTGGACCTGCTGGTCAACGTGATCGAGGTCCCGACCGACGTCGCCCCGCCGGGTCAGGTCTTCGGCCAGTCACCCTCCGCGGGCGAGCCGATCGGCCCCGGGGCCGCGATCACGCTCATCGTCTCCGCCGACGACGAATAGGTCCCGCCGTGCTCTGTCTCTGCGCCCCGAGCGGGCGCGGTTGACGGGGCGGCCGCCGGCCCCGAGCCTTGCGTCGATGCGCTACCACGTCGTGACGCTCGGCTGCGCCAAGAACACCGTCGACTCCATGCGCCTCGACCAGGAGCTCCGGCACCGCCGGCATCGCGCCGTCGCCGACCCCGTCGAGGCGGAATTGCTGCTGGTCAACACCTGCGGCTTCATCGACGCGGCGAAGGAGGAGTCCCTCTCCGTCATCCGCGAGCTCGACGACGCGCGCTCGGGCGACCAGCAGCTCTTCGTGATCGGATGCATGACCGAGATCGCGGAGCAGGAGGTGCTCCGCGCCGTGCCCGGCGTCGACGCCACGTTCGGCGCGGAGGCGTGGGATCAGATCGCCTCCGCGGTGGGGCCCGCCGCCGCGCCCCCGTGGGCGGGGGGGGCGGGGAACCAGACCGCCCCCGCGGTGGGCCCCCCCGCCCCGCGCCACGACACCCCCGAGCCCCGGCCGCTGATCGCCCCCGGCACGCCCTCCGCCTACCTCAAGATCTCCGACGGCTGCGACCGGCCGTGCACGTTCTGCATCATCCCGACGATCAAGGGATCCATGCACTCCGCGCCGCGCGAGCGCCTGGTCGCGGAGGCGAGGGCGTACGCCGCCGCCGGCGTCTCCGAACTCGTGCTGGTGGCGCAGGACTCAACGGCCTACGCCGAGGATCGGGGGGAGCGCGACGGCCTCGCCGCGCTCCTGGAGGAGCTCGCCGCGGCCGTCCCGGAGGTGCCGTGGATTCGCCTCATGTACGCCTACCCGGGCCGCGTGACGCCGCGCCTGGCGAGAACGATGGCCGGGCTTCCGAACGTCGTCCCCTACCTCGACATCCCCCTCCAGCACGGCTCGGAGAGCGTGCTCCGGCGCATGAAGCGCCCCGGCCTGCGAGTGGCGCGACGCAGCCTGGAGGCGATCCGCGCCGAGATGCCGGACGTCGTCGTCCGCACGACCTTCATCGTGGGCTTCCCGGGTGAGAGCGACGCGGAGTTCGAAGAGCTCCTCGACTTCGTGGAGGAGCAGCGCTTCGAGCACGTGGGCGCCTTCACCTATTCGCCGCAGGCGGGAACGCCGGCCGCGCGCGACGCTCCCGGGCCCGGCGGGGTCCCCGACCCCGAGCTCACGCAGCGCCGATACGGACGTCTGATGGAGCTCGCCCAGGAGATCTCGCTGGAGCGCAACCGCGCGCTGCTCGGGCGCGAACTCGACGTGCTCGTCGAGTCGGCCCGCCCGGTCGAGTCCGAGGGCGCGGGAGGCCCGGTCGTGGTCGGGCGCACCTACCGCGACGCGCCGGAAGTCGACGGGCTCGCGCTCCTCAAGGGGGAGCATCCGGCGGGCCGCCTGATCCGGGCGCGCGTCGACGGCGCGCTCCCCTACGACTTGCTGCTCTCGCCCGCCGGGGGCGCTCCGTCGCGCCCATCCACAGCGCCGGGACCGCCGCGCACGCGCCGGAGACGGGACCGGCGGAGCCCCGCCCGCGGATCGCCGCGCCGGGACCGCTGAGCCGACCGGCCGGGCCCGCTAGCCCCGCGGCAGCCCGAGCCCCCTGGTCGCGATCACGTTGCGCTGAATCTCCGAGGATCCGGCGGCGATGGTGGCCGGGATCGAACCGACGTAGCCCACCGTGAAGCGAGCCTTCATCGGGGCGAGCGGATGCGTCCCGTCCCAGATGCCGGAGTACAGCCCGAACACCTTCGTTGCCGTGCGCTGCAGCGTCTGGCCGAGCTCGGAGCCGAACATCTTGTTCACCGACGCCTCGTAGTTGGGAACGGCGCCGGTCGCCTGAATGGAGGCGATGCGTAGCGAGAAGTTGAACTGCACCTCCGTCTGGATGACGTGGTGCGCCAGCTCCTGCCGGAGTGCACCGGTGCGCTCGAGCCGGGAGAAGCGACGCCCGTCGCCGCGGGCGTAGTCGAGCAGCGCCCGGATCGTCTTGCGATTCACCACCGCCCCCGAGACATTCGACCGCTCGAAGTCGAGCAGGGTGGTGGCGACGTACCAGCCCCTGTTCTCCTCACCGACCCGGTTGGTCACGGGGATGCGGACGTCCTCGAAGAAGACCTCGTTCACGTAGTGGCGGCCCGTCGCATCGACGATCGGGCGCACCTCGATGCCCGGCGCGCGGAGATCGACCATCAGGAAGGTGATCCCGCGGTGCTTGGGCGCCTCCGGATCGGTGCGCACCAGGAGCGACGCCCAGTCGGCGTCGTGGCCGCCGGAGGTCCAGATCTTCTGTCCGTTGACGACGTACTCGTCGCCGTCGCGGACCGCCCGCGTCGAGAGCGAGGCGAGATCGGATCCGGCGCCGGGCTCGGAGAAGCACTGGGCCCAGCCGCCGTCGCCTGCCAACATCCGTGGAAGGTGCTCCCGCCGCTGCTCCTCGGTCCCGTGAATCACGAGCGTCGACCCCATCAGACGGATCCCGATCGGATCGATCACCGGCGCCGCCGCGGCGGCGACCTCCTCGGCAAAGATGAACTGCTCCATCACCGAGAGACCCGCGCCGCCGTAACTGGCAGGCCAGTGCGGAGCCGTCCAGCCGCGCCGGCCCACGGCGTGGCCCCAGCCCTCCGCGGTGCGGCGGACCTCCGGATCCTTCGACTTGCGGTCGTGGCGCCAGTCTCCGGTGGGGGGCGGGTCGTGAGGCCCCCGCGCGTCGAGGTTGCGGTACCCCGGAGGCAGCTCCTCCTCCAGGAAGGACCTTACCTGCGCCCGGAACGCGGCCTGCTCGGCGGTGTCGGACCACTCCATCGCAACCACCCTCTCCCGGAGCGGATGTCGCGGGAGTCACCCCGGGTCCGCAGCATACCCCGGCCGCGCGACCGAGGGACGGGCCAGGCTTACCCCTACCGCAACGGCGAGGCGCCGGCCGCCGCGTCGCCTGCGGGCTCCGGGCCCGGCGCCTCCGCCGACCCATCCGCCCGATCGGAGGACGCGGCCTCGTCGGGGAGCGGAGGAAGCTGCCGCAGGCTGTCGATCCCGAAGTGCTCCAGGAAGCGCTGCGTGACGCCGAAGAGCGCGGGGCGCCCGGGGCCGGGTGCCCGCCCCACCTCGACGACCAGCTCGCGGGCGCGCAGCGTGGCGATGGCGGCGTCGCTCGACACGCCGCGAATGCGCTCGATCTGGCCCCTCGTGATCGGCTGCCGGTAGGCCACGATCGCGAGCGTCTCCATCGCGGCCGGCGAGAGCCGGCGCCGCCCCTCCACCCCGATAAAGCTCTCGACGTCGGCCGAGAGTTCAGGCGCCGTCACGAGCTGCGCCCCCTCCGGCCCGCGCTGCAAGCGGAGACCGCGCCCGGCCAGCGAGACACCGAGCAGCTCCAGCGCCGCCCCGGTCCTCCCCGGCGTCGACTCCAGCACACGTGCCAGCGTGCGCTCGGGCACCGGCCCGTCGGAGACGAAGAGCAGCGCCTCGAGCAGCACGGCGAGCTCGGGGTCGGAGCGCTCCTCGCGCCGTGCCGCCTGGGGCGTACCCGCCCCCTCGGCCTCAGCCGCCGGAGCGTCCGCGGATCTCTCCCCGGCCATCGCTTGCTCCCTCGACCGCCTCCGACACGACCGCCGCGGCCGCCCCGCCGCCCGACGCTACCCCGGCCCCTCCGCCCCCGCGCTCCCACCGGGCGGCCGCCCGATCCCCCGGAGCGGCAGAGGGGAGCGGACGGAGGTCGAGCTCGCCGTAGCGTAGCTCGACCCGCGGCGGGGCAGCGAGACGGAGGCCGAGCCGGCGCGCCACGGCGTCGACCGCGAGATCGCGAGCCTGCACCCCCACCTCGGCGAGCAGCGCCTGCGGCTCGACCTCCACGACGACCTCCACGGCGACACCGCGCCGATGCCTGTTCTCGACGCGCGCCGATGCCGCGACCACGGCATCGATGGCGGTGAGCTCCGCTCGCAGCAGAGCCGCCAGCGCGTCGACCGGGAGTCGTCCCCCGCCCGCGATGGCGAGCGGCCTTCGGGGCGAGCTCCGGCTGCCCCACCGGCCCACGAAGGCGAGTAGCGCCGCCGCCACCAGCACCGTGGTCGCGCCGGCGCGCCCGCTCGCCGTGTCGTGGTCGCGAGCGCCCTCGACGACCCCGCCCAGGGAGTCGAGCGCCGGCCCGGCGGCGAACCAGATGAGGGCGATCGCGGCGGCTGCGAGCGCCGCGACCAGAAGCGGGGCGCGGTAGGCCCGCGCCCACGACTCGCCGGACAGGCCGGAGTTCGGGGCCCGGCCCCCGGGAGCGCGCGCCGACGCCGCCGGGCGTCGCATCGCGCCGGGCCAGAGCCGTGCGTGGTGGTCCGTTGCCGCCATCGGCAGCCCCGGGCGCGTCCCCTCGGGGAGCGCCGCACTCACCACCCCGCCCCCCGTACCATGCTCCCTGTGATCGTCGATGTCCACACGCACGTCTTCCCGCCGCGGATGATCTCGGTCCGTTCCGAGCTCGCCGCCGCCGATCCGGGCTTCCGGGCGCTCTACGGCGAGCCCGCAGCTCGCATGGCGAGCGCCGACGACCTGCTTTCCTCCATGGCCGCGGCCGGCGTCGACATCGCGGTCGCCGCGGGCTTCTCCTGGCGCTCCCCCCGGCACGCGGAGGAGCACGCCTCGTACCTGCTCGAGGTCGCCGAACGCTCCGGCGGCCGCCCCCGCGGCCTCCCGCCGATCCCGGCCCTGGCCGGCCCCGGCTCGGCTTCCGACGAGGCCCTCGTCCGGGCGCGCCTCCGCGAACTCCGGGCGGCGGGAGCCCGGGGCGTCGGCGAGCTGCGCCTGGACGCGGGGACTCTCCCGGTCGCCGACGACGACGCGGCTGCTCGGGCGCGCGCCGTGCTCGAGGCGGCGCGTGCCGAGGGCCTGGCGCTGCTCGCCCACTGCACCGAGCCCGTCGGACACGACTATCCCGGGAAGCAAGGCGGCCTCAGCGCGGGCGCGATCTGGAGGCTTCTCGGACTCGACCCGCTTCCGGGTGCGAGGCAGCCCCCTCTCATCGCGGCACACTGGGGCGGCGGTCTCTCGCTCTACGCGGCGATGCCGGAAGGGCGCGCCCTTTTTGCGGCGGGGGTGCGCGGGGGCGCCCGCCCGCTCGCGCGCGTTCCTGGGGGGCTCCGACTTCCCGCTCCGCTCCCAGGCCCGAGACCGCCGCGACCTGGAACGAGCCGTCCCCGACCCAGCGCTGCGCTCCGACCTTCTGGGCGGGAACGCGGCGCGGCTCCTCGGCCTCTGAGCCGTGGCCAGGCGGCGCGCGGGCGAAGCGGCGCGCGGGGAGTCGACATGCGCCTCTTCGTGATGATCGACGTACCCGACGCCTGGCGATCGGCCGCCCGCGCAGCACAGCGCGCGCTCATCGAGCGCGTACCGCCCGAGACGCTGCGCCCCGTCGCCCGGGCACAGCTGCACCTCACGCTACGCTTCCTGGGGGAGGTCGACGAGGGATCGGTCCCCGCTCTCCGGCACCACCTCTCCTCCGTCGCTCCCGTCGACCTGACGCTGGAGCTGGGTCGGGCCGGGAGCTTCGGGGGGCCGCGCCGGACGCGCGTCGCCTGGCTCGCCGTCGAGAGCGCGAACGGTGGCCTCGACGCTCTGGCCGAGCGCATCGAGGGTGCCGTCGTGTCGGCGGGGGCGCCTCCGCGGCGCGAGCGCTTCCACGCCCACCTCACGCTGGCCCGCGTGGCGCGCCGCGTCCAGGGGCCGGCGAGCCGCGCCGTGGGGGAAGCGGTCGCGGCGCTCCCCCGGGCGGAGGCGCCGCCCTTCCGCGCCCGCGAGTTCGCCCTCGTGCGCTCGCACCTGGGGTCCGCGGGCGGGCATGGCCCCCGCTACGAGACGATCGCACCGTTCCGGTGAAGCCGGCGCCCGAGCGCTGTTGACGGCCGGCGCTCTCGCTCCCTATCGTGGGGCTGGAGGCGAAACATATGGGAGAACGCCCACTCGTGCATCGGGCGTCCGGGCGCCGCAGCGATCGCTGCGGCGCTTTCTGTTTCCCCTCCCGCTCCCCGCTCCCCGAGCCAGGTCCCAGGTGGGTGGCGCACGGCCGCCTCCACCAATCGGCACGACAGGAGGCCCCATGCATTCCGGGATGATCGGCAAGGTCGCGAAGGCACACCGCTATGCCGACCAGCGCGAGCGTTTTGACATCCACACGCTCGCCGTCACTATTCGCGGGGACAACGCCGATCATGTGGTGGAGCTTGCGGACGACCACTGGAGCTGCGGCTGCGACTTCTTCTCGCACAACGGCGCCTGCGCTCACACGATGGCGCTCGAGCTGCTGCTCGCGGGGATGATCCCCGCCGCCGAGGCGCGGTCGATGCCGGAGACGATCCCCGCCTGAGAGCGGCCGCGGCCCGGGGCGGCCGCTCTCTAGTTGGGGACGGTGGTCAGCACCAGCACGGCGTTCTGGCCGCCGAAGCCGAACGAGTTCTTCATGACCGTCCGCACCTCCGCCTCGCGGGCCTGCTGCGGCACGTAGTCGAGATCGCACTCGGGATCGGGGTGGGTGAGGTTGATGGTCGGCGCGATCGTGCCGGTCCGGATCGTCTGCACGGCTGCCACCGTCTCGACGCCGCCGGCACCGCCGAGCAGGTGTCCGATCTGCGACTTCATCGCCGAAATCGGAAGCCGGTAGGCCCGCTTCCCGAAGACCGCACGCACGGCGCGCGTCTCCGCGATGTCTCCGATCTCCGTCGCGGTGGCATGCGCGGAGATGTAGTCGACCTCCTCCACGGAGATCTCCGCGTCGGTGAGCGCTGCGCGCATGGCGCGCGCCGCACCCTCGCCGTCCTGCGGCGGCGCGACGAGGTAGGTGGCGTCGGATGAGACGCCGTAGCCGATGACCTCCGCCAGCGGGCGGGCTCCGCGTGCGAGGGCATAGTCGAGAGCCTCCAGCACGACGATCCCGGCTCCCTCCCCGGCGACGAAGCCGTCGCGGTCGCGGTCGAACGGGCGGGAAGCCGACTCGGGACACTCGTTCGACGCGGTGGCGAGCGCGCGCATCGCGGAGAAGCCGGCGAGCCCGACCTCGCAGACACCCGCCTCGGTGCCGCCGGCGATCATCACGTCGGCCGCGCCGCGGCGAATCACCTCCGTCGCGTCGCCGATCGCCTGCGTCCCGGCCGCGCACGCCGTGGTGATCGTGTTGGAATAGCCCCTCACACCCAGCTGGATCGAGACGTTCGCGGAGGCCATGTTCGGGAGCATCTTCGCGATGAAGAGAGGGTCGACACGGCTTCCGCCCCGCCTGAGCAGCGTCCGCATCGCCCGATCGGTCTCGGGCAAGCCACCTCCGCCGTTCCCCACCAGCACCCCGATGCGCGTGGTGTCCCGGGCGGCGAGATCGAGATCCGCCTCCTCGACCGCCTGCTTGGAGGCGGCCACGGCGAACTGCGCGAAGCGGGCCATCCGCCTCGCGTCCTTGCGATCGAGGTAGCACTGCGGATCGAAGCCGCGGACCTCGCCGGCGATCTGGCAGGCGTACTCCGAGGGCTCGACCTGCGTGAGCCGTCCGATCCCGGAGGCCCCCGCGATCGCGTTCCGCCAGAACTCGGGGACGCTGTTGCCGAGCGGCGCTACCAGGCCGGAACCGGTGATGACGACGCGCCGACGGCCGTTGCTCCCAGACATCGACGTCCCTCCCGGCAGAGGTCTGAGTCTACCGCAGCACCCGACCGGGAACCGTCCCGCGCGAGCCCTGCGGCGGGCGACCGGGGGTGCCCGGTGACCCGCTAGCGAAGCCCCAGCGCGCGGTCACCACCGATCGCGAGCAGCTGCTCCCTGGCCTCGGCGGCCGTGTAGAGGCTGCCGCCGACGATCACACAGCCCTCGTCGCCGGCGAGCGCCCGGGCGTGCGCGAGACCCCGCTCGACGGAGGCCGCCCGCTGCGTCGGAATCCCGGCCTCCGCCAGAGCCCGCTCCGCCCGCGCAGGGTCGTCGGCGCGCGGCGAGTCGGGCGGGGCGACGACCGCCAGATCCACCACCTCGCGCAGCTCGGAGACGAGCGCCGCCGGCGCCCGGCCTCCCAGCATGCCGAAGAGCAGCACACGCGGCGCGGGGAGCCTGAGTCCTCTCAGTGCCTCCGCGACGCGGCGGGCGGCAAGCGGCGTGTGCATCCCGTCCAGGATCACGAGCGGACGGCGGTCAACCGCTTCGAGCCGCACGGGGAGCTCGACCCGGGCCAGCCCCTGCCTGACGGCGCGCTCGGGCAGCGCCGTCGAGTACTCGCGCTCCCACGCGAGCTCCGCCGCGCGCACCGCCGTCGCGGCGTTCTCCGACTGGTGACGGCCGAGCAGGGGCAGCATCAGCCCCCGGTAGGTGCGCAGCGGCGTGCTCAGGTCCAGCCGCTGGCCGTCGAGAGTCTGGCCGCGCACCGTCGCCCGGCACTCGTCGGCGACGGCGTGGAGCTCGGCGCCGACCGACCGCGCCCGCTCCCCCACCACGCGCGCCGCCGATTCCCTCATCGGCGCGACCACGCAGGCGCACGGGCCGGTCAGGATCCCCGCCTTCTCCGCCGCGATCTCACGGATCGTCCCGCCGAGGATGGCGGTGTGCTCGAGGTCGATGGGCAGGATCGCCGCCACGTGCTTCTGCGTCATCGCGTTCGTGGTATCGAGCCGGCCGCCGAGACCGACCTCCACCACCTGCCAGTCGCATCCGGAGCGAGCCGCCGCCAGCCAGCCCATGACCGTCAGGCACTCGAAGTAGGACCAGGTGCGTGTCGCCGGATCGGCGAGCAGATCCGTCGCCAGCTCCGCGAAGAGCGCCGGCGCGATCGGCTCCCCTGCCACCGCCACGCGCTCGCGTGCCGTGTGCACGTCGGGCGAGGTGAGCTTGAGCGTCGTCGCGCCGGCGGCGCGGAGGATCGCCTCCACCATCGCCACCGTCGATCCCTTGCCCTTGGAGCCGGCGACGTGGACCGTCGCGCGCTCGTCCGGACGGCCGCGCGCGGCGAGGTACTCCGCCACGTGATCCAGTCGGAAGCCGCGCGCCGTCCGGGGATCGCCCGTGCGCTCGAAACCGGTGTGCGCGAGCAACCCCCGCGCCGCCGCGACATACGCGGCGAGATCGGCCCGCTCGCTCGCGCTCACGCGCCCCCCCCCCCGCCGCCGCGGCCCGCCGGCCCGCGGCGCGCGCCGCCTCCGAACCGCCGCGAGCGCAGTGTATGTCCTGACCGAGGCG
>MKWU01004123.1_pt1 | contig 17716 bp, 17 predicted proteins | sample 809101 | NCBI WGS metagenome assembly MKWU01 (sample SAMN05860141, study PRJNA318959) | sponge metagenome | host: Aplysina aerophoba | place: Slovenia: Piran, Adriatic Sea, Gulf of Piran | collected 2013-05-07
AGTCGGGCTTGCACACGACCTGATGGACGCCGCGCTTTTCGGCCCAGCTCGCGGCGATGCGCTCGACGCCGGGGCCGCCGCCGTGGACCAGCACCATGTCGGTGTACTTGGCGCGGACCTTGTCGAGTCTGTTGAAGACCGCGGCGGAGTCGCTGACATCCTTGCCGCCGGTTACCGCGACCAGGGTTCCTTCGGGCAGGTGAGCCTGGGTCTTGCGGTCCTTGCGGGCGCGGACGAAGTCGCGGGCGTCGATGGCGGCGGAGGTGAGCTTGCCGGTCTGGCTGGTGTGGGAGCCTGAGCGGGGCCGCCAGGTCTGGCCGGTGGCTGCCAGGTAGTCTTCGGCCGCTGCGTCGCGCATCCGCTCGAAGGCGTCGCGGCGAGCGGAGAGGTTCTGCGCCCGGTCGGTGATGAGTTCGAGCTCTCGGGACTTGATCTCGGAGCCGTCCTGCTCGCGCTGGAGGTCGCGGAGGTCGGGCATGAGGCGATCGGCTGTGCGGTCGAGGCGCTGCGTCTGTGCGTCGATTTCCTTTGTTGACGCTTTCCTACCATGCCGGGCGAGCCAGTCTGAAGGTTCATAACTTATTAATCTATTGGCAGAAATATTGATCGTGAACGGGCGGATGACAGGCTTGGTGATTCAGCGCGAACTCGTCGGTTCAACACTATTTCAACACCGATGCCGGGGCCCATAACGTAACCCTTCGGTCGTAGCGTGATGGAGCAGTTGAGTTCAGCGATTGAGAGTGCGCTTCCAGTCCTTTCTGAGGGGCCTGAGCCAGATGTCCTTCCTGGGCTTGTCGTATAGTTTGCCCCTATCATAGCGTCCGCGCCCCTGGGTGGCGCCGACATGGAACCAACCGGATGCCCTGTAGACGGCGCCCGTGTAGCGCGGGGTCTGGACGAAGGTCTCGATGAGAACCGGGGTGGTATTGTAGCGCTCGGCCCAGTCCTGGGGCAAGCGTCGGCGGATGATGGCGAGGATGTGGGAGCCGAGGTTGGGGATACGGATCCAGGGCAGGATGAGGAACCTGGGGTTGTCGACCACGAGCGGGAGGTTTTTCTCGCGCAGTTGGGGGGACCAGCCGATGAAGTGGTCTCGCGGGGCGAGCTTCCAGGCGGCGGTGGAGAAGCCGAGCATGGCAATGGGCGAGCCGTGGCGGTCGTGGACGGCGTAGCGGATCTGGGCGCCCACCAGGGTCTTGTAGCCGAGGTAGTGGTAGCGGGCGATGAACTCGTTCCACAGCTTGCCCTCGCGGGTCTTGCCGAGGACGGGCCGCAAGGTGAGGGGACGGACGTCATCGAGGGTGGCCGGCGCCGGGAACAGGGGCGGTTCGGTGCCGGGTCCGAAGGTGACCGGGCCGGCCCTGCCGGGTATCCGGGTGGGCGGCGGCAGGGTGATGAGACCGTCCCGGTACATGGCCAGCATGGCCGCTCTGGCCATCATGTCCTTGAGGCCGCCGTCGGGCTTGATCCAGCCGATGCGCCGACAGAACTCCTTCGACAACCCGAACCGTGTCGGCCGCGGGTGGGCGGCGATCAGGGCGCGCAAGAGCGCCATCTCTTGTGTGGTGAAGGAGCGCCCGTAGTAGCGGCACTCGACCTCGGCGGTCATCCCGGCGCCACCAGGGTGCGCCTGCGTTCCTCGCTCATCGACCACGGCAGCCACGGCGAGAGGTCCTGCGGCGGGCCGCCGCCACTTGGGGGGGACTCTCCCCGCCCCGCCCCCCGCCAGCGCAGGACGTTGATGCCGTTGGACGCGAGGGTGCCGAGGACCGAGTACATCTGCGCCGTGAACCGGGCGCCGCTCTCGCTGTCGGAGCCGAACGACAGGCGTCTTCCGATCACCGGTCCCCGAAGCACCCGTTCGGCGACATTGTTGTCCATCGGCACCTGGGGATGCTCGACGAAGACGCTCAGCCCCTGGCGATGGTTGACCAGCGAGCGTAGCGCGCCGGCCTCGCGTGCTTCCGCCGGCAGGGCGGTCAGTTCCCGTTCGGCGGTCGCGAACAGGGCGTCGACGGCCGCCTTCAGTTCCGCCTGCGCCGCGATGAACGCCTCGCTCTGTCGGCTGCGGCCGGGGTCGTAGTGAACCAGCCGCAAGTCGTTCAGCCGGTAGATGGCCGCGATCCGCTCGATCCATTCCTGGCGCCACCGGGTCAACTCCTCCTGGCCGGCCGCGCAGTCGATGAAGTCGCGGCGCTGATGGCTCCAGCACCAACACAGGACCACCGCGCCGCCGAGCTCGCGCGCCATCTTCTTGTAGGTCGAGAGGCGGTCGCAGACCAGGAACACCTTGCCGGCGCCGCCGCCGAACAACGTCCTGGCGACCTCGGCGTTGCGCGAGGGGTCGATGTGGAAGTAGACGGCGTCCGCGCTGACCGAAGTCCACAGCCAGGCGCGGCTCGACCGGCCCTGCTCGCGCAGCGACTGAACGCGCCAGCCGGTCTCGTCGCCATGGCGCACCGCCGCCCCGTTCTGGTGCGCCAGGATCGCCTGCGCCACGGGGTCGAACAGCGCCGCGAACCGGTGCGCGCTGTCGGCGAGGGTGCCGGACGAGACCGGCAGTCCCTGGTCGGCCAGCCATGCGGCGACCCGCTCCAGCGGGCGGAAGCAGCCATAGCGCTCGAACAGGAAGCGCGCCCAGAAGGTGATGCCGTAGGGCGTATCGACGAAGAGCCGCGGCGCCGGGGGCGCCGACACTTCCAGGGGCGACGCCGCGCACTCGCAGGTCCGGCGCCACCGTGGACGACGGATCACGCGCTTGTGGGCCGCCACATGGATCTCGACCAGCGTGGAGACATGGGCGCCGTTGGCCACGTAGGCCTTCCCGCAACCGGCACAGACGCGCGCATCCGACGGCGGGTTGTGCTCTTCGGTCCGCTCTTCGAGCGCCGGCCGCCGGGTGCGTCCATGGCCGGGAGCGCCGGGCTGGTGGCCGCGCCGCCGCTCGGAGCGCGGCCGCTCCTGCCGCTCGCTCCTGCCGCCGAACAGCGCCTTCGAAAGCGTCGCCCGGCTTGCGCGGACCTTGGCAAGCTCGTCCTCCAGCGCCTTCTTCTCGTCCTCCGCCCTCTTCAGCGACGCACGCACGCTGTCAAGATCCAGGCGAAGGGTGTCCACCTGCCAGGACAGCACCCGGACCCTGTCCCGCTGATCCTGAAAGTCCCTCAGTCTCGCGCGGAGATGTTCGGTCAACCGGGACAGCGACCGGACCTCGCCCTTCTGGGCCTCTGCCTCCTTGACCCGGTTGCGCAACCCGGCGACCTCCATGCGCAACGATCGAATCCGGTCCTTCCGGGCCTCTGCCTCCTTGACCGCCTTGCGCAGTCCGGCCACCTCCGTGCGCAACGATCGGATCCTGTCCTTCTGGACTTGCGCCGTCTCCAGCGCCTTGCGCAGCCGCCCGGCCTCTCTCGACGCCGACCCCGGCGTCGTCTTCCGTGCCGGCGGCTTCTCCCGGACTTCGGAAAGCAGCCTCCTCAGACGCGCCACCTCCGGCTCCAGCGATAATGCCTCCTTCGCCCTGCGGCGAACTTCCTTCGTCTCCTCCACCGCCGCCTTAAGCCTGCGCCGGCTACTCTCGAAACGAGACTGCCATGCCCGTGCGTCGCAACGCGACCTCACCTCCGCCCAGCGCAACTCCTCCGCCCGCGCTTCGGCCGCATCCGCCCGCGCCCGTTCCCGCTCGAACCGCGAACGCCAGTCGTGCTCCGCTTCCGGCCCCGACCAGACCCCTTCGTCCCCGTCGGTCAGGGTCGCGTCTGTGCCGAAATCCTCGTCGAGCATCGCCATGCACTCTCAAGCATAGCGCATCGCCGGTTCTGTTACCAGACCTTGAAGCGAGCTTCTGAAGGGGGATGCAAACGTGCGGGGGTTACGTGCTACACTGCTCCATCACGCTACGACCGAAGGGTTACCCCATAACCCATAACCCCATAACCCCATAACCCCATAACCCGGCGCATCCGTGTCTGTCGATGGCGCGGAATCTCGAACCTCGGGTGCCTTTGCGGAAGGCCAGCCTGCGGCCGGTATCTTTGGACATGGATCCGGTCCTCGCACTTGCGTACCTACACGAGATCGTAGGTAGCCTGGCGACGCAGCCGGAACTCGGCATTCGAGCAGCCTGCCTTCTCGAACCGGAGCGCCATCTCCGGAGAGATTGCCACATGGCCGTTGAGAACCCGGGACAAGGTGTGACGGGCGACGCCCAGGATCCGCGCCGCTTCGGTCACGCTCAAACCGAGCGGTTCCAGGCAGTTCTCGCGGATACTGCGTCCGGGATGCGGTGGATCGATCATCGCCATGCTCATGCCTCCCATTAGTGGTAGTCGGTCAGGTCGACGTCGTACGCGTCACCGTCCTCAATGCAAAATTGTCATTCGCCAATCTCCAGAAATCTATTTGCTCCAGCACCCCTTGCGATCGCCTTTCAACGGATGAAGTCGGTAACCGGGCAGGTCGAGGGGCAGTGTCGCGGCAGCCCTTTCGCATCTACGCCGGTGCCGAAGACAGACAGGCATCTATAGTGATCAACCGGGACATTAAGAGTGTGCTCAGTCACGGCGCTCTTCCACCCGTGAGCTCCTGTATAATCATTTCGTGTCATTCGTTGTGCCTTCATCCGATAACACCTCGCCTTCTCTAGGTACAAGTTGTACCTTACCGAGCCTTCGACCTGGACGCCCTTGACAACTGCCCCTTTAACCTGATGCAGTAACCCCAGTTTCGAAAAGCTTGACACGGCACATTCGCTCACGATGAAGATCTTTTTGTCCTATGCTTCGGAAGACCGCGCGAGTGCGGAGTTGGTGATGGAGTCTCTTGCTGCGCGCGGGCATGACGTCTTCTTCGACCGCGACCAAAACAACTTGCCCCCGGGCGCGACTTTCGAGGACAGAATAGAACGAGCCATCGCCCAAGCAGATGCATTTGTGTTCCTTATCAGTGGACACTCGATTGCTTCCGGTTCTTTCACGTTGACAGAGCTGACTATCGCGCGCAAGAAATGGTCCCGCGCTGATGCCCGTGTGTTACCCGTCATGCTGACAGAAACCGATTTGACCCTCGTGCCAGCATACCTAAGATCCGTGACTATCCTCGAACCTGTCGGCAACCTTCCGGCTGAGGTCGCGATGGCGGTAGACGCCATGCGGCGATGGCGACCTACAAGCCTAACGCGGAGTGCCGTGGCTGCGATCCTTGTTATTGTCGCTACCATGGCCTATGTTTTCTGGCCGACTCCCGACCTTGTGGTGAATGTCGCCGCCCCCGTTCGCTGGGAGCGTGGTTTCTTTGATGCGCCCAATCGCTACAAGCTCACTTTCGACCTTCTCAATATGGGACGTCGCGCTGGAAGAATCATTTCTGCGGAAGTTCAGACCGAGCCTTCAGCCGCTGTGGAGACCGTGTCTCATGGTGTCGCGTTCTCTGCCGAATCCCCGACAGTGATCGCAAGCGGCGGTATGATAACAAACCACTTTATTGTTACGCTGACAGGAGCGGTGGCCGCGCCATTTTTGTGGAGTATTTGCGCGACAAGCGACACGGGGGTGACGAGTTGCAGCGAGCATCGCGAGTGGATACCTCAAGGTTCTTTCGTACCAAAGGACGCATTTCGTGTCGATCCGGAGGTGTCGGCCAAGGCGGTGTTGTTGGCTGCGGCACCGGACGGTTTCTTCGTCGCCACCCGAAACCCTGGAAGCATCCTGAATGTCGGCATGGATGGCTCGGTAAAGCGGCAAGTTTACCTTGGGGGCGAACCAACGGCCCTTTTGGCGCAAGAAGGTGATCTGCTGGTTGGCGCGCGCGGACCGGATTCTGTCATGCGGCTCGACCCGGACAGCTTCGATATCAAGGAGCGTTTCTATATCCGCTTCCCGTCTCAGGTCCTTGGTGCATTGAGTACTCCGATTTCCTCGACCCCAGTATCGATCGCCAAAAGCGATGGCCGCGTTTGGATCGTCACACGCGGTGGCGCTTCGACTCCGGGGCTGATCCACTTATCGGACACACTTTCGGACCCAGTCGTGCCGCCTTGGTTCGAGGAAATCGCCTCCGACCTCGACGGACTTCATCTGACCTCGGGCGGGAACGTTGTATGGGGGGCAGTCACGAATGTTACGCCTGCAAGCCTCTACCGGCTGTCGCGCGACAAGCTAACGGTTTTCTCCGGCCATGACTGGGATATCGCGGAATGCACAACGGATCTCTTGACCATGGGCGACACCATTCTTGTCCCTGACTGCACAGGCACAATCCAGGCGGTCAACGTGGCCGAAAACTATCTCACCATAGCAGAGCGGATAGGTTCCGCCTCCGGCTACGATTCGAGCACGTCGATTTGGACCGAATTGCGTCTAAGGCAGGATACGGATGGGCGGGTCGCAGCGTTTACCGTTAATTGGAACCGCGACAACGCGATGGCCCTGTCGCGGACGGTGGTTACTCGCCTGGACCCAAAGGAAGGGCCTAGCTTGGCGCTTGAAGTCCGTGGATCACGAGTCGTAGACATGGCCATGCATAAGCCGATTTTCATGGTCATCTTGGAAGATGGCCACGGTAGCCGAGAGACATTGGCCTTGGCTGGTGCCGCTGAACGGCAGGACAAATGATTGGGAAAGCGCCGAGGGCGCAACAGCAAGCAGCGGTACGGGAAATGGTTGGATCGAGTACCCGTTCTACGTCAAGGCAATCGGAGACCGGTCCCTCCGACGTGGATTCCCATGCAAGATCTTGATCGGTACATAGCGGATCGTTATGATGACCAAGTTACTTGGCACGATAGAAAAGCGGTCCTCAACAAAAGGCTCTATCTCAGTTTTCAGACTGCGATTGTCGTTCTTGCGGTTGTGACCTCAGTGACAACCGCATTGGACTTACAAAATTTCGTTGCGCCGTGGTGGGCTATCCCGGTCGGTGCATCTGCGCTTGTTTCTATCATGACGGCGCTCCAAAAGGTCTTCCAGTTTCAAGAACTCTGGATCGCATATCGGACGACAGTGGAATCTTTGAGAAAGGAACGGTACTTGCATCTGGTCAGAACTGGTGAGTATGGCTTTTCAGATTCACCAGATAGGTTGTTCGTCGAAAGAGTCGAAAACATACTCTCACGACAAACGAATGGATGGGCCTCTCGGCAATCCAAGACCACAAACAGAAAAGGTGAAAATTAGGCAGGCTTGTACGTTTCGCGGAAAATATCTGGCTGACAAGGATATTTCTCGCCTCTGACGCCAGTGATGATGAAATCTCCGGCATTGACTCCAAGCCACCCTTCTGTAGTTCTGCACTTGGCTGGAAATATCCGCCCATCGCTAATATATTCGTCCTCAATGACCCCTTGAACGGTCTTTCCCGGCCACCACTGAACGGCCTCAACGACGATGGGGCGTTTTACGTATCTCGCCATCTCAGGTCTCACAGCAACATATCAAGATATCTCGTGTCAAGCTTGGTCCTAACCATGGCGTCTCGGGTTGCTGATGGTGCCCGTCGAGGCAGGCAGAGATCACAGGTTGGTTCATGCTGATGACAGCTAGACCTTCAGCCCCAGCCCTGAGCCCGATTTCCGAGAAGGCACGGGCCTCACGGAGTCGTCGCTCGCCTCCAGCGAGCAGATGCGGGGTCTGCTCCGGATCGCGACCGCGCCAGGCTCCCCGGGTGGTGCTGGTAGCGACGAGAAGCAGCTCGATGGGGTGGAGGCAACTCCGCGTCACGTTCGGGCCGGTAGCGGAGCACGGAGCACGACCGGCCTCTCGTGCCTTGCTCTCGTAGTAGGTCGAGGGGGCGGTCGGCAACTCCTTGCAGATCGGCTCGACCCCGTAGGTCTCCCGGTGCGCGTCGATGAAAGACACCATTACGTCCCGCGGCGGCCGAACTCCGCCTTTGGGAAGCTGGCCTCCGAAGGCGCGAGAGGCCAGTCGTGCTCGCCGGCTGGCCCGAACGTGGCATGACGGGGCGTTGCGGGCGGAGATCAAACGGTTGCGGGCGGCCGAGACTTCTGCTCGTGTTCTCCCGCCTCAAATCCAGTCCAGTTTCGGAGAGACTCTGCAAACCGTTCGCCGATCCTGCCCTGGTTCTCCACGACGCGTGCAAAGGTCTCGAAATCAATGCAGTCCTTGCCATTGATAGCCTGTGGCAGGACATGTATGACACCGACCGAGGGCGAGGGGGAAGCAATGACGGTGCGGTCGATGCATTCGTAGACACCGCGCGGGGCGTCGTAGACCTTGTGTTCGAGGTCGTCCGGCAACGTCATGAGCCCGAGACAAGCGATCGACCGCAGTAAGTGGAAGTATTTCTTTCGGGCACGCCGTTCCCTAGCCTTCGCCATTCGTCGTACGTCGCACAGAATTGCGGACATGCCGCGCTTCACTGCGCACGCCAGATAGTCTTCCTGGTATTCCTGGAGAGAGCCCATGTCGGTCTTCAGCTCAATAAGGAAAGCGTGTTTCCGATCCGTGGAGAGCGCGAAGAAATCGGCCTTGTCGGACCGTTTGCTGCCGCTCTGACCGAGCGGAAACTCGGGGATGAGTCGCGGATCAATCTTGATGCCGAGTGATGCCAGATGACGGTCGAGGGCTCGCGGCAAGAACAGACCGAATAAGACATCGGCGCGAGGTTCGAGTCGGTAGGACGGCAGATGGCGCCAGTTGTCGAGATGATGGAACAGGGAATCGATGTCCGGCGCAGTCACGAAAGAACCTCCATACGAGAGCGGTTAGCACTTCTCGGACTTGACGTACAAGGGCCGCAAGAAGGTATGGCCTGGCGAAAAATGCTCATCGTCTGGTGACCGCCTGTGCGCTCAGCAATCTGGTGATGGCGAAAAAGGCCTTGTTGCGTCGATGCAGTGTGACCCCGAGGCCCCAGTACGCCTGACCGCCCCCGATGAACCCGACCCCAGCTCGAATCACTCCTTCACCACCCCGACGGATGTCGAACTCCACAGTACGAACGACTGTGCGGACCTTCCCCGCACGTCACCCGAACCCCAACCGACCTGAACCTCGATTCTTCAGACCATCCTTCAGTCTATTGGTCAATGCGGAACCTGTCAACGACATTGAGACACATGGGGACATGATTTACCGAGCAATCTGCGGCGTGGTGACCGCGTCCGGTGGGTTGATCAGACATCTCTGGGGAGTGGCTGGAGCTTTGGGACTCTGTGTGAGCGAATCGTTCCGCGTGCTTCGACCAAGCCGATCGCAGGGCGCGTTGGCGTTGTTCGAGGATGCGCTGGGCTCGGCCATGATGGACATCATCGGGGGTGAGCATCGCGGTCCCGGCATGGCGTCATGTCAAAGACAGCTACCTTCCAAGATGACGCCGAGACCTTCGCGGCTACCACTCTCAACCCTCCCATTCCTCTAACTGGTCGAGAGCTTTTCGAATATTCTTCAGAAGAATCTCCGCCTGCCCTGGAGCTAGCAAAACGCGACCTCCTTCTTGCCCTTCAAGAGTAACCTCGCTTTCTAGAACCGGACCTTCAAAGAGGATAGCCACACCCTTCTTTCCGTCACCTAAGTCCAGAGCCTTAACCGGCGCTTTAGTAGGGAGTAGAACAGTGCCCATGTCTTCTTCCTTTGTTTACCACCACACGAGGTTTCGAATCCCTGACCTTCCGCCAAATTATTGATCACTCGCTCACTTCTATCGACCAGCCACAGCTTGTCGATATCCAGCACCGACTTCCGTTCACCCGTAGCCTTCTTGTCGCCTGGCCGATAGACACCGATCTTTAGATGAGGCAGACACGCTGCATGCGCCTCCCGTCGAGTACCCTGTCCCTGAATCACCATCTCGCCGTCAAGGTAGAAGTCGAAATGACTCGACGGTTTGACAGCTGTAGAAAGCTCTCTCGGTCAGTGTCGAATCCTTCTACGAATCTCACTCGGAAGGTCAAGGTGTAGTTGCGGTCACGTTCGAGGCCGTTGGTCTGCTTTACCTCCGCACGCTCCCACCAAGGTCCTCGGTTCCTTTCTCGGTTGTCGTTCGAACAGCCGCCAACCTGACCGTTCTTCAGGGTGAAACGTAGAAACCTCTCCCCGTCCTCCTCGACCCGTCCGTTGAGGAGTACTCCGGGAGGGCGCAGTTGTCGTAGAACGACACGTTCCAGTCACTATCCTGGTAGGTGGTCTTGTTGGAGTAGCCGAAGTCCGATCCGGGAGTGTAGTCGGCCGAGGCTACTTGTCCTAGCAGACCGACCATAAAGCAGGCTGATGAAACGATGACGGATGTACGCTTTACCAAGGTTCCCCTCCCTCATATTGTTTACCACCTATATCAATATAATGCCCTAAAACGCTCAAGATGCCAAAACCTTTAAGTGTGTCAGACTCGCCTCGTAAACCACAAAACGACTACTATCAAGACACAGAGCGAGGAAGCGATAGCTGTCGAAGAAGCCATCGTAAACAATAGGAGTTCGAGCATTCAAGAGCCTCTTGAATTTTGCTCCTCCCTTTCTACTTTGATGCAGCGTGAACTACGGGGGCTAGTCCGATGTCTATGACCGAGACTGATCGGTTCGCCTTTACGGAGACGGCTTTGCCCTCCAGCACCTGCCGCCTAGTTCAACGGTTGATGGCGAGAGCCTTGAACTTTCCACGAAAGCAACGTAAGCAACTCCATCCCATGGCGACCATTGTCCCTAATCTTGGACTGGGCAACGCGAAAGCGACCCGCGGAGAAAAGCGCTTCGCCCGTCGCTTGGAGTCGCTGCTCAACAACGAGTGGTGGTGTTTCTACGACATACCCGTGGGAAAGCCGCGGCGTTACCCGGATTTCATACTCGTGCATCCCCGGTGCGGCTTGTTGTTCCTGGAAGTCAAGGACTGGAGGCTGAACTCGATCAAGAGCATCGACCACCAGAAAGTCGAATTGCAGACCGACAACGGCTTGCAAATCAAGCTCAATCCGGTCGAACAGGCGCGCCAAGGTGCCTTTCAGGCTATCGACACGCTCAGATGCGATCCGCATTTGCAGGAGAAACAGGGCAAGCACAAGGGGAAGTTGATCTGCCCTTTCGGGTATGGGGTGGTATTGACGAACATCACCCGCAGACAGATCCAGCGTGTGGCGAATCACGGATCTGAACGGGTGTTGCCGGGTCACCTGCTGATCTGTAAGGACGAGATGCGGGACAAAACGGACCCGGCAGAGTTCAAGGAGCGCCTTTGGGGCATGTTCCCCTTCCCGTTCGACAGAGAGCTGACCCGGATCGATCTGGACCGCATCCGCTGGGACCTGTACCCGGAAATCCGCATCGACAACCTGGAGCTTTTCCCGCAGAAGGCTCCCGGACAGGATTCTGTCCCGGATGTCGTCAAGGTGATGGACATCCATCAGGAACAACTGGCCCGCGGCCTTGGCGGCGGGCATCGCGTTATTCACGGTGCGGCGGGTTCCGGGAAAACCCTGATTCTGGAATTCCGTGCCGAGTTTCTGGCGGAACTGCTCAACAAGCCGATTCTCGTCCTGTGTTACAACATCACCCTGGCCGCGAAACTCAGGACTCACATGTGCAGCAAGGGCATCGCCGACAAGGTGCATGTCCGCCACTTTCACGACTGGTGCAGAGAACAACTGAGAAACCATCAAGTGGCCGTTGCTGGAGGCAACAAGACACGGCGGAAACGGGAAGTGGACAGTGTCATCGCCGGCGTCGAAAACGGACAGATCCCGCGCGGGCAATACGGCGCAGTATTGATCGACGAGGCCCACGATTTCGAAGAGGACTGGTTACGGCTCGTCGTCCGGATGATCGACCGGAACTCGCTGTTGTTGTTGTACGATGACGCCCAGTCCATCTACCGCCGAAGCGCCCTGGGGTTCTCCTTGTCGAGCGTGGGCGTGCAGGCGCGCGGCCGCACGAAGATTCTCAAGCGCAATTATCGCAACACGCGCCAAGTCCTGAACTTCGCCTACGAGTTCGCCAAGGAGCTGCTTCAGGAGAAGATCTCCGACGACAACCATGTGCCGTTGGTCAAGCCGCAAGCTGCGGGGGTGGACGGCCCCATGCCGATATTCAAGCAATTGGGTTCGTTCGAAGAGGAAACCGGTTTCGCCGCCGACTGCGTAAAAAAGTGGCACGGCGACGGTGTGCCGTGGGCGGAAATGGCGATCATTTACGGCGCGAACTGGATGGGCGAGGCCGTGGCGGAGAGGTTCCAGCCACGATGCATTCCCTTCCAGTTGCTCGACACGTTTGCAAGAAGGAAGCGCTTCGATCCACAGAGCGATGGGGTAGTGGTGCTGACACGGCATAGCAGCAAGGGGCTGGAGTTCTCCCGCGTGATTCTCGTCGGCTTGGGAAGACTACCGGCCAGGCCGAAGAGTGTCGGCAAGGAAAGCCGCCTGCTATACGTCGCGATGACACGGGCCCGCGAATGCCTGTTGATGACGGCAAGTGAGACCAACGTGTACACGCAGAAGATTGAATCCATCACGGCGGCGAAAACCTGAGTTGCCCTTTGGCATGGCCTCTCCCGACATGCCTGCATCACGGCCCCGGAATGCCCATGATCGCTTCCCGCCGCGGTGGGCGCATTCCGCATGCGAGACTACGCGCGGCATTCTCTCTCGTTAACTCCGGGCTGGGCCAGGAGGTCCGAGCATGGCTCACAAAATGTTCTGGGTGCTACTGCTGACGGCAGTGGTCGTCTTGGCGCCGTCGGCGCGGGCGGACTATGATGCTGGGCAGCGGGCGTGGGACGCGGGACGCCTCGCTGATCCAGTGGCGGTCGGCCGCGGCAAGCGGCGACCGCCGCGCAATGCTGGCTCTCGGGCGGCTGTTCGTGCAGGGGTTGGGCGCACCCCAGGACTACGTGGAAGCACACAAGTGGCTCAATCTGGCGGCCAGCCGGGGCGCGGACGCCGCGTTGAAAGAGCGCGACGGGTTGGCCGCGAAGATGACCGCGGAACAGGTCGCGACACTCATCACTCGGCGCATCCGTGTCGCTTCAACGCGAAATCTCGAACCTTGATGCCTCTATTGGGTGGACGCGCGGGGCTGGAGAAGTTTGACGAGGGCGCCGATCAGCCCGCGGGAGCGATCAGCGCGGCAGCGGATCAGGCTTCCGCCCGCCCTCCGCGCGTAACGCGCTCTACTCGATAGTGGCCGTAGGCCTCCCTTTCTTCCCAAAGGCGAAAGCAGGCCTCGATGTACTCGATCGGCGGCTTGCGAACATCAACGATCCTCGATAGCTGTGCTCCTATCGTCGTGAAGCTGACCTCACCCATAGGGATTTCGTGGCTGTCGTCGCCAGTTTTGAGAACGGCGGTACAGCCAGGGTCCCCGGCGTGCAAGAAAACCATCTGCCCGCCGCCCACCCTGCCTCCAATCGAGTAGTTTCCGCGGGCTACTAACCCGAATGACTCCAAGTCCTTCAGTGCATCAAAAGTGATCCCGCGATCCATCGGCGTCTTCGGGACACCGAAGCGGACTACAACTAGCAGGGGCGCCGCGCCGGGAGGGTTCCACTTGGTACGCCAGGTGAACTGGCAAAGGTCACCGAATGCCTTCGCATCCCGACGCTGCATGTCCGCAACGGTGGCTATGGCCCGGATCGAGAACGATCCGGGCGCGTTGACTTCTCCGGCCAGTATGCGGCTCCACGCTTCGTGCATATCTTCGTCAGCGATCTTGGAAGCGTGGGACACGAACCGCTCGCGCCAGTTGGCGTTCAGCTTGCCGGGGTCGGCTTTCTCGTTAAGCTGCTCTCCGGCCAGTGCTGCGATGTTGGCAAGTCTCATTCTCTTGGCGGCGCGCTCTAGCCGCTCGACTCTCGGTACGATGTCTGAGTCGGCCGCGCTGTCCATCTGGATGCGTTCGCCCTCAGCGATGGCCTTTATCCCGCGTAGGTAGAGGTCGGGTTTCATGCCGACGATCATCGGAAACAGCGCGTTCGCAGCTTTCCCTTTGATCACGTACTTCGTTGCTTTGATCAGGTCCAACATCAGTCACGTGCCCCGCTGAAAAAACTGCACCTGTTGTCGATGCCCTATGGCTGAACTACCGACAAGCTGTGGCATGCGGAAGACTTTCCCGGATATCCGGGATGCCGGTCAGAAAGATCGCCTCACGCTGGTGACCCGAATAGGCGCAGAAGATGTATTCATTCCAATGGTTGGGATCCGGACCGTACTTCATCAGATGACCGTGCGGGTCATCCGTCCGCGGAGGTTTGATCTCCTTCATCCGGGCTGTCGGAAACGCTATTGTCGACCGCTTCCAGCCCGGCCGCGGCCGGGCTATGACGACAGACCCCTGATCCAGTCCAGGGCACCGTCGAAATGGAACCGTTCATCAGGGATATCGCCGAGCACCGATCGGTAGCGTCTCCGCGTCGATTCGGCCTCCGAGTCTTCCCGGCTCAGATTGACGACAGTGATGTCGTCTCGCGGGAGGTCCTCCAACGCTTCGGAGAACAACGTCCGTGCAGCCATGTCCGTCGTCGGGAACGAATAGCCGATAAACGTGACTTGGTGCGCCGTCGCCAGGCTGTCGAACACGTGCGACCAGACAAGCCGAAGCACCGGCTGCTCGACAAGACTGGATTTCGATAAAACCGGCGGGACCATTACGGGTTCGGGCTCCAGGTGACCGCCGACCTGCGGATGGCGGAGACTGATGCCGGCCCAATCGTGATGGTGCGTGATGCTGTCGATCGCAACCGGGCTCGCGTAACCCAGTTTCGGCCGCCAGTTGATCGATCCGTGGAGCTTCAGCAGCCGGAGAATCGAATCCGTTTCCAATTCGTCGAAACTGGCGATCGTGTCCAGTGAGGACGGGCAGAAAAACCCGTATCCCCAATACGGGTTCCAGCTGCCGGTCTGCGCCAGCGCCTCGTCCAGGAAGTCGTCGTAGTTGAAAGTGACGCAGCAACAGCCATTGGCTTCGCAGTAGTTCGCGAACCGTTTCAGTTCCTCGCGATGGACGTCCCCCTTCCGGGCTTCACGGAGCCGGTCGAGGAACGCTCTCTTCAGTTCCGAAAGGAGGAAGCCGTATTCGTTCGCCGCGTTGTCCGCACTCTCGGCGTAGTCGTAGGGCATCAGGGCATCGAGACGCGTCATCAGGCGCTCGATGTCGATGTGACCTCTCGGATGGAGACTGCGTTCCCGCTCCAGCAATTGACTTGCGTAGGGCAATCCGCGGACCTTGTCCTTAAGGTCGTCGTTGTTGAAATCGTCGACGAGTAGCGGCGCGCTGGGCACCAGGGCGCGGGTGAACCCGGCGCCGGTAACCACCACATGATTGCGGGAAAGGGTCTGCGCGGTGTCCGCATTCCCCCGGGACGGTTCATGCGAAGACATCAGGAAGCGGAGTTGGAACGCTGCTCGGCCTGCTGCCTCTCCCAATGCCACGCTTTTTCGTGCGTGGTCGCCGGCCCCACCTGTTCAATGCTTCCTGTCGGCCACCGGCGGCGATGTTCGCGCTCGCGGCGCACCAAGTCGGCCGTGATGCCGCTATGCACGACCTTTCCGTCCACTTTGAAGCGATATTTGTAGGTAGTTCTTGCGGCCATGGACGCGCGTCCTTCACTAGCGAGCACTATACTTGAGGCAACTCTATCCGGTCAACGGCAGTCTCGCCCATGAGTCCGCCCCCGATCGTCCTGCCCGAGAACCTGACGGTGTCGAATACGACGGGGCCCCGCCCCGGCGGACTCCGGAACGCTCTGCATCCCGGCCGCCCGGATACCCTTAGCTCCCCAGCTGGCCGTCCGCCATTCGCGACCGCCGCATGTCTCCCGACTCGTCATCTCCACGCGGACACGACGCCGCCTGACAACCGGGTTCCTTGTGGGAGCCCGCAAATCGTGAAATCCCGGCCCACGCCGGGGAGCGGTTCATACGACCTAACGGGCCATGCCATGCGCGGCTCGTTGGGTTTCCAGTGATCGTTCACTTGCGGAGGCTGGCCGCCATGTCGACTGCGGGGCATAGGCAGCGCACCGCGAATATCAGCAATGCCGCCGTCATGTTTCCTCCCTGCTCTTGGTGTCGCCGTCGCTAGCGTTTACTGCATCAGTATCACTTTCTCCACAACATCGCGGCAAATCTTTTTGCAATATTCAATCCGTTCGTCACGATCTTCTTTCGTCTCCGCGTTGCCTGCACAGCACACCATACAGTCCTTGTAGAGGCGAAGGCCTTCATTTGACGAGCGCTCGGCCGTCATGGCAGGTGTGGCGGTAACGAGCGCAAGCATGACAAGGATGCTGGAAGCTTTCATGAAGGGTTCCCTCCTAGCTGGGCCCGATTTTGGCGGGCAGTCAAAATAGATCTACAGGTCGATTTCTTCGTTCCTTCCACTTCTCCTTTGCGGTTATGCTAGACCAGCGTGGGCAAGAGGAATGTACGAAGTCTTCAGGCATGGCGTTCCAATAGCCTTCGACCCGCCGTTGTCAGATAGGCCGTCATCGTCAATTCATCCGGCTTCCAAGAGCGGCCAATCGAGATCAAGTGCCTGAACTCTAGTCGTTCAAGAGTCTCCATGTCGTCGTTGGTAAAGTTGGGTTCAGGATGGCCTAGCCGGAGAGCGTTGAATTTCAGATTGCCGCTTCCGACTTCGCCGATACTCTTGAGGAGTATTCTCTGCATCGGAAAGAGAATTCCACAAGTATTCTGACAAGTCTATCTCCTTGCTGCTGACCGGCGCTGCGGATTTCGTGCGCGGTATGCGCGTACCGGTTAATTGCCCTGGTTCCTTCGCGTTGCATTGAGCGTCAGCAGGTTCCGCAACGCGTCCTCCTCCGATATCCCTGCGTCCCAGCCGTACGCCCTTGCCACAGCGGCATCAAGTGTTGCGTGAGCATCGGCCAGCCACGGCGGCCGGGCATTGTAGAGGTTCGTCAACGTGCGGCCCTTGAGTTCCTTCGCCGCCGCCTCTCCACGGGCCACCGGGCGCTTCGGATAGCACGGCACCGGCTCGTCCACCCACTCCACCCATTCGGTTGGGTTAAGCCAGCGGTCGCGGCGTCCCACCAGACGCCGGGCTGCGTCGGTGATGGCTACAGCATAGGGATCGTTTGCGTAGTCAGCGGCGGGGATATCGGGCGCGAGGCCGTCCGGGAAAGGGAAGGTCTCAAACGTGGTGGTCGGCGTGTAGCGCGGATCGTTGCCCTTGCCGAGCCACGTGCCCAACCGCAGCGACCACGCCTCGTGGAACCGGCTGTGCAGGATGCCGAAGGTGACATCGTCGTCGCGGGCGATGACGATCAGTTGATGGTCGGGGCAGATGCCCGCTTCCATCCAGTCGAACAGCCGATGCTTGGCGACCGTCGGCGTGACGATGTAGCGCGAGAGCCCGTCAAGTGCCTTCCACATTTCGGGTCTCGGGCGTTCATGTCTCCACCAGAACTTTCTGACTGCCGAAGCACGGTTCCGCTGTCGGCTCGGCCAGACGCACTCCTTGACGTGCCCGAAGGGTGCTTCATAGAGTGCGGCCTCAGCTTCCGACATGTCCCCCCCGAAATCGACGATCCACTTGCCCGCCGGACGGCGGGTCAGGTCCATGCCGTTGACCCAGGGCCTTAGCACATCGGAGTTGGGCCGTCCGTTCGGATTGGCCGGAAGACGCAGCCACTCCCGCGCGAGACCACCGGCAACGTCAAACGCCCCGCTCTTGTTAGCCCCCATGAAGGCAACCCCGCCGTTCGCCGGCAGGCGGCGCGCCCCGGTCACGTCGATCCCGGTGCTACCGCGCCTG
>MKWU01004124.1_pt1 | contig 17713 bp, 17 predicted proteins | sample 809101 | NCBI WGS metagenome assembly MKWU01 (sample SAMN05860141, study PRJNA318959) | sponge metagenome | host: Aplysina aerophoba | place: Slovenia: Piran, Adriatic Sea, Gulf of Piran | collected 2013-05-07
TAGCCTGGTCTACGTATCCACGCCCGGCATGTTGCGCCGTGGCGCAAATCGCATCAGGGAACTGGGCGTGAAGCCGGAACTGGAAATTTTCGATACGGGCAACCTGAGTTTTGCGCTGCAGATGCTTAAGGAAGACTTGCTGGAACCCCCGCCGTTGTTTCAATTGTGTCACGGCATACCCTGGGGCGCGCCGGCGGATGTTGGCGTCCTTAAATCATCGGTCGACCAGTTACCGCCGGACGCCAACTGGACTGCCTTCGCCCTGGGACGCTACCAGATGGCGTTTGCGGCACAGGCAGTAATTCTCGGCGGTAACGTGCGCGTGGGCCTGGAAGATAATCTATACCTGGAAAAAGGCGTGTTCGCCAGTAACGCGCAACTGGTAGAGCGGGCGCGTAATATCATCGAACTGATGGGCGCCCATATACTGGGTCCCGAGGAGACGCGCGCGAAATTCGGCCTGGTCAGACGTGGCTGACAGGGTACCGGCTAACCATGCCGCGTTCAGCTTTATTCAGGGGGAGCGGTGCCCGTTGCAGCCTGGCTGAGGCCCGATGGCGCAGGATATTAAAACCGTAGCCGTAATCGGTACCGGGGTTATCGGCGCGGGTTGGACCGCACGCATACTGGCGCGCGGTCTCAACGTGGTTGCCTGGGACCCCGCACCGGGCTGGCAGAACAGGTTGGGGGCCGCGTTGGAGAACGCCTGGCCGGCATTATGCAAACTTGGTCTCTACCCTGGCGCAAGCATAGAACGGCTGCGTCATGCCGAATCGATGGAGGCGGCCTGCACGGTTGCCGAGTTTATCCAGGAAAGCGCACCGGAACAACTGCAATTGAAGCGCGACCTGATCGCCGCGATAGATGCCTGCGCCGGCGCGGACGTTGTCATTGCTTCCAGTACTTCCGGATTGTTGCCGTCCGATCTCCAGGCCGGTTGCAACCGGCCCGAACGGGTCGTCGTCGGTCACCCGTTCAATCCGGTGTACCTGCTGCCGCTGGTGGAGGTGCTGGGTGGAAGGAAAACCGCGCCTGAGGCCGTTGACCGCGCCGTGGCATTCTACACGGACCTGGGTATGCGCCCGTTGCGGGTGCGCAGCGAAATAGCAGGGTTCCTGTCCGACCGCCTGCAGGAGGCGCTGTGGCGGGAAATCCTGCACCTGGTCAACGAGGATGTGGCCGGCACCGGGGAACTTGATGCAGCCATCACCTACGGTCCGGGCCTGCGCTGGGCCTTCATGGGTACCTGCCTGTCTTTCCACATGGCTGGCGGCGACGGCGGCATGCGTGATTTTATGAAACAGTTCGGCCCGGCATTGAAGCTGCCCTGGACAAAACTGGAAGCGCCTGAACTGACCGATGAATTGATAGACAAGCTGACTGACGGAACCCGGCAACAGGCCGCGGGGCGGACGGTGAAGGAACTGGAGCAGTTACGCGACGACTGCCTGATTGCCATCATGCGAGCCCTGCAACAATTCGAGGTCGGCGCCGGCAACGTGCTTGCCCGGGAAGATGCGCGCCGTAGCCGGAGAACCTAATTTGGGACACCCATAAATTAATAAATATTGTAAATTTATGGGTGTCCCAAATTGGTCACCGGCCCTTCCACACCGGCTTGCGCTTTTCGGCGAAGGCGCGGGTGCCTTCCTGCAGGTCTTCGCTGGCATACAGGGCGTTAACGGAAGGCACTCCCTTATTGTTCACCAGTTGCAACGCTTCCTGTTCGCTCAGGTTTTCGGTCATGCGGATGGTTTCCTTGGTGGCGGCGAAGACCAGCGGCGGGCCTTCAGCCAGCAGTAGCGCGATTTCCCGCACCCGGTTCATCAGTACTTCCGCAGGCAGCACTTCGTTGACAAGTCCCCAGCGTGCGGCTTCTTCCGCTTCCATCCAGCGTCCCGTCAGCAACATGTCCATGGCAACATGGTGGGGAATACGGCGCGGCAGTTTGATGCTGGCGGCATCGGCAAGCACGCCGACATTGATCTCGGGTAACGCGAACCGGGCGTGTTCGGCGGCATAGATCAGGTCGCAGGATAGCGCCAGTTCAAAGCCGCCGCCGACGGCCATGCCGTTGACCGCGGCGATGACCGGTTTGTTGAGGCCGGGGAGTTCCTGCAGGCCGCCGAATCCCCCTACGCCGTAGTCCGTGTCCGGCGGTTCGCCCTCGGCTGCAACCTTCAGATCCCATCCGGCCGAGAAAAAACGCTCGCCTGCCGCGCTCAGGATCGCCACGCGCAATTCAGGATCATCGCGAAATCCGGCAAATACATCGCCCATGAGCTTGCTCGTGGGGCCGTCTATGGCATTAGCCTTGGGCCGGTCCAGGGTGACTTCCAGGATGGCGCCGTTGCGGCTGGTGTGAATGGGATTATCGGTCGTATTCGTCATTATTCAAGCCCCCAGCGGCCGCAGCAGGTCGCGGGCGATGATGTGGCGCTGGATTTCACTGGTGCCGTCCCAGATACGCTCAACCCGGGCATCACGCCAGAAGCGTTCTATTGGCAGGTCGTCCATCAGGCCCATACCGCCGAATATCTGCACAGCCTCATCCGTCACCCGTCCCAGCATCTCCGAGGCGTAGAGTTTTGCCTGTGCGATCTGGCGGTTGGCGTCCAGTCCCTGATCCAGGCGCCATGCCGCTACAAGTGTCAACCAGTCTGCCGCATCGATCCAGGTAAGCATGTCGGCGAGTTTGAAGGAGATGCCCTGGAACCTGCCGATAGGCTGGCCGAACTGGCGGCGGTTGGCGGCCCAGTCCACACAGAGATCGAAACAGCGGCGCGCCCGGCCGACGCACATGGCGGCTACGGTGAGCCGGGTGGCGGCAAGCCAGGAGTTGGCCAGGTCAAAACCGGCGCCTTCCTCGCCGAGTACCCGGGAGGCCGGCACGCGGCAGTCGTCGAAGGTCAGGGTGGTATTGTGATAACCGCGGTGGGAGACGGAATTATAGCCCGGACGTATCTCGAATCCCGGAGTATCACGGTCAACCAGGAAACAGGTGATGCGTTTTTTGAAACCTGCTTCCGTTTCGTCTTCTCCCGTTGCCGCAAACGTGATTACGAAATCGGCAACGTCTCCGTGACTGATGAAATGCTTTGTGCCGTTTATCACGTAGTCATCGCCGTCGCGGCGGGCAAAGGTCTTCATCCCGCGCAGGTCGGAGCCTGCGTCGGGTTCACTCATCGCCAGGGCGTCGATCTTCTCGCCGCGCACGCAGGGGTCCAGGTAGTGTGCGCGTTGCCCGGCATTGCCTGCGCAGAGGATGTTGGACGGTCTGCCCCAGAATACCGACAGCGCCATGGAGGCGCGCCCGAGTTCCCGTTCAAGCAGGGTGAAGGTCAGGGTATCGAGGCCGCCCCCGCCGAATTGATCCGGGATGTTCGGGGCGTAGAAACCGAGTTCAAGGACCTTGTCCTGGATCTCCCGTCCCAGTGCCCTGGGTACCTGCCCGGTTCGCTCGACCTCGTCTTCGAGCGGGTAAAACTCCTGCTCGACGAAGTCCCGCACGGTGTCCACCACCAGTTGCTGTTCATGTGTCAAACCGAATTCCATTGCATCCTCGTAAAGTTGTTTCAGGTCCATCCGGATACCGCTGGAAGCTGCGTTAGTCGCAGCGAACCTGTCATTCAGCGTAATCGTCACCTTCAAGGTCCAGGATTTTTTTCAGGTCGCTGAAGTGACGCTCTGCCTGGTTCGGATAATCCTCCAGTTCCTGTGCGGTTTTCCCGGCTGTTTCAGGAGGTATCACCCTTAACTCCTGGCCGGTCTGCAACGCCTTGATATAGGTCTCGGCAGCCTGTTCGAAGTAATAGAGCCGGTTGAATGTATCGGCAACGCCGTCTCCGATGACCAGGATTCCGTGGTTGCCCATGATCATGACTTTCTTGTTCGGGTCCTGGAGCAGCGCGGCACAGCGTTTCCCTTCCTCTTCGAAGGCCAGACCGCCGAAACCATCGTCAATCACGTAACGGTTGTAGAACGTCGCACTGTTCTGGTCGATTGGCGGCAACGTGCTGTCGGCAAGGCTGCTCAGCACGGTCCCGTAGATGGAGTGCGTATGCATGATGCAGCGGGCATGGGCACAGTAGCGATGGATTGGTCCATGCAGTCCCCAGGCGGTCGGGTCCGGGGCGCCGGGGCGGTCAAGGACGCCGGGATCATCCGCGTCCAGCAGTAACAGGTCGCTCGCCTTGATGAGGGAAAAATGGCGCTGGCTGGGATTGATCAGGAAGCGTTTTCCGGAACTGTCCACGGCCAGTGAGAAATGGTTGGCAACGGCTTCATGCATATTCAGTCTCACCGCCCAGCGGAATGCCGCGGCCAGGTCGGTGCGTTCCTGCCGGAACAGCAGTTCCGGCAAGGTTGTCAATGTCTCGGTCCGGGTAACCATCTTTGCACCATTGTCGTACTATTCTATGCTTTTCAGAAATGTAATATAGAAGAATCAACAGCAACTGTTCAGGCGGATTTGCAGAACAAACGACGCGACTTTACGCGCAGGCGACACGTTAAAATCCAGACTGATCGAACATGGGCGAATAATGTTTAAAATCCGCGCAGGCCGTGGGTTATGGGCACAGCCGCCGGACATTTCTCCGATTATCATCCTTGACAGGAGGGTGAGATGCAAGATAAACAAGACTGGTTCAAATGTGATATTGACCGGAAGACGCTGAAGGCCTTGTCCAGGCGAACTGACGGCCCCGGCATCCTGCACTTCGGCGCCTACTTTACTATCCTGATTGGCCTGGCTGCGATGCTGGTTTACACCTGGGGTACCTGGTGGGCAGTCGCAGTGATGCTGTTGTACAGCGCTGTGTGGTCGTTTGCCAATGCGGCAGGACACGAGGCCTGCCACGGCACGCCGTTCAGGAACCATACGTTAAACCGGACTTTGCTTTATATTTGCAGCTGGATGCTGAGTTGGGAACCGGTATCGCTGAAGTGGGTACACGCGCGGCATCACTCCTATACCTCCGACGTCGGAAATGATGCGGAATACCTGTTGCCCAACCCGGTCCGCTGGGCGGATATCCTGAGCCTGGCCGGCGGCTGGAACCAGGTATGGCACTACAATAGAGAACTGGTGCAATTGACCTTCGGGTATGCGAATTATTTCATCAGGGAGTCCGTACCTGCCTCCGAACTACCGGCTGTTTTCCGTAATGCCCGGCTTTTTCTGCTGAGCTATATCGCCATTATCGGTCTTTCCGTCTGGATGCAGACGTGGTTGCCGGTGTGCCTGCTGTTGCTGCCCCGGGCGGTCGGCGCGCCGGTGCACGGGATATTGCGCATCACCCAGCATGGGGCTCTGGCGACCGGCGTCAAGGATCACCGCCTCACCACCCGGACCATGTACCTGAATCCGCTGCTGCGGTTTTTCTATTGCAATATGAACTATCATATTGAACATCATATGTTCCCCATGGTGCCGTTCCATGCCCTGAAGGCACTGCATGAGCGCGTCAGGGACCAGATGCCCGTGCCGAGCAAAGGGGTTAGCGGCGCCATGGCAGAGGTTCTGGAAACAATGACCAGGCAGAAAACAGACACCAGTTATGTCCATCAACCGGTTATTCAAAAATCGGGGTCAGGGTAATAATGCAGAAAAACACGTTCGTCATTCCCGCTCCGGCCGGGCAGTGGCGCAGGGATGTCCCGTTTACGGACCTAAGTACGGAAATCAAGTAAAATCAGCAGGCGCCGGAGCCGACACATTATCCAGGTGGAAACGTGATGACCGAACAATGGGCGCCCGTATGTGCTTTCGATGATATTGATGCAGAGGACGTCGTGCGTTTTGACCACGGCGGCAAGACTTATGCCGTCTACAGGACAGCGGACGACAAGACATACGCCACTGACGGGCTATGCACCCATGAACAGCAGCACCTTGCGGAAGGGTTTGTCATCGACGACATCATCGAATGCCCGTTGCACCAGGGACGTTTCCACATCCCTACCGGCAAGGCCAGGGGCGCACCGGTATGTATCGACCTGAAAACCTACCCGACCCGGGTGATTGACGGGATGGTCTGTATTCGGATCAGTGATCATCTCTCATAAACACCGGTTTATTTTCTTTGCCGTTCCCAGGACGGCAACCCATGCAGTGCGCCAGGCCCTCAGGGCGCACCTGGGAAAAGACGACTGGGAACAGCAGGCGCTGTTTGGCGAACAGAGCATACCGGTTCCCGAAATCGCCGCCCTCAGGCACGGCCATGTCTCTTTCCAACAGGCAAGGGCATATCTGCCGGCTGAGACCGTATCGTCTTATTTCAAGTTCGGCTTTGTCAGGAACCCCTACGACCGTTTTGTTTCCACCTGTTTTTTTCTGAACCGCCGCAATCCCGGATTCGCCGGCAACGAGGTCGGGTTCATGCGCCAGGCCCTCGGCAACACGCGCTTTCGGCAACGCGTCCTGGTAAGGCCCCAACACCACCTGCTTACGGATGATGACGGTACGCTTATGATGGACTACGTTGGGCGTTATGAGACCCTGCAGGAATCATTTGATGATATCTGCCGTCACATCGGCCTTGCCCCGTCGAAATTGACAAGGAAGAATGCCTCCCGTCACCGGAGTTACGAATGCTATTATGACGCTACCCTGAAGCAAGCGGTTGCAGGATACTACCGGAAGGATTTCGAGCTTTTCGGCTATGATATGGAAAGGATTGTTACCGGTCCCTGAAGATGCCGCGAAATCAGACTTAACGAGCCATGAAACTTGCCAGACCCTTCATCCGCCTTCCGCTGTCCTTTGACGCAAGCATGCTGGCACAGGAAGCCGCGCAACTGGAACCGGCCGCCTGGCGGCCGCACCCGTTGGGATTGAAGGGGAATTCGGCCGTTGCGCTCATATCCCGGGGCGGTGGGGACAACGATGAATTCGGCGGACGCATGGCGGCTACCCCCAATCTTGCCCGGTGCCCCTACCACCGGCAGGTGATGGCGGGTTTCGGCGAGGTGCTGGCGCGTTCCCGCCTGATGAAACTGGGTCCGGGCTGCGAGGTGCAGTACCACGTCGATTTCAATTACCACTGGTATACCCGGACACGCATACACATACCGATCACGACCAACCCCGCAGTCATGTTTTATTGCGGCGATGAAAAAGTCCACATGCAGTCGGGCGAATGCTGGATATTCGATAACTGGCGCCGGCACAACGTCATCAATGCAGGCGCACAGGAGCGTATTCACCTGGTCATAGACCTGGCCGGTTCCTCGCGTTTCTGGCAGATGGTCAGGCGCTCAGTGCAGACCGGTCCGGCGGGCTACGGCACGGATGACAAACAGGTTGAATTCGTACCGTTCGAGCCGGGCAGGCGGGCTGAGATCCAGACCGAGAATTACAATATCACGCCGGTCATGGCGCCGGGGGAAATCGATGCGCTGGTGGACGGACTGGTGCGTGAATTTGAGGATCATCCCCGTAATGATCCTGACCTGGTCGAACGTTACAAATGCACGTTGCACGACTTCGCCAGCGACTGGCGCGCGACCTGGCACCGCTACGGCATGGGCAAACAGGGATTACCCCGTTACCGGCGCCTGATAGACCGGGTAAAAAGCGAACTACACCCTGACCGGCGCGCCCTGCTAATCTCCGCAAACGATATCGGCGTGAACCCGGTAATCATGCAGCGCATACTGCGCGCCGCCCTCGCGCCTGATGTCTACGATCAATTTTTGGGGTCAGAGCAAAAGCTCTGACCCCAAATATCGATAGCTGAATGAGACAGTAACGATGAGTAAAGTAAATTTCACCGCTATGGATCACGGTACCCGTGAAGACTACGACCTGGTTTTCGCCCACGACGCAGAAAATGCGGCGGGCCAGGCGCAGCGGGTGATTGGCTGGCTACAAGCCATGGACGGGGATTCCCCGTATCAGATCAGCCGCCTTGAGCATTGCCTGCAGACCGCTACGCGGGCGGAGCGGGACGGCGCTGATGAGGAAACCGTGGTATGCGCGCTGTTACACGACCTCGGCGACGTGCTCGGTCCCTGTAATCACTCGCAAATCGCCGCAGCCGTGTTGCGGCCCTATGTCAGCGAAAAGAACTACTGGGTAGTGAAACACCACGGGTTGTTCCAGGGCTATTACTGGATGGAGCATTACGAGCAGGACAGGAATGCCCGTGACCGCTACAAGGACCATCCCTGGTACCAGGACTGTGTCGACTTCTGCGCCAGGTGGGATCAATGCTCGTTCGATCCCGCCTACCCGTCGAAACCGCTGGAATACTTCATCCCCATGGTCGAACGGCTGTTTGCGCGCAAGCCGAATACTTTTGTTTAACCCCGGGTCCGCCATTCCCGCGCCCCCTGTTCGTCGTGCCGGGCTTGACCCGGCATCCGGATTGCGCCCCCTGCTTTCGTCATGCCGGGGCAGGATCCGGCAACCCGTTTGAATTCTGCCCGGTTTATCCGTATAATTACTTAAAACAGTATTACTATTTACAGCAATGAAGACCATTACACTAAAAGCCGATGATACGTTTGACGCCTTGCTCACAGGCCTGGCAAGAAACCTGAACACGACAAAGAGCGGGGTCATGCGCAGCGCGGTGTTGAATTACAAAAAACACGTGGAGCGAGCTGCCCTGGGGCGCCAGGTCCGGGAAGCGTCACTAAAGGTTCGAGAGGAAGCCCTGGAGTATGCATCCGAATTCGAAGCGGCCGACGCAGATGGCCTGTAGACGCGGCGAGATACGTCTTGCAAACTTCAATCCAGCAAAGGGCACGGAACCCGGTAAGATTCGACCTTGCCTGATCATCCAGAGCGACCTCCTTAACGGCGCCGACCACCCAAGCACAACAGTTATCCCGCTCACCAGCAGGCTGGTCGGCAATGCGGCGCCGTTACGGTATCGGCTCAGCGCCAGGGATCAACTGCAATCAGATTCCGAGGCTATGCTTGACCAGGTAAGAACCATAGATAACAGGCGGGTATCTGGAAAGGTACTGACAGTATTGACCAGAGCGCAACTGGTAGAAATAGAGGAATACCTGAAGATAGTTCTGGGGTTCAATCTATCCGACGATGGCTGAGTAAAAATACTTAACGACGGGCGGACGCTGCTACCAGGTTAGACGTATTTTTACTCTGACCCCAAAATTTTGAGGTATATCCGGGGACGGACTTGAAGTCCGTCCCTGTTCTCATTATTGATATTCAAAGTAACGTATCCAAGGTTCAAGCACCGGCAGCACCGACTGCATCTCAGCGCGGTAGCGCTGCCAGCGTTCCCGGGCTTCGGTATATAAGGGACGGGTTACCTGGTTATAGCTTGCAGTGCCGATGAGAGGCCTGTCCCCGGCGGTTCGTTCGTGCTCCAGGATGCCCGGATGCCAGGGCATTTCCAGAAAGTCCGTTATCCGGCGGCAGGTTGATTCGACGTCTGCGATCAGGTCTTCGTATTTCACCTGGAGGATGTTCAATTGCAGGGTGTCGGTGTATTGCCGCCACAGGCCGAATACCTGGTCGTACAGGTGGGCGCTGTCTTCCAGGGTGAAAAAACTGGCGTTTGCCGAGGTTTCGTAGAAGGTCTGCATGAAGCAACTCAATACGCAATCCGCGGGGTGGCGTAACAGCAGGATAAACCTGGCCTGCGGGAACAGGCGAACTATTTCGCCGGTATAAATGATGTTGAGGGCAAACCGGTCGATCAGTATGGCGCTATCATTCTCCGGTTTTACGTGCCGCGCCAGCGTGTCGAGATAAGTTCGTCTGCAACTCTCACCGTCGCTGTCCGAAAGGGTTGCCAGCGCGTCCAGACGTTCATCCGCATCCCCCGAAAGCCGGTTGACCATCCTGGGTACGGCATCGATTTCCTCCGCCACTTCGATTGACGGGTGTCCCCGCAGCAGCGTGTCGAGCAACGTGGTGCCGGAGCGGGGGAAGCCGATGATGAATACGGGTTCATTGCCGCGTCCCGGGACGGATTTATCACCTGGGCGGGGGCGGACTTGAAGTCCGTCCCGGGGCGCGTAGTCCGGCCACTGCTTGATGTTTTCGGAAACGAAATAAGTTCGCCGGTGTTCCACGAATTGCAGGAAACTTGCCTTGTCGATTCCCTTGCCGTCGCTTATTTCCTGTGACAGGCCGTTGGCTCTCAGTGCAAATTGGAATGCCGCAGTGGTGTCGTTCAGCCTGTCGCAGATGTGTGCCAGTCGGGCCAGTCGCGTTCGCTCGCCATATCTTGTCCAGGCGTCTGTCGGCTCGATGGTGATATCTTCCAGTAACGTCTTTGCCTCTTCATGCTTGCCGTTAATGTCGGTCAATATACCTTCGTAGAGCCTGACCACGACGTGTGGACCAAGGGCCTTGCGGGCGCGGGAAACTGCATCATGCAGCTTCTCATGCTGGTTGCTTTGCTCAAGGAAGTGCAACAGGCCCAGGTGCGCCGGCAGGTAGGCTTTTTCAACGGCCAGCGCTTTTTCATAGAATTCAGCCACCTGCTCAGTAATGCGTAATTCCCACAGCACCTTGGCCAGTGAACTGAAGGCCTGGTAATAAACGGGGTTTAGCTGTGTAGCCGTTTTGAAGTAACCCGCGGCTTCAGGCAACCGGCGCCGGTTCTCGTAAACAATACCCAGGTTGAACCACGCCTGGGCGAATTGAGAATCGTGTTTGACCGCGTTGTGGAAACTTCCTGCGGCTTGTTCAAGTTGCCCCGTTCGCAGATACGCGATACCCAGGCTGTTATGCAGTTTGGCGAAATCCGGTTTAATTGCCAGCGCCTTTTGATAACTGTTGATTGCCGATTCAAAATCTTCCAGTTCCAGGTATGCCGAGCCTGACAGGCTGTGGAGCGCCAGTTCACCTGGGTGGGCTGCAAGCAGGGAGCGCGTCTGTTCCAGCAGTGCCCGGTAATCACCGGCCCGATACAACTTGAACAGGGATTTGATTATTGATGAGTCCGGCGAAGTCATTTGCCAAGTATCTCCGGTCCCAGCGCCTCTTTCAGCGGGTCCAGCCAGGGCTCAAAGTTACGCCATTGTTCCAGGCCGCTACGGTAGATGGGTTGCCTCACCTGTTCGGAACTGGGCGTCCTGATATTGCGTTCGGTTTCGTGGAAGTTAACACACGCATCCTCGAAGGGCAGGCCGCAGAAATCCAGGATGCGCCGCACCTGGGTTTCCAAGTCTTCCACCACGTCCTCGTGCATGACGCGCAGGACAAAGCCGGGCAACACCCGGTCCCAGTGGTCCATGAGCGATACGTAGGCGCGGTAATAGCGGCCTACCTCTTGCAAACCGTAGGTAAACTCCTGTCCTTCCCCGAATAACTGTTTGAAGCAACTGAAGCAGCAGGCCATCGGGTCGCGCCGGGCATCGATTACCCTGGCATTCGGCAGGATCAGGCGAATCAGGCCGATGTGCAGGAAATTGTTCGGCATCTTGTCGATGAACAAAGGCGCTTCGGCCCGGTAAACCCGGGTATCCTTGATGTACTGTTCCCCGAAGCGGCGGAAATAGTCCTCATCCAGTTCATGGAGTATCCCGGGATACCTGGATGTTTCCTCGGTCTCACGACCGCGTAATCTTTGCGCCAGGGCCAGTATGTTATGCAGTTCCATGGTGCCGTCCACCATGCTGTGTGAGGCCAGGATCTGTTCCAGCAGGGTGGAACCGGAGCGGGGCAGGCCGACTATGAAGATCGGGTCCCGGCAATCAAGTCCGGCGCCTTGCCGGTTTTCAAACAACTCGTGTGTGCAGGAATCAGTCTGTGCCTGGACGCGCGCTTCCATTTTTTCAATCCTGTAACCGGTCTGCCGTAGCTTGAGGGCATTGCCTTTTTCATAATATTCAAATGATGCAGCATAGTCCTCCCGGTCTTCCAGCGCCTTGCCGCCGGCAAAACACAGGTGGACCCGGTCATTGCCGGCAACGCCGGCAGAGTCTGCGTAGCGCCTGATGAGATCAAGCTCTTCGTCCTTGAACCGGTAGGTCTTGGTGTTGGCAAGGCTCCAGTAGGCATCGCCGAAATCCGGCCTGTGCCTGTATGCTTCCCGGTAGGATTCCACGGCAGGGTCCAGCAACCCCGTTGTTTTTTGCGCGTGACCCAGTTGCAGGTGCAATTCGTGCCTGCCGGGTTGCTCATCCAGTACCTGTTTATACAGGTCAATTCCTTCGTCAAACCTGCCGAGACCGACGAGGGTGGTTGCCAGCGTGCTTTGAAACCCCGGGTTACCGGGTTCCAGTTCCAGCAGGCGCCGGGCCTGTTCATGGGCTTTTTCAAAACGGGTTTTCCTGATCAGGATATTGACGTAATCAATGCGGGCCTGTACGTATTCCGGCGCGAATTCCACGCAGCTTTCCAAAAGAAATTCGGCATCGTCGTAGATGCCCAGGCGGATCCCTATTTCGGCCAGGAGACGCATGGCTTCGATGTGGTGCTTATGTCCCTGCAGGTAATCCCGGCACAGCCGTTCAGCCTTGTACAGTTTGTTCTCGTGGATGAGGTCGAGGACGTTGACCAGTTCCGGCGGCAGTCGATTGAGAAAATCCAGCCGCTCCCGGGCCGGTTGCGCCTGTTGTTGCCTGCCGGCGCGTTGTTCCAGGTTGACAAGCGCTTTCAGGCTGGCATGCAGTGCAGGGTTTAACTCGACTGCGCTTGCGTAAGCATGGGTAGCGTCTTCGCTCCGGTTGAGGGCTAAATAGAGATGGCCCTGTTCCTGGTGGGCGCGGGCGTATTCAGGGTTTTCACCGAGCAGGGTATCAAGCGTTGCCAGTGCCATGACGGGTTGCTTGGCGTAGCGTTGCGCGACGGCCAGCATGTACAGCGCTTCTACCCGATCGTCATCTTCCGGTTCGGTGGCAAGCAGTTGTTTCAGCGAAAAGATTGCATCACCAAACCTGGCTGTCCGGATCAGTTCTTTTGCTTGGGTGAGATTTTCAGATGTGCCGGTTTGCCCCGGTTTCACAGCAGTTTGACCAGCGCGGCGACCACCCCGACTGCCACCACCATCATGGAACCGAGGCGCAACGTCAAGTCGTGTTTCAACCGCAGCTCCAGTTCTCTCAGTTCCCGTTGCAAATCCTGTTTTGTAGCAAGCTTCTCGTTAATCAGCGTTGCCTGGGTCCGCGCCAGAACTTCGGCCTGCGGTTCGGGCATACCGGCCTCGATCAATTCTTTTACGAAAGCGTGGGTATCAAACATGATTGCAGCCATGAGCATATCTCCTTATATTCCGAAAAGTTCCGTTGAACTATAACATTAAAATATATGGGGTCATAGTAAAAATTGTTTGGCAGGGGCGCCCTGGAAACCAAACCCGCCCCCGTTACCGGGGGAGATGCGTCCGGGGACGGATTTGCAGCATTTGGGGACGGATTTCAAATCCGTCCCCTGATAACATCAATCAGTTATAGTCGTAGGAGAAACGCACGCCGAAGGTACGCGGCCGGTTGGTTACCACTTTGGGCACGTACTGCAAGGTGTCGACATGCAGTTCGGCCCGTTCGTCGGTCACGTTGTTGACGAACAGTTCCGCGCCCCAGGTATCACTCCTGAAACCGACCGCCATGTCCAGCAGGACATAGTCATCCTGCACGTACCTGCCGTTCGGGCAGGCGACGGGCGCATCGTAGGCGCCGCAGTTGCCGGCAGCAAAATTGCCGCCCTCATTGGCAATCTTGAGTCCCGAACCGCGACCGCCGTGGGTGCGCCTGAGCGTGTCTTCAACGGCAAAAGCGCTGCCGGCAATGCCCGACTTGCTCTCGCCGGTGTAGCTGAGGCCGCCGGATATGTAGGCGCTGGACCCGCCCAGGGCAGGCAGGTCAAATTCATAGCGCGCCCGCAGGTTGCCGGAAAAATCCGGGGTAAACGGCAGTTCGCTGCCGACCGGTACGGAAATGCCGTCCAACTGCGGGTTGATTCGGGTAATTTCACTGTCCACGATGCTCAAGGCTCCGGCGATGGTCAGGTTGGCCGTTGGCGCCCAGGTGAAGTCACCATCCATGCCTAATATCTCTGCGTCGCCCACGTTCTCGATGAACACCAGGAAGGCCACGTTGGCGGGGTCGAACCGCGATACCTGCAAATCGTCTATCTCGGAATAGTAGCCGGTAGCGTTCACGCGCAGGGTGCGGTCGAAGAAATCAGCCTTGATGCCCAACTCGTAGTTGTCCATCTCGTCCGTCACGGCGACTGCCGGCACACGGTAACCTTCATACGGGCCGGTTTGCCTGTTCGAACGTTTGCCTGCGTTCCGGTTCGTCACCGGCGGGCGGAAGCCCTGGCCGAAGGTGGCGAACAACAGGATGTCGTCGGTCGCCTTCCAGTCCAGCGAGGCCCGGAAGATGACGTCGGATTCGTTCAGGACTCCGTCGCTGCCAAGGTTTGACACGTTCAGGGAACCGTTCTGGATGTCTGCGAGCACATCCTCTGCACTGGAACTGAACGTATCCCCGGTACCGCCGCGACACCTGGCGGCGTCAGGCCGGCAGGCGTCGGCATTGACGGTCGCGAGCGCCTCCAGCGTACCCGCGCCCAAGGCTGCAAGCCGAGCCGTCACGTTGTTGCCGGAGGTGGGACTGGCGGCGTCGAAGCCGCCCCTTCCAAAACTGGAGTCACATGGAACATCATCGCCGTTTACCACACCGTCAAAGTCTTTACATCCGAATGAAAAACTGCTGGCGCCCTTGAAATCAAAATCGATATCGTACCAGCGGGCGCCGAAACTGGCGGTGACTGTCGGCATAATGTCAAAATCCAGCTGGCCGAACAGCGCCATCTGCTCGGTCTTGCGGGTGTAGTCGTTGACGAAACTGACCCTGGGATTGAACGGCACGTTGGGGTCGGCGTTCGTGCCGGGCACCTGGTCGCCTATCATGCCCAGGGGCAGCCAGGAACCGTCGCCGTCGTCCTGCGTGGCCGCATCCTCGAAGGATGAAGTTCCATTGGTCGTCTGCTCGTCAAAGAACGCACCGGCCGTGACCCGCATACGGTAGTCGTCCGGCATGGAAACGCGAAACTCCTGGGTGACGCGTTTGCTGTCATTGTTGTCGATGTACTGCGCCTCCGGGTCCCAACATTCGCTCACGCCCACCGTGCCGCCATAGCCCACAAATCCGTTGCCGCCCCAGTCCCTGACCGGGGCGCACAGGTAGTACACCTGGTAGCCGCCGCCGGCGGTGTAGTCCGTGTAGTCTATGTAAGCCTCCATTTCCCGGTCCAGGTAACCGACCGTGTAGATCATGTCCAGCATGCCGATGCGGCCGTTAAGGGTCAGGGTGGTCAGGCCGAAATCGTCCTCGCTGGTGTCTTGGGTGAAGCGGGTCGTGCTGCTCTCGCCGTCCAGGTTGGGGTCGTAGGCGAACACGCCATCCGTCTCCAGGGATTGCTGGGTATGTTGCACCAGCAGGCCGAAGTTGTCTGTCGGTTCATAGGCCAGACTGAAGCGCCCGCCGATGTAGGTGGCATCATTGAAGTCGTCTTCGACCAGCGCGCTGTTTTCCGCCGCTTCGACAGGGCTGTCAGGATGGATGAAGCCCGCCGAAACATTGGCGGTGTTTCGATTAAGTACGGTGACAAGGCCGCCGTCGTTGGTTTCGAAACCGCCGGGGATTACGTTACCGCTGCCGTCCAGGTTGCTGATGTTGTCGATCCAGCCGGCCTGCTCGTCGTGGTAGGCGGCGATGCGCACGGCCAGGTCGTCTCTCAGGGACACGTTGAGATAGGCCTCCTGGGAATTGCTGACATCCCCGCCCCTGGTGGTGGATACATCGACGCTGGCGCCGGCCTGGAATTCGCCTACGACAGGTTTATTGGTAATCAGGCGCACCGTGCCGGACTGGGAACTGGCGCCGAACAGGGTGCCCTGGGGTCCAGGCAGCACCTCGATACGGTTGAGGTCGGTTGCATACACGTCCAGGTTGCGTCCGCCGAACGCGACCGGCATCTCGTCCACGTACAGTGCCACTGCCGGCGCCGATCCCTGGATCGCCGAGATGGTATTTTTCGATTGCTCGGTGGCGGCGCCGCGGATATAGAGTTCGCTCTGTCCGGGACCGGTGCCCATGCTCACCACGTTGGGCAGGTACCTGACGTAATCATCGAAGGTGCTGATGCGCAGTTCCTGGAGGTCCTCGCCCTGTAAGGCTGAGACCGATACGGGAATATCCTGGGTGGATTCCGCGCGTTTGGTCGCGGTGACGATGATTTCTTCTATCTGGGCACTGGCAGGAGTGCTGACTGCAGTTGCGGTGAGGGCTGACAGGATTGCACAACTCAGTTTATTGCGTTTGAAGCCGGCTTTATTGGACATACTCTATACCCCTTGTTTTTGCCTCAAAACCAATTATAGGAAAGAGGCATTTTACCACAATTCCTGAACCGACATTTTTTATATTCCATGCGACATTGTTGGAATTTTGAGACTCTTCTCACGTGTGACGAAAATCCCGGCCTTTTCTGCGTAATACTTCCAGGCGGCTGTTAACCGGCAATTTTATATGCACCGCCGGGGTCGGCAATCCGGCTTGTGCTTATATGGTTGCGTATGTCGCATAGGGATGCAGGAATGTCGTGCTGCCGTACACATCAAATCGCGGTCTAATCCAGACTTCCGCGAAAGTTCAACTTCATGAAAAGAGGTAAGTTTCAGTTCTATCTTCTTAATGTCACTTATGAGGCAAAACAGCGATGAATCAGGCAGCGACAGCAGAAAACTGGGTTGAAGGACAGGACGATGAGCTTATCCTGTCGGAACTGGACGATTCCGAGCTGGTCGAGCAAATGCACGACGACCTGTATGACGGCCTCAGGGACGAGATTATAGAAGGCACACAAATCCTGCTTGAGCGGGGCTGGGCCGCGGACAAGGTACTGAACGAAGCCCTGGTCGGCGGCATGCAGATTGTCGGGATCGATTTTCGCGACGGTATATTATTCGTCCCCGAGGTATTGCTGGCGGCCAACTCCATGAAGGGCGGGATGGAAGTCTTGCGCCCGCTGCTGGCGGAAACAGGGGCTAAACCCATCGGTAAAATGGTCATCGGCACCGTCAAGGGCGACATCCATGATATCGGCAAGAACCTGGTAGGCATGATGATGGAAGGGGCAGGGTTCGATGTGATCAACCTCGGCATCAACAACAGCGTGGAAGACTATTTTGCCGCCATGGAACAGCATCGACCGGATATTCTCGGCATGTCCGCCCTGCTTACCACCACCATGCCCTATATGAAAGTCGTGATCGACGAGATGGTGTCGCAAAACATTCGCAATGATTATATCGTCATGGTCGGCGGCGCGCCGCTGAACGAAGAGTTCGGCCGGGTGATAGGCGCCGATGCTTATTGCCGCGACGCGGCGGAAGCGGCGGATACCGGTACTCGCCTCGTTAGTACGCGGACTGCTGTCGCCGCCTGATAATCATCGGGGACGGATTTCAAATCCGTCCCCATACCCGGATTAATTGTCCTCGCTGCCGCGCCTGAAATTAAACTGCGCGCCTGCCTGGATAGCGGCCGGCCAGCGCGTGGTGACAGTCTTCATCCTCGTGTAAAACCTGACACCTTCCGGGCCGTGGATATAGTGGTCGCCGAATAACGAATTCTTCCAGCCGCCGAAACTGTGGTAGGCCGCGGGTACCGGAATCGGTACGTTGATGCCGACCATCCCGGTTTTGACCCGTGCTGCAAAATCCTGGGCGCAACCGCCGTCCCGGGTAAAGATGGCCGCGCCGTTTCC
>MKWU01004125.1_pt1 | contig 17713 bp, 15 predicted proteins | sample 809101 | NCBI WGS metagenome assembly MKWU01 (sample SAMN05860141, study PRJNA318959) | sponge metagenome | host: Aplysina aerophoba | place: Slovenia: Piran, Adriatic Sea, Gulf of Piran | collected 2013-05-07
CCCGAGAGGGCCGCGGAACGGATCACGCCAATCACGTTCAAGAGCGTCCACGTCGCGAACGCCAGGGTGACGCGGAGGATGAGAAGTCCCGGGGTAGCGCGCGATCCACCCGCCGTACCGGGACAGGCTCGGTGCGTCCCGCTGCGGCGGACGCCGAGGGGTTGGCAGTCCCAGCAGGACCCGCCGCCCGATTCGTCGCTCCCCGACCGGTTCCGGGTCGGAGAGCGCGCTCACGGCGGCGAAGGGCTCCGCCCCTTCTACCGGTCCTCGTCGGGCCCGCTCGCGGGCGGGCGCACCAGATCCACGATGGCCCCGGGATGGGAGACCCGGATGGCGGCGCCTGCGGCCAGGCGAACCGGCTCCCGGAAGGCGAACTTCTCCGCCCAGTCCGAATCGAGCCGGCGAATGCGCAGCAGCGGCGTCACCGCCCCGTCGCTTCCTACCGTTTCCACGGCGAATCCCTCGGGTCCCGGGTCGAGCCCCTCGGGCGGCAGCACCGACAGGAGAGTCGCCGGCCCCACGGCGGTCGTTCCCGGCTCGACCGCCAGCGTCTCCACGGGGCGCGTCCGGTCCGAAAGCGGCGGGAAGACGGCCACCTGGGGTTCATCCTCGAACTCCAGCCCTTCGGTGTCGAACCCCTTGCGGTAGGACAGATGGAGGAAGAGATCCGCGTCCTCAGGAAGGCGGTCGAAGACTCCCTCCGGCCGCAGGCGCGGCCCCTGCCCCACCACCCAGGTGAAGATCGGTGTTCCGGTTGCGCATTCGGAGCCGGCGAGGAGAACCGCGCGCCGCAGGATCGAGACCGCCTCGCCGGGAATCAGTGCGAACCCGGCGGCCGCCGCGCCCACTCCCTCACCCCGGACAAGGGGCCGGCAAACGGACGCCTCGGACTCCATTTCGCCGATCCTGACCGGCTCGCTCAGCGTGAGCCGGCTCATCGGCAGATCCGTCGCTGCACCCGGAATCTCCGGTTCGTCCGCTGGCGCCGGGCCCTCGGGCGCGAGCCCGATCGCCCAATCCACGAGCATGTCCGTCTCCCGCTCGTCGAGCGTCCGGGCATGGGCAAAAAGCCCGGTCCCATCATCCGGCAGCCAGGGCGGCATCTTCCGCTCGAGAACCTGCCGGGCGATGGAGTTGGCCCACGGCAGCGCGTCCAGATACCGCATCAGGTTGACCGGCGCGGGGCCGATCCCGGAGTGGCAGGAGGCGCAGTGCTGCTCCAGAAGGGGGCGGATGTCACGCCAGTAGCCGTAGCGGGAGAGTTCCGGCTCGTGGGCGGCGGCATCGTCAAACCATCCGGGGACCACCACCACGCCAAGAGCGCCAAGCATCAGCCCCCCGGTCAGGAGCGCGGTACGCCTCAAGGTCTTCATTCGTCGCTCCTTCACTCCGGCGCCCGCTCCGGGAGCCCCCGCATCCCCTCCGCGAAGATCTCGTAGGCCTCTCCGACACGGATCCGGTCCCCCTGGTCTCCGTAGAGGTCGAGCAGCCAGGCGCCCCGCACGATCCGCTTGAGCGCCACCCAGGGACGATCCGACGCCCCTTCGCCGTAGGCGAGCGCCAGTTCCTTGGCTTCAAGCGCCGGGATGAAGAGGTCGGCCCAGCGGCCCTGCTCGATCAGCGACTGAACCCGGCGGTCCCGGTCGCGGATGGCGTCCAGAATCGCCTGGGGCGTATCGGGCACCCGTAGTTCTGGAAGTGCCGCCGGAGCCGCCTCGCCGGCCAGCGCCGCCTTCTCCGCTTCCGACAGGAAGATGAAGTCGAAGCGGTCCTCGTCGTCGCGGTCGGGGAACCGCACGAACGCGGTAAATGCCGCCCGCTCTCCGGCGACGGCATCCACGGGCGTTTCGAGCGTGCCCGAGGCCGCCGAGAGCGCCACCGGATCACCGAGCGGCGTCCCGTTGTCGTCCGCCGGAACCACCCGCGCCCTGAAAGGTTCCGGTTCGATCGGGCGCGTGAAGGAGTCGTAGAAATAGAGACGGAAGGCCCCGTCCTCCAGAGCGCCCTCCAGATGATGTACCCCGTCCGGAGCCATGAACAGGACGCCGCCGTGGCGGGCGTTGTGGTCGCCGTGGGCGGAGACCCGGGTCGTCATCTGACGGGGGGCGTCGCCCTCGCAGACCCCGGGTTCGACGAAGACCCGATCGGGATCGGAGGGGCAGAACCAGATCACTTCGCGGGTTGCCGGAACGAGCGGATCCCCCGTGTCCGGGCAGATGCCGGGTCCCTCCTCCACCACGGTGTCCTCCTGGGCCAGGCAGACGTAACGCGTCACCAGGGTGCGGCGCACCAGCGCCATCCCGCAGAGCGGACAGCGGCCCTCGCCGTGGGCCTGGTGGTCCCGGTGCATGGGGCAGAGCCAGACCGTGTAGGCGTCGTCCGGGGTATCGGCGCCCTGGACCTCCTGGACGGCCTGGGCCGCGGGAACCGCGAACCCGCCCGGCAATCCGACTCCAAGAGCAAGGGCAACCAGCAGCCCTGTCCGGACGCTCATGGCCGGAAAGTTAGCAGGATGGGGGTTTGGGGGCTGTTCGCCGCGCTGCCGCCAACCAAATCGGCGGCGCGCGGTTTCGACCGCCTCTCGGCGGTCGATGCCGGCTGGTTTCCGGAGCAGAGCGATAGCTCTGCGCAGACCCCTTGAGCACGAGGGATGGAAGACGGCGCCAGCCGGCATCCATTCCTCGTAGCTCGGGAACCCGGCGCTCCGAGGTCTCGCGCAACGGCTGCCGGCCGGAGGCGAGCGTTCCAAGCCGTGCCGGGGGTCCCGGAGGGAGAGGTCATCCGGTCTCGCGGCCCTCTCGGGCCGCGATGCCGGTCTCAGGACCCAATACTGTTGCTTTAGCACCTCAAGCATTACTTGAAGTGCCCCAAAACGGGCCGCCACGCCGTCGAATCGCGGCGTTCTCTCGCCAAATGCAACAGTATTGGGTCTCAGGACCGGCGCTCCGAGGCTGGCGGCGGCCTCTACTCCCGCCTTGTCAGGTTCACCACGATGCCGCCGGTGGCGCGAACCAGATCGGCCGGCGTGATCATGATCTCCTCGCCCCAGACGCCGGCGCCCACCCCGAGGACCTCTTCTTCCATGAGGTCTTCGTCAATGAAGGTCCGGACGCCGTCCTGCTGCCAGGAGAACGGGGGAATCGAGCCGATGCGGTATCCGGTGAACTCGATGACCGCATCGGGACTCGCCAGCCGGATGTTGCGGTTCCCCATCGCCTTCTTCAGCTTCCCCGAAATGACGTTCCTGTCGCCGCCCACCGCGATGAGCGCCCGTTCCCCCGTCCCGGACTGGAAGATCAGCGTCTTCACCATCTGGCTCTCGCTGAATCCCAGCGCGTGCGCCACCGAAGCGGCCCCCTTGGGGGTCGAATCGGGAAAGACCCGGCGCTCCCACGAGACTCCGAGCGCTTCGAGATGGCGGTGCGCCGGCAGCGTCCACCCCGTCATGCCGCCCTCCGGGCCATCTGCCGGCCCACCTGTTTTCCAAGCCAGCGCACCACGAACCGCGGCAGCAGGCGCGGCACCAGCGGCACCAGCCGCGGAAAGAAACCGGGGTTGATCACCACTTTCCCCTTGAGCGCACCCCGGTAGCCGGCCCGGGCCACCGGTCCCGGATCGGCGAGCGCGAGCCGCCGGATCCCCGAGAAACCCTCGATACCGGCAGTCCCCAGGAATGGCGTATTCACCGGGCCGGGACACAGCACGCTCACCGTGACGCCCGTTCCGGCGACTTCCCCGGCCAGCCCCTCGGTGAGATGGAGGACGAAGGCCTTGGTGGAGGCATAGGTCGTGAAACCGAGCCCCGGCACGTAACCGGCGCCGGACCCGACGTTCAGAATCCTGCCCCGGCCCCGCTCGAGCATTCCGGGGAGATAGAGGTGGCAGAGATCGGCGAGCGCCGCCAGGTTCAACCCGATCATCTTGCGCTGCACGGCGAGCGGGACATCCGCGAAGCGCCGGCTCATCCCGAATCCCGCGTTGTTGATCAGGAAGTCCACCTCCAGGCCGCGCTCCCCGGTTTCCGCGTGGAGTCGTTCCGGCGTTCCCGGCTCCGCCAAATCCATCGGCAACACCACCACCCGCACTCCGTGGTCGCCGCGGATTTCCGCCGCCGCCTGCTCGAGGCGTCCGGCGTGTCTGGCGACCAGAATCACGTCGCGCCCATCGGCCGCGGCGAGCGACGCCAGTTCGCGGCCGATTCCGGTCGAACCGCCGGTGATCAGCACCCAGCCCGTTGTGTCCATGTCGTAGTCTATTAGCAGCCTGTGGTGACAGTGCCGTAAGCTCCGAGAATGGCGAGGCGCACGGCTGACAAGGCGCGTGAGGGAGGAATACCGGGTGTATTCCGACAGAAACGCAACGATGAAGGCCGTGCAACGGCCCGGTTCAGCCGGGATGCATCGCCGTTCGAATGCCGCGTCACTGTTGCCACAGGCTGCTGACCTCCCCGCGCCCGGTATTTTGCCGGACCCTTCCCGGTCATGGCCCGCAATCATCCCCCTCGTCCCACCACCGCCATCCCGCGCGAGCTGTCCCAACTCGCGTTCAACGGCAGGGTCCTCCAGGAAGCGCGGGACGAGACCGTTCCCCTGGTAGAGCGCCTTCGTTTCCTGGGCATCTTCTCGAGCAACCAGGACGAGTACTACCGGGTCCGGGTGGCAGCGCTCCAGCGTATCCAGAAGATCACTCCCAGCCGGCGGCGGGACCTCGACTGGGATCCGTCGGTGCTGCTCGCCGACATCCAGCGCCAGATCCTTCGCGACCAGTCCATCTTCCTGGAGACCTACGAAGCACTGGTGCGCGAACTGGAGCAGCACGGAATCCGCATCATCACCGAAGCCGACCTGAGCCCCGAGCAGGGCGAGTACGTCCAGGATTACTTCGTCCGCAGAGTGCGTCCCCACCTGACTCCGATCATGCTGGAACGGAGCGGGCAGACACTCAATCTCGACGAGCGCGAGATCTACCTGGGCGTCCGGGTCGTGCGCTCGGGCCGGCGCCGGCCGATGTACGCCATCGTGGACATCCCCACCCGTTCCGCCGGGCGGTTCGTCCGTCTTCCCTCGGTGGCGGGACACACCGACGTCATCCTGCTCGAGGACGTGATCCGGTACCGGCTACGCGAGATTTTCTCCATCTTCCAGGTCGAAGCCGCTGAGGGCTATGTCCTCAAGATCACCCGCGACTCGGGTCTCGATCTCGATGGCAGCCCGAAGGACAGCTATCTGCGGAAGGTGGAAAAGAGCGTGAAGCGGCGGCTCACCGCCGCACTCGTCCGCTTCGTCTTCGACCAGGCGATGCCAAGCGATCTCCTGGAGGCGCTTTGCCGGAGCCTCCACATCAAGGACCGGAGCGTGCTCGTGCCGGGGGGACGGCATCACAACTTCAAGGATTTCATCCGCTTTCCGCGGCTCAGGAGCGGCCTCCGTTACGAGCGCTGGCCGACCCTGGGCATCCCCGCCATCGATCGGGAGCGTTCCATCATGCGGGCCATGCGGCGCCGCGACATCCTGATCCAGACGCCCTACCAGCGCTTCTCCTATCTGATCGATCTGCTCCGGGAGGCGGCGATCGACCCCAAGGTCACCCGGATCTCGGTCACCATGTATCGCGTCGCCAACAACTCCGGGGTGGTGAACGCCCTCGTGAACGCGGCGCGCAACGGAAAGAAGGTCACCGCGGTGGTGGAACTCACCGCGCGCTTCGACGAGACCACCAACATCGAGTTCACGGACGTGCTCACCCGCGAGGGGGTCCGTGTGGTCTTCGGCCCGGAGGACCTCAAGGTCCACGCCAAGATGGGGCTGATCGAGCGCCGGGAACGCGGGGAACGCGCCCTCTACGGCTTTCTCGGCACCGGCAACCTGAACGAGGACACCGGGAACCTCTACGCGGATCACTTCCTCCTCACGACCCACGAAGGGATCTGCCGGGACGTGGCCCGCCTCTTCCGCGTCATTCGCCGGCCGTACGAAACCCGCGACATGGAGCATCTGGTCGTTTCCCCGTGGACACTCCGGACCACGGTGGAACACCTCATCCACACGGAGATCGCGCGCGCCCGCCGGGGCGAACCGGCATCCATCGAGGCCAAGCTGAACCACCTGACGCAGCCGGACGTCGTCGCTCTCCTCGAGGAAGCGGCCGAAGCCGGGGTGCGCATCCGCCTGATCACGCGCGGGACCTTCTCGATCCCCACCGAGAACCTGCCGGCGAAGGCCGATTTCAAGGCCATTTCGATTCTGGACCGCTACCTGGAACACTCGCGCATCTTCGTCTTCGGAAACGGCGGGGATCCGCTCTATTACTGCACGTCCGCAGACTGGATGCCGCGTAATTTCGATCGGCGGATCGAAGTCGCGTTCCCGGTCTATGACAAGCACATCAAGGACCAATTGCGGCAATACCTCGATCTCCAGTGGGCCGACAACTGCAAGGCCCGGAAACACGACTCCGCCGGCCGAAACGAGCGGGTTCCTTTCTCAGCGCCGCGGCGGGCAGCTCAGGAGTCCATCTACCGCCTGCTCGCGGAGCAGGCGGAAACGGAGCGGGCGCAGTTCGAGAAGCAGCGAGCGGCCGGGGCGCACTCCTCTTCGTCCGTGGACGACGGACGCCTTGCGGAACCCGAAGCGGCTCAGCCGGAGGTGCAGTTGACCAGCAGCGCCGCGAGTTCCTCTCCGGCATCGAGCCGCGCGTAGGCCCTTCCCGCCTGCGCCAGGGGAACCCGGAGGGTCACCAGCGTCTCAAGCGGGATGCCGCCGAGCAGTTCCCAGGCAAGACGGCGGCGCCGCTCGATGGTCCACCCCGGTCCCAGCGGCGGGAGATGGCTGACCTGACTGGAGACGATGCGGACTCGCCCGCGATGGAACCAGCCCCCGAGATCGAGAGGCGTGGGGCCGCCCGCCAGCCAGGAGCCCGCGATCACCCGCCCGTCCCGGGCCGCCGCTCGGATCGCGGCATCGAGACCGGACCGGCTGCCGGACACCTCGAAGACCAGCTCGGCGCCGCCGAAAAAAGCGCGGCGAACCCGCTGAGCAGCCTCTTCCGGCGGTACCGCCTCCCGCGCGCCGAACTCCAGCGACCGGCGCCGGCGATCCGGCTTCGGTTCGACCGCGATCAGTCCCCCGAGCGGATACCGGGCGAGGAGCGCGGTCAGCGCCAGCCCGAGCGCCCCCTGCCCCACCACGACCACCCGCTCCCCGATCCGGGGAGCTCCGTCGAGGAGCAGGTTCACGGCGGTTTCGAGATACGGGAAGAGCGCCGCCCGCTCGTCGGGGACGCCGGCCGGGATGGGTAGCAACGCTTCCGCCGGGATACAGAAGATGCTCTGGTGAGGTACGAAGGCGAACACCCGGGAACCGGCCGCCGGAGCGCCTTCGGGCGGGTTGGATCCAAGGGCTTCCACCCGGCCCACCGAGGCATAGCCGTAGGGAAACGGGAACCGGAACGCGCCGCCGCGGTACGCCGCAAGGGTTTCGTCCCGCGCGAGTTCGGGATCGAGGCGACCGCGATAGGCGGCGAGTTCCGTGCCTGTGCTGATCGCGGACACAGAGGTGCGCACCCGCGCCTCGCCCGCCGCGGGCGCGGGCGCCGGCTCGCGACGCACACCGACCCGGCGCGGTCCGTCGAACCACACGGCGAGCCGCTCCGCAGCCGGAGCCGTACGGGTCACGGACTCAGGCCTCGCGCTCCGCGGCCGGAACCCGGCCCCGGACGCCGAACCGGGGACGCCCGGCGAACACCAGGTCATCGTCGAGACGCGCCCACCCGAGGCCGGAAAGCTCCACCGGCGCGGGTACCCGGGCGAGCGCCGGCTCACCACCGACCAGCCGGGGGGCGACGGTAATCACCACCCAATCCGCGAGCCGTTCCGCAAACATCGAAGTGAGCACCCGGCCGCCACCTTCCACAAGCAGGCGCCGCACGCCGCGACGGTGCAGCGCGCGCATCACCGACCGCAGCGGCATCCCGCGCTCCGTGGCCCGAAACCGCAGCACCGTCACCCCGGCGGCGCGCAGCCGGGCGGCCCGCTCGAGCGAGGCTCCGAAGCTCGTCGCGACGAGTGGCCGGGGGACGACGCCGGAAGCGCCGTCCCCCCGAAGCAGCCGGGCGGGGGGCGGAAGGCGAAGCCGGCCGTCGAGGATCACCGGCAGCGGGGCGTCCCCCCGCCCCCGCCTCCCGGTTGGGCGGGGGGAGAGGCGGGGGGACGACGCCGAAAGCGCCGTCCCCCCGAAGCAGCCGGGCGGTGGGCGGAAGGCGAAGCCGGCCGTCGAGGATCACCGGCAGCGGACTGTCCCCACGCACCAGTCTCACGTTGAGGCGGGGATCATCGGCGAGGACGGTGCCGATCCCCACGAGAATCGCGTCGTGACCGGCACGAAGCCGGTGCGTGAGTTCGAGGGAACGCGACCCGCTCAGCCGGAGCGGCTCGCCGGGTCTCGCCGCGATGGAGCCGTCGAGGCTCTGGGCGTAACTGACGGTCACGCGGGGACGGCGCCGCGCCCCCTCCGCCTCGCGCGAGATCAACTGGGAAACCAGGCGCTCGAGCCCCGCCGCGGGAGAGCCCGCAGAGGTGGAACGCGGGGTCACGGGGAACCCGGCGCCGCCCCGTTCTCCGGATCCTGCGCCGGGGCGCTTCGGAATCCCACATCGTCCAGAAGGACGTTCCCGGTGACCTCCGGGTCGAGCCGGAACCGCACGCCGATCACCGGCGGGGGCCCTGGGGGAGGCGCGGGGGCCGGTGGCGCGGCACCGGGAGCCGCAGGCGGTGGTGCGGGCGGCGGCGGCAGCAGCCGCGCGCCCGGGATGGCGACCGTTTGCGGGATTTCCTCAGCGATGCGGCGATACCGCTCTCGATTCATGCGGCGTGACTTCAGGAATTGCACCTCGAAGGGAGGTTCCGGGGAGATGGCGTCGGCGACCCCGAACTCCGGTCCCTCCACCTCTTCCGGGAACAGCAGCTGCACCGTCATCGCGAGGGCCGGGGCCGCGGCCGTAGATTCATCTTCGGAGGGCTCCGGGTTCCAGACGACGGACAGCACGAAGTCGTCCTCGCCGCGAATCGCAATCGGTTCGGCGAAATGGATCTCGTAGGCCGGATCCTCTCCCTCTTCCCCTGACACCTCGAGGCGCACCGCCGAAGTGGCCTGCTTGGAGCCGTCGCGGAAGTGGACTTCCTCCTCGTTCCAGCCGGAAAACCCGCGCGCCTCGATGGCCGCTCCCTCGGCAGTGGCGGTAGCGAGATGGAGATCTTCCTCGAAGCCCGCCACGATGCGGGTGCGCGAGTCCACATACTGGCTCTGGTACCGGGTATCGGGAAGGAACGCCCCGCCGGCGCGGTAGTCGCGGAACAGCGGAACGAATCCCGCCTCCCCGAGAAGGGTCGCGCGGAGGAACGCACTGACGTAGACCTCCGCCACCCGCTGCTGCTCGGCCGGGGAAAGGAGCGGCCCGCGATTGAGCCAGAACATTCCCCAGAGCCCCGAATCCATGCCCCAGGTAGTGTTGAACTGACCGTGGTTTCCGCGGTGCGCCACCAGTCCCGCCTTGAAGCGGAACCCGAGCAATCCCTCGGAGTCTTCGGCGGCGCCGTCCCATCCGGTCCGATGGAATTGGCGGAGACCGTGGAAGCTCGGCTCGTCGGTGTCGTAGGAACCCTGGAGGGCCAGGAAGTTGACGCCGTCCAACTCGATGCGCCGCGAATAGCGCCGGTCGATCTGCGCGATCGCCACCACGGACTCGATCCCGAACCCGTAGTCGAACCGGTAGTTCGCGTTGTCCGGGAAGGCGGGGAGTTCGTTGAAGGCGGCGGCGATGGCGGCCGCCTCCCCGCCCCGTGAATGCCCGAGCAGCGCTACCCGGTCGAGATCGAGGCGGTTGTAGAGGGGTGAGCGCGGGTCCCGGTTCCACGTCCGGAACAGCCTGAGATGCTCGAGCAGCAGGATGCCGCGGGCGGGCATCTCCCGCCCTCCGAAATCACCCGACCAGCTTCCATTGAGAAAGTTGGCGTCGACGGACGCGGTCGCGATCCCGTGGCTCGCGAGCAGGTCTCCCAGGTAGTCGTAGCCGGCGTCCGAGAAGTCCTCCATTCGGTGGTTCCCGTGGACGATGAGGGCCACCGGGCGACGATTCCCCGGCTCGGTATCGGGAAGGTGAAGCCGACCGTTCCGGGGAGCGTCCTCCAGGCCGAAACCCCACCACCATTCCCGGTGGGTCGCGCGAAACCCGCGCCATTCCGGGAGCAGGAGGCTGAGATCCACGGACGCCGACCGGATGGTCACCTCTTCGCCGTACTCCGGCCGGTGCACGTCCCGTCCGCTGCCGTAGGTCAGGAGGCGAACCCGGTGGGGGCCGCGAGCTGCCGGATCTTCCACGAGCGCAGGCGGCGGTTGCGGCTGAGGCTGGGGGCTTCGGACGTAGGGATCGTCCCCCGGAGCGAAGAACCACGTTCCTCCGGCGACGATGACCGCGCCGCCCACGAGCGCGAGCAGCAGGCCGCCCCTGCCGTACGCCGGCCCGTGCGGGCGAAACAGCATGGCGAGTCCGGCGCCGATGAGGAACGGTCCGCCGAAGACGACCACCAGAAGTCCCGGGAAGAGCGCATCCGGCCAGCCGAAAATGGTGCTCCGCAGCAGCCACAGGCTCGCCCCGGCCGCCGCCAGCAGCAGGAAGGCATCCGGGGAGAGCCACCCGACGAAGCGCTCGGCGACCCGGCTCAGCGCGACGAAGATCACGAGCGAAACCAGGCCCGCCATCAGCCCCGCCAGCGACGCCAACAACCAGCCCGGAATCGCCCCGAAGGAGACCGCCGCCAAGGCGTGCAGGACGACCACGCTCAGCGCGCTCGTGGCCGCCCCGGCCACGAAATAGCGCCGGATGATCGGGGCGTAGTCCGTGCGTGGCACTCCTCAGGCCCTCCTGCGCCTCAGGCTCCGTCGGAGCTGGCTAGTCGCCCCCGCCCCGAAGGTAGTCGTCGGTTCCGTCCAGCCAGTCCTGCCGCGGCGGGGTGAAGATGTCCACATCGAGGGTGTCTTCCAGCGCGATCGCCTTGTGCGGCACCCAGGAAGGCAGGACCAGCACCTCTCCCGCCTTCACGTCGATCGGTTCCGAGTCCTCGTCCTCGATCCAGAACCGGAGCGCCCCGCTGATCACGTAAGTGATCTGTTCGTTGTCGTGCGAGTGCATCGGAACCACGGCGCCCTTGTCCAGGTAGACATGGGTGAGCATGGCCCGATCCGCGGTGATGATCCGGCGGCTGAGCTGGTCGGTCAGGCGTTCCTTCTCCATGGCTTCCCAGCGGATGTGACGAACTTGATCTCTCGCGCTCACGGGAGCTTCCCTTCCCGCCCTCCGGGGCGGGATCCGATGATACCCGCCGGGGAATCAGTTCCAGTAGCCGGCCTGGAGCCCCAGGACGATGCCCGAGGCGCCAACCACCAGCGGGAAGGCGGCAAGCCCGAGCAATGCCCGGATGCCGAGGCCGAGGGAACCCGGGGCGAACACCACGACGGCTTGCGCTACGAACGTCCCGTAGAGAGCGCCATAAGCAACATCCGGCTGGTCGCAGAAGGGGCAGTCGGGGGGGCCGGGCGTCTGGATGTTGCAAAACGCCGCACCGCCGTTCCAGAGGGAAACGCAACCGCAGTCGTAGATCAGGTGGCAGACATTCAGGAAAAAAGTCGCCGCCACCGCCACCAGCGGGGCAAGCACCAGAGCCCGGATCGCCAGTTTCCGCAGGTTCATCGGTCTATTCCATCTCTGGCGCGCCGGAGGCGCCCGCTCCCCCGGAGTCTAAGGCCGGGAGCGCCGCGCTTCAGCGCGGAGGTGCGGGCCGCCCGCACCTCCGGCCCACTAGAATTCCACCCGAACATGGACCGCAGCAGGCGTCGGGTGGCGGGCCTGCTGCTCCTGCCTGCCTTGCTGGTCGTGGTCGTGGTGGCTGCGGTTCCAATCGGGTTGCTGTTCCGGGTGGCCCTCTACCCCCCCGGCCCCGTCGCTCCGCTCAGCGGCGGCCCGGGACTCGATTCCTTCGCCGGGCTGCTGAGCGCTCCCTATCCGTCGGTGGCGCTCAGGACGCTCCGCCTTTCCCTCCTGACCACCGTGCTGGTCACCGTCCTCGGTTTTCCGGTGGCGCTGTTCCTGTCCCGTTCGCGGGGGCTCTCACGCCGGATCCAGACGCTGCTCATCGTTTCCCCGCTGCTGATGTCCGTGGTGGTCCGGGCGTACGGCTGGATGCTGATCCTTGGCCGGCAGGGCTTCGTCGGCGAGACCCTCGCCGCGCTCTCGCTTCCCCGCGTCGGCCTCCTGCACACCGAGGCGGCGGTGCTCCTCGCGCTGACGGAGTCGTTTCTCCCGTTCATGATCCTGGCGCTCGCTGCCAGTCTCGACCGGATCGACCCCGACCTCCTCGCCGCCGCCCGCGGCCTCGGAGCGTCATCGGCGCGCACCTTCTTGCAGGTCGTGGTGCCCCTGACTCTGCCCGGATTCGTCGCCGGCGCGAGCTTCGTGCTGGTCGGAAGCCTCTCCGCCTACGCCATTCCCGCCCTGCTCGGCGGATCGGCCGCCCGCACCTTCGTGATGGAAATCTACGAGCTGGTCACCATCAGCTTTGACTGGCCCACCGCGGCCGCCGCCTCCCTCGTGCTTCTCGTCTTCGCCTCGACGCTGCTCGGCGGGGGGGCGCTGCTCAGCCGCCGGCGCTCGGCGCGCACCTTCGGTACCTGAGGGGGCCTTGGTGATGCGTATCGCGCTCGGAGCAGCCGCTGTGGTCGCCTACGGAGTGCTGCTGCTGGCTCCGCTCGCGGTGATCCTCTACTCCGTGAGTCCGGGGGCCGCGCTCGAGATCCCGCCGTCCGGCGCGAGCCTACGCTGGTACGCGGGCCTCGCCGACCAGCCGCGCCTTGTTTCCGGCCTGTTCACGAGCCTGGGGCTGGGCGCGATCGCGACGGGAGCGGCGCTCGTCACCGGGATTCCCGCCGCCCTCGCCCTCACCCGGGGCTCCCTGCCGGGCCGCGAGGCCATCCTCGCCGTACTGCTTTCCCCGCTGAGCCTTCCCGGCCTCGTCCTCGGTCTGGGCGTGTTGACGAGCGCCGCGGTGCTTGCGAACGCCACCGGCATTCAGACCGCCGGAACACTGCTGCCGCTGTTCGCGGCCCACCTGCTCATCACCATCCCCTGGGTCGTCCGCAGCGTCACCGCGTCGCTGGAGTCCGCCGACCCGGCGCTCGAAGACCAGGCCCGCAGCCTGGGCGCCGGCCCGTTCGCAACGCTCTTCCTGGTGACCCTGCCAACTGCCCGCGCGGGTATCGTTGCCGGCGCGGTGTCCGCTTTCGTGATTTCCTTCGGCAACTTCGCGCTGTCCCTGCTGCTGGCCAGCGGCCGGACCGTGACGCTGCCCGTGGCGATTTATGAAGCCGTGGACCGCTACCAGGATCCCACCGTCGCCGCGATCAGCACGCTCACGATCGCCGCCGCGGTCGGCGCCGCCCTGCTCACGGATCGGATTTCCGGGCCGCTCAAGACCCGGGGATCTCCGTCGCGGGGTGGTCGGCAAGAGAGTCCCGCCGGCCTCAAAGCAGTTCGATGAAGACCGGAAGGCGCCCGCCGCGCCGGCACCGGGCGGCCGGGCGCCTCTTCTTGTTCCTCGCGGCGGCCGGGGTGCTGCTCGGGTGTGGCGGGCGCGCCCCCGAGGACCTGGTGATCGCGGTCCCTCCCGGCCGCATCGCCGACCTCGAGGCGTACTTTGCCGGCCCCTTCGAGGCGGCGACCGGCGCAAACCTCATCCCGGTGGGGCTCCGCTCCGCCGATCAGGCCGCCCGGGTGCGCGTCGAGAGCGGGAATCCATCGTTGGACGTCCTGTGGATCGACGCGGGCGAAGCTGCTCTGCTGGCGCGCGAGGGACTCGTCGAGACACCGTTCGACCCGGCGGCTTCGCAGCAAGAGGCGCTCAGAATCCCGAACGTCGCGTGGGCCGACCCGGAAGCCTGGTTCAGCCAGGCAGCCCTCCCGGCAACGTTCGCTTCCGCGATCGGCTTCCTCTACAACACGGAGGAACTTCCTTCTCCCCCCGCCTCGTGGGAAGCACTCGAGGATCCCGGACTCGCAGGGCGACTTGCCCTGTTCGGCTTCGGTAGCACTCTCGGCCCACTCACGGTCGCCGCACTCGCCCGCATCGAAGCGGGAAGCGAGACGGATGCGGATGCGGGCTTCCGAAGACTGAGTCGCCTGCAGCCGAATGTGCTGCTGTTCGGCACCAGCGGACCCGCAAACAACCAACTGGTAGCCCAGGGCGAAGCCTGGCTAACCCTCGGACTGCCCTCCCAGGCTCGGCACCTCGCGAACGAAGGTGCGCCGGTCGGCTGGGTCGCTCCTGCGGAGGGCGCGATTGCCCTGCCCCAGGGTATCCAGGTCGTGGCCGGAACCCGGCGTCCGGAACTGGCGCGGGCGTTTGCCGACTACATGTTCTCCCGTGCCGCACAAGATGTGGCGGCACAGCAACTCCAGTTGGTCCCGTCGCGCGCCGATGCGGAGATCCCGCCCGGCCTGCCGCCGCCGGACGCGCTGATGCGGCTCGACATGGTGACCCTGGGTGACCTGCGTCCTTCGTGGGCAACCCGTTTCCGTCGCGAGATGATTCCCTGATGACGACCCCCGAAAATCCACCCGTTTCCCAGGAGAGCGTGACCGCGCTCGCCGACTGCTTGATGCCGCACCCGGCTGCGTTGGGATCCCGCGCCGCCGGTTTCCGAAGCCGGCTGGAACGCCTCGCCACCGATTGGGTCCGGGCGGGCATCACGGCACCGGCCCGGGAAGCACCGGAAGGGTGGGCCGGGCCGCCCGACCCTGCGGAGGTGGACCCCGACTCCGTCAACCTGGTCCGGGCAACCCACCTGGAGGACCTCCGCGAAGCGGCGGAGTGGGCCGCAAGCGCGCGTTTTCTGAGCAACGAGCGGCGGTCGGCCGTGGCCCTGCTCACCGATGTACTGGCTATCGGCGGCGCCGAGCCGCTGCCCGCATTCCTTTCCGGTGACGAAGCGGGCGGGATTCTCGATTCTTTCGGGAACGTGTCCGCCCCGTCGGTGGCGCTCTGGCGGCCCGTGGACGGTCGGGAGTCAGCGGGGATCTGGTCCGCGATCGTCTGGAATCGCTTCGTGGGGGATCCCCAGGAACTCCACGCCGGCCCCGAATGCGTCGCCGCCGCGGTGGCGGCAGCCGAGGCGCGCGATCGCACTCTCGGGGAACTCCTCGACGCCATCGTCGTCGGTTGCGGCATTGGGGCCTGGCACCGGGACGCCGTCGGGACGGCCATGGAGGAGGCCGGGATCCACTCGCCGGGGGCGCTCGCCCCTGTCGCCTCCGCCGCCGCGGTCGGGCGGCTCGAGGGAATCGGCGTCCGGCAAATCGCCCAGGCCATCCGGCGCGCGAGCGCGCTCACCCCGATACATCCCTATCGGGCATTCGCCGAAGGTGCGAGCGCCAAGCTCCTCTTCGGCGCCTTCGGCCAGCTTCTGGGAGCCGCCGCCGCGCTCAGCACCAGGAATCCCATCGGGCTCCTGCCCGCACCCTCGCTGTCCCACCGGTCGCGCCAACCCGGGGTCGCGTCGTTCGATCCGCGTTCGGCGACGAGGGCGATCCATGGGACCGCGTTCAAGAAATTCCCCGGCTCGCGAGCTGTTCAGTCGGTGCTCGCCGCCATCGAAAAGCTGCCCCGGATCGAACCGGAGGCAATCGAGTCCGTGACCGTCGAGACATACCCCTTCCCGGCCACGGTGTCCGGCTGGTCCCGCCCCGACACCGGGCCGATGGCCATGCAGAGTCACATCCCCACCGCAGTGGCGTTGTTGCTCGACTCCCGCGGAAAGCGGCTTCCCTTCCACGCGGGGCTCTACCCGCGGTTTCGGGATCCGGAGACGATCGCGCTCGCGGAGCGGGTGATCATCCAGCGCCACGAGTTCGGCGAGCCGGGGGCGCCTCCCAGCCGGCGCGTCCGCTGGGCCAAGGTGACGATCCGGCCGAAAGCCGGTCCGAATCTGACGGCGTCCTCCGGCCCCCCCTTCGCGCCCCCGCCGCCGGGTGCGATCCGTGACCGCTTCGCCAACCTGACCCACGGGGCCGCCGTGCGCGATCCCCATCAATTCCCCTATACCGCGCCGGTGCGAAGTCTCTTCGTCCCGGAGGCCCCGAAGGGGCCTGAGCAACCGGAACCGACGGTGCTTCCTGCGGTGGAACCCTCGGATTCCGGAGAAGCGGCCGCGGAGTCCGGCTCCGGAACCGACTCCGTCTTTGGAGCTTCGTGAATCCGCGCGATGCCGGGCTTGCCCTCGAAAAGCTCGGCAAACGGTTCGGCGACACGGTATCGGTTTCGGACCTGACGCTCAGGGTGGGGCGAGGAGAGTTGGTGGCGCTGCTCGGCTCGAGTGGAGCCGGCAAGTCCACCGTCCTGCGCTGCATCGCCGGCCACCTCGAGCCGGATTCGGGGGAGATCTGGATCGGAGGCGAGCTCATGGACGAGGCTCCGCCCGAGAACCGGAACGTGGGAATGGTGTTCCAGAGCTATGCCCTCTTTCCGCACCTGAGTCTGCGCCGGAACGTCGCGTTCGGCCCCGAACGGCACGGAGCGTCCCGCAACGAGGCCGCCGACCTCGCCAACGAGATGCTGGAGCGGGTGGGTCTCCTGGAACTCGCCGACCGCTATCCCCGCGAGATCTCGGGAGGAGAACAGCAACGGGTCGCCGTCGCCCGGGCGCTCGCCATTCGTCCGGACGTGCTGCTCCTGGACGAACCGCTCTCCAGCCTCGATCAGACGCTGCGCCGTGAACTGCGGTCTCTCTTGCGTACGCTGCAACGGTCGTTCGAGGCAACCACGGTCTGGGTCACCCACGACCAGGAGGAAGCGCTGACCGTCGCCGACCGGGTCGCCGTGCTGGACCAGGGACGGCTCCAGCAGGTCGGGACCCCCCTCGAACTCCACACCCGGCCGGCGAACACATTCGTGGCCAGCTTCGTCGGCAAGATGAATCTGCTGCCCGCTGTCCCGGTGGCCGGGAGGCCGGACGCTTTCCGCCTGCCCGGCGGACCGGTGCTGCAGGCGGAGCGGGACAGCGTGTCCCGAGCGGCCTCGGGAGATCCCGGCGCGGAGGCCGGGCTGCTCCTCGCCATGCGGCCCGAAGTGGTCCAGATCGGACATCCCCCGGCGGCTCCCGGCTTCAACCGGATCGGCGCCACAGTGCGGCGGATTTCCTTTCTCGGGGACCGGCTGGAAATCGAACTCGAACTCGAGGGGGACCACCGGCTGCTCGCGCGCGGCAACACCCTCTTCGAGAGTCTTGCCCGGGAAGGCGACCAGGTCCGGCTCTACTGGCCGGTCGCCGACACCCGGATCCTCATCCCGTAGCGCGGAAGCGCCGACGGCCCGGGCGCCGCAGCCGGTCCGGAACCCCCACCAATCCGGACGGCACCCCCGGTACGGGAACGCCGGACCTTCTACCTTTTGTCAAGGGGGTAAAGGGGGTCTGCGGGCCGGTGGCTGGTAGCGGTTGGGAAGTGCGGTCCCGGGGAGAACGGGATGCGAGGTGGTTGTGGGTTTGGGAGACTGGTGGGAGGGGGAGCGAACTCCCCGGGCGTTGGGAAACGCGGCGCCGCGTCGGCGGTTGTTCGCCGTCCGCGGCGGAGAGGAGCGCGTTTCCCACACGTTCCACCGGCTCACGCTGAAGCT
>MKWU01004126.1_pt1 | contig 17710 bp, 15 predicted proteins | sample 809101 | NCBI WGS metagenome assembly MKWU01 (sample SAMN05860141, study PRJNA318959) | sponge metagenome | host: Aplysina aerophoba | place: Slovenia: Piran, Adriatic Sea, Gulf of Piran | collected 2013-05-07
TAGTTGCTCGACGAGATTGCGAGTGTGCGCCTCCGCGCCACCGGCTACGAAGGGAACCTGCACGGCGCAGACGATAATCCGTTTCACCCGGTGGGAATCCTACCACCGTGATCGGCGGGGGGGCCCGGCCCCCCGCCGGGGCGCGCCGCCGTTCGTCCCGCCGACTCCAGGACGGCCGCCCGGACGGCTCTCCTCGCAGCGTCAAGCGAAGCTGCAGTCCTTCCGCATCGCCCGCTTGAGGAGAGCCAGGTAACGCGACTGCGAGACGTCCACCGCCCCGAGCCGGGCCAGGTGCGGCGTCCGCCACTGGACGTCGAGCAGCTCGTAGCCGCGCGCCCGCAACCGTTCGACGAGCGCGCAGAGCGCGACCTTGGAAGCGTCGGTGAAGCGATGGAACATCGACTCGCCGAAAAACGCCCCCTGCAGGCTCACCCCGTAGAGGCCGCCGACGAGTGCGCCGTCGCGCCACGTCTCGACGGAGTGCGCGTAACCCTTCTCGTACAGTCCGGTATAGCTCTCGACGATCTCGCCGTCGATCCACGTGCCGTCCCGCCGGCGCGAGGCGCAGGCGGCGATGACCTCCCCGAACGCGCGGTCGACGCTCACCTCGAAGCGCCCGGAGCGGAGCGTTCGCCGCAGGCGGCGCGGCACGTGGAACGTGTCGAGCGGCACGATCCCGCGACGCACGGGAAAGAACCAGCGAATGCGCCCCTCCACCGCCATTGGAAAGAAGCCGGCCCGGTAGGCCCCGAGCAACGTGGTGGCCGGGATCATCCCAAATGTCGTATATCTGAGGCGTGGGCAGCGACCAGACCCCCGCGCCGGGCTCGCAGGCGCTCACGCACGGCGTCCGCATCGAGGTGACGACTCGCTACGCGCCCGAGCGGTCCCAGCCGCAGGGCCATCGTTGGGAGTTCCACTATACCGTCACCATCTCGAACGAACGCCGGGAGGCGGTGCGGCTCCTCAGCCGCCACTGGGTCATCACCGACGCGGCCAACAAGGTGCAGGAGGTGCGGGGACTGGGCGTCGTGGGCCGCCAGCCGACCCTGGCGCCGGGCGAATCGTTCGAGTACACGTCGAGCTGCCCCCTCGGCACGCCGTTCGGGTCGATGCACGGCAGCTACCAGATGATGTCGGCCAGCGGCGAGCGGTTCGACGCGGCGATCGCGCCCTTTGGGCTGTCCGCGCCGTACACCGTCCATTGACGGCGCGGGACATGCGACTCCGGGCGGACGGCCGAGCCCCCCGGCCCGGAAAACGTCGCCTCCGGCTCCGATTCCCGCCCAGCCGGCCTGCAGGAGTCCGCGCCGTTCTACCGCGCCGACTCCCGGCCGGCGCCGACGGGCCGCACGTCGACCCCGGCGGCCTCGAGCCCGGCGCGCAGCCGGCCCGCCAGGGCCGCCGCGCCGGGGGTGTCGCCGTGGACGCAGATCGTGTCGGCCTCCAGGGCCAGACGCTCGCCCGTCACCGCGGTGACGGTGCCTTCGCGAACCATCTCGAGCGCCCGGTCGAGCACGCGGTCGGGATCGTCGATCACGCTTCCCGGCTCCGCGCGGGGTGCGAGCGATCCAGCGGCCGTGTACGCGCGGTCGGCGAACACCTCCGATGCGACCCGCAGCCCGGCCGCCCGCCCCGCGTCGATCAGGGCGGAGCCGGAGAGCCCGAAGAAGATCAGGCCGGGATCGACGCTCGCCGTGGCCCGCGCGATCGCGTCGGCCAGCTCCCGGCTCCGCGCCGCCATGTTGTACAGCGCGCCGTGGGCCTTCACGTGCCGCAGCCGTCCGCCCTCCGCGCGGGCGACGGCCGCGAGAGCGCCGATCTGCACCAGGACGAGATCCTCGACCTCGCCCGCCGACATGGCAATCTCCCGGCGCCCGAAGCCGGCGCGGTCGCCGAAACCGGGATGGGCACCGGCGGCAACGCCCGCCGAGAGCGTGAGCCGCACCGTCGACCGCATGACGCTCGGGTCGCCGGCGTGCGCACCGCAGGCGATGTTGGCGGAAGTGATGCACCCCATCACTCCCCGATCGTCGCCCAGGGTGTAGGCGCCGAACGACTCGCCAAGGTCGCAGTTCAGATCGACCCGCACATCCTCTTCCCGAGCCGTCAGGGGCGGTCCGCCGGCGCCTCGTCACGCGCCGCGGCGATCGCTCGCTCCGCATCGGCGATCGCGCCCTCGAGCCAGACCAGCCACTCGTGACCGTGCGTCTCGACGTAACCGGTGGCGACGCGGCCCGCGGACATCAGAAACGCCTTCCGCTCGTCTGGCGAGAGCACGTGCACGGCGCCCCCTGCGGCCTCTACGGCGCGAACGGCGGCCGCGTGCCGATCCGCGGGCACGGCCAGCGTCAGCCGCGCCAGCTCGGCGAACCCCGCCTCCACGACCTGCCTCAGCGGTGCCGGCAGGGCCTGGTGGGAGGCGTCGCGCATCCACCAGAGCGCGGCATCGTACGCGTGCCGGTCCAGCGTGACGTGCCGAATTCGCTGGTGGAGCCCCAGGTCCACGATCTCCGTGAGCGGCAACGTCACGCCGTCGACGATGCCGCGGTCGAGTTCCGCCGCCAACTCCTGCCGCCCCACGGCCGGCACCGCCCCGAGCGCCGCCACCAGCTCGGCTTCCATCGGGGAGTGCGCGGTCGAGAGCGTCAACCCTCTCAGGTCGGCCGGCGCACGCACCTCCCGACCCACCGTTGCCAGCGTGCGCCAGCCGGCGGTCGTCCCGATCGCCATCGGCCGCAGGCCGGTGCGGTCGACCAGCGCATCCCGGAGCCGTGCGTAGAACGGGCCGTTGAACACCCGATCGACGACCGCCGCGTCCTCGAAGAGATACGGGACGTCGAGAATCCGGACCTCCGGGAAGAGCGCGGCGATGTCCTCCGCGGCCGTGCGGGTGACATCGAGCGTGCCGTCGCGCAGGGCGTCAAGGCATTGACGCGGGTCGCCGCAAGCCTCGCCACGGTCGGCGACCTCGACGGCGACCGCACCACCGGAGAGACCCTCGACGAGCGCCTCGAACGCCGCGGCGCCCGCGTGCTCGCCGTCCGCCGCGGCAGCGGGCAGGGCCAGGGTAAGGGTATGGGCGGCCAGAGGCTCGGCGGTTGCTGCCGTCGCGGCACTCGAGACCGACTCGGCGTCCGCCCCGGGGGCCTCGACGCCGCAGGCGGACCCGGCCGCGGCCATGAGGCCCCCTGCGAGCAGGCCAGCCGCACGCCACCTCCACCGTCGAATCACGTCAGTCGTGCTCATCCCCACGCCGGTTTCTCGTCCCCGAACCGCCCCGGACGGCACCCCGGGCCGGCGCATCGCCCTCAACCGTAGCACACGGGCCGACCGGTTCGAGAGCCGCCTGGTGCCCAACCAACCCTGCCAGGAGTCTGCACCGTTCTACGGCGCAGACTCCTGGCCCACCATTCGTCGCCTGACGGCTCCGCCTGGTGCCCAACCAACCCTGCTAGGAGTCTGCACCGTTCTACGGCGCAGACTCCTAGGTCAGGGACGCTCGCTCGGAATCGCCCATCTCGACCCCGCCAGCCGGGAAGTACTCCCGCCAGCGCTCCGTGACCCGGCGCGCGATGTCGGGCCGGCAGGTGAGCTCCCGCGGGTAGGAGGGCTTCATGCGGGCGTCGAGGACGACCGGGGGCGTGTACGACAGGTGGTGGCGCACCACGCGGGTCGCGCGGGCGTGGAGATCGCTGGCGGGCTCGAAGCGCGTGAACGTAGTCCAGAGGAAGTTCATCACCGACGCGACGGCGCGGTCCGGCTCGTCGGAAACGACGACGAGCGGCCAGTCGGCGAAGGCCGGAGCCGCGGCCAGCCGCTCGGCCGCGCGCGGCTCGGTGGCGTGCGGCGGCGCGTCGATCACGAGGCAGCCGGGACAGAAGACGCGCACCGTGGTCACGCCGCGCGGCAGCTCCGCGGCCCGGAACGCAGCCGGGAGCGTCCGCACGGCGGGTCCCAGGCCGAGCCAGATTCCCTTGGAGCCCTCGTTGACGGACGGTCCGGTGTAGTCGAGGGTGTCCATCGACAGGTTGGACACGACGTAGAGATCGGTCTCCGGGCGGGTGCGCTCGAGCAGGTGCACGAGCGTGCGGCGGAAATCCCGGAGGTCGACCCGCTGATCGGTCACGAGCAGGAACTTGGTCAGCGAGAGCTGCCCCTCGCCGAGGATGCGAAAGGCGCTGGCCATCGCTTCGCGGGCGTAGCGTTGCCGCACCACCGCCGCGCCCAGCGAGTGGTAGCCGGTCTCGCCGTAGGACCACAGGTCGACGACGCCGGGCATGACCAGGGGGAACAGCGGCGAGAGCAGCTCCTGCAGGAGGTCGCCGATGAAGAAGTCCTCCTGGCGCGGCTTGCCGACCACCGTCGCGGGGTAGATCGCGTCCCTGCGGTGCGCCATCCGATCGATGCTGAACACCGGGTAGTCGTGGGCCAGCGAGTAGTAGCCGTAGTGGTCGCCGAAGGGCCCCTCGGGGCGGCGGACGCGGGGGGCGACCGACCCGATCAGCGCGAACTCGGCGCTGCCGATGAGGCGGTGCGGCCCGATGCCGCCCGCGACGGGCAGCCGCTCGCCCGCGATGAGCGACGCCAGCATCAGCTCGGGGACGTTCTCGGGCAACGGCGCGATCGCGGCCAGCATCAGGGCCGGCGGGCCGCCCAGAAAGACGGTGGCGGGAAGCGGTTCGTCCCGGCCCTCGGCGACGGCATAGTGGAAGCCGCCCCCCTTCCCGATCTGCCAGTGCATGCCGGTCGACCGCGGGTCGTGCACCTGCAGGCGATACATGCCGAGGTTGTGCCCCGGCCGCTCCGGATGCTCCGTGTAGACGAGCGGCAGCGTGATGAACGGCCCGCCGTCCTCCGGCCAGCAGGTGACGGCCGGCAGGCGGTCGAGCCGCACGTCGCGGGTGACCACTTCCGTCACGGGGGCGCCCTTGCGGGATCGCGTCCCGATCCGGAGGAGTGCGCCGGCCATGTCCCGCGCCTCCCAGAGCTTCGCCGGGGTCGGCGGGAGGAGCGTCTCCGCCAGCTCGACGACCCGGCGGATGAGCTGCAGGGGGCGCGTCCCGAACGCGAGCTCCGCCCGCCGCGCCGTCCCGAAGAGGTTCGTGACGAGCGGAAACGACGCCCCGGTGACGTTCCGGAAGAGCAGCGCCGGCCCGCCGGCCGCAATCACCCGGCGGTGAATCTCCGCCGCTTCGAGCACGGGGTCGACCGCCGCCTCGATGACGGCAAGGTCGCCATCGCGCCGCAGTTGGTCGAGGAACGCGCGGAGGTCCGGAAAGCCGTGTTGACCCACTAACATCGCGCTGACGATACACCGCGGGCTCGCCACCGGTCGTGGCGGGCCTCCCTCGCCCGCAGGGGAACGACGGTCACCATGGAAGTCTTGTTGTTGTAGGCGCTCGACACCATCGGCGGGCCCGCGTTGAGCCAGTTGATTCGGTCATGCTGCTGCGGAAGAACCGCGTTCGCCGTATTGCCCGGCATCCGTCAGGTGTCGAAGGCCCGGCTGACCGGTTTCATCGGCGTGGCGTCGAGCCCCTTCCTGCAGCGTCTGGACGCGGCCATGGCGCTCTATCTCGGTGATTGACCGGTTCCCGAGCCGGACCTCCGGAGTAGAATCACCCGGCCGGGTGCGGCGGCGCGCCCACGGGTCACGAAGCAGGGGGACGGCATGACGGAGCGGATGGCGGCCGGGGGGCTGCAGGTCGACAAGGAGCTGTACGACTTCATCAACGACGAGGCGCTGCCGGGCACGGGCGTGTCCCCGGAGGCGTTCTGGTCGGGGTTCGACCGGCTCATTCACAGCCTCGCGCCGCGGAACCGCGAGCTGCTGGCCAGGCGGGACGAGCTCCAGCGGCGCATCGACGCCTGGTACCGGGAAAACCACGACGAGCCGATCGACCTCCCCGAGTACCAGGCAATGCTCCGGGAGATCGGCTACCTGGTGCCCGAGGGCGAGGACTTCGCCGCAGAAACCGCCAACGTCGACCCTGAGATCTCGACCGTCGCCGGCCCGCAGCTCGTCGTGCCCGTCACCAACCCGCGCTACGCCCTGAACGCGGCGAACGCTCGCTGGGGCAGCCTCTACGACGCGCTGTACGGCACGGACGTCATCCCCGAGGACGACGGCTGCGAACGCACGGCGAAGTACAACCCCGTCCGGGGCGCCCGCGTGATCGCGCGCTCCCGCGAGTTCCTCGACGCCGCGGCCCCGCTCGCCGGGGGCAGCCACAGGGACGCGACTTCGTATGCGGTGGCCGGCGGCGCGCTCGCCGTCACCCTGAAGGACGGGAGCACGACGGGACTGGCCGATGCCTCCAAGCTCGCCGGCTACCGCGGAGACGCCGCCGAGCCGTCGGCCGTCCTGCTGCGCAACAACGGCCTCCATATCGAGATCGCCATCGACCGCGGCCACCCCGTCGGCCGGGACGATGCCGCCGGCGTCAAGGACATCGTGCTCGAGGCGGCGACCACGACCATCATGGACCTCGAGGACTCGGTCTCGTGCGTCGACGCCGAGGACAAGGTGCTCGCCTACCGGAACTGGCTCGGTCTGATCAGGGGCGACCTCACCGACCGGTTCGAGAAGGGCGGCCGGATGGTCGACCGAGCCATGAACCCGGCCCGCGAGTACACCGCGCCCGACGGCTCCCGCGTGACCCTGCCGGGGATCAGCCTGATGCTGATCCGCAACGTCGGCCACCTGATGACAAACCCGGCGGTCCTCGACCGCGACGGCAACGAGGCGCCGGAGGGCCTCCTCGACGCGATGATCTCGTCGCTGATCGCCGTCCACGATGTCAAGAGCGGCAGGAACAGCCGCGCGGGATCCATCTACATCGTCAAGCCGAAGATGCACGGGCCCGAGGAAGTGGCCTTCTGCGATCGGACGCTCGCGCAGGTGGAGGACGTCCTCGGCCTCGACCGCCACACGATCAAGATCGGGATCATGGACGAGGAACGGCGGACGACGGTCAACCTCAAGGAGTGCGTGCGCGCCGCGAAGGAGCGCGTCTTCTTCATCAACACCGGCTTCCTCGACCGGACCGGCGACGAGATGCACACGGCGATGGAAGCGGGGCCGATGATCCGCAAGAAGGACATGAAGACGGCCGCCTGGATGGTCACCTACGAGGACTGGAACGTCGACATCGGCCTCGAGACGGGCCTGCCGGGCCACGCCCAGATCGGCAAGGGCATGTGGGCCATGCCCGATCTGATGGCCGACATGATGAAGGCGAAGATCGGCCATCCGCAGCAAGGGGCCAACACGGCCTGGGTGCCCTCCCCCACCGCCGCCACCCTGCACGCGACGCATTACCACCAGGTGGACGTCACGGCCCGCCAGGCCGATCTCCGCTCGCGCCCGCGCGCCGATCTCGACAAGATACTGACGATACCGCGGGCCGAGCGGCCCGACTGGTCGCCGGAGGAGATTCAGCAGGAGCTCGACAACAACGCCCAGGGCATCCTGGGTTACGTCGTGCGCTGGGTCGAGCAGGGCATCGGCTGCTCCAAGGTGCCCGACATCAACAACGTGGGCTTGATGGAAGACCGGGCCACTCTGCGCATCTCGAGCCAGCACATCTGCAACTGGCTGCACCACGGCATCTGCACCGAGGCGCAGGTGCGCGAGACGCTCGCGCGCATGGCCGCGGTGGTCGACGGGCAGAACGCCGGCGACCCGCACTACCGGCCGATGGCGCCCGACCTGGGCGCGAGCGTCGCCTTCCAGGCGGCCTGCGACCTGGTGTTCAAGGGACGCGAGCAGCCGAGCGGCTACACCGAGCCGATCCTCCACGCCCGACGCCAGGAGGCGAAGGCCAGGTTCGGCGGGCGCGGCTGATGGCGCCCGAGTCGGGCGGCGCCGCCGCCGTCCTGGCCCGCTACCCCCGCGCGGTCACGGCGGCCGACGGCCGCCGCGTGACGCTCCGGCTGATGACGCGGGACGACAGCGAAGCGGTGCTGGCGTTCGCGAACAGCCTGGACGAGGACGCGCTGCTCTACCTGCGGGTCAACATCACGGAGCCGGGCGTCGTGGAGCGCTGGGCCGAGTACATCGAGGCGGGCCGGACCCACACCGTGCTCGCCGTCGACGGCGACTCGGTCGCCGGCGAGGCGAGCCTGCTCCACAACCGGACCACGTGGACCCGGCACCTCGGCGAGATCCGGGTCCAGGTGGCTCCGTCCCAGCGCCGGCGCGGCCTGGCGCGCCTGCTGGCCGAGGAAGTGGAGTGGATCGCGCACTCGCTCGATCTCCGAATGCTCACCGCCCGCATGACGCTCGATCAGGTCGCCGCGCAATCGGTCTTCCGGCGCCTCGGCTTCCAGCGCGAGGCGGTACTCTGGGACTACGTGATGACGGCGGACGGCAAGACGCGGAACTTGCTCGTCGCCACGAAGCGGCTATGATCGACACCGCTCCGGCGGGTTCGCGGGCGCCGACCGCGCGCCCGGGCCCGCGCGGATGCCGTCCGTCGCCGACGAAGGGGAGGATGCTGTGGCCGACGAAAAGCCGACCGATGGATTCGATGCGCTGCTGACCGAAGACCGCGTCTTCGAGCCGCCGGAGGAGTTCCGCAGGAACGCCAACATCAACGACCCCGGTATCTACGAGCGCGCCGACGCGGATCCGGAGGGCTTCTGGGCCGACTTCGCGAAGGAGCTCGACTGGAGCCGGCCGTGGAACCGGGTGCTCGACTGGCAGCCGCCGGACGCGAAGTGGTTCATCGGCGGCAAGATCAACGCCAGCGTCAACTGCGTCGACCGCCACGCTCTCGGCAGCCGCCGGGACAAGCGGGCCATCGTGTGGGAGGGCGAGCCGGGCGACCAGAAGACCCTGACCTACGGCGAGCTGCACGTCGAGGTGCAGAAGTGCGCCAACGTCCTCCAGAAGCTGGGCGTCGGCCACGGCGATCGCGTAGCCGTCTACCTGCCGATGATCCCCGAGCTGCCGATCGTGCTGCTGGCGTGCGCCCGCCTCGGCGCCGTCCACAGCGTCGTCTTCGGCGGCTTCAGCGCCGAGTCGCTGCGCGACCGGATCAACGACATGCAGGCGAAGCTGCTCGTCACCGCCGACGGCGGCTACCGCCGCGGCGGCATCGTGCCCCTCAAGCAGATCTCCGACGAGGCGCTCGACGGCTCGCCGAGCGTCGAGAACGTGCTGCTCGTCAAGCGCGAGGGCCTCGAGACGCCCTTCAACGTCGTCGCCGGACGCGACCACTGGTACCACGAGCTCATGACGCAGGTGTCCGACACCTGCCCACCGCGGGAGAACGACGCCGAGGACCTGCTCTTCACGCTCTACACGTCCGGCACCACCGGCAAGCCGAAGGGGATCGCGCACACCACCGGCGGGTACCTGGTCGGCACCTACGCCACCGCCAAGTGGGTCTTCGACCTCAAAGAGGACGACATCTACTGGTGCTCCGCCGACATCGGCTGGGTCACCGGCCACAGCTATCTGGTCTACGGGCCGCTGTTGAACGGCGCGACCTGCGTGATGTACGAGGGCGCGCCCGACACCCCCGGCCGCGACCGCTTCTGGGACATCTGCGCGCGGCACAAGGTGACGATCTTCTACACCGCCCCGACCGCCATTCGCGCGTTCATGAAGTGGGGCCCGGAGCACGTCCGCAAGCACGACCTCAGCTCGCTCCGCCTGCTCGGCTCGGTCGGCGAGCCGATCAATCCGGAAGCCTGGATGTGGTACTACCACCACGTCGGCGGCGAGCGCTGCCCCATCGTCGACACCTGGTGGCAGACCGAGACCGGCAGCATCCTGATCACGCCGCTCCCCGGCATCACCCCGCTCAAGCCGGGCTCTGCGTCGCGCCCCTTCCCGGGCCTGAAGCCGGCCATCGTGACCGAGAGCGGCGAGCCGGTCGAAGTGGGCGGCGGCTACCTGGTCCAGACCCGCCCCTGGCCGTCGATGCTGCGCACCATCTACGGCGACCACGACCGCTTCGTGGCCACCTACTGGAACCGCTGGGGGCGCGACGTCTATGTGACCGGGGACGGCGCGAAGGTGGACGAGGACGGCTACTTCTGGCTGCTCGGCCGCGTCGACGACGTCCTCAACGTCGCCGGCCACCGGGTCGGCACCATGGAGGTGGAGAGCGCCCTCGTCGATCACCAGGAGGTGGCCGAGGCCGCCGTGGTCGGCAAGGCCCACGAGATCAAGGGGCAGGCCGTCTGCGCCTTCGTCACCCTGAAGGAAGGGGTCCAGGCGTCCGACGCCAAGCTCGAGGAACTGCGGCAGCACGTGGCCCAGAAGATCGGCGCCATCGCCAAGCCCGACGAGATCCTCTGGACCGCGGACCTGCCCAAGACCCGCTCCGGCAAGATCATGCGCCGCCTGCTCCGCGACATCGCGGCCGGCAAGGCCCTGGGCGACGTCACGACGCTGGCGGACCCCTCCATCGTCGCGCAACTGCGGGAGCAGTACGAGGAGAAGGAAGGCTGACTCGGCTGCTCGTCGCGACCGCTTCGCCGACGCCGGCGCGCGTCAGGAGGTGAAGCGGGCAGCGGACGAGACGAGCCCCTGCATCGCCTTCTCGAGGCGCGTCAGCGACTCGGTGACCCTCCGGCGAACCGCCGCGTCGACCTCTGGTCCGGCTTGCGCGGCCAGCTCGGCGACGGCGGGAAGGGCGTCAGCCAAGGCGCGCTCCGTCTCCCCGACCGCCGCGAGCATCTGGTCGTGCAGTCCGGTGTCGACGACGCGGTACGGCATACTCGTTGGCCCTCCGTCGCGGCCCGGTCGAACGAGGCCGCCGAAGTGTCACTCGTGACACGATACACGATGCCACTCCGACGCCGCGTGGGCCCGCCCCACTCCGACGCGCGTCTTCCGCCATGCGCATCGTGAGCTGGAACGTCAACGGTCTGCGGGCGTGCGCCCGGAAGGGCTTCCTCCGCTTCCTGGCCGGCTCCGGGGCCAACGTCGTCGGCATTCAGGAGGTGCGTGCCTTCGAGCACCAGTTGGAGCCGGGCGTGCGGGCCCCGGACGGATGGCACGCGGCCTTCTCCGCTGGCGAGCGTCCCGGGTACAGCGGGGTCGCCCTCTATTCCCGGGAAGCTCCCACGCGGATCGAGACGGCGCTGGGCGAGCCGCGGTTCGACGCCGAGGGCCGCCTGCTCATCGCCCGCTTCGGACGCCTCGCCGTGGCATCGGTCTACTTTCCCAAGGGGAGCGGCCGGGACCGGAGCAACCGCCGCGTACCCTACAAGCTCGACTTCTACGCGGCCCTCTTCGACCGCCTGCAGGCGCTGCGGCGCCGCGGTCCGGTTCTCGTCGTCGGGGACTACAACACCGCGCGCGAGCCGATCGATCTGGCTCGACCCGCCGCCAACACGAAGACGAGCGGCTTCCTGCCGGAAGAGCGGGCGGAGCTGACGCGCTGGATCGACGCCGGTTGGGTGGACACCTTCCGCAGTCTCCATCCCGGCAAGACCGGCCACTACACCTGGTGGCGTCAGTGGGGCGAGGCGCGGCGCAACAACGTCGGCTGGCGGATCGACTACGTGCTGGCCTCGCCGTCCGCCGCGCGGCGGGTCGCCGATGCCTTCATCTGGCCGCACGTCACCGGCTCCGACCACTGTCCGGTCGGTGTAGACCTGTCGGTCTGAAGCACGGGCGCCGCCCGGCGCTCACGGCAGCGGCGGGAGCGTGAGCCGACTGCCGGGCGGCCGCTGCACGTCGAACGCCTTGAGCGTGTAGTTGACCAGCGTGTAGTGGCCGACGAGGCCCGCGATGTCCATCAGGCCCTGGCTGCCGAAGATTCGCTGCGCGGCCTCGAACGCCTCGCGGCTCAGCTTCGGCTCCCGGATCAGCTCGCGGACGACGCGGATGATGGTCCGTTCCGGCTCGTTCAGTCCGGCCACGTCGCCGGCATCCGCCAGCGGAGTGTCCCACCGGAGCAGCTCGACGATCTCCTCCTCGAGCCCCGCGTTCAATCCCAGCGGCTCGTGGGCGGACCATTCGTACTGGCTGTTCAGCGCGCGCGCAGCGGTCAGGATGGCGAGCTCCGCGAGCCGCTGGTCCCGGTTGCCGTCGGCCCCGAAGCGCAGGTAGGAGCTGGCCGGGAAGAGGTGCTCCGCCATGGGCGGGCTGTACATCCACATGCCGATCGGGCCGCGCAGACCGGTGGAGTAACGGCTGTCCGGGTGCACGATGACGTCGTAGGCCCGCCGGCCGTCCGCGTCGAGCGACTCGCGCGCGATCCGCGGCAGCCGCGCCCAGGAGTCCTCGTGGATGTCCGGCGGGATGTCCTCGGGCGCCACGACGTGCGGGGTGAACGTCTCGCCCTGGGCCGCGGGGGCGGGGGCGGGCGCGCCGGCCGCGCCGACGACGACGCCGGAATCGCAGGCGGCGAGAACCGACACGGAGAGCACCAGGACGGAGAGCCTCAGAGTCACGGGTAGCCTCCTTCGGGAAGAGACGGTCGGGTTCGACTACCTGCTATGCTGCGCTGCGGCGCCGCCCCGGCGCAAGCCCGCGGCACGCCGCAGGTCGATGTCGCTGAATCATCTCGCCACCCGCTTCGGTTGCTCCTGGCCCTGGAGCACGCTCGTGCTCTCCTGCGACGGGCGGGTGGTCTGCGGCTGCGCCGACCCGTACGTGCAGCGCGTGCTGGGCGACGCGCGGGCACAGACGCTCAGGGAGATCTGGAACGCCCCGACGATTCGAGGCCTGCGGGCCGACCTCAACGCGGGCGGCTCCCGATTCTGCGGCGACTGCCCTCTCAAGCTGCCGCTGACCGGCGACGCGGCGCCTCGTGTCCGGCCGGTCGACGCCGGCCCGCTGCCCTCCCGCCTCTACGTCGAGTGCACCGCGGCGTGCAACATCTCGTGCTTCGAGGCCTGCTGCGCACCGGAAACCGGGATCACGCGGACCCGGCAGGCGGGCATGCTCGACTTCGATCTCTTCGCGCGCGTGGTCGACGAGGCCGGTCCGGGGCTCGCGCGGATCGACTTCTTCAACTACGGCGAGGCGTTCCTGCACAAACGCGCGGTGGAGATGTGCGAGTACATCAAGCAACGGTTCCCGCAGACCTATCTCTACACGAGCACCAACGGACTGGCCCTGAGCGAGGCGCGGGCCATCCGGCTGGTCCATTCCGGCATCGACGAGGTCACCTTCTCGGTCGACGGCGCGTTTCCGGAGAGCTACGCCCGCTACCGGCAGCGCGGCCGACTCGACGTAGCGCTGCGCACCCTGCGCACGATGGCGGACGAGAAGCGCCGGGCCGGCCGGGACCTGCCGTTCCTCAACTGGCGGTACATCCTGTTCCGCTGGAACGACAGCGCGGCCGAGATGGACCACGCCCGCCGGCTGGCGGCCGAGATCGGCGTCGACCGCCTGACGTGGGAGATCACCGACCATCCCGAGTCGGCCTACTCCCGCCGCTTCGCGCCGGGAACGCCGGACCACGCCGCGATTCGACGCGAGATCTGGGACGACAGCAACCTGGGCAACGCGATACCGGGCGCCACCCCGCGTGCCCGCATCGATCTGCCGGCACGCGTCCCGGGGCTGCCCCTGCTCGGGCGGCGCGGCGGCCGGATCCGACTGCGAACGCGCGTCCACAACCTCTCGAGCCGGCCGTTCCCGGCCCGGGCGACCTACGGCCGCCGCCTCGTGCGGCTCGGCGCCCAGCTCTGCGCGCCCGACGGAACGGTGGCGAACCGCGATCACGCGCGCGCCTGGCTCCCCGCCACGCTCCCGCCACGCGGTGCGACCGACGTGCCGATCGAGGTCCCGGTGCCGGACGCGCCGGGGCGCTACCGGCTGAAGCTCGACCTCGTCGCCGAGGGCATCGACTGGTTCGAGGCGTGCGGGTCGCCGACGACGAGTCGGCCGTTGCTGGTCTGGTAGGCCGCCGTATACTGTCCTGCGATGCAGAGACGCCACGGGCGTGCGGTGGCCGCGCTGACCGCCGCCATTGCCCTGACGGCCGGGGTGCCCTTCACCGGCGCCGCCTCTCCGCCGGCTGCCGGCCGGAGCGTGCAGGCCGCCGCAGCGCCGCTCTACCGCTGCACGGACGCGGCTCGCGTGGAGGCGGGTCCGGTCGGCTTGACGCTCTGCGATGCCGGACCGACCGGGGAGCTTGTCGAGCGCGCCGAACGCGACAACCTGCAGGTGCGCTCCGGCGCGCTCGTGGTGACGGTCGCGCCCGGCGGAGTCGCCGCCCGCGAGGGGCTGCTGCCGAACGACATGATCTTCCGGGTGGCCGGTTCCGACGTGGACGGAGGCGGGCCGGGGGCCACGCGCCTCTCGGACGCCGGGGCGGCGAGCGACACCCTCGTCAACTTCCTCCGCGCAGGGCGCCCCTACCGCGTCAAGCTGCGGCGCTGATCGGCGTGCATCGCCTGCCGGCCTCCCTCCTGCCGACCCTTTCGCTCGCCGTCTCCGCCGTCGGGCTCACGCTGCTGGCTGCGGCCGGCCCGCTCGCCCCGACCGCGCTTGCCCACCCGTTGGCGTTCACCGAGGTGTCGCTGACGCTCGGTCCCGGTCGCGCCTTCTCGGCCGACATCCGTTACGACCTCGACGCGCTCGCGCTCGGCGTTCCGATCGACACCGACGACGCCGAGCTGGCCGCGGCCCTCGCGGCGCTGCCGCCGGACGAGCTCGACGAGCGGCTGGGGCGCCTGCGCCGCCTGTTCGAGCGACGCGTGCGGGTGCGCTTCGACGGCGATCCCGTGCCCTTCGAGGTCGAGTTCCCCGACCACGGAGCGCCGGAGACCGCGGCCGCCGCCATTCCGACCGTGCTCGGGCTGACGGCACGGCTCACGGGGACGATTCCCCCCGAGGCCGCGACGGTCGGGTTCTTCGCCTCCCGCGCGTTCGGAGAGGTGCACCTGACCATCGTCGACGCAGCGCGCGGCGGCGAGACCCGCTCGATCCTCGAGCCGGGTGCCCGCAGCGAGCCCCTGGACCTGTCGGGACCGTTCCTCCCGCCCGGCCCGGGGGAAACCGCCTGGCGCTACCTGCGTCTCGGATTCGTTCACATCCTGCCGGCGGGCGCGGATCACATCCTCTTCGTGCTGGCGCTGTTCCTGCTGAGCCGGCGGATGCGGCCCCTGGTCTGGCAGGTGACCGCGTTCACCGTAGCCCACGCCGTGACGCTCACGCTGGCAGCGCTCGGCGTGGTCGCCCTCGCTCCCCGCATCGTCGAGCCGCTCATCGCGCTGTCGGTCGCGGGGGTCGCCGCCGAGAACGTCCTGACCGACCGTCTCACGCGCTGGCGTCCGGCCGTGGTGTTCGGGTTCGGCCTGCTGCACGGCCTCGGCTTTGCCGGGGTGCTCGGCGAGCTGGGTCTTCCGGAGCAGGGGCGGCTCCTGGCGCTCGCTGCGTTCAACGGGGGTATCGAGCTCGGTCAGCTCGCGGTTATCGCGGGGGCCGCGGCGGCGCTCGGATGGTGCCGCGCGAAGCCGTGGTACCGCCGCCGCGTGACCGTGCCGCTCTCCTGCGGCATCGCGCTCACCGGCCTGGCCTGGGCCGCGGAGCGCACCTTCGGCGGCTGACCCCGCGATCCGGTGTCAGGCCGGCCAGGGCCGCCCGCCCCACGATCTACGCACCCGCCACGCTGCGGCTGATCAAGCGCCCCATCGCCCGCATCTTGCTCCAGAAGAAGTCGAACTGCCCCAGCAGCGTGCCGTACGCCAGCAGGAGAGCCTGGTAGATGGGGAGCATGATGATCAGGTAGATCGTCCACTGCAGCCAGCCGGGCGCCACCGCGGGCAGGAGGTATCCCATGACCGGCTCCTTGACCCACAGCGTCGTCGTGCCGGCAAGGGCGAAGGCCGCGAGAATGGCCACCACCCCCACCGGCCCGACGCCCCAGCGGCTCCGCATGCGCTCGACAATCGGCATCTTCGTCAACCGCCTCGATTGAGATCGAGTCTCACTTTCTCCCGCGGCGATCCTACACCGCCGCCGGTCGGCCCGCCAAATGGAGGCCCGCGGAGCGCCGCGTGCTAAGATTTACGGCTGCAACGGACCGGGCATTTCATCTGAGAGAGGTTCGGCGATGACGATGGCGAAACACGGCGCGGCCGCGCGCATGGCGCTTGCGGCACTGTGCACGACGCTGCTCGCCGGCTCCGCGCAGGCGCAGGACTGGCCGAGTTGGCGCGGCCGCTCCCAGACCGGGGTCTCCACCGACACCGGGCTCGTCTCGAGCTGGTCGTTGGACGGCGACAACCTGATCTGGTTCCAGGAGTACGTCGGCCGCTCCACCCCCGCCGTCTTCGACGGGCGCGTCTGCGCCAACGGGCGAACCGGCGACGGCGTGTCGAAGAAGGAAATCGTCACCTGCTGGGACGCGGAGGACGGCACGAAGCTCTGGGAGCACACGTTCAACATCGTCAACACGACGGTTCCCTTCAATCGGGTCGGCTGGGGCAACGTGACCGGCGACCCGGAGACCGGCTACCTCTATGCGATGAACATCGACGGGCACCTGCACTGCTTCGACCGCGACGGCGCGATCGTGTGGAGCTGGCGGCTCGGCGAGGACCTCGGCCGCGCGTCGGGCTACGGCGGCCGGACGTCGACCCCGATAATAGACGAGGACCGGCTGATCCTCGGCGTCATCGGCTCGATCTGGGGCGACCTCGGAGGGCCTCCGACGCATCGCTACGTCGCGTTCGACAAGGCGAACGGCCGCATCCGGTGGATCTCCACCCCCGGCGGCCGCCCGGCCGACCTCAACACGCAGTCGGTGCCGATCGTCGCCGTCGTCAACGGCCAGCGGCTCATCATCGACGGCAACGCCGACGGGCACATCTACGCCCTCCAGGCGCGCACCGGACGCAAGGTGTGGGGATTCCGCCTCAGCCAGCGCGGCATCAACGTATCCCCCGTCACCGACGGCTCGATGGTGTACGTGGCCCACAGCGAGGAGAACATCGACCAGGGAACGATGGGCCGCGTCGTCGCCATCGACGCAACCGCCGAGGGCGACATCACGGCGACCGGCGAGAAGTGGCGCATCAACGAGCTGGCGGTCGGGTTCGCGTCGCCGTTGCTCAAGGACGGCACGCTCTACGTCATCGACAACTCCGCCAACCTGTTCGCCATCGACGCCGCCGACGGGACGGTGCGGTGGGAGCATAGCGTGGGCACGGTCGGCAAGGCGTCGCCCGTCTGGGCCGACGGCAAGCTGTTCGTCACCGAGGTCAACGGCAACGTGCGCATCCTCGAGCCCGGAGACGACGGCGCGACGGAGCTCGACCACGACGAGCTCGAGGTGTCGGACGGACGCTACGCGGAGATCTACGGCTCGTTCGCCTCCGCCTACGGCCGCCTCTACGTGACGGCGGAGTCGGGCATCTACTGCATCGGCGACCCTGATGCGTTGTTCGAGCCGGCGCCAGCCGAGACGCCCCCCCTCGCGCCGGAGACGCCGGCCGACGGTGTCGTCGCGAGCATTCAGGTGGTGCCCGCCGAGGTGATCGCGGGGGCCGGGCAGCCGGTCCGCTTCCGCGTGCTGGCGTTCGACGCCAACGGGCGGGCGCTCGGCGAACGGGATGCTATCTGGACCCTCGACGGCCTGACGGGCGCGCGCCTGCGCGTGAACGGCGAGTTCACGTCGCCGCCGCAGGCCGCCAACCAGGCCGGGCGCGTCATCGCCACCGTCGGGGATGTCTCCGCCGCGGCGCGCATCCGCGTCTTCTCGCCGCTGCCCTGGACGGAGACGTTCGA
>MKWU01004128.1_pt1 | contig 17704 bp, 13 predicted proteins | sample 809101 | NCBI WGS metagenome assembly MKWU01 (sample SAMN05860141, study PRJNA318959) | sponge metagenome | host: Aplysina aerophoba | place: Slovenia: Piran, Adriatic Sea, Gulf of Piran | collected 2013-05-07
GTGATCAGGTTGGCGCGGTCGGATGCGAGGAACGCCACCGTCTCGCCGATGGGTTCCGGCCAGCCGAACTTGCCCATCGGGAGGTTGCGGTCGATGAAGTCAGCCACGACCTCGGGCGTGTTGTTTTGCTGGAATCGGTCCCAACTGCTGCCGGGGAAGTCGATGCTGCCGGGCGCGACGCAGTTGACCAACACTCCGGTTTGGGCCAGTTGCAGTGCGAGGTGCTTGGAGAAGGCGATCATGCCGGCCTTGCCGGTCATGTAGTCCACGGAACCGCCGTGCTCGCGGCCGTAGATGGATGCGATGTTGATGACGCGTCCCCAACCCTGCGCCTGCATGTGGGGTAGCGTCAGCTTGGCCATGCGCACCGCCGAGATCAGGTTGACCTCCAGCCCCTCCATGAACAGTTCCATCGGGGTCTCGTCGAACAGCACGGACCCGCGCCTGCCGCCGACATTGTTCACCAGGATGTCCGGCGAGCCCAAAGCGTCGGTGGTCTCCTGGAGGAAGCGGGCGGCGTCGCCATCGTTGGTGACGTCAGCCTGGCTGCCGCTGGCCTTGATGCCCAGCCCCTTGAGTTCTTCCACGGTGCGGCCCACCTGGTCGCCGTCGCGTCCGCAGATGCCCACCGCGCAGCCTTCCCTGCCCAGGGACAGGGCGCACTGGCGACCCAGTCCACGGCTGCCGCCGGTGATGATTGCTATCTTCCCGTTGAGGGTCAAATCCATGGGATTGCCTCCCTGTTGCATATTGGAATGCGGGAATTATAGCGGGTAGGTTCGTGGGCGGTGCAGTCGGCCTGCGATCACGCTACCCGGGGAGCAGGGAATCGAGGAACCATGAATAGCGGAGGAAGTGAGAAACTACCGCGTCAGTATCGGGCAGGCTTCGGCGATGCTCGGAGGTAGATATTGATCTACCCCGACGAATCGCGGATGCGATGCAGTTCCGCTTCCAGTTCACGCACGCGGGCCTCGGCTTGGTCGGCGCGAGTCAAGGCTTCAGCTGCTCTGGCGCGTTCGCCATCGAAGGTGGGGATGTGCTGACCGGTGTCGGGATCGTACCAGCCAAGGACGCCGCCCTCCCAGCGCAAGTTCAGGTTCAGCGCCGCGCTATATCCCTGCAACACGTTGTTAGCCGCTTCGTCGATGGGTATGGGCACGTATTCTTCTCCGACCAGCCGGTCACCTGCCAACCGTGTTCCGTGGGACTCTCCTGTTTCGTCAAAACGCCAATATTCAGGAATATCCAGAGCCGCGTAGGCATCGCGCTTTTCATCCACATCGTTTTGCCCAGTGTGCCGGGATGCTATCTCGAGTACGAAGTCCGGCGGCTTCCCCTGCTCCTCGATGATGTATCCGTTGCTGGCCTCGTAGGCTGCTGGGTCTGCGCCAAACGCCACCAGAAGGTCAGGATAGTGGCTACCGGCCATGCTTTGGGTAGGCCGCACCACCACGTACCGTTCGCCGGCGACCAGGGTGGTTTCAGGATCGCCTAAATGCCGGGCCAGATGATGGGCGTGGCCGGTCGCAGCTAGCTGCTTGAAACTGGTCATCTTGTCGTCGGGATGCTCCGGCGGATCAGGCAAGCGGAAACGGCTTTGCGATTTGGGTGTCTTGGCGGTGGTCATGCTGAACCTCGGGGGTTAGCGCGGCGGGCCATGATGGTGGCCACGTGGGCTCTCGCGCGTATTATAACGTGCCGGCACCAGGGTCCGGCTGGTCTGTTCCCGACTACCCCCGTGCTATAATCTGCCGAAATTCTTACTACAGCGGAGTTTTGGCTGGATGATTAAGCGGTTTTCGGTTTTGTACGTGGGGCAGATTGACCTGGATAACGTCGGCGCGGACGGCACGCCACCCGACCAGCGTCGCTACACCAACGAGCAGTTGGCCCAGGCATACGACCACGCTCAGGCGCTGGCCCAGCACATGGACGAGCGCGGTTTCTACTGCATGTGGATGGCCGAGCACCACTTCCAGCACGAGGGCTACGAGTGCATCCCCAACCTGATCCTCATGGGCGTGCACCTCGCCGGGCAGACCAAGAACCTGAAATTCGGTCAGGCCTTCAACATCATCCCGATGTGGCATCCGCTGCGCATCGCCGAGGACTTCGCGATGGCGGACATCCTGACCGGCGGCCGGATGATTTTTGGCGTCGGCCGCGGCTACCACTCCCGCGAGGTTGAGACGTTCGGGTCCCCGGTGATCGACAACGATGCCAACCGTGAGTTGTTCCTGGAGCAGATGGAGGTCATCCTCAAGGCGTTCAACGAGGAGTCCTGGAGCCACCAGGGCAAGTACTACACCATCCCGCCGACGGTGCCGTATCGCGGCTATGATCTGAAAGAAATTACGATGGTGCCGCGTCCGGTGAATAAGCCGGTGGAGATCTGGCAGCCCATCGCCAGCGGGCGCACGCTGAACTACATCGCCGAGCGCGGCATCAAGGCCATGGTGGCCCTCACCGGCGAACTGTATGCCGAGCAGATGATCTCCCAGTATCATGCTGCCGCGGTGAGCGCCGGCCGCGACATCCCGTTGGGCGGCGACATGGCCCTGGGCTTCGGCTTCTATATTGCCGGCAGCCGGGAGGAAGCTATCGAGCGGGTGCGCCCGTTCCACGACGAGCGTTACAAGTGGTTCGCGCCGTTTGGATTCGTGCGGTACACCGACGAACAGGGCCGGCCGTGGGGAACGCCTGGCGCGCCGGCGCGCACTCCACGCGTTGAGGACGGCGTCGCGCAGAAGGCCTGGTTCTGTGGATCGCCCGGCGACTTCATCGACTTCCTGCGGGAAACCGAGGAGAAGTACCCGGGGTTGGAGGACATCGTGCTCCAGTGGCCCGAGGGAATGCCGTGGAGTGAGTTCAAGGATCAGTTGTCGATCTTCTCGTCCGAAGTGATGCCCGAGTTTTCCGGCCGGGAGGCCGCGCTGGTAGGTGGGGACGATTAGCTGAGTCGCAGTCTCTGGAGCGGAGTAGTGGATTGGCCAACCCCGAGCATGTCGCCGTCGCCAAGAGGCGAGCCTTTGCCATAGCTCGCTGGCGCGCTACATTCTTTCAGGAACGTGCCCACCTCGACCTGTCGGGCGGGTATTTCAGTGGCGTTCGGATGCCGGGCGTTGATTTCTCTTTCGACGACCTGACGCAAATTGACCTCACGTCGGCGGACCTGCGCCACGGCAAGTTCACCGGGGCGCGGATGCACGAGGCGCACCTGACCCGTTGCAACCTGATCCGCGCGAGTTTTGAGGATTCCCACGCGTCGGGCGCCGTGTTCACCCGGTCGGACTTGCGCGGCAGCAACCTCAACAACGCCGACCTGCGAGGCGCGAACCTCACCAACTGCGATATGGGCTTTTCAACGCTGGTGGGAGCGAATTTGGCAGGGGCAGATCTCTCCGAGGCCGACCTCACCATGTCTGACCTCACCGACGCCAACCTGAGCGGAGCGCGCCTGACTGCCACCTGCCTTGACGTTGCCAACCTGACCCGTTGCGACCTCCGGAATACCACGTTGGTGCGCACCCGTCTGGGCCGCACGCTGCTTGAGGATGTCGTGGTGGACATGACGCTCTTCGCGGATTGTGATCTGAGCGAAGTGCTGGGGCTGGAAACCCTGCGCCACGAGGGCCCGAGCATTGTGGGCGCGGATACCCTGGCACGGTCGGGCGCCCGATTGCCGGAGATTTTCCTGCTGTCCGCCGGCGTGCCGCCGGACTTCATCAACGGACACGCCCAACCGTACCAGAGCGAAACGCCGCATCGCAGGGTCCTGCTCATCGGGTCGACGGTGGACGCCAACATCACCGTGTGGTTGCAGGCCGAGTGGCGACAACGCGGCCTGCAATGCTGGAGCCTGCTGGCGGACGATGAGGAGACCATCTACAACTCGCAGGTGATCCCGCCGATGAACCGGTTCCGCAACTACGACCGGGTCGCACTGGTCTGCTCGGGCGCAGCGCTGGAGAGTCCCGCGTGTTGGCGCCTGTATCGCGAGATAATGCAACGGCAGACTGATTCGGCGGCGCGCCGGGTGTACATTGCGGCAATCGAACTGGATGACAGCCTGTGCAGCCCGCCGGCGTCGGACGATGAGGCATTTCAGAGGTTGCACGGGGGTCCGGGGGCGCGCCTACGGCCCCGCAAGGATGGCAAGGGCGGATACCGGCGGGACGTGCCCAGGGTGCTGGCGACGCTAACCGCCGATGTCAAGCCCGCCGAGGAACCGTGGCCCGACGCTCCTGGTGAGGATGGCGCGGAGGCCGGTGGCTAGTCGCGCCGGTCAGTGCGGGTGCTGGGAGTAGTCCCAGTCCGTCGGAGCGTATTCGATCTCGACGTCGCTGCCGAGCATCAGGCAGGCTTCGCCCCATTGTTTTGAGGCGTCGGTGTCCCATCCGGACGTATCATCGGCCGGCCTGAGGCGGATACCATCTTCACCGCCGTAGATCAGCATGATCACTCCCTCGCCCGAGTCCTCGGACAGCGCGGCCATGGCCGGGCAGGGCGCGCCATCCTCCCATCCGACCACTTCGCACCACACGTCGTTGCCCATGGGGTCGGGCGCGACAATACGCAGCACGGATCGAGGGTCCGTCAGCAGGTCGAACACGCGGTTGAGATCCATGGGACTGTTGCCGTCAGCGACGACTTCGACTTCGTAAAGCAATGGGAAGAACCTCGGGATGCGGATGATCGGTTTGGAATATAGCACACCGTCCTGGCGACTCCGGACACCGTTTCAAAGCGCCGCCCGGTGCTACAATTGCGGCACCACACACTGAAGGAACGCTGATTTATGGCTGGCATCGTATTTGAAAAGCACACTCTCCCCAATGGCCTGGATGTAATCCTGCACCAGGACCGCTCAATCCCTGTGGCCGCGGTGAACGTCTGGTACCACGTTGGATCCAAGGACGAAGAGTTGGGACGCACCGGGTTCGCACACCTCTTCGAGCACATCATGTTTCGCGGCACGAAGCATCACAAGGCCAGCCACTTCGAACCCTTGCAGAAGATTGGCGCAACGCTCAACGGTTCCACCACGGGCGACCGCACGAACTACTGGGAAGACGTGCCGTCGAACTACCTGGAACTGGCGCTGTGGCTGGAGGCCGACCGCATGGGGTTCCTGCTGGACGCGCTGGACCAGGAGGGATTCGATACCGAGCGGGACGTCGTGAAAAACGAACGGCGACAGAGCTATGAGAATCGGCCCTACGGCATGGCCCAGTGGCATATTCAGCAAGCCCTGTTCCCGCTCCCGCACCCCTACCATTGGATGACCATCGGCTCACAGGAAGACCTGGACGCCGCCAGCCTGGACGACGTGATGGACTTCTTCCGGCGGTACTACGCGCCGTCCAACGCCAGCCTCGCCATCGCCGGGGATATTGACACCGGTGAGGCGCTGGGTTTGGCGGAGCGGTATTTCGCAGACCTGGACCCGGGGCCGGCGGTGCGACGCATCGCCAGAGCGGACTCTCCCCTGGCGGGCCGCGTTGAACTGGAGATGACCGACCGGGTGACCCTGCCGAGGCAATATTCGGTGCGCCTGGCGCCGGCAAACCTGTCGGGCGACGACGATGCCAGCGACATCCTGAGGGCGATTCTTTCGGATGGGCACAGCAGCCGGATGTACCGTACGCTGGTGTACGACAAGCAGATCGCGCAGTCGGCCAGTGTGAGCTACTACGCTGCTGAAATCGCTGGACAGTTTCGGATGGAGCTGACGCCGGCGGAGGGGCACACGCTGGACGAGGTGGAGGAGGCTGCCGAGGAAGTGTTGGCCAGCATTGCCACCGACCCGCCTACGGAGGAGGAATTCGAGCGGGCAATCAACCGCATCGAGATGCAGCACTACCGCATGCTCTCCCGCGTAGGCGGGTTCGGCGGTCGCGCCGATGCGTTGAATTACTTCAACACCTACACCGGCGACCCGGGGCACCTGAACCACGTCATGGACGACTACCGCAAGGTCACCCGCGAGGACGTTTTGAGGGTGCACCAAATGATCATGGATAGCGGACAGGTGCGCATGCGGGTGCATCCGGAGCGGTCGTTGTCCACGGCGTCGTTGGTGGTGGATCGCACGCAGCAGCCCGACGGAGGACCTACACCGACGTTCGTTCCCCCGACGCCGGAACGAGGCCGCCTGGACAATGGAATGGAGATCATCGTCGCCAACAAGCCGGGACTTCCGCTGGTGTCCTTCGCGCTGATGGCTCGGGAGGGCGCCACCGGTGATCCGGCGGATCTGCCCGGTCTGTCTGCTTTCACCGCATCGATGATTGACGAGGGCACCACCAACCGCAACAGCCAGGAAATCTCCGAGGCTTTCGAGCACATCGGATCGCGGCTGGGCGCGGAGGCACGCAAGGAATTCACGCTGCTGACGGCGGAAACTCTGGGACGCCACTGGCGGTATGCGCTGGGGCTGACTGCTGACGTGGCCCGCAACGCCAACTTCCCGGAACACGAGCTGGAACGGGTGCGCCGGGAGCGATTGACGGATCTCAGGCGTGCCAAGGATGACGCGGGGTTCGTTGCGGAGTCCAATTTCGGGACGCTGGTATTCGGCTCTGGTTCGCCGTACGCCCACTCGAACTTTGGGACCGAGGCGACCGTTGCCGGAATACAGAGATCCCACCTGGTTTCGCGGCATGGCGAGTCTTTGCGGCCGGACCGCCTGTGCCTGCTGGTGGCGGGAGACATCGGCCTGGACGTTGCCATCTCAGCCGCGCAAGAGCATTTTGGCGACTGGGCGGCGCCGGCGGAACCGGCCGCGGGAATCGGCGCAGTCGATTTGATCAGCGGCGGGAGTGGCCCTCGCATCTACCTGATCGACAAACCGGGAGCCGCGCAGTCGGTAATTCGGGCCGGCATGCCACTGGTGGAGCGCGCCCATCCGGATCACACGGCGATCTCGGTTCTGAACTATGCGTTCGGCGGTCAGTTCTCAGCCCGGCTCAATCAAAACCTGCGGCAGGATAAGGGATACAGCTACGGCTACAACTCCGGGATATCCTGGTACAACGCTCCTTCGTTGCTGGCGGCCGGCGGCAGCGTGCAGACGGCGGTCACCCGGGAAGCGGTGTTCGAGACGCTCAAAGAATTTGCCGATATCAGCGGCGAACGCCCGTTGGCTGAGGAGGAACTGGACAACGCAAAGAACGGGTTGCGGTTGGGGTACCCGGCGGGCTTTGAGCGTCCTGCGCAACTGCTGGCGCAACTGGTGACGGTGGCCCAGTTTGGCTTGCAGGACGATTACTTCCACACCTTCGAGGAGCGGCTGGCCGGCGTGAGCCTGGCAGATACGCACCGGGTGGGCGCGGAATACCTGAGCGCGGATCGCCTCGCCGTGCTGGTCGTGGGCGACCGAGAGCAGGTGGAGGAACCGCTGCGCGAATTGGGCTACGGCCTGACCGTGCTGGATACTGAAGGAGAAGAGGTGGGATAGAATTCCAACGTTTGGTGCATGTGCCCACGGAGTCTGTATGCAGCCAAAATCACTATGCGACAAATTGCTGTTAGCTGAAACCGAAGAGACGATCGTCCAGACCCTCAACGAAGCGGGGTATTGGGATGATCCTACTGTGTGGCGTCCGTACGGCGACCTGGAGAATAACTACGGCACTATCGGGAACCAGCAAAGCGAAGCTGTAGCCGCTTTGGTGGAAAAAGTCGTAAATGCTATCGACGCCCGTTTGACCAACGAATGTTTATCGCGGGGCGAAGATCCCGAGTCTCCGGATTCGCCGCAGTCTATTCGCGAAGCTGTCCATCGTTATTTTGGAGGAAGTGGCCGATTTGATCCGGATCGCAGCGGCCGCTTAGCCAATTGGTCTGACGCCAGACTCAACGAAGAGGGTGATTACATCACACTGGCCGCGACTGGAGCACGACCGAGCGGACGGCGTGGAAGCTCAGCAGGTCGCCCATCGCTTACGATTTCTGACCGTGGAGAAGGGCAGGCCCCAGACGATTTCCCAAGCACTTTCCTCTCACTTCACAAGAACAATAAAATTCGCACAAAGTTTGTGCAGGGAAAGTTCAATATGGGTGCCACCGGAGCATTGCCATATTGCAGTGAAGGGTACAATTTCCAACTGATTGTGTCTCGTAGGAATCCGGCAATATTAAATGGAGATACGCGGCCGAGGTCTCGGGAGTGGGGTTTTACAATCGTCCGGAGGATAGAACCCAATACCGACGCCCGAAGTTCCGTGTTCGAATATCTGGCGCCAATCGGCTGCGATGCCTCCAAACGAGGCGACGTATTATCTTTTCCGGCAGAAACGTATCCAATCTTCCCGGATCGACATTATGCTTACAATCGCCATTCTGAATACGGCTCGTTAGTCAAACTCTACGGATACCGGTGGCAGGGAACCAGTTCGAGTATCATTATGCCGGGCGATGGTGGCGGGTTGATACGGCGCGTAGAGATAGCCTTGGCGGAACCGGCGTTACCAGTCAAGTTGTACGAATGTCGAAATTACACTGCGAACGAAAACTTCCGAGGCGCCCGCGGGATACTCACTGATTTGGAGCGTAATCCTGACGATCTAGAAGAAGGCTTCCCCCAAAGCGCAGATTTGGGTGTGGGTTCGCACCAAGTGAAAATTCGCGTGTTCGCCTTCAAACCCGACGCTTACCAGAGTCATCGCACCGCCAGGCACGGTGTTTTGTTTCTCTACAATGGGCAGCTACATGCTTCTTTTGCGACACGATTTTTCAGCAGGCAAAGCGTCCGGAAAAACTATCTCGCCAACGATCTCCTGGTCACGGTTGATTGCAGCGATATAGACCGCAGGGATTTTGAAGAACTGTTCATGAACAGCAGGGACCGTCTTCGGTCCGATTCCAAGCTATCGACTGACATAGAGACAAAGCTAGAGAGGTTCCTATTTGAGAACGAATCTCTCCGTGTGCTGGAGAAATCGCGCCGTGATCAATCGATTTCGGACCGGTACGATGATGCCCTGAGAGAAAACCTTCTAAAAGAAATACTGGCCAACAACCCTGAAATATCGAAGTATTTGCTGGAAGGAGCGACGTTGGTGCGCACCGGCCGTGGTCCTCGCAGAGATCCAACAGGGGAGTTTGCAGGCAAGCAGTTTCCCACGTTCTTTAGACCCAAACGATTGGAATGGGGCGTGGGAGTGGGCAGAACCGTAACGTTAGAGTTCGAAACGGATGCTGAGAACAATTACTTTGATCGCTCTGTTTCGCCGGGCATTTGGGCAATCGCAGATGGGAATGGAGAAGACTGGACCAATCATTGGGACCGCACTGGACCAACGAATGGCGTAGCTCGGTTTCGCTGGGATACAGGAACCCTGCCTCCATCAATCATCAAACCCGGGGACAGTTTTGATTTCGTGGTTTGCGTAAATGATGAATCACGCGTTGATCAACTGGACAGCGAGGTCAAAGTAAACATCATCGAACCGATGAGTGGAGGTGGTGGAGGCGGAGAGCGGCGCACTGGCGGCACGGAAGCGGTGTCCTCGCCAAACATTTACGAAGTGCACGAGTACGACTGGGATTCCCATTCCCTAGGACCGTTTGACAGCAACACCGCCGTGCGGATTGCTGCCGATTCTTCCAACGCATCGGCAGCCGGATCCTGGGACTTTTATGTGAACGTCGATAACGAACACATTCACAATCACAGCCGACGAAAGAATCAACCTTTAGAGGCCGTGCGCAAGGCATTCGCAACTGCGACCGTTTTCTTGGGGCTAGCAATAATTCGCGGCGAGCTGAGTAACCGATCCGGTGATTCCGAAAACGGAAAACCTCCGTCCGAATCTTCGGGAGAGGACATCCCAGAAATCGTTGACCGGATCGCGAAATATGTAGCACCGGTGCTCTTGCCGGTTATCGACTCTTTAGCCATTCCTGAAGAAAACAACCCTTCCACGTAACACTGCCAAGATATTGGCTGGGTGCTTCCTCTTGCCCGTATCACCTCACTGCCCTCCGTTGGGCGGCGAATAGCGTTTCCATTCCTCGGGCGGCCAGGGCCAGGGCGTCGCCGACTCGCTGGCGGGGGAACGGGTCTCCCTCGGCGGTGGCCTGGATTTCCACCAGATCGCCGGCGTCGGTCATCACGATATTGAAATCGGCGTCGGCGGAGGAATCCTCGGCGTAGTTCAGGTCGAGCAGCAACTCCCCGTCGTGCAAGCCGACGCTGATGGCTGCCACCGCGCAACGCAGCGGCACCCGCTCCAGCGCCCCGCCGTCAACCAGACCCTGCAACGCTTCCCGAAGCGCCACGTAGGCGCCGGTGATGGCGGCAGTCCGCGTGCCGCCGTCCGCCTGGAGCACGTCGCAGTCCAGGTAGATGGCCCGCTCGCCCATGCCCGGCAGGTCCGTCGCTGCCCTCAGTGAGCGTCCGATGAGACGCTGGATCTCCTGGGATCGGCTCGCGGTACCGCCGGAGTCTCGGTCCCGCCGGCGGCGCGAAGATGTGGCCCGCGGCAGCATGTCGTACTCGGCGGTGACCCACCCGCTGCCACGCCCGCGCATCCAGCGGGGAACCTCCTCCTCAACCGACGCGGCGCACAGCACCGAGGTGTTTCCCATCTCAATCAGGGCAGACCCCTCGGCGGCTTGCTGGGAACCGGTCGTGATGCGCACCTCACGGAGTTGTTCGGGGGTGCGTCCATCGTGGCGAATGGCGAATTTGCTCATATTGTCGTCGTCCTTTTTGGAGTGCCGGACAGTGTAACCGACGTTTGACACCGCCGCAGGCCCGCCCGATAATGCGGACACTTCCAGTTGGACGCCCGCTCACGATTCACGCCGTCAGCGGCAGCGGATTGCCATGGCCAGCCAGACCGAACAGCCCTATCTACCCGTGCCGGCCGGCGAACTCGGCCTGCTCACCGATTTCTACGAGCTGACCATGGCGCAGTCTTACTTCGCCGAGGGCATGGACGGCGAGGCCACATTCAGCCTCTACGTGCGCGAATATCCCCCCGACCGTGGTTACATGGTCGCGGCCGGCATTGACGACGCCATCGACTGCCTGGGCGCATTGTCGTTCGATGATGCCAGCGTAGGCTATCTGCGCGACACCGGCGTGTTCACCGAGGAGTTCCTGGACTACCTGCGCGGGTTCCGGTTCACGGGCAGCGTGCGCGCCATACCCGAGGGCAGCCTGTTCTTCACCGACGAACCCGTGCTGGAAGTTACCGCGCCGGTCATCGCGGCGCAGTTGGCCGAGACCATCATCATCAACCAGGTGCAGTACCAGAGCCTCCTGGCCACCAAGTCGGCGCGCTGCGTCGATGCGGCGGAGGGCCGGCCGCTGGCGGACTTCGCGGCCCGCCGCACCCACGGCTCTGAGGCGTCCCTGCGCATGGCGCGGGCCTCGTACATCGCGGGTTTTGGCGCGACCAGCAACGTCCTGGCCGCCCGGCGATACGGCATCCCGCCCACCGGCACCATGGCCCATTCCTACATCACCAGTTTCGACGATGAGGCTGATGCCTTTCGCGCGTACGCGCGCCGGTTCCCCGACCGCAGCATCCTGCTGTTGGACACCTACGACACCATCAACGCGGCCCACATCGCGGTGGATGTGGCGAAAGACATGGAGGCGGACGGCCACCGGCTGACCGGCGTGCGGCTGGACTCCGGCGACTTCGATGACCTGAGCCGGCAAGTCCGGAGCATCCTGGACGACGCCGGCCTGGACTACGTTCGCATCGTCGCCAGCGGCGGCCTGGACGAGTACGAACTGGAGCGGCTGATCAGGGGCGGCGCGCCCATCGATATGTTCGGCGTGGGCACGCGGGTGGGCGTGTCTGCCGACGCGCCGTACTGCGACATGGTGTACAAGATGGTGTGCTACGACGGCCGGCCGGTGATGAAACTCAGCGCCGGCAAGTCCTCGCTGCCCGGCGGCAAGCAGGTTTTCAGGCATTACGACGGCGAGGGCATGATGGCTGGCGACGTGATCGCGCTGGACCACGAGGCGATCGATTCTGCCGAACCGCTGCTGCAACTGGTGATGTCTGACGGGCGACGTGCGATACCCGCGAGTCCCATTGATTCTGCCCGCCAGCGCGTCGCCGACGGCCTGGCGGCACTGCCCGAAGAACACCGGAAGCTCAGGGCGCCGGACCGGTATCCGGTTTCGACCAGCGCCGGCGTCCAGCGACTGGATGCGGAAATCCGCGACACGATATCCTCCGGCTCGTCCCAAGGAGTCTGAACCCAATGAAAATTGCAGTCTGCGTGAAGTACGTTCCCGTAGTTTCGCGCATACAGTTCGACTACGAGAACAAGGTCATCCAGCGCGAGGGCGTGCCGTCCGAGATCAACCCTTTCGATCTGCTGGGCATCAACATGGCCGTGGACCTCAAGGACGGCGACGCCGATAGCGTGCTCGCGCTATCAATGGGTCCGCCCAACGCCGCCGAGGGCCTCACGCAGTGCTACGCGCTGGGGGCGGACCGCGCCGTACTGCTGTCAGACCGCGCACTGGCCGGCAGCGACACGCTTGCGACTGCGCAGGCGCTTTCGCTGGCCCTGCAGCGCGAGGAGCCCGACCTCATCGTGTGCGGCCGCAACAGCAGCGACGCCGAAACCGGACAAGTGGGACCGGAAGTAGCCGAGTTGATGGGCCTCCCCCACATCAGCAACGTGCGCAAGCTGGACATCGACCGGGCCGCCAATCGCATCACCGTGGAACGCGCCACCGACGAGGGATACCAGGTCCTCGAGTGCGGCCTGCCCGCCGTGGTTTGCGTGACCGAGGGAGCCGGCCAGGAACGCTATCCAGGGCGCGAGGAAATGGAAGAGGCTGAGGGCAAAACCGTCGAGCAACTCACCTGCGCCGACCTCACCGATGATCTGTCGCTGTTCGGCCTCGAGGGTTCTCCGACCTGGGTGGAGGACATCCGCCTTGTGGAACCCGATCGCCTCGGCGTGGTCATCCGGGACGAAACTCCGGAGGATGCGGCCCGCCAGATCGCGGAGCATCTGGGAGAACGGCTGACGTCATTGGCGGCAGAAGCCGGCCAGGATTCAGACGATGCCGATCTACCTCACTACGACGGCGGTGGCCGGCCGATCTGGGTGGTGGCTGAATTGGCGTCCGACGGCGTGCGCCAGGTTACGCAGGAACTGCTGGGCAAAGCCCGCGCCCTGACCCCAATCACCCAGAGCGAGGTCGTCGCTGTGGTCATCAGCGATGCCATCGGCGACGACGCCACCCAGGCCGGCATCCTGCGACAACTCACCCTGGGTGGCGCGGACCGGGTTCTCACGCTGGACACCGCCGGTATCGGCCCCATCTGCGGGCGCGGCGTTGCCGACAGCCTCTCCGACGCCATTGCTGCCGACCCGCCCTACGCCGTGCTGTTCGCCGCCACCGCCGACGGGCGGGACCTGGCCGCCCGCATCGCGGCCCGGCAACGCCTGGGACTCACTGGCGATGCAATCGACCTGGAGATCAACGACGCCGGCCAACTGGTCCAACTCAAGCCGGCGCTGGGTGGCAACGTGGTCGCCCCCATCCTGTCCAAAACGCTGCCCAACCTGGTCACCCTGCGACCCGGCGTGCTGACGCCGGCTGCTCCTGAGGATGGGCCACGGTTGGTACGCCTGGACTCGATTCCGCCCGTGACACGCGGCGGCGCAGACGTGACCCTGGTCAGCGAGCATTTCTCGGAGGAGCACGGGGCGCTGGAACTCACATCGGCAGAGGTAGTGGTGGGCGTCGGCATGGGCGTCACGGAAGAGGGCGTGCCCACTGCGCAGGATCTTGCGTCCACCATCGGCGCGTCCATCTGCACCACCCGCAACGTGGTGCACTCCGGATGGCTGCCCCACCATGTGCAGGTCGGCATCAGCGGGCGCACCATCGCGCCGCAGGTGTACCTGGCGGTTGGCATTCGGGGCGCGTTCAACCACACCGTGGGCATCCAGAAGGCCGGTGTGATTCTTGCCATCAACCGGAACCACCGGGCCGCCATCTTCCGCGCCGCCGACTACGGAATCGTGGGCGACTGGAACGAATACCTGCCGGCGTTGGTGGAGGCGATCAAACCTGTCTTGCAGGAGCATGGGCTGGCGTAGCGGCCTGCTGGGATACGATTGCCAGAGTGGCCGTTACGCCCACATGGAGTGATGGCGGAACGTTCGAATACAGGTATTCCAGTTTCTGCGTTATCGCTTAATCTTGTCTGCATAGCCTCGGCCAACACGGGCGCTATCGAGGCAGCCAACGCTCGACAGGGCGCAGTCGGTAAACCCCCATCCCGCCCTCGGATGGTGCGCCCATTGAGCGCAGGTAGGTACCCTCCAGCCTCCGATGGTCAATCCGCGCGCTACCGGCGGACGTATTACAGTGCATAGAGTGGTCGGGATATAACCGACCTTTTGCATGGGTGCGTATCATGGCGGAACCGTATGGCTACATCCTGGTGTGCGTTGCGATAGCGATTGGCATTGGATGGTTCACCGAGTACCTCATAGGGCGAAATGCCAGGCGTTCGCGGAGGGACGAGAGTTAGCGATAACCAAACCGGCGCGTTGGACACTCTCCGGCGTTGGCTGCGCCGACGGTTGGATTCCCCGAATTGCCCCGTAGTTGGCGTGCGGTCACGTTGCGCATGGCGGTTCCCCACGATAAAGTAGGCGAAATTTCAAAACTATCAAAAAACTTTGAGGTCTGGGCGTCTGCCAAGGAGGTAATCGATGAGTTCCAATTCCGGCCAGAAAGTCCTGTGCGTTCTCTACGACGATCCGGTTGAGGGTTTCCCGCCCGACTATGCGCGCCAGACCATCCCCGCGCTGAGCACGTACCCCGATGGGCAGACCCTGCCCTCGCCTGCATCATTGGACTTTACGCCCGGCCATCTTCTGGGCTCGGTGTCCGGCGGGCTGGGCCTGGAGCAGTTTCTGAAGGGGCGCGGGCACCAGTTTGTGGTTACCTCCGACAAGGATGGCCCGGACTCGGTCTTTGAGCGCGAACTGGTTGACGCCGACGTGGTCATCTCGCAGCCCTTCTGGCCTGCGTACCTCACGGCCGAGCGCATCGAAAAGGCCCCGAATCTGAAAATGGCCATCACCGCCGGCATTGGCTCAGACCACGTGGACCTGCAGGCAGCCATTGATCGCGGCATCACGGTGGCCGAGGTCACCTGGTGCAACAGCATCAGCGTGGCAGAGCATGCCGTGATGCAGATGCTGGCCCTCGTCCGCGACTACATCCCCCAGTACGGCTGGGTCATGCGCGGCGGTTGGAATATCGCGGATGCCGCCTCGCGCTCGTACGACATCGAGGGAATGGACGTGGGCGTAGTGGCAGCGGGCCGCATCGGTCTGGCGGTGCTCAAGCGGATGAAGCCCTTTGACGTTAACCTGCACTACACCGACCGCCACCGTCTGCCCGCCGAGGTCGAATCCGAATTGGGCGCGACGTTCCACCCCACCGTCGAATCTCTGGTCAGCGTGTGCGACGTGGTCAGCATCCACTGCCCGCTGCATCCCGAGACCGAGGATATGTTCAACGACGAGTTGATCGGCCGGATGAAGCGCGGCTCGTACATCGTCAACACCGCGCGGGGCAAGATCTGCAACCGCGAGGCCATCGTGCGGGCACTGGAGAGCGGCCAGTTGGCCGGCTACGCGGGAGACGTCTGGTTCCCCCAGCCGGCGCCCAATGACCATCCCTGGCGCTCAATGCCCAACCACGCGATGACACCCCACACGTCCGGCACGTCGCTTTCCGCCCAGGCTCGCTACGCCGCCGGCGTCCGGGAGATCCTGGAATGCTGGCTTGACGGTCGGCCCATCCGTGAGGAGTATCTCATCGTGCAGGGCGGCGCGTTGGCCGGCGCCGGTGCGCACTCCTACAGCGAGGGCGACGCCACAGGAGGGTCGGAAGAGGCGGCACGGTACACGGCGGGCTGATCCGCTAACGCGAAAGGCGCAAGCAGCAAGCGCTCAATGCGGCGTCGCGTCCATCACGCGGCGCCGTTAATCGTCGGTCCAGCCGGAAATCGCGCAGCCGGGCTCAGGCTTGCGCGGAAACTCCCTGCAGATGCGCGGGCGCTCGTCGTAGATGCGGCAGGCGGATGTTGCGGTGTCCAGCATGGGACACGCCTCGCCCGGCTGCTCCAGGAACAGGACGTTCCCGCCGCCGTCTGCCGTGCGTGTGATGGTGACGGTTCCGCCCAGCCGATCAGAGGCCCGGTAAAATCCGGCGACCTCGTCCGGCGCCAGCCGCAGGATAATCGGTCCGCGACAGCACATGGCGCGACATTCGTCCATGCAGATGCGGCTGGCCTCCGCTGGCGTGAGGTTCAGCATGGGTCAGCGGGACGCCGGCGTTTGCAGCGAGTCCAGCAGGGCGCGGGCGGCCTGCGCCACGTCGTCCACGGCCTGCTCGAACACGGGCGTGTTTATCCTGGACGGCTGCCGGTATCCGCTGATCTTGCGGATGAATTGCAACGCCGCCGCCTGGATCTCCTCGTCGGTGGCGGGCTCGCCGGAACGACGCAGGGTTTTGATGCTTCGGCACATGAGATAACTCTCTAGCTGGGCTGACCTGCAGCGCTCGCGTAGGTTCCCGATTTGCGGAGCACGGACACCCCCGATCAAAGACAGGATTTCGGTTGCGTTTGTTGGTACTAGTAACGGGGGTGGACTTGAGTCAAAAATCAAGGCAAATCCAAGTTTGATGACGAGAAGGTACGCAGAACAGGATCATCAACCATGTCTGCAATGAACCAATTTACAGATCAAATATATCCCGCACTGGGCAGGTGAAACCTGGCAATACTTCGCCACCGTCTAAGGTGTCATGTTCGGCCAGCGTACGCGCTGGGCCGTCCTGAGGCAAGACAGTCACACTGCGTGTGTCGGGATCTATCACCAGTACAACAAGGACACCGTAACGCAGCCACATCTGGGCCTTGTCATATACTGCCACGGCTCGATCGTTGGGTGAGATTATCTCGACAACCAAATCAGGGACCACCTCAGAGTAGCCACGTACCCGAATATCGAGGGGCATCTTTTCTGCAGAAATGAAAGCCACATCGGGTTCTCGAACTGTGTCGGGGTCGCGATCAAGGCGTATGCCGGAGTCTGATCCGACGACGCGACCCAATCGGGCAGGCCTGACAAAGCCCTGCATCATTGATCCAAAGTTCATAGCTATTTCGCCATGTTCGATTCCTGCCGCCACTGTTTGATGTAACACCCCCCTGATCAGTTCCCCTCGGACGCCTTCACTGTATAGGCGCAACAGGTCATCGGCGGTGAGTATTTTCGCCCCGGGTTTTGTCGCTGCGCTGGTCATGGCAAGCAACCGCCTTTGCTGGTATCTGGGGCCATTATACATTGGGTCGCCGTGTATAATCCGGCACCAATCGGGTTGAAACCGCTCCGCCACGCCTCATCGGGCTGGGCGATAGCGAGAAGGAGATGCGCATGCAGCCGCTTTCGGATTTGAGGGTTCTGGCCGTTACCGTGTTCCTGGCCGGACCGTTCCTGAGCATGACCCTGGCCCGCCTGGGCGCCGAGGTAATCAAGGTGGAAATACCCGGGCGAGGGGATCCGGTGCGCGGCAACGGTCCGTTTGCCGGTCCAGACGGGATTTTTCCGGAGCAGCGGTCCGAAGAATACATCGCCACCCGTTTCCTCAAGCGAAGCCAGGGCGTCAAGAGCGTTA
>MKWU01004130.1_pt1 | contig 17702 bp, 13 predicted proteins | sample 809101 | NCBI WGS metagenome assembly MKWU01 (sample SAMN05860141, study PRJNA318959) | sponge metagenome | host: Aplysina aerophoba | place: Slovenia: Piran, Adriatic Sea, Gulf of Piran | collected 2013-05-07
GGTTCCAAGCGTTGGCAGCGTCAATATCGCAGGGGCAGGCAGTTGAAACACACACTAGGTCTGCTAACGCTTGGAGCAAAACGTAGTCTCCGGGGCGAGACCATGGTTCGTCAAAGTAAATCTGGTTGGTGTCGTCCACGTGGGTGTTGTAAAAGAAGTTGATGGCTTCCCAACCTCGGCGGGCTGCTACCCCGTAGGCAGACGATACGCGGTTGATGTTGTCGGTGCAATTAACGTGGCCGGGGAAGCCCATCTCTTCGTAGTAGCGGGAGTTGCAGGCGGTGTTGAACGTGTCGTGTCGTCCGACCGTGTCTTGCACCACTTCCACTAATGGTTGCATCTGAGCGTTATAAAACTTTGAGTACAGTCCTGGTGCCGGGGTGGTGGCACCCATCAAGGTTCGAGTGATGGTGCCATCAAGGCAGTCGGCGGAGCCGGCTTCAAGGTCGGCCACTGCAAAGCACTGGAAGTCTGAGCATTGGCGACCGGCGACATCAAGCACCTGAAAATAGTCACCCTTTTTGACTTCATAGGTTTGCGCGGTGGCGGCACCGATGGTGAAGTCGCTGCTGGGTTCGGTGAGCGGTGCGGGTAGGTAAATCTCCTCTGAGTCTGGCAGTGTGGCACGATACACATAGACGATGAGGTCGGTTGGCGGATTATGGTCGTGAGGGCTCATCGGCGCGCCGGGCGCAGCCACCGCCACCGCTACTGGTGCCGCTGCAATAAAGCTAGCTTTGCTGTCGGCGGCTGCATCGGGGGCAAACACCGAAAAGGGTTTCGCACGCTTTAGGTCGATACCTGCTCGTTCGAGGCCCATTCGAACCCTCCGAGCATCGGTTAACGGTGCCGAGAGGTTGGTTTGTGCAGCGTTGGTTGCACTCATTTCGTTAGTTGCGGTCATTTCCGCCGAGTTCACACCGAGCAAGCCCGGGTCGCTCACACCAACAGAATCGAAAGCGCTCAATTCGCATTGCTGGCGACCTTGCGGATCGATGATCTCAATCTTGTCGCCAGCGTTTAGGGCTAATACTGTTGCACCACCACCAACAACGCGATACCTCTCTGTGCCGGCACCGAGCGACCACAAACCGGGTTCCAAAACACGGGGTGCAAGGTCGCTATTCTTCATCGGTTTTTCTTGAAGCGGACACCGCCACGAACATGTCCCACAACAAAATGCATGCGGCAGCGAAGGATGCCAGCGTCACCAGGATCAGTCCGATGCCAACACCTCTGATTGAACTGTTGGTTAGGTCGTAAATGGCGCGTCCGCCTACGGATGCCACAAATCCCGCACCAATCCACGCCGGCCGGAAGTTGAATCGCATCAGCAAGGAGGTGATTATCAAGACGGCCGCCAATAACAGGTTGCCGTCAACATCAAAACCCGTGCGCGTAATGCTTGGCCCAGTTTGCCATGGCAAAAATAGTGCCAAGAACGCCACGATAAGGCATAGCCGTGCTATTCGCTGACGATTGAGAAACGCCATCGTGTTATCCGTTGGTGGTTGGTTCGGGTGGGCTGTTGTCCATCAACTGAACTGTAGCCACTCGTTTTTCTGTTGTTAGGCGCCGCCAACAACTTGAATGCAAATCAAGACAAAGATTACGCAGACCACGGAAGCGATCAGAACCGCTCGCTCGACTTTTTTGTCGTGGGTTTGCATCTCGTCAAATTCAATTTGTTTACCAGCCATTGTTAGCCCTCCTCACCGTTGTATTTTCCCGAAAGACGCTCTGCCGATTCGTTGAACAAATCGTTTTCGCGCCTCGTTACCGTCACGATCGAATAGACCGAGATGACGATGGCTATAAGCGCAATCAGTACCGAGGCAAAGTTCTGGCCAGGCCCAAAAGTGAAATAGCCAGTTCCCGCTTCAAGAGCTTCTTCCCAACTATCGTAGGGAAAAGAATTCATTTGTTTCTCCTATCTGTATCAGACGTTATATTCTGGAGGTCTTGGGTATGGTTCTTTGGTTGCTTTTGTTTGCGCTTCCGTTGCGCCCAGTATCCCGCACTTGCTACTACTAGATACATGAACGCGATAACGGCAATCAACTGCAACCATGAACCAGACACCCTCGACACTCTAGATTTACTTGAGGTCGGCGTAAGCCGCTCGTAGCACAGCAGCGGATGGCTCTTCGGTGCCATCAGCGTTGATTATGGTTTCTTCGGCACGGCCGAACTCTGGGTAGAAGTCTGTTTCAAACTCAGACATGTCCAGACCCTCAACCTCCACTTCGGGTGGCACCCTCAAGAGGTTCAACTTCTTCAGAATCCATGAAGCGCCGTATCCCGTGAGGAAAGCCAAAGCGAACAACGCCGCGGCACCTACTAGTTGGCCGAGGAAGGTCGTTTTTACTCCAGCGAGCCCGGTCGGGTATCCGCCGGCGAAAATGCCCACCAACATCACACCCCAGAATCCCATAACGCCATGCACCGCAACCGCTCCTACGGCATCGTCAATGCGTGCATTTTGTTCGATCCAAGTGCCGACCTTGTACGCGAGTCCAGCCGAGAAGAACGCCAAAATTAACACCAACGATGGATTATAGATGTCCGCACCGGCCGACACCGCAACAACGCCAGCGAGGCCACCGGACAATGTCCAAAATGGGTCTCCCTTAGCGAAAATGTAGCCGCCGGCGAAACCGCCAGCGAAACCCATTGTGATCGTAAAGGTGATAGCAGACAAGGTAGCTGGGTTAAAATAGATGTTCAGCCAACCGGGTGCAGAGTCGGCGGTGATAGCCAAACATGCTGCGTAAAAAGCATAAAACCCAGTGAAGATGATCATCAATCCCATCAAGGTCAGGTGAAGGTTATGCGGTTTGAAAACTCGAGTTCCACCGTTCCTGTCGTAACGTCCAATTCTCGGACCCAGATTGAACAGCACGCCCAAAGCGAAGATGCCAGCGATGCCATGAACCACACCCGATGCCGCGAAGTCGTGATAACCGAAGTGGAATGACAACCAACCGCCAGAACTCCAACCCCAAGCAGCCGCCAAGACCCAAACCAACCCACCCATTAGAGCAGTCAACCAAAGGTAAGCCGAAATACGGATACGTTCGAGGACCGAACCAGACATGATTGATCCGGTAGTCCAAGAGAACAACACGAACGCAGCCCAAAAGACCCCGCTGATGTTGTCTCCCAAGTTCGGGCCCATCGTGGCATCCCAAGGAACTCCGTAACCGTCACCGCAGAAATAAGCCCCTGAACCAGCGCTACCGTCCGCTGAGGTCGTTGGCAAGAAACCTTCTTGCATGCAGAAATAAACCCACCAGCCAAGGTAATAAAACGTCGGTGTTACCACCGCTATGGTCATGATGTTTTTCATCGCCGTTGACATGATGTTTTTGCGGCGGCTTACTCCAGCCTCATATGTCATGAACCCCACATGCAGCAACCACATTATGGCCACGGTGAAGTAATAGTAGGACTCGGTAAAAACTGTCGCTGTATCCATAGGCGAACCCCCATTCGTCGCACGAAATCCGACCCTTTGGCCAGACCGAGCGAAAAGCTAGCACACAAAATCGAAGATGTCAAATATGACAAAAAATTTTTTCGGCGGTCGGTTTTAGCTGTCCGGTCTTGTCACGCTTACTTCAAGAACCGCGCCGCTGGCCGCATCAACGCTCACCTCGGCGCGGTTCAAGAAGTCGTTTTGTGATCCTTGCGGGTCGGGCACAGTAAACAACACGAACCACACCGCCCTCGTTGGAATGCCTTGGCGCAACACCCTCGCCTCTGTTCGCTGCGGCTCAAAGTACCCGTCATGAGCTTCAAACGCTACAGTGGCGGCCGCTATCGCTTCTTGCTCGGTGATGTTCACTCCCGAACAGCCACGCGCCATGAACACCACCACCACCACGCCCGCAACGATGAACAGCACGGAACGAGATGTCAACCGCTCTCTGAGCTTCTCAAACCAGTCGTTCATGAGATGATCAGTTCGTGTCTTTGCGAGGTGGACGCACCAACCGCAGGATCAAGTAACCGACCGCATGGGTGAGCGCCACGAAACTCATCCACCACAACATGACTGTGAGGCGATAACCACGCTCACGGCATTCCCACAAAGTCAACAGCAGCACAGCAAGGAGCAACAACCACAACACCCAACTCCTCGCCGCGTCAAACAAAATCAAAAGCCCCATCACCTAAGAGCCTAAAGCAAACACAGCGCCGAATGCGGCCCAACCAAGAGTTTTTACCTCAGCACTTGCCAGTAACGCAAAGTCGGGTTCTATGCTGCTTCAATGCCTGAAATCATGTTTGGTTCGCGTGTGCGAAAATCGCCTTATTTTGAGGCGACCGTGGCCGCTGGGGCGAGCGTGTTCACGATCTACAACCACATGTACATGCCCATCTCATATGGTGACCTCACCGAAGAATACCGTTGCCTCACCGAGCGTGTGGCACTGTGGGATGTGGCCGCGCAACGCCAAGTCGAGATAGCAGGCCCCGACGCGGCTCAGATAGCCACATACGTTTCCGCGCGCGACCTCGGGGGATTGCAACCCGGGCGAGCGCGTTACGCACCAATCTGCGACCACAACGGGATGCTAATCAACGACCCGGTGGTGTTGCGGTTGAGCGAAGACCGCTTCTGGTTTTCTATCGCCGATAGCGACCTAGGGTTGTGGATCAAAGCGGTAGCAGCAGAGCGTGGAGCAAACGTGCGAGTGTTTGAACCAGACGTTTCACCTTTGGCTCTTCAAGGGCCGTTGGCCGAGGAGCTCGCGGTTGACCTCTTCGGTGCTGATGTCGTTGGTTCGCTGGGTTTCTTTCACCATGTGTCTGTGGCGTTAGACGGAATCCCAATAGTTCTGTGTCGTTCGGGGTGGAGCAAACAGGGCGGTTTCGAGATGTTCTTGACCGATGGGTCAAAGGGTGTGGCCCTTTGGGACATGGTGATGGCTAAAGGCGCTCGGTTTGGCATCGGGGCGGGCGCACCAAACGCTGCTGAGCGGATCGAGAGCGGTTTGTTGTCTTTCGGAGCCGACCACGACATGCACACCGATCCTTTTGAGGCTGGTTTGGGTGCTTGGGTCAACCTTGAAGTCGCCCATGATTTCATCGGGAAAGCGGCATTATCGCAGCGTTTCGAGCGTGGCCTTGAACGAGGGTTAGTGAACGTTTCCTTTGTCGGCGATGCTGCTGATGTGGCTTCCGTGCTCCCGCTGGCACATCCGCATCGGTTATGTGCTAGCGGTCAACCACTAGGTGAGTTGCGCAGCGCTGCATGGTCCCCGCGATTAGGCAAAGGGATCGGCATTGCTGTAGTTGACCGGTCGGCGATGGAGGCTGGCACTCGCTTAGATGCTGAGATCAGTGGTTCAAAGTTCTCAGTCGTGGTAGCGCACCAACCTTTCGGAGCTGCGGTCGATTAGGGCACCGCTTAAGGCACAGATTAAGGCACAGATTAAGGCACAGTGGAGGTGCCGCCAGATTGGGTGCTGGTGTCGGCCGATGACAGCACTTCAAGGGTGCAACCGATGGCGTTGCATGCGCTGACTTTTGCAGCGTAAGTACCCGAAGTTAAACCCGTGATTGTGTAAGTGTTGGTGTCGGTGTTGGCAGCAACGGTCGCCGTACCCGCCATACCAGGAGCGCCAGCTTCTGACGGGAACCAGCGTATGCGGTAGTTTGTCGCAACGTTGAGACCCTGCCCAATCGTGTGCCAAGTAACGACCTTGGTGCTTGCTGGTAAGCCTGGCGGAGCGTCATTAATTCTTACCGCAACTATTGACAAGTTGTTTGGAACGCCCGCGGTTTTTACTACAGGTGCATAGCCGGAAGCGCCTTTCGCCCCCGAACGGGTCACAGCTCGTACTCTTATTTCGTAGCTTGCAGCGTTTTCTAAGCCACGCACTCGAGCAGACAACGCGGCGAGTGGGAAGTCTGTACCGTTAGATTCGGTGTCGCCATCAACAGTTTGCCAAACGTTTGCTGGATATCGAGAATCCGGCACGGGTTTGTCGGGCACAGCTAAACGGCGGTACTGGACTTCGTATCCGCTGATCGGCGAGCCCTCGTTGGCTTGAGTAACGGCCGACCAAGCGACAATCAGTTCGGTGCCGTTGCCGGGTGTCCCGTCTAGGTTATTTCTGGGAACGGTGGCAGTAACAGTGTGAGGGGCGGAGGGCACTGCCGAGGAGGACGCGCTGAGTTGGTGACTAGCTTCACTGCTGCCAATCATATTGACGGCACGAACCACCACCAAATAGTTGGTTTCATGCTTCAGCCCGCTAATGGTGTAGCGGGTAGCGGGTGCTTCAACTCTAATACCGGCTCCGAATTGGCCTGCGGTGCCTTCGGCGTAACTCAATAGGTAATGCGAGATGGTGCTACCACCATCGTCGGGAGGGTTCCAAGTGAGGGTGAGTGACCGATATCCACCTTCGATTTGAATATTGGTTGCAGCGGTGGTTCGGTCGGCAGCGACGTTGGCTGGTTGCGTTGCCGGGGTTGCTGATGTCGTGGCCCAAGGGCCGCCTTGAGGTGGGGTTGACGTGATCGCGGGACCGTCACCGTCGTGATCGTTCAGTGCTCGCACCCGCACATCAAAAGAAACGCCTCGGCCGCTGGTATTGCCGTTGCGGCGGTCTTTGAGCGCGGTGATGGTAACCGTCCGATCACTGATTGCCGTGCTCGTTAATGGTGGGAGGTTTGTCCATTCGCCTGCGGGTATCGCGTCGTTGGTTGCTGCGGAACTACTGGGCACAAAGGATTCTCGGTACTGCACGACATAGCGTTGCACAACATTAGTGCCGTTGTTGACGGGTGCATCCCATTTGACGATCAGGGTCTCCGGGTCTACAGTTAGCCTATTGCCAGAGGTGTCTACCGCTGGCGGTGAACTCACCCTGAGGTTACGCGGGGCAGCGGGTACGGCTTTCGGCGTTGCCGTCACCTGCGCCGAGGATTGGCCTTTCCCTAAGCCAGACAACGCTCTGACCGAGACGGTGTAGGGAAAGCCGTTGCTTAGTTGTGTGATCGTGGTTGAGGTGACTGTGCCGGCAACGGTCAGTTGTTGGGCGGTGCCAGAGGAGTAGGTTATTTCGTAACCAGTGATCGTGCTACCGCCGCTATCGGTAGGCGGCAGCCAAGTCACGTTCAATGATTCGTGAGCGGCGACTACCCCGGTTGGCACTAATGTTGGGGGACCCGGTGCTCGCTTAGGTGTGGCGCTCGCTGTGGCCCAACGCCAGGGGCCATTGGTGTGGCTTTTGGCGTTGACCGCACGCACTCTGATATCGCAGGCTTTGCCGTTTTCCAACCCAGAAATAGTAAGCGTGTATGTTTGGGGTGGGTTTTGAGGGGCATCCACTCGGCCTGGGGGATTGCCAGGTATGTTGCTAGTGACCCAACCAGTGGTGCCTGCGCTGGTGACGCAGTTGCGTTCGACTCGATAATGCTCGACGCGTTCACCACCGTCATCAAGCGGGGCACGCCATTGAGCGATTAGTTCCGTACCCGAAGTGGGGGACGAGTTAACCACAAGTTCAGCTGGTAGACCCGGAGCCACGGTGGTGGGGCTGATGGGTACGCCTCCGTTCGCAGGGGTTAGGTCACCTTGCCCGGCGGCGTTTGCAGCCGCGATCCACACGTAATACGCTGACGGTTCGGTGCGTGTGGCGTTGCGTAAACCAGTGATTGTGTGAGCACGGACTTCTGGGTCTTCTATGCTTAACTCAAGTGGTGTTGCTTGGCGGTCGGAGGTCCATCGAATGAGATAACTGGTGATGGCGCTACCGCCATCGTCGGGTGGTGGTGCCCAAGTTAGTTGCAGTTTGGTGTTGCCGGGGACGACGCTGAAATCGGTGAACAAGCCGGGGCGTTGCGCTGGGATGGCTTGTACTTCAGTCGACCACAACCCCCTTCCCGCTGCGCTGACCGCAGCAACCCTCAACGTGTAGTTGGTGCCTTTAGTCAAGTTTTCAATCGTGGTGGTTGTTGCTCTAGTGTTGGTTTGCCGAGTTGTTGCGTAAATTTCGTTGGCGGACTTCCACTGGACTATGTATCCGCTTATCGGCTTGCCACCCTTAAATGTTGGCGTTGTCCAAGTGACGGTGAGTTCCGTACCGGCCTCTCCGCTGGGCTCAGCCGTAACTTCCCTCGGCGCGGCGGGTTCGGCGGTCGAGAGTTGCCGATACAAGCGAGCGAGGAAGGAAGCCATTTGTTCACGAGACACTCCGGCGCGCGGCGAGAAGGTGGTGGGTGTGCTGCCACTGGTTACGCCGAGACCAAAGATTTGGCCTATCGCGGTTTGTTGCTCCGCTGGACGGCGTGTTATGTCAGTGAACGCAGTTGCTACTGTGGGCGGTGCCACGCCAGTGATCGCCTCATAAAAGCTCACTAGAAATAGGGCCATGTGTGCACGAATAACCGCTGCTTTAGGTGAGTAGGTTGTTGGTGTGGTGCCGCCCGTGATGCCTAACCCATATATTCGAGCGATGTCGTCAGCGGCGAACGATTCCGCTGACACGTCCGTGAAAGGCGTTTCGACTATTTCTGCTGGGTTCCCGGTGAGTTGTTGATACGTGCGCGCCATGAACGCCGCCATTTCTTCACGGGTGACTTCGTGTTTTGGCCGATAACCCGCTTCGTTTGGTTGAGCAATGCCGAGTTCCGCCAAACATGCGATGTCGTTGTATGCAAAACTGGCGGGATCAACGTCGCCGAATGGTTGTTCAATCGGGGCTGACGGGCAGGTGGTGTCGCTAGTGTCGACTTGGGCGGAGGAGTTCGCTAACCCGAGTACACCGAACAACATTGATAAAGCAACCATTGAACGCAGCAAATCCAACAGATGTTTCTGGGGTGTTTTCTTCATCAATGCTCCCTTACGTAAGTGACGCATTGTTCGTGCGCTGTCTAGTCAATTCAATCTACACGATACGTGCGAATCTAATGGTGGACTCTAATGGTGCTAAATTGCTCGCTCGGGTGGATTGCCGGGGGCATCAGTCGCGAGGGATGTTACCATGATCTGCTTAGTTTCGTTGTCGGCGATGCGCAAGTGAGGAACCCCGTGCATAATATCCAAGATTCCGAGGCCACGGGTCGTAAACCCCGCTTACGATCCGGTCATCCGCAAAAAGCTGCTCTTCGAAGAAGAACAATGAATTTGGGGTTTAGTTATGGGTTTTTTCGGTTTGTGTCAGTGGCGGTGTCTGTTTGTCTTTTTGGGGTTGTGTTGAGTGCTGCGCCTGTGTCGGGCGATCATGGGGATTCGTTTAATAGTATGATGTTGTATGAGAAGGCTTGGGAGACGCGAATTGCGGGTTCTAACCGGAAATCGTCGCCTGTGATTGCTGATATCGATTCAGATGGCCGGAACGAGATCGTTTTTGGCCATAGTGACGGCAAACTTCGCGCGTACGAAACGAACGGTGAATTGCGATGGGAGGTGCAGGCTGTACCAGGACCGAGCCAAGAGAATTGCGCGACACAGAACTGGCCGTCGGCGATCGAATCGAGTCCCGCTGTCGCAGATATCGACGGTGACGGCGTGTTTGAGGTGATCGTGGGTGTTGGGTCCGCGACTACGAGTGCCAGAAATCAGAATGGCAGCGTCATCGCCTTCGATGGTCGAAACGGTAGTATTGAGTGGTCATTCGCACATAGTCGCGATACGGGCGACATTTGGGATGGCCAGACTGACACGTTGGATGGATGGTGTGAAGCGACTTTCGCTACTCCGGCTATTGCCGATGTTGATGGTGACGGGGCTGTTGACGTTGTCTTCGGAAGCTACGACTTTTTTATCTGGGCGGTTGATGGTAAAGGAAATCCCCTACCGGGTTTTCCGATCAACAACGACGACACGATCTGGTCTTCGCCAGCACTCTTTGATGTCGACAACGATGGTGACGCGGAAATATTCATCGGAGGCGACTCCACGCCTGGCGGCTGGATCGATCATCTCGGAGGGATTTTTCGGGCGGTCGACTACCGCAACGGAGCGCCAGTCACCATGTGGCTACGGAAGACTGGTGAGGTGATCCATTCCTCGCCCGCGATTGCTGATATCAACGGCGATGGTCGGTATGAAGCTGTCGTGGGGTCGGGCGACAACTGGTTCATCCAGTGCAACAGGAGAAGGAATCCACTCTGCCGACCGGGCAACGGTCTCGACAACACAAAGGTGTGGGCTTTTCATCTCGACGACGGTTCGGATGTGCCGGGCTGGCCTGTCAGGGCTTCGGGCACGGTCTGGTCTTCTCCTTCGGTGGGTGATGTGGACGGCGACGGCGAACTTGAGGTTGTGGTCGGTTCTGATGACAGGAACGTCTACGCGTGGAACGGCGACGGCAGTTTGCAGTGGAGCACAATTCCACAGTTTGCACACATTGGCGACGGCGAGATCATAAGAAGCTCGGCTGTCATCGCGGACTTGGACGGCGACTCAGATCAGGATGTCGCGATCGGCACATCCAAGGGTATTGCCCTGCTTGATGGACGGAATGGGTCGGGGCTTGAGGACCACCTATGGTGGGAGGATCGTATGGCTTTTGAAACATACCATGAATCGGTTCCTGCAGTGGGCACGTTCAACGGCGAGCGTCACATTGTCTATTGGGGCAACGATGTGTGGCGAGGCGAGACAGTTTTCGCTGCGTTCAAGCTTCCATCGGCGTACTCGCACGACGCATGGCCGATGTTTCGCCATGGCCCAGACCGGCTTGGTACCGCCTCAATATCTAGATCCGCTGGTCAAGTTCGTTTTTATACGCGTCCGATTCAGTGGTTGGTTGAAACGAATATTATAGATCTCGGTTCTGCGCCAAGTGCCAGCCCCAACACGCCTGCTACGCGCGGAGAGACGGCGTTGTATATGTGGCGCGTGGAAGATTCGCCGACAGCGGCGCCTCACCCGTTCAGCGACGTATCGGGTCGCGAACTGAACGATGCCGTTGCGTGGATGTATGCAAGCGGCATAACTACCGGGAAAACCACTAGTTCTGGATCATTTTTCGCAGCAGACGACCGACTCACGCGTGCTGAGGTAGCGGCATTTCTGTATCGCTGTGCCGGCCAGCCTGAAGCTTCAAAACATCCGTTTAGAGATGTCACGTCCCCGTGGCAACAAAAACCGGTGGCGTGGTTGGCCACATCAGGCATCACACAAGGCACGTCTCCAGACACTTTCTCGCCAAATTCCCTGGTTACCCGTGGTGAACTAGCCACCTTCTTGCATCGCTTCAAGTTTATGGGGATACCGCCTAGACAAAGCGTCCGCGCTTGCGTCATTCGCACCGCGGTTGGGGTAACTTAGGGTAAGGTGCCGTTACTCGCCACGGAGCGGTTTTGAACCCTAAGAAACGGCACTGCTCCATTCGCCACAAGGCAGTGTTGGTGGTTCACTTGACGGTGACTACTGCACCAGCTTGAAACGTCGGGCGACGCCACGGGCTATCCGAATTAGCGGACTGCGGTTCAACTCGACCCGCAGCGCCTGATTGACCTCGTTCAGTTCAGTGTTGGTCTGGGTCAATTCAGTGTTGGTCTGGGTCAGTGCGGTGTTGGTCTGGGTCAGTGCGGTGTTGGTCTGGGTCAGTTCGTCGATGGTTCGCTGGGCAGTTCGGCTGATGTTGGTGAAAGCTTCGTGCAGTTCGTTATTTTGGGTTTCGAGTTCGACGACCCGGTCAGCGAGCACTTCTGCGTGGCTAACAAGGCCGAGAGAATGGTCGCGTAGTCTGAGGATCTCCATGCGAAGATCTCTGGGGTCAGTATTGTCGATAGGGTCGGGGCTCGCCGCGGTCGAAGATTCTTGTGGCATGTTGATACTCTAGGCGGATCCCCTCCGCTTGATCGATTCGTCTCCGTTCTGCGGTACTGGCGATTCGGGTTTCGCGGCCAAACGGGCGTGATGGACGCGAGGCGTGATCGCCGTACCGCGAGGTTCGTATTGATCGACCGGTTCGGCCGGTTCGAGATGGTTGGCGTTAAGTTGGAGTCGCTCGGGATCGTCGGGACGGTGGTAGACAGGGTGGTACCAGGGATCGGTCACCTCTCCCCAGCGAGAAATCCAGCGATTCCATTCCCACTCGAAGATGCGCGGCTCGCGGGTGAAGGACTCGCGATGCTCCAGCGACGCATTGGGTTCGACGATCACGCGGCGACCCGACCGACGGATCTTGAGACACAGATCGACATCGTTGAAAGACCAGGGAAAGTCGATGGAGAATGCGCCGAGTGACAGCAACAGTGACCGGCGCGACATAAAGCAAGCACCAGTGACAGCGATCACATCACGGGCGACTGTGCCACCGAATCGTTGGGAGTCCTCCACTGACCAGCCCACGAACGGGTGCAGGGGATGAGCGTCGTCTATGATCATCCCCGCGTGCTGGATCGAATGGTCAGGGTATCGCAGCAGAGCACCGACGGCACCGATGGACGGGTCGCCGAGATGGACGGCCATGGCATCGATGGCACCGGTGTCGACCTCTGTGTCGTCGTTCAGCAGGAGCACCAGTTCGTTGCGTGCGGCGAGAATGCCCTGATTGCAAGCCGCCGAAAAGTTGAATGGTCCGGGTGGGCGGCGCTCCAGTCGTACCGCCAAGCCCGCGTCGGCGATCTGTTCCGGGTCGCCTTGGTATTCCTCGCCCACGAGCAGAACCACTTCGAGGTTCCTCCGGGCATCCGCAGCGATGCTCGTCAAGCACCGCTCCACCGCTAGTTCGGAACCGTCATGCTCGTTAAGAGCTTTCCCAGCGGTAGGGATGATTATCGAGACACTAGGTTGGTGAGACGGTTCGGGCACTAGGCGGAACCGACCCGCCGGGTCGCCTTCGGCAACGGTGGCTGCGATCCCTATCTCTTCTAGGTGGGTGTTGACCGCAGCCGAATCGGCACCGGGCACTTCTTGAGAATGCTTGCTCAAGACCGCAGGAACATGCAGTACCACAGAACCGGCTTGCGCCAATCGCAATGGCAGCGCCGGGTCTATGATGCCGCAGCCAAGCTCAGCAAGGGTTTTGCAGCGCACCGCCAGAGGCGCACAGGCGTTGGGTTCTGCGAGTAGCCGCGTCGGTGACCACGCGGCTCGGCGTCGTACGGTGCCGCCAATTTCGATGTCGCCATAGACGGCATCGGCATCGGGTCGTTGTGCGAACGCATCAAGTATGGCGCGTTCGGCTGTTTCGTTGAACTGTCCCGCTCCGTCAAGGTGGATGGCAACACCGTCGCAGTCTTGGTCACATGATGAGGTATCGGCAGGCGAAGAAACGACATGAAGAAAGCGCATGGGTGTTGGCGAGGATAGCATACCCGGCGATGGTTAAGGTCTTCTCGGCTTCACGACTGCCTGCTCTAGTTGCTGTCGGTGTGGTTCTTTTTGCATTCTGGCCAGCGCTTTTCGGGGGTGGAAGCCTCATCGCCGGCGATTTCGTCTACAACTACGCGGCACCGTTCGACTTCTACCAGTCAGAGGATTTCTCTTTGGAGACGGGTTCAACGGATCCGATCAATATCCACTCTCATTGGGCTCCGCTGGCTGACGAGGTACGATCCGGTGAGGTCGGCTGGTGGAATCCCGACCTCGCCGGCGGTCAACCCACGATGAAGGGCGGACTGCCGGTCTTTAATCTGGGTTACTTGTTCGCACCAGGATGGTTCGCACCTGGACTGGTCGCGGCGGTTCGCGCTCTTACCGCGATCGGTTTGGTATACGGGTTCGTAAGGTCGCTGGGCTTGCTGCGAGTTTCTGCTCTGGTGAGCGGAATCGCCTTCGCGTTCTGTGGATTCATAGTGGGTTGGTTGAACTGGCCGCAGTCCTCGGTCGCAGCGTTGGCACCAGGGCTGTTGTGGGCGCTGGAGAGACTGCTACGTGACCCGAAGTTGTGGCGGGCAGTCCCGCTGGGAGTTGTGGTGGCCGCCATGGTCTGGTCGAACTTCCCACAGGTCACGATATATATGCTGTTGGCAGGCGCAATTTATGCGGCGTTTCGACTTTGTGCCGAGTTGCGGACCGCTGAAGGCAGGCGCACTGCTGATTTGAGGTCGCTGGCACTCTGCGGGTCAGCGGCCGTGCTGTTGGCTGCGTTATTGGCATCGCCACATCTGATCGGGTTCGTACAGTACCTCGACTGGAGCGACACGAGTTACCGAATGGGGAACGTCGATTCCTCCGCGGGAGTCAAATACCTGCTCACCGCGGTGGCACCCGCGATCTGGGGGCACGGGGCGTTCGGCCCAGGCTGGTTCGGTGAAGTCAACTGGACCGAACACAATGCTTATGTCGGGGCTTCGGTGTTGATGCTTGGAGTTGTCGGGATGGTCACGGGCCTTGCGGGCGGTGATCGGCGGCAACGCTCGGCGGTGGCTGCGTTCGCTGTGATCGGGGCATCGGGTCTGTTGGTCGCCTACATCGGCGGCCCACTCTCGGTTCCGGTCCGGGAGTTGACGGGTGCCGCGAGCGGGGCGATGACCAGAGGCAAGATCCTGTGGAACCTAGGGGTCGCCCTTGTTGCGGCCTTCGGTGTGGAACAGATCGTGCGACAGTCCTCGGTCGCTTCGCGATGGTCGCTTCGGCGGGGGATCGTTGTGTCTTCGGCGGTCGGCGTGGTGGGGATTCTGGCCTTCGTGCCGTTTCTGGGTGACTGGTTGGACGCGGCCCAGGCCCACGATGTGCTGCGCGCGGTGTTGTCGGTTTCGGTCGTACCGGCGTTGTGTGCGCTCGCGGTGACCGTCTTGATCCTGGCCAGGCTTCGCGGCTGGTTGACCTCCGCGGCGGTTGGTTGGGCGTTCGTGGCCGTCGTTGGCTTTGAACTCTTGAGTTTTGCCATGCCCGTACCGACGATCGTCGAACCGGCCGAACAGCTCACGGCGACACCAGCTCACGCCCAGGTCAAGGAACTGCTCGAACCCGGTGAGCGGCTCGGCGGTGAGGGTTGGACTTTTTTCCCTTCGACGACTGCGTTGTTCGACATCGACGATGCGCGGGGGGATTTGTTAAAGTCCCCGGGCTACAACGCACTGCTGCGAGCGGAGGTTCCCGCCGCGATCACCCTCGGACAGGTGCGGGGCTCGGTGACCTGGCCCTACATTCCCTTCGATGCGGATATTGCCTCACCGGTCTGGGACGCGATGGCTATCGGGGTGTGGGCGCAGTTCCCCAACAGTCGACCTCCCGGCACTCTGATTGAAGCGACACCCGCTACTGAGGGATTCGATCCGTCCGTAGGGCCTGTCAAAACCACATTGTCGTCTCCTACCGAGGGACTGCGAGCGGTTCTGGTTGAAGTGGTGTCACATACTGGTGGTGTGCTCGACATCCGTATCGAAGCCGGAGGACGAAGCAGCAACCAGAGCCGGTCTGTAGCGCCTCAGAGCACGGTTTTGGAGTCGTTCGCATTTCCAGGGGAAGACCTCCCTTTCGGCACGCCGGTGTCGGTAGAGGTCACGTCACCTTCACCGAAGGGTGTACTGCTCGTCGGAGTGGACGAATCCGGCGAGTTGACTGCGGGCATGGTGGCCGGGGACGACGAGTTCCGTCTCGCTCGGACCGGCGATGTCCTGCTGATAGAGCGCCCCGAAGCGGCTTTCGTCCGGCTCGCCGACGCAACAGTGGTTGAGGCCGATCCGCAAACCGCGGCGGAGGCGGTCGCAGCGCGTGAGGTCGGCGACCGGTCAGCGGTGGTTGACTCTGATCTGGGACTAGCCTCAGTCCCGGCGCAGAACGCGGACCTTGAAGTCGTGAGCCTCTCTGTTGGCAGGGACCGCGTCGACACCGTGGTTCGCGCGGACCGGGCTGCAGTGGTGGTGATTTCGGTGTCCAACTATCCGGGCTGGTCCGCAACAGTCGACGGTCGAGACACCGAGATCGTCACAGCGGACGCCACATTCATAGGGGTCGGCGTTCCCAAAGGTGAACACTCGATCACCTTGAGATTCCGTCCAAGCCATCTTGGAATCAGTGTGTTGTTGGCAGGATTAGGTATCGCGTTGGCAGTTGGTCTGCTTGGGATCGGTTGGGTTTGCCATAGCCGTGGGGTGACCCACTCAGAGCCTAAACCTGCTAGACTGCACGCGTGCTAGACGAAATGTGTCACTCCTGCCGGTCCGGATACGCCCAAAACGTGGGGAAGCACGAGAACGCTAGGCTGAGCGCATGCTGAATGAAGAACTAGATGCGCGTGAATATGTCAACCGCATTCAGACAGAGATCGAAGCCGAAGCGCGAGAACTTCGACACCGCGACCCTGATCTTGAGCTTCTCGAGAAAGAGATTGAGAAGACATGGAAGGGGATCGCTCCAAACTCCGCAGGTTCCACTCAACAGCATTTGCTTGATCGTGTTGAACAACTTTCATTGGTTGATGTTCACGCACCCACCGGTCAACACTTTGGAGAGAGTCATCTAAAGCGCGTGATCCGTAAGCTCACTCGCTGGTATATGCGTTTCGTTGTAGACCAACTCAACGCCCTTCACCATTTCCAGGGTCGCCTGTTGCGTTTAATGGACCAACGCCTTTCTTGCTTGGAGCGCGATAGTCAAATGTTTGAAATCGTCAACGAGTTCGTTGATCCGGTTCCTGAGGCCGACGCAGAGTTGTGCAGAGTTGTCTCCCATAGCCTTCGCTTTGTCGATAAACCAGTAGCGGTGGTGTCGTGCGGCGGTGGAGCCATCGTTGCAGCCCTTATGGAAGCGGGTGTGGTGGCGCATGGTGTCGACGAAATGGGCCCCTCAATAATGACTGGTATCAACCTGGGACTTGATCTGAGGGTCGGGTCGGCATTGAAGCATTTTGAAGATTTTGCAGACTCGACATTGGGAGCTGTGGTGCTGACTCGTTTTGTAGAGCGCCAGGGCATTGTTGATTCGCTCTCGTTGATCGACGAGGCGTTGCGCTGTGTGGTTCCCGCTGGAGCGATCCTTGTCGCTGTAGCTGAGCCCGCTGCCCGGCAAGGAATAGAGGCGGATCTCTTGGCTGGCAAGGGCCTATCGTCGCAGACTTGGGCTCATCTGTTGAAGCAACGGGGTTGTACTGTCGAAACCGTTGAGGTCAGCGGCTCACGGGTCGCGGCGTTAGTCTTGGCGCGGACCGCGTGATTGAGGGGCCTGTAGTACACCAATTCACGGCGGTACTCAGCGGGAGAGACGCGGTCGGTCATCACACCTTGGCGCTCGACCGACTGCTTCGCGAACTCGGCGCGGTAACCACAATCTATGCGGCGCATGTGAATCCAGAATCGAAGGATTGGGCCACTCATTATCGGCACCACGCAGAGGACGCTCCAGCGGACTGGATAATCTACCAGGCTTCAACGGGCACGCCGGTCGCTGACTATCTCCTAGAACGGCCAGAACCACTGGTGGTGAACTATCACAACATGACCCCGTCGGAGTTTTTCTATCCGTGGGAACCCCATGTCGGTACTGAGCTTGACCACGGGCGCCGACAGCTTGCTAGTCTATGTGCCCGGGCGCGTTTGGGCATCGCCGATTCGGAGTTCAATGCCCGTGATCTTCGTGCCGCTGGCGTGGGTTGGGTTGAGGTCGCTCCGGTGCTAGTTGATGATTCGGTGTTGCCTTCGGGTGATGTTCCAAGTTCGTTCGGGTCGGGGTCGAAGGTGACGTTGTTGTTTGTTGGTCGGTTGGCACCCAACAAGTGTCAACAGGATTTGATATCGGCTTTGGTGGTTTTGCGGTGTTGGCATGATGACGTTGAGTT
>MKWU01004131.1_pt1 | contig 17695 bp, 15 predicted proteins | sample 809101 | NCBI WGS metagenome assembly MKWU01 (sample SAMN05860141, study PRJNA318959) | sponge metagenome | host: Aplysina aerophoba | place: Slovenia: Piran, Adriatic Sea, Gulf of Piran | collected 2013-05-07
GGCGTCGAGGACGGCATCCTGAACGACCCGCGGCAGTGCGGATTCCGGCCCGCCGATCTCCCTCGCTGTCCGGGGGGCCGTCCCGCGGACGGCTGCGTGACGGAGGCGGCGCTCGCCGGCGGCCCGACACTCGCCCGGGGGGCGGCCGGGGGCGGGGGAGCCGGTCTACCCGGGGGCGGCCCTCGGCGGCGAGCACGAGCCCGGCGGCTGGGACTTCTGGGTGGTCGGCTCGCCGCAGACCGCCGCCATGGGCGTGCCCAGTGCGCAATACGGGGCGGGGACGGAGCTCTTCAAGCACTTCGTCTTCGGCGACCCCGGCTGGGACTACACGGCCTACGACTTCGCCGCCTGGGAGGAGGACGCAGCCGCAACGGCCGCCGTCCTCAACGCGACCGACACCGATCTCGGCGCCTTCCGCGACCGCGGCGGCAGGATCCTCTACTGGTCGGGCTGGTCCGACCTCACCCTGGCGCCATTCGCGACCATCGCGTACTACGAGGCGCTCGCCGCGGGTGATCCGGCCGCACGCGACTACGCTCGCCTCTACATGCTGCCCGGCGTGCTCCATTGCGCCGGCGGCCCAGGTCCGGATCTCGTCGACTGGGTCGAAGCCATCCGCGCGTGGGTGGAAGAGGGGCAGGCGCCCGACCGGCTGGTGGCGTCGAAGCTCGGGGCGGACGGCGCTCCCACTCTGACGCGTCCGCTCTGCCCCTATCCGCAGGTCGCGGCATACGACGGCACCGGAGATCCCGACGACGAGGCGAGCTTCGCCTGCGTCGCTCCGTAGCTCCAGCGACGTCCGGCAGGCGACGGAAGCGCGCGGTCACCCACCTCCGCCAGCCGCAACGCGTAGCCTGTCTTGTCCACGTCCAGGTCCAGCGGGCTGACGCCGCGCTTGATCAGGGTCGCGGTTGGCGCGGGCGGTCTCCGGGTCCTCCAAGGCATCCAGAATGGGCTTGTCATACTCAAGGCGGACTACATCCGGCGGCTCCTGGACCAGGGCAAGCGAAGCTTCTCCCAGCCTGGTGGTGCGCAGTGGTTCCCGGCGCGAATCCCGCCTACAGCGCGCTGAGGTGCTCGATGCGGCCGGTGCTGTCGCCGATGCGGTCCCGATGCACGCCGAGACGGTCGAGCATCGTGAGGAACAGGTTCGTCATCGGCGTGCCGTCCGCGTAGCGCAGATGGCGTCCGCCGTGGAGCGTCCCGCTTCCGCCGCCGGCCAGGAGCGTGGGCAGGTTGTCGTGGGTGTGCGCGTTGGAGTCGCTGAGGCTGCTGCCGTAGACGACCATCGAGTGGTCGAGCAGCGTCCCGTCGTCGTCCTGCGCGTGCCGGAGCTTCTCGAGCAGGTAGGCGAACATCGCCACGTGGTGGCGGTCGATCAGCGCCAGCCGCGCCATCTTCTCGGGATCGTTCTGGTGGTGCGACAGCCCGTGGTGCGCGTCGGGGACGCCGATGGAGCGGTACGTGCGGTTGCCGCCCTCGCGGCTGTACATAAGCGTGACCACGCGCGTCAGGTCGGCCTGGAACGCAATCGTCACCAGGTCCGACATCAGGCGGACGTGCGCCTCGAAGGTCGGCGGGATGCCGTCGGGGCGGTCGAGTACCGGCAGCTCGACGCCGTCGTAGCGCGCATTGCGGATGCGGCGCTCCACCTCGCGGACGGAGTCGAGGTAGTCGCCCAGCTTGCGCCGGTCGCTCGCGCCGAGCCTGGTCCGGAGCCGGCCGGCGTCTTCGCGCACGAAGTCGAGAAGGCTGCGATCCTGTCGTGCGCGGACCTCGCGGGCGGCCGCGTCGGTGGTGTCGCCGTCGCCGAAGAGACGTGCGAAGACGCGGCTCGGGTTGTTCTCGTAGGGCAGCGGCGTCGTCGGCGAGCTCCACGAGAGGGTGTTGCTGTAGGCGCAACTGTAGCCGGAGTCGCAGCCGCCCACCATGCGCACGTCCTGCAGGCCGAGCTCGAGCGAGGGGAGCGGCGTGTCGCGGCCGATTGTATCGGCCAGCATCTGGTCGACCGACATGCCGTTGCGGATGTCGGCGCCGCGGGTCTTCTTCGGATGGACGCCGGTCAGCCAGCTTGCGCCGGCTCGTGCGTGGTCGCCGGGGCCGTCGCCGAGCGCCTCGCCGTTCCGGTGCGCGAGTCCGCTGACCACGAGCAGGTCGTCGCGGAAAGGTGCCACCGGCATCAGTGTCTTCGAGAATGCGAATCCCGGGAGGTCCTCGGCGGGCGTCCAGTCCCGCATGATCACGCCGTTCGCCGTGTAGACGAAGGCGACCCGGGTGACGGGACGGACCGGGGCCGCGAACGCCGGCGTCATCGCGTCGAGGAACGGCAGCGCGATGGCGGTCCCCATGCCCCGCAGGAAGGTGCGGCGCGGCAGCGCGTGTCCGGTGATCATGGCTCCGGAATCCTCCTCAGCCGGAATGGTACGCTATCGACGATGGCGGCCACCAGGGCCGAGAAGCGGTAGTCCGCAGCCTCCGTCCGCCGCCGAATCTCCCGCACCGCCGGCCGGTCGTACGCTTCGAGACCCCGCCCGAGGGCGTAGGTCAGGAGGTTGGCGGCCAGCGTCTCCACGAACTCCTGCCGGCGGCCCAGCAGCACCTGGCGCAGCCCCGCCGGCCCGTCGACCCGCGTGCCGTCCGGCAGCGACCCCGACGCCTCGACCGCCACGCCCTGGTCCTCCGTCCGGTACGTGCCCACCGCGTCGAAGGTCTCGAGCGCGAAGCCGAGCGGATCGAGCCGCGCGTGACAGGCGGCGCAGGCGGGGTTGGCCCGGTGCCGCTCGAGCGCCTCGCGCAGGCTGCCGGCCGAGGACGAGGCGCCGTCGGCCAGCGCCGGCACGTCGGGCGGCGGGGGCGGCGGCGGTGCGCCGAGAAGCTGCTCCAGCACCCACTTCCCGCGCAGCACCGGCGAGGTCCGGGTCGGGTACGAGGTGACCATCAGCACGCTGCCGTGCGTCAGCACGCCGCGCCGCTCGGTGCCGGCCAGCGAGACGCGACGGAAGTAGCCGCCCGCAACCCCGTCGATGCCGTAGAAGCGGGCCAGCCGCTCGTTCAGGAAGCTGTAGTCGGCGTCGATCAACTCCAGGACGCTGCGGTCGTCGCGCATCAGGTGCTGGAGGAAGAGCGCCGTCTCGCGCTCGAACGCGTGGCGCAGCGACTCGTCGAAGTCGGTGAAGCGATCGGGGTCCGGCGTCCAGTCGGCCACGTTCCGCAGGTGCAGCCACTGCCCGCCGAAGTTGTCGACGAGCGCGCGGGCCTTCGGATCCGCCAGCATCCGCCCGACCTGCCCGGCCAGCACGCCCGGGTCTCCCAGCCGGCCCCGCTCGGCCAGATCGAGGAGCTCCTCATCCGGGATGCTGCTCCAGAGGAAGAAGGAGAGCCGCGACGCGAGGTCGACGTCCGAGAGCGGGTGCACGGAACCGGGGGCGACGGCCTCCGGGGCGCTCGGCGCCCGGAAGAGGAAGCTCGGCGAGACGAGCACGCCGCTGAGCGCCATCTCGATGCCGTCCTCGAAGCGAATCCCGTCAGCGCGGCCGATGGTGAACAGATCGAGGAGGGGATCGACGTCGGCCGCAGCGACGGGTCGCCGGTAGGCGCGGCGGGCCAGCGCGGTCAGGACGCGGCGTGCGCACGGTTCCTCCGGCTCCCCGGCCGCCGGCCGGCAGGCGAAGAGCCGGCGGAGGCTCGCGGGATTGCCCGGTCCCGCCGCGTCGTACGGTCCGCCGACCAGCACGTAGTCGATGGAGTAGCGGTTGGTCGCCTGCCCGTCCTCGCTCTTGGCGTACTCGGTCAGGAAGCCCGCACCGATTTCGTGCTCGCCGGCCGGGATCGGCAGCCGCAGCTCGAAGTTGCGCGTGAGCTGGTTGGCCTCCGCCGGGTCGAAGTCGGCATCTATGAGCAGGACCCGCCGGCCGTCCACCCGGAGATCGAGTCGGGGCGCGGGCATCCCGGCCGTGCGCCGGCCGCGAACGCGCGCCGTGATCGTGTAGTCGGCGTCGAACGGGAAGTAGTGCCGAAACAGGATGCCGCCCCGCTCGTTAGGCGGAAGTCCGTCGATCGCGGCATCAGCCGTTCCGCGCGGCGCCTCGTGGCGCTCGACCACGGGTCGCGGCGTGAGGTTGCCGACGGCCAGGCGGCTGACGCGCCGCGCCGCGGCGACATACTGCTCCACGTGTAGCGGCGAGACGGTCAGCACGTCGCCGATGTTGTCGAACCCGTACCCGGAGTCGTCGGCCGGCAGGTCGCGGGCGTGGTCGAGATCGAGGCCCAGGAGATCGCGGACCGCGTTGCGGTACTCGGCCCGGTTCAGCCGGTGGATGGCCGGCGCCCCGGGGTCGGGACTGTCGGCCGCCGCGCCGTCGAGGGCGGTCTCGAGCCACGCCACGAGGTCGGCCACCGTGGCATCGTCCGGGCGCGGGCGGCCCGCCGGGGGCATCTCGCCGGCCCGCAGCTTCTGGAACACCTTCTCGAGCGCCGGGGCGTGCTCGGCGACGCGCGCCGGGTCGACGCCCTGGAGCGACAGCCCAGCCGTCAGGGCGCGATCGTTGTGGCAGGCGAGGCAGTAGCGGCGGATGGTGGTCTGCAGGAACTCGGCGCCGGCCGGCGCGTTCCGGCTTGCACGCTGCGCGGGGGCAGTTGCCGCCGGCGCGTCCTGGCTTGCTCGCTGCGGGGCCGCAGTCGCCGCCGGCGCGTCCTGGTTTGCTTGCGGCGTGGCCGCAGTCGCCGCCGGCGCGAAGACTACGGGAACCAGGGCTGCCGTCGCGGCCGCCAGCAGCGAGAAGAGGGCGGGGAGAAGCGCCGTCGCGGCGCGTGTGCGCCGCGGGAACGAAGCCGGAATCGGCGCGGAACCCGCGGCCGGTCGTCGTTCGCCCATCGGGTTCGGAGTGTAGCATTCGATCCATGGGGAAGACGCGAGGCTTGGGGTCGGCGCGCGGGTCGATTCGAGGGTGGTTGGCGACGCTTGCTCTCACCGTGGCGGCCGCGGCTATCGCTCCGACGGTCTCCGCTACATCCGAGGGGGAGACGGGGCTGATGGACGCAGTCCAGCGGCGGGATGCGGGGGCCGTGGCGGACCTCATCGTCGCCGGCGCCGACGTGAACGCGTCCCGCGCCGACGGATCGACGCCGCTCCTGTGGGCCGCGCTCCGGGACGATGCGGACATCGCGGCGGCGCTGCTCGAAGCAGGCGCCGACCCGAACGCGCGGGACGAGAATGGGGAGACGCCGCTGCTGTTCGCATGCGGTAACGGCAACCTGGCCATCGCCCGCATGCTGCTCGACGCGGGCGCCGCGGTCGACGTCGCGCGCTGGAGCGGCGATACGCCGCTGCTCGCGGCCGTCCACGCCGGGAACGAGGCCCTCGTCCGGCTGCTCGTCGAGCGCGGGGCCGCCCTCGACGTCGCGGAGCATCGGATGGGCCAGACGCCGCTGATGTGGGCCGCCGCCGAGGGCCACTCCGGGATCGCCCGCTTCCTCATCGAGCACGGCGCCGCCATCGAGGCGCGATCCACGAACGGTTTCGGCCCTCTCCTGTTCGCGGCGGCGTCCGGAGATGCGGAGACGGTGCGGGCGTTGGTCGGGGCCGGCGCCGACCCGCACGCCACCGCTGCTGACGGCCGGAGCGCCTTCCTGATTGCTGCGTCGGAGGGACGCGACGCAGTCACGCGGCTGCTGCTGGACCACGGCGCCGACCTCGACGCGCGCGATGCGGGCGGCCGGTCGGCGCTGCACGCCGTGGTCGCCCGAGGCAACGTCGAGCTGGCGCGGGAGCTCGTCGCGCAGGGGGCGAACGTCCACGCCCGCACGAGCGACGCAAGGGGCGGCTGGCGAAGCGACGGAGGCCTGACGCCGTTCCTGACCGCCGCCCGGGCGGGCAATGTGGAGATGATGCGTGCGCTGCTGGCTCTCGGCGCCGATCCAGCCGCCGTCACGGGTGCCGGCGCCGGCGCCGTGCTGCTGGCCACGCGCAGCCGCGAGCTGGCTGCCGTACGCCTCGTGGTCGAGCTGGGCCTTGACGTAAACGCATACCCCCCGCGCAGCCCGAGTGCGTTCCACGCCGCCATCCGCGCCGGCCATGATGAGATTGTCGAGTACCTGGCCGCGCACGGCGCCGACTTCGATGCCCTCGACCAGTACGGCCGCACCCCGCTCGAGGAAGCCGAGTTCGAGGCACCGACGCATACCATCGAGCTCATGCGTCGGCTCGTCGAGGAGCGGTCGGTGGGGAAACAGTAGATTCCGCTTGCAGATTACGGAGACGCGCTGTGTACTCATCGATACGCATACGTGGCTATCGCGGGCTCGACTCCTTCCGGATGGAGGGGCTCGGCCGAGTCAACCTGCTGGTCGGGACCAACAACAGCGGCAAGACTTCGATCCTGGAGTGCATCGAGCTGCTTCGATCACCCGGCAATCCGCACGTGCTGGCTTCCATTTCGGGCCGACGCGGTGAGTGGGGCTCCGTAGCGGACGCCACCTCTCGGGGGAGCCTCGGGCCTCGCCCGGAACCGCTCGACGTGTCGCGCCGGTTCGCGCGAACCCGACGTCGTCGCCGACCCGAGCGTAAGGACATGGGCAAGCTGGATACGTTTCTTCGGGCACTGCGACCGTTTCTTGCCGCGCAGGGCGCGCAAGCCGCTTGGGTCATTGGGTCGCGGGCGCGCGGGACGGCCTGGGCCGAAAGCGATGTCGACCTCATCGTTGTGGCGCCCACCGATCGCCCGTTCGTGGAGCGCTTTCGCGACTACCTGCCTGCCATCGCGAACGCCGACGTCGCCGTGGACCTCCTCGTCTACACCCCGGAGGAGTTCGCCTGGATGCAAGCGGAAGAGCGGCCGTTCCTGGTCGACGCCCTGGCCGAAGCCGAGCAGTTCTATGTGGGACGCAGCGGAGGAAGCTGACCGCTGGCGCCGGCAAGCGGAGAACGACCTTGCGTTCGCACGGGTCGCCGTGCGCGAACGGTTCCACGCCCAGGCTTGCTTCCTTGCGCAGCAGGCGGCGGAGAAGGCGGCGAAGTCCATCGCCTACGGACTGGGCGAGCGGACCGTGATCGGCCACTCGCTCGTAGTGCTGATCTCGCGCTACTCCGACCGGGCGCCCGATTTGCACGACTTGCGGGAGCCGGCGGGGGTGCTCGATCAGTACTACGTGGCGACCCGGTATCCGAACGGTCTCGCCGGCGGCGTGCCGTTCGAGGCGTTCGGCAAGTCCCAGGCAACCGCGGCCGTCGACGCGGCGGAGCGCTTCGTGCTGCTCGCGGAGCGGTTGGGGCGATCCCGGGAGTAGGGCGGGCCCGTGAACCACACGACCGGCGCGGTCTGTCACGCGACGTGCAGATTGCCGCGCCCCCGGCCGGCGAAGGAGTAGAGCGTCATGCCCGCCGCGGTCGCCATGTCGACGGCGACGCTCGAGGCGGCGCCTACGGAGACCATGGCGGGGATGGACGCGGCCAGCGCCTTCTGGACGAGCTCGAAGCCGGCCCGGCCGCTGACGACCAGGATGCGTTCGCGCAGCGGGACGCCGCCCGCGAGGACGAAGTGGCCGATCACCTTGTCCACCGCGTTGTGGCGGCCGATGTCCTCGCGCACGCACAGCAGGTCGCCGTCCGGCGTGAAGATGCCGGCGGCGTGAATGCCACCCGTGGCTTCGAACAGGGCCTGGGCGGCCCGGAGGCGATCCGGCAGCTCCTCAAGCAGCGCGGGCTCGCAGTCGATGGGGTGGATGGGGGGTGCGTCGGTGCGGAGATCGTCGACGGACTCCTTGCCGCAGACGCCGCACGCCGAGGTCGCTGCGAATGCGCGTTCCCGGTCCGGGGCGGTCGCCAGCCCGCCGGCGCGCGCGTCCGAGGCCTCCGACTGCGCCGCGCGGTCGGTGAGCGTGACCTCCACCCGGTCGCCGGCGAAGCGCGTGACGCGGATCCGGCCCAGGCCGGCGCCGCCGGGTGCGCCACCACCTGCGACTGCACCGTCGCCCGCGACTGCACTGCCGCCCGGAGGCGCGGCAGCCCCAGCGACCGCCCGGACCGAGGCGATGTCGTCGCCGCCCGCGATCGTCCCCTCGGCGTAGAGGAAACCCGCCGCGAGCTCCTCGTCGTGGCCGGGCGTCCGCATCGTCACCACCAGCGGCTTGCCGTCGAGACGGATCTCGAGCGGCTCCTCGACGACCACCAGGTCCCGGTCGAGCCGCGTCCCGCGTCGGCGAACCGTGACCGTGCGCACCCCCGGGGAACCCGCCACTGTCGCTTGCATCCCCCCCATCATAGGTCGCCCGGGGGTGCCCCGCAGCCGGTACCCCGGCGCTCGGCCTATACTGGCGGCATTCCTGGAGGAGGACGGATGAAGAGCACACGCGCGCGGGCCGGCCTCGGCAGCTTCCTGATCCTCGCGGTCCTCGTGGCCGCGGCCACCCCGGCGCTCGGGCAGTGGAGGCCGGAACGGCTCGCGGCGGACGGCTCGGAGCTGCCCCGCACGCCGTGGGGCACCCCGGACCTCCAGGGGCTCTGGAACAACTCGACGACCACGCCGCTCGAGCGGCTGACGGCGGAGGAGCAGGCACAAGGCCGGGAGGCGCAGCAGGCGGTCATCGAGGCGACGCGCGGCACCGGCGCGGGCTGGCTGGAACAGGCCGGCGACATCGAGCGGGAATCGCTCGTCATCGACCCGCCCGACGGGCGGATCCGGATGACGGAGCAGGGCGTGCAGCGCCTCATCGAGCGGGAGAACGCCCGCGCCGGCCGAGGCGAGGCCGATTCCTGGCTCGACCGGAACAACTGGGAGCGGTGCATCTCGCGCACGCTCCCGACCGCGATGATCCCGACGGTCTACAACGCCAACTACCAGATCCTCCAGACGCCGGACCACTTCGTGCTGGTGATGGAGATGATCCACGAGGCGCGCATCGTCCCCCTCGACGGGCGGCCCCACGCCTCCGGCGCGATCCGCCAGTGGCTGGGTGACGCGCGCGGCTACTGGGAAGGCGACACGCTGGTCGTCGAGACGCTCCACTTCAACGACCGCCTCGACGGCGGCGACTACCAGCCCTCGCACGTCACGCCGACCGGCCCCCGCGGATCGGGCGAGACGCTGCGCCTGACGGAGCGCTTCACGCTGGTCGACGCCAACACCATCGACTACCGGATCACGGTCGACGATCCGCAGACCTTCGAGGTGCCGTACACCGTCGCCCTCCCGATGCACCGTTCGGCGCCCGGCGTGACGCTCTTCGAGTACGCGTGCCACGAGGGCAACCACGCCATGGTGAACCTGCTCAGCGCCGGCCGGGCGAACGAGCAGCAGGCGCTCGACGCCGCGCGGCTCGTCTCCGCGCAACGCATTGCGGCAGGCCACCCCGGCGTGCGGGAGCCGGCCGTGCCGTTCGCGCCGATCCCGGACTAGGGCCGGTAGGGCGACGGCCAGGATTTCTGTTCCCACGATCTTCGACACCTGCCGGCCGCGGGCCGACGTGTTGCGCGGAGCCGTCGCCGAGGCGGACTTCGCCGCCGACCTCGCGCAGGTGGTCACCGGGGACGGAAGCGCCGAGTACGTAGATCCGGCTCCGGGCGCACACGCCGTGGGGCGAGATCGCCTACGCGCTGGCTGGGACGGCGGGCTGCGAGCGGGTGAGGACCAGCGATGCCGGCGGCGTCGCACCCGGCGCCGACACGCTGCGGGAGCTGTTCGGCAGAGAACCAACGCTCATCCTGCCTCGACGAGCTCTCGGTATACCTCCGCAAGGTGGTAGGCCGCAACCGCCTGACGAGCAGCGCCCACGTCCACCGTCGCCGCAGCGAGAACGCCGGCGACGAGGCAAGGCAGGTCGGCTGCACGGCCGGCCATGTGTTCCCGGAGCTGTTCCGGCGGAAGCTGACCGACAAGGAGAACGAGGCGGTTTCCAACTGTGGGACAGCGCGCGGCCAGCCGCTGCCGGGCGCTGGGGCCCGCAGCCGGGATCGCGCGTGATGATCCGGGACCGCTCAGGGCCACAGATCGCCGAGGCTGAAGGTGACGGCCTCGAAGGGGCGGATCCGGACCGGGGCGTCGTCCTTCGCGGTCGCGATCCGCACCCACTTCCCCTCGTGGAGCTCGAACGCCTCCAGGGTGCGATCCGTTGGATCGACGAGCCACAGATGCCCGACCTTCTCTCGCGTGTAGACCGGGCGCTTGCCATGCAGGTCGAGCTTGCGGGTGGAGGCCGAGAGGACCTCGCACACCCAGTCCGGCGCCAACGTGCAGTACGCCCCGTCCGGATAAGCCGGCATCCGTTCGCGGCGCCAGCCCGCCAGATCGGGCACGAGAACGTCCTCGCCGAGGTGCAGTTCCGGCTCGAAGACGATCCACCAGCCGCCCGGTCCGCCGGCGTCGTAGTCGAAGGGACCGCCGAGCTTGACGCCCAGGGACGAGCTCGCCCGCGCGTGCGGCATGGCCGGACGCGGGTTGGTGTGCAGCACGCCGTCGACGATCTCGGCGACGCGATGCGGTGGGGCGTCCAGCACGTCCTGGTAGGTCGCCCGCGGTTGCGAGCCGGAATCGCGCCGCCGTGTTGCCGTGCCCGGTGCGCTCATCCCGACCAGTCGCTCCCAGCAGCCATTGTACGCTGATGCGATGCTTGCCGACGGCACCTGGAGGCCTCGCCGACCCGCGCGTCCAAGCCCGCAGCGGACGCCGCCGGGCGGAGGGCGCCGGGCGACCGACCGTGCCGCAGGGGTCAGCGGCGGACGCCGGAGCCCGCGCCGATGTGGTCGAGGCCATCGAACGCAGTACGCCTGTGGCGGGCCGACTTCCAGTAGCGCGGCGATGACGTCACCGGACGCGCGTCACTCCGACGGGACGAGCCGCGCGAGGCCGGTCGCGTCGCGGACCAGCAGGCCGTCGGGCAGGGGGACCGGCACCGTCCAGGTGGCGTCTTCCGCGACCTCGTACTGGTGGGCGACGGCGAACGCCGCGGGGTCCGGCTCCGCCACCAGCAACTCGGCGTCCTCGGTCAGCAGGAGGAGATGGTCTCCTGCCAGCAGCACCGCAGCGTGCTCGCCCTCGCGTCCCTCGCTCGACCACCGTACCGCCCCCGTCGCGGCGTCGAGGGCGACGAACTGACCCGCGCGGGTCGACGAGTGCCCGTAGAGGATGCCGCCGGCCAGCACCGGCGAGGACATGTACATGGTCACGCCGGGGTTGCTCCAGGCCGGCGCGGCCTGCCAGCCGTCTTCCCGGCGGCGGATCGCGAAGGCATGCGTCCCTTGGCGAGGACCGGAGACCACGACGTGGTTCCCGGTCCAGACCGGCGTCACGATGTTCTCGTGCCACTCGTCGGTGAACGGCACGCTCCACAGCAGCGCGCCGTCCGTCGCGTCGAGCCCGACCACGGACGACTCGGTCAGCGTAACGAGCTGGCGGTGGCCGGCGACCTCGACCAGAATGGGCGACCCGTATCCGGGACCCACGCCGCTCCACGACCAGACCTCGGAGCCCGTCGCCGGGTCGAGGGCGAGCACGCGGCCCCCCGCGGCGTCGCTGCCGACCTGCACGAGGAGCCTTCCGCCGTCGACGAGCGGCGAAGCCGCGGTGCCGCAGAAGAGGCCCGTCACCTGCACCGACGCCGAGTAGTCGTTCCGCCACAGGAGGGCGCCGGAAACGGTGTCCCAGCTCGACAGAATCCCGCCCGCGCCCAGCGTGAACACGCGTCCGCCATCGACGGCCGGCGTCGCGAACGGGCCCTGCAGGGCGCCGGGCACGATGGTGTTCTGCACGTAACGGTCCGCGTAGCTTTGTCGCCACAGCCGCGCGCCCGCTCGCCAGATCGATCGCGGTCACGATCTCCAGGTCGTCTCGGCTGCTGTCGACGAAGACCCGCCCGGCGGAGACCACGGGCGAGGAGTAGCCCTCGCCGATCTCGACCCGCCAGGCGCGGGCAAGCGCTTCGGGCCACGTCGCCGGCGTTTGCGCGAGCGGCGCGATCCCGTTGCGCTCGGGGCCGCGCCACCCGGGCCACTCCTGGGCCCGGACCGCGCTCGCGGTCACCACCAGGGCCAGCGCAAGCGTCAGGTTCACGGGGCGGTTGGCAGGCACGGGACTCAGTGTAGAGCGAGATTCGGCTGCGAGGGGCCGGTGCCGGTCCGGTTGCCCGCCCGGTCGGCGAATCAACGCGGCACCCCGGGCCCGGCGTGCCGGCGCTGCAAGGGCGCGCCGGAATCAGGGACGGCGCGGCGCGCTCAGCAGCCGGGAACCGGTAACGAACCGGCGGTAGTTCGAGATCTCGTGGAGGGTGAGCTGCCGCTCGACGCCGGAATTGCGCCAGACCGTCATCAGTTCGAGCCTCGAGGGGAGCAGCAGCGTCTCATCGGGATCGGAGAACGCGACCGGGCGATACCGGACGGAGCTGTCGGCGCGCTCGATGGTCATCGTCAGCGGCGCACCGCCGAGGCTGTGCTCGGGCGGCACCCGGAACTCGAACATGCCGGCCAGGCGCTCGTCCACGCGCAACACGTCCCCGTTCGCTGCGTCAGCCCAGACCCTTCCCCTCGTCAGCCCGGGCAGGTGCACGCGCACACAGGTTTCGTCCCATTCGATCGTCGGCTCTTCGTCGTACCGCGTTCGATAGTCGAGGATGATGGTCTCCCGACCCGCCTCGCGCCCGCGGCCGCGCCAACTGAACAAGTAGTCCTTCCGCCTGGCGGGAAGGAACACGGCGAGCGGCTCCTCGGACAGCGGCCCCGGATCGCCGCACCGCGGCTCGTCGCCTGCCTCGGGTGGCCGGCCGTCGGCCAGCAGGAGCTTGCGCGCCACGACGGGCTCCGGGACGGTCCCGTCCGTCGCCTCCGCCCACTCTACGCGCATCTCGTACAGGAGGTTCCTGGTTCGCCCCTGGGGGCTCAGGTCTCGGCCCAGCGGCCGCACGCGGACGCGGACATCGGCCAGCACGTTCAGCGCCCGCGCGTAGAAGCGCTCGACAGAGGCCCCGATGCGTTCGAGAGCCGCATCGACCTCGAGCTCCCCGGCATCCTGCGCCGAGGCCGGGGAGCCGCCCACCAGGAACACGCCGAGCGCAACGGCCCACCCGGCCCGCCGAGCCCGGCGCGCCAGCCGCCAGCTCATCGTGAGAGAGTAACCCGTCAGTGGCACGTTCTCCGGCAGATCGCGCTTCCCGCGGCGGGAGCGGCCTCGGCACGTGCCGCAAGCGACGAACGGCAGGACGGCCAGCGGATGCCACTCGCGTCCGAGGGCAGCCGGACGGGAAACGGGATCAGGAGGCTCGAAGAGATGAGGCACACAAGAGATGCGGGAACGGGTCCCCACGCGAAGCGCTTGTCGAGACGACAAGTCCGGCGCCTGGGCGGCCTTGCCGTGGCGGCAGCGGTGACGATGCTGCTCGGAGCAGGCTCTGCTGCCCAAACGTCCGACTACGAGCAGGTCCGAGCCCTCTCGACCTGCTACGCGCGTGCCACGGACGCCATTGGGTACGCCATCCACAAGCCGCCGGTGGCCGACCACAACACGCCCGACGGAGGCGAGGACGACAACTTCACCGCGGGTCTGGCCCGCTACCGTGAGTGCTTCGCCGACGACTTCCGGTTCAACATCGTTCTTCCCGGCGGGACCGTGACGTCCTGGGAGACCCTGATTCCGACGCACGCGGAGGGGGACGACCCCGCGCTCCAGTGGGCGAACTACGTCAACAATGCCTTCCGTGGAGACTGGGACTGTCCGGCGGCAGGCCCCTGCAACAAGAATCAGTACGAATCCACCCAGCATCAGCTCGGTTCGATTGCCGTGACCGTCGACGGCGATACTGCGTTCCTCGAGTCCTATCTGATCGCGATTCACGCGTACCATCCGCAAGACGCTGGCGGGCGCACGGGCATGAGCGTGAACTACGGGACCTACCAGAACGAGGTGGTCCGCGAGCGGGGCCGCTGGGTGATTCGGAAGCGCGACCTCATCCTCAGGAGGGGTGCGACGATACCCGAGTGAGCAACCGGCTACACCCGAGTGAGCAACCAGCTATGCCGCCGGCTCGCGCCAACCGAGACGCAGGCGATCGATGCGGCCCGACTCGTCTCGCCGTAGCGGATCGCGGCGGGTCAGCGGGCGCGGGGAAGCCGTTGCGTCGACACCGAACAGGTCAGCGTGGCGCCCGCTTGCGCAGGGCCGCCTCCAGCTCCGCCACGCGTGCCTCGGCGGCCGCGGCGCGTGCCTCGGCGGCCGCGGCGCGTGCCTCGACGGCCGCGGCGCGCGTCTCGGCGGCGGAACGGGCGGCGGCTTCCGCCAGGCGGCCCTCGGCTTCCTCGGCGTGGCTGCGCAGATCGTCACCGGTCACGGGATCCCGGAAGCGCATCTCGCCCCCGGGCGCTGCCCGCAGCTCCAGTCCAAGCGTCTCGCTGCGGAGCGTCAGCGTGCCGTTTCTCGCTGTCGCCACCGGTTGACGGACGTAGCCCAACGGCGTCAGCCGCTCGCCCTGCAGGCGCGCCGGCAGGTGCTCTCCGGCCAGGTCGTACTGCCAGTACTCGTGGACGCCGAGTCGCGCGTACACCGACCGCTTCCACCCGAGGTCGTCCCGCCACGTGCTGGGCGAGGCCACCTCGAGCACGAAGGCGGGCGCGCGCTCCTCCTCCCACAGCTTGTAGTTGGGCCGCTGGCGGTCCTCCACGCCGAATACCACGAAGACGTCCGGCGCGATCGACACCCGGGGATTGCCCTCCTCGTAGTAGATCAGAAGGTCGCCGGAGACGTACACGTCTCGGCGACTCGCGAAGTGGCGGGTCAGGGCGCCGATCCCGTACATGATGGCGGTGCGCTGGGCGTCGTTGTCCGCCATCGGCTTGCCGTCCGAGCTCGGATACTCGATCGGCGCGGCAGCGGTGGCGGGGCGTGTCGTCAACGGGACCTCCGGGCGGCGCCGCGGCGCGCACGGTCCCACCCAACCTCCCACACGCTGCGACGCCCCTTCGGCACCCGGATGGCCGACCGCCCGGGCGTTCCCGGCCGGCATCCGTAGCACGTCTCGTGCCAACCCCTCGCGGCCGTCGGCTCCGCCGCACCGCTGGCGCGGCCCGGACGGTCCGGTCCACAGCATCGGGCGCCGCCCGCGCCGGCCGGCGCCCGATGTCGCCTCCGCCTTGTGGTATAACGGGCGCAGCACGGACTGACGCATGGACATTTCCAGACGCACGTTCATCAAGGCTGCGGCGACGGGCGGGGCGGCCGTCAGCGCGCTCGGCTTCGACCTGCGGCCCGCCCACGCCGCGGTCCGGCAGCTCAAGATCCGGAACGCCACCGAGTACCGGACGGTCTGCCCGTACTGCGCGGTCGGCTGCGGGACGATCGCCTACGTCCACGGCAGCGGCGGCCTGAACACGACCAACACCGTCATCCATGTCGAGGGCGACCCCGACAGTCCGATCAACGGCGGGACGCTCTGCCCGAAGGGCGCGTCGCAGATGCAACTCGCGGTCAGCCCGCGGCTGCGGCACCAGCCGCTGCTGCGCCGGGCCGGCGCGGCCGAGTGGGAAGAGGTCGACTGGGACACGGCGATGGACTGGTTCGCGCGCAAGTTCAAGGACTCGCGCGACGCCTCGTTCCGCGAGCGGGACGACGAGGGCCGCGTCGTCAACCGCGCCGACGGCATCGCCTGGGTCGGCAGCGCCACCGTCTCGAACGAGGACGCCTACCTCATCACGAAGACGATGCGCGCCATGGGCCTGGTCTACATCGATCACCAGGCCCGCATATGACACAGCCCCACGGTGGCCAGTCTGGCCGCCACGTTCGGTCGCGGCGCGATGACCAACCACTGGAAGGACATCAAGAACACCGATGTCATCCTGGTGATGGGCGCGAACCCGGCGGAGAACCATCCCTGCGGGTTCAAGTGGGCGGTCGAGGCGCGTGACAACCGCGGCGCGAAGCTCCTGACCATCGATCCCCGCTTCACGCGGACGTCGGCCGTGGCCGACCGCCACATGCAGATCCGGCCCGGCTCCGACATCGCGGTGCTCGGGGGCCTGGTCCGCTATGCGCTCGAGAACGACCTCCACCACGCCGACTACGTCCGCGCCCACACCAACGCGTCGTTCGTCGTCGGCGAGGAGTACGGCTTCGCGGACGGGCTGTTCGCCGGTTTCGACGAGGCCGCGAGCAACTACGACCGCACGGCGTGGGACTACGAGCGGGGGCCGGACGGCTACGTTCGCCGCGATGCGTCGCTCCAGCATCCGCGGTCCGTCTTTCAGTTGCTCAAGCGGCACTACGACCGCTACACGCCGGAGGTGGTCGCCGACATCGCCGGTTGCTCCGCCGAAGAGTTCCTGCAGATGGCGGAGATCATCTGCTCGACGGGGCGCGCCGACCGGGTCGGGACGATCATGTATGCGGTCGGCTGGACGATGCACACGGTCGGCAGCCAGATTATTCGCACCGCGGCCATACTGCAGCTTCTGCTCGGGAACATCGGCCGGCCGGGCGGCGGCATCAACGCCTTGCGCGGGCACGCCAACGTGCAGGGAGCAACCGACCACGCCATCGTGGCCGGCATCCTGCCCGGGTACCTCAAGGTGCCGACGCCGCCGCAGACGTCGCTGGCGGCACACCTCGGCGAGTCGACGCCGCGGCCGCTCGTGCGCGACACCGTCAACTACTGGGGCAACTACCCGAAGTTCTACGTCTCGCAGATGAAGGCGTGGTTCGGCGAGCACGCCACGCGCGACAACGACTTCGCCTACGACCACCTCGCGAAGCAGGACGGCGACGCGACGTGGCTGAGCATCTGGGACAAGGCGCGCCAGGGGACGCTCGAAGGGTTCGTCGCCCTCGGCTTCAACCCGCTGCTGGCCGGCCCGGACGTGCCCCGCCTGCTCGACTCGATGTCGAAGCTGAAGTGGAAGGTGGTCATCGACCCCTTCATGCTCGACTCGGCCGAGTTCTGGAAGGCGCCGGGGATGAACCCGGCCGAGATCGACACCGAGGTGCTCTATCTGCCTTCCTCCCACTGGATCGAGCGCGACGGCTCGTTCACCAACAGCGGCCGTTGGGCGCAGTGGAAGGAGAAGGCCGTCGACCCGCCGATCGGGGTCCGGCCCGACACCTGGATCCTGTCGGAGCTCTTCTGGCGGGTGAAGGAGCTCTACCAGGCCGAGGGCGGGGCCTGGAACGACGCCATCCAGCACCTGACGTGGGACTACCTGAACCCGCGCGAGCCGTCGATGATCGAGCTGGCGAAGGAGATCAACGGCTACGACCTGCGCACGGGGCGGCTCCTGTCGTCGTTCGGCGAGCTGGCCGACGACGGGACGACGAGCTCCGGCAACTGGATCTACACCGGCAGCTACACCGAGGCCGGCAACCAGATGCAGCGCCGCGGCACCGCAGACCCGGGCGGTCTCGGCATGCACCACGACTGGGCGTTCAGTTGGCCGGCCAACCGCCGCGTGCTCTACAACCGCGCCTCGGCCGACGCCGAGGGGCGGCCGTGGGACCCGAGTCGCGCGGGTATCGCCTGGAACGGCCGCGAGTGGATCGGCGACGTGCCGGACTACGGGCGGACGACGCCGCCCGACGCGGCGGGCGCCTTCATCATGACCGAGGAAGGCGTCGCGCGCCTGTTCAGCAGCCAGCAGCTCCCCGCCGGGCCCCTCTCCGCGCACTACCAGCCCGGCGCGGGGCGGGCGCCCCCCCCCGAGGGGGCGGGCGCCTTCACCAGGCCGGGGGAG
>MKWU01004132.1_pt1 | contig 17694 bp, 17 predicted proteins | sample 809101 | NCBI WGS metagenome assembly MKWU01 (sample SAMN05860141, study PRJNA318959) | sponge metagenome | host: Aplysina aerophoba | place: Slovenia: Piran, Adriatic Sea, Gulf of Piran | collected 2013-05-07
TCGCAACTGCAATTGCTCGGCAAGCACGCCGCGCAGCGTTTCGTCGTCGTCCACGAGCAAAATCGTGCGCGCCATCCTGCCGGTCTCCGGAAGGGGAGGTATCCACGCAAACGCTATCACAACTCCTGGAACGAGGCGATTCCGGGGGAGCGCGACAGAGCGGCAGATCGGCCTCAGCCGCGCGCCCCGAAAACCGCGCTGCCCACCCGCACATGGGTTGCGCCGAAGCGGATTGCGGTCTCGAAATCTGCGCTCATGCCCATCGACAGTCCGCCGAGGCCGTTGCGCCGGGCTGCCTCTCGCAGGAAAGCGAAATGCGGCCCGGGCAGGTCCTCGGCCGGCGGAATGCACATCAACCCGACCACATCGAGGCCGTATCCCGTTCGGCACTCGTCGAGGAAACCGTCGAGCGCAGACGGCGCCACGCCGCCCTTCTGCGCCTCGTCGCCGGTATTGACCTGCACGAAGCAGGGAAGCGCCCTGCCCGTCCGCTCGAACTCGCGCGCCAGTGCCGCAGCAAGGCGGGGCCGGTCCACCGTCTCAATGACGTCGAACAGACGCACCGCCGCCCGGACCTTGTTCGTCTGCAGCCCGCCGATCAGGTGCAGCCGGATATCGGGGAACCGCTCCCTGAACGCCGGCCAGCGCCCTTCGGCTTCCTGCACCCGGTTCTCGCCGAAGAGCCGGTGCCCGGCTTCCAGAGCCCCGGCGACGCGCGCCTCCGGCTGTAGCTTCGATACCGCGACCAACCGGACGGACGAAGGGTCTCGCCCGGCGGCTTCGGCAGCTGCCCCGATGCGGCCTGTCACCGCCGCCAGCCGCTCGGCGGCATTACGGTCTTCCATACATCCCATCCCGGGAAGCTACCAAAGCGCGCACTCCGGGTTAACCCGCGCCGGGCAAAGCGAATTCCCTTTCATGAGGCCGCATTGCGACCGGGTTGCGACTCTGCGGACGGACTTGCTATGGTGGGACATCGACAGGCTGAAGTCCTGTCGAAGCGTCAGGCCGGGGGTACCGCCTTGCGGGCTCGAACGGACAAAGCCAGCGACCAAGGGAGTGCAAACATGAAGATCGTACGTCTGGCATGCGGCGTTGCCGCGGCGGCCATGGTGGGAGGCGTTGCCATGTCCGCTTCCGCCGCAGATGAGGTGAACTGGAATTTCTCCACCTGGGGCAAGCCGCGCGCCTTTACCGCCGGCATGGAAGCGATGCGCGACTATCTCGCCGAGAAGTCGGGCGGCAATTTCAAGCTCAAGATCCACTACGGCGGCGCGATCTCGCCTCCGAAGGAGAATCTCGACGGCATCAAGATCGGCAGCCACGAGGCCGCGAATTTCTGCACCTCCTACCATCCCGGCAAGAATCCTGCCGGCACGGTGCTGGACCTGCCGTTCCTGCCCATTGCCGAGCTGACGGTTCAGGCAAAGGTGCATGAGGACTTCTACGGCCATCCGGAATGGAAGAAGGAGATGAAGCGTTGGAACGCCATCCCCATCTTCTCCGGCATCCTGCCGCAGTATGAGTTCATGGGCGTCGGCGACGCACCGAAGGATGCTTCGGACTTCAAGGGCATGCGGGTTCGCGCGCTCGGCGGCATCGGCGATGCGATGCGGAAGCTGGAAGCCGTGCCGACCACGATGCCGGCTCCGGAAACCTACACGGCCCTGGAGCGCGGAATCGTTCAGGCTATTTCCTTCCCCTACAGCTACACGTTTGGCGCCTACAGGCTGAACGAGGTCGGGAAATGGTTCACCGAAGGCATGGCGCTGGGCGCAGTCAACTGCCCCATCGTTATGAATGTAAACGCCTACAACGCCCTGTCGGATGAACATCGTGCGTTGTTCGATTCGGACCTGAAGTGGAATTCCTACAATGCGCTGATCGCGGCTTACAAAAAGGCTGACGAGAAGTGGATTCCGCTCTACCACAAGCAGATGCAGGTCGTGAAGTTCTCGAAGGAACAGCATGCCGAGCTCAAGAAGGTCGGCGCTGAGCCGGTCTGGAACGAGTGGGTAGCAAAATGGGCCGGCAAGATTCCGTCCCAGGCACTGCTTGACTTCATTCTCGAGCGTGCAGCCGTCCACAACAAGGCAGCATAACGTCGGAACCGGCTACTACGCGGGGCCGCCTCTTCCCAGAGACGGCCCCGTTTCTTTGATTAACTTCCTTCAGGTAATGGGTGGAAGGCAAGCACTGCCATGGTCGGGACTTCCAACGAAACGAACATGGGTCAGGGTAGCGGAGCCTTGGCTACAATTGACCGTCATGTGAGTCGTGTCGAAGACGCTGTGACGCTGTTTGCGGCAGCGACGATTTTCATTTTGATGTTTTTTGTTGTCGCGGAAGTCTTGGGACGAAAACTCTTCAACCATCCGATTCCGGGCGCGATCGACTGGGTGGAAGTCTATATGGCGATTTTTGCGTTCCTGCCTGCCGCATATGCCCAACGACTCGGCGTGCATGTTCGCATGGAGTTGGTGATCTCCAAGATGCGAGGCCGGTTCTTATGGGCTTCCGAGTGTTTTGCGGTCATCATCGGCGTCATCTATTGCCTGATTATCATCGACAAGAGCTGGGAACATTTCCTGCGCGCTTATATCGACGGCGACAGCACCATCGATGTGCAATTGCAAACCTGGCCCGGAAAGTTCGTCGTTCCCTTCGCGCTGGTGTTATTGTGCATCCGGTTGTCCATTCAGGTCTGGGGGTATGGTCGCCTTTTCCTCGACCCGTCCAAGGCGCCGGTAGCTGTGCCTGTCATTCTGGACGCGGCGGCGCATGCGCGCGCAGAGATCGAGGAAGTCATGGGCAAGGAAGCGCGGGAGCGCGATAACCGCCCTGACGGCGGCACGCAGGCTTGAGGGGGTAGAGGGATATGGATCCGTTCAATGCTGGTTTGCTCTCGGTCGTCATCATCATCGGCATGGTGGTGCTCGGGGTCCGCGTCGCCTACGCCTCGGGAATTGCAGGCGTTATCGGCCTGATCTGGCTGCGGGGTTACGACCCCGGCGCCGGCCTCGCCGGGTTGCTGGCGCATTCAGAGGTCAGCCATGTCACGCTCTCGGTGCTGCCGATGTTCATTCTCATCGGCTTTCTGGCCTTCTATGCCGGGCTGACGCAGAGCGCGTTCTACGCGGCGCGTTGCTGGCTCGGCACCTTGCCGGGCGGCCTGGCTGTCGCAACCGTGTTCGCGACCGCCGGCTTTGCAGCTGTTTCAGGAGCCTCGACAGCGACTGCAGCCGTGTTCAGCCGGGTCGCCATTCCCGAAATGCTGAAATACGGCTACGACCGCAGCCTCGCTGCGGGCGTGGTCGCAGCGGGCGGCACGCTGGCGTCGCTCATTCCGCCGAGCGCCATCCTGGTGATCTATGCGATCATCGTCGAGGAATCGGTCGGCGCCCTGCTGCTAGCGGGCTTCATCCCGGGCGCGCTTTCGGCGGTCATCTACGCGGCACTGATCATCTTCCGCTGCAAGCTGAACCCTTCGCTGGGTGCGCCCGTTTCAGCCGTTCCTCTCGGAGAAAAGGTCCGGTCTCTCGGCGGCGCTTCCGGTATCTTCTTCGTGATCGTCATCATCCTGGGCGGCATCTACACCGGCTGGATGACACCCACCGAAGTTGGCGGGGTCGCGGCATTCGTGATCTTCCTGATTGCGCTCGCCAAGCGGAATATGGGACCCGCAAACCTCCGGGAATCGCTTATGGAGACCGCGAAGCTGACGGTCTTCATCTTCACGATCATCTGGTCGATCCTGATCTATGTGCGGTTCCTCGGCTTCTCGGGCCTGCCGGAGGCATTCGCCAATTTCGTTGTCGGCCTCGATGTGCCGCCCATCGTCGTAATGATCCTGATCCTGCTCGCCTATATTGTGCTCGGCATGTTCATGGACGGCATCGGGATGCTGCTCCTGACCCTGCCGGTCGTCTATCCGGCGGTCACGGCGCTCGGCTACGACCCGGTCTGGTTCGGCATCATCATCGTCAAGATGGTGGAGGTGTGCCTGGTTACGCCGCCTATCGGGCTCAACTGTTTCGTGGTCAACGGCGTGCGTCCGGACATTCCGCTTGAGGACGTCTTCAAGGGTATCTGGCCGTTCTTCGTGGCGGACATCATCACGGTCGCCGTGCTCGTCGCCTTCCCGGGGATCGTGCTCTGGCTGCCGCGATTGATGATCCAGAACATCACGGCATAGAGCGGGGCCGGCGCGGGTTTCCGCTCAGGAAAGCCGCGCCGGCAGGCCCATCGGCTCGTCGCGGAAGAGCGCCGCCGGCATTTCGCAAAGATCGTCGGCAACGCGGGGCCGGAAGGCCATCCGCGTCAGCACGTCGCCTTCCAAATCGACCCCGGGCGCAATCTCGGTCAGGACCGGTCCGGCCTCGTCGATGGCGAAGACGCAACGCTCTGTCACGACCATGACCGACTGTCCCCGCGCCAGGCCGGCGCGGGCGTTGAAGCTGATCTGCTCGACTGCCTCGACGAACTTGACCGGGTCCCCGTCGCGCCGGATATCGAGGCGCCCGCCGGCTGCCCGGATATCCGACTCCCCGGCCGAGAACTGGCCGCAGAACACGACCCGTTTCGCGCCCTGCGTCACATTAAAGAATCCGCCGATGCCGGGGATGCGCGTCTTCAACTTCGACACGTTGACATTGCCCGCGGCATCAAGCTCCGCCATGCCGACGAAGGTGATGTCCAGCCCGCCACCGTCGTAGAAGTCGAACTGGTAGGTGTTGTCGATGACCGAACTCGGATTGATCGCGGCGCCGAAGGAAAGTCCGTAGGCCGGATAACCGCCCGTCGCGCCGGACTCGACCGTGAGCGTGAAGGCGTCGCCGCAGCCTTCCTCGCCCGCCACCGTCGCAACATATTCGGGCGCGCCGACGCCCAGATTGACGACATCGCCCCGGCGAAGCTCCATCGCCGCGCGCCGGCCGATCACCTTCTTGACCGTCAGCGGCAGCGGCCGCCGCACGCTCATGTCCGCGCGGACCTCGCCCGAGAACACCGGGTCGTAGGCGGTCGCGAAGGTCTGCGGATGGTTCTCGGGCCGCGCCACGACCACCCGGTCCACGAGATGGCCGGGAATCACGACCTTCCTCGGATCGAGCGAACCGCGCTCCGCGATGCGCTCGACCTGCGCCAGCACGGTGCCGCCCGAGTTCCGCACAGCTTGCGCGAAACTCGGTCCCTGGAAGGTGCCGATCTCGCGCTCCATGGTGATATTGCCGTCCGGGTCCGCCGTCGTGCCCCTCAGCAGTCCGACGTCGAGCCGCATGGACGGGTAGAACAGCCAATCCCGCCCGCTGAGCCGCACGCGCTCCACATAGTCCTCGACCGTGCGGGCGTTCACCCTGCCGCCGCCATGCTCCGGATCGACGAACGTGCCGAGACCGACATGGGTCACTAGGCCCGGCCGTCCCGCCGCAATCTCCCGGTACAGCTGGACGATGACGCCCAGCGGCAGCAGATAGCCCTCGATTTCGTTGTCGATCAGCCGGCGCTGAAGCATCCGGTTGAGGTTGAGATAGGATGTGACGAGCCGGCGGATCATCCCGTCATGGCGCAGCCTGTCGAGACCGCGCCCGCGCGTGTCGCCGGAGCCGGTCGAGGCAATGACGGTCATCCCTCCCGGCTCGCCTGTCTCCAGGAACCGCGCCTCAAGGGCCAGCAGCAGTTCCTCCGGGCAGACCGAACCGACGAACCCGTCCACCCCCAGCGTTGCGCCGGCCGGGACCAGCGCCGCCGCCTCCGCGGCCGTGACGATCTTGCTCATGGTTGGCTCTCCGGGCGAGACGGCAATCGCAGCGAGACCGGCTGCTTACGCCGGAACGGCGGTGAAGCCCACCTGCCCGAGCGGGCCGAAATCCGCCAGGACGCGCGCGCCGGGAGCGATCCCGACGACACCGGTGCAGGTGCCGGTGGTCACGCGGTCCCCGGCGCGCAGCCCGTCGCCGCGCTCGCGTAAATGGTTGGCGAGCCACAGCAGCACTAGCGCCGGGTCGCCGAGCGCGAGCGCCCCGGTCCCTTCGGCCAGCGCTTCTCCATCCACCGAGAGCGTCACGCTGGCCTCGCGCAGGTCCCGGTCCCGCCAGTCGGGCCGCGCCTCGCTCTCGACGAAAGCGATATTGGCGCCGAAATCGGCCGTCACGCCCTCCCGGCCGAGCCCGGCGAGCCCGCCTTCGAAGCGCGAGCCGACGACCTCGATGCCGCCGGCGACGCCCATGACCCCAGCCAAAACCTCGGCGCGTTCGAACGGCGTCTCGCGCGGCGGCAGACCCTCGCCCATGACAAAGACGAACTCGCCTTCCACAGCCGGCGCATGCGCAGCGAACACCGGCACATCCGCGCCGTCCTCGAAGCAATAGGGTTCGAGCAGTGCGCCGGCGCCGGGCCGGTCGGTGCCAAGCTTGCGCCGGGCTTCGGCACTGGTCGATCCGACCTTCCAGCCGACGCGCGCATGGCCCGACGCCTGCACCGCCCCGTCCTGGACACGGTAGGCATCGTCCAGACCGGCGAGCTCCCGCCTCGCGGCCGCCTCAACCAGAGTTCCGCCACGCCGGGCCTCCCACAAGCGCTGCGCCAGTCCCTGCATCGGATGCCTGCCTTCCGCTTCGACGGGTCGTTTCCCAACCCTATCCCGGCCGACCGCCGTGCGAAAGGATATCCCCGCCCGGCCAGAGGGCCTTTCCCCACGCCTGAATCTCTTTAGGCTTCCCCGGCGTTACAAAGGGGGGCGGCAATGAAGCTCGGCATTTTCAGCTACAACACCGAATACGGGACCCGGCCCGACGATCTGGCCAGGGCCGCCGAGGAGCGGGGCTTCGAGTCCTTCTGGGTCGGCGAGCACACCCATATTCCCGCAAGCCGCGAGACGCCCTATCCCGGCGGCGATCCCCTGCCCAAGCCCTACTATCATATGGCCGACCCGTTCGTGTCGCTTATGGCCGCGGCGGGCGCCACTTCGACCATCAAGCTCGGCACGGCCGTCTGCCTGGTGATCGAGCACGACCCGATCGTGCTGGCCAAGGCGGCGGCAACGCTTGACTACCTCTCCGGCGGGCGGCTGCTGCTCGGCATCGGCGGCGGCTGGAATGCCGAGGAGATGGCCAATCACGGCACCGATTTCGGGCGCCGCTGGCAGGTGTTGCGGGAGCGCGTCGAGGCCATGAAGGCGATCTGGACGGAAGAAGAGGCGACCTATCGGGGCGAGTTCGTCCGCTTCGACCGCATCGTTTCCTACCCGAAGCCCGTCCAGCGCCCGCACCCGCCGATCATCTATGGCGGCGCAACCCCGCTCGGGCGGAAGCGGACGGTCCGCTACTGCGACGGCTGGATGCCGATCGATGTGCTGCTGGAAGATTTTCCCGCCGCCGTCGCCGAGCTTGATCGGCTGGCCGCCGAAGCGGGCCGTGATCCGGAGACGATTTCCGTCTCGGTATTCGCGTTCAACGGCGCCAATGAAGACGCACTCCGCAGGCTTGCAGAGAATCCGCGCATTGAGCGAGCCGTGCTGGTGGCGCCCCGCTATACGGAAAAGGCGCTGCCCTTCATGGACAATTTCGGCGAACTCATTCCCGCATTGGCTTGAGGTCGGCCGCGAGTTCGCGCAGGCGGAATTTCTGGATTTTCCCGGAAGCCGTGCGCGGCATGGCGTCCAGCAATTCCAGGCGCTCGGGCAGATAGGGTTTCGCCAGCCGGCGCTCCAGCAGGAAGCCGCACATCGCGTCGAAAGTGAGCGCCTGTGCATCGGGCCGAAGCGTCACGAAGGCGCAGGCGCGCTCGCCGAGACGGTCGTCCGGCATGGCGACGATGGCGCAGTCCGCAATCCCCGGATGCCGGTAGAGCAGTTCCTCGACCTCGACGATGGGAATGTTCTCGCCGCCGCGGATGATGATGTCCTTGGACCGGCCCGATATCCGGATATAGCCGTCGGCGTCCATGCGGGCATTGTCGCCGGTCTCGAACCAGCCGTCCGTATCCGTGTCGTAGCGCTCCGGGCGCCGCAGATAGCCGACGAACTGGCCGGCGCCCCGCACCTGTAGACGCCCCTCTTCTTCGTAGGGCACCGGCGTTCCATCCTCGCCTACAACACGCACCTCGAGGCAGGAAACAGCGCAGCCGTCCGTGCCGAATACGCGCTCCGGCGGGTCGGATTTCCGTGTGCCCGAGCCGAAGCCGTTCTCGGTCATGCCCCAGCCGGAATGGACGAAGCAGCCGAGGCGTTCGCTCGCCCGCTCCACCAGCACGCGCGGGATCGGCGCCCCGGCGGAGACGAAAGTCTCCAGGCTCGAAATGTCGTAGCGGTCCAGCACGGGGCTGTTGGCGAGGTCGGCCAGAAAGGGCGTCGCCCCCATGGTAAAGGTCACCGCCTCGTCCCGGATCAGCCGGAGCGCCGCTTCCGGGTCCCAGATATCGAGATAGCAGGTCTTGGCGCCGAGCAGGGACGACAGTATCAGGCCGTACATGAACCCCGTCTGGTGGGCCAATGGAGAGCCCATCAGGATCGCCGTGTCCTCCCCGAGACCGATTCGTTCCACATAGCTCGACACCATGGCGATCAGCGTGTTGGAGGTGTGCATCACGCCCTTGGGCTCGCCGGTTGTGCCCGAGGTGTAGAGAAGCTGGATCACCTCGTCGGGCTCCGGCCTGCCGGCGGCGAATATCGCCTCGGCGTCCGCTTCGTGCTCCAGCCCGGGATCGAGCAGCGCCGCCTCGAAATTCTCGCCGATGACAAACAGGTGTTCCAGCTTCGGCAATGCCGGGCGCAGTTCCCGCGCCATGGCCGCGTGGTCGTGGCCGCGAAACACCTTCGGCGTCACCAGTGCCTTGGCCTCAGCGAAATCGACCATGAACGCGAGTTCGCGCTCCCGGAAGATCGGCATCAGCGGGTTGGAACAGACACCGATGCGGAGGCAGGCAATGTGCAGACAGTAGAATTGCCACCAATTCGGAAGCTGGAAGGCGAGCACATCGCCCTTGCGCAGGCCGTGCGCATGAAGGCCCAGCGCCATCCTGTCGGAAAGGCGCTTGAGCTGGCGCCAGGAGAGCGCGGTTTCGCCGCCGTCCTCCATGCGCCGGGCAACCACGGCAACGGCATCCGGTTTGCGCGCGACCGCCTCGTCGAAATAGTCGAGCAGGGTGCGGTCGCGCCAATGGCCCTCAGCACGGTGTGTCTCAGCTCGCCAGTCCGGGAGGATCGGATCGAAGATCATTGTCGCCTGCCGCCCCTACTCGCCGAGACCTGCCGCGCCGGCGAACGCAAGCCGAGGAGCAAACAGGGCGATCGCCACGATCTCTCGCATGTCTGCATCCTTTCCGAAACGCCGGTCCGCTTGCTTGACCCGTCCGTGCAGAGCGGCTAGAAGCCGCGCGGATTGCCCAGGTAGCTCAGTTGGTAGAGCAGCGGACTGAAAATCCGCGTGTCGGTGGTTCGAGTCCGCCCCTGGGCACCATGCATTATTGAGGCCCTTTCTCTTTCGCGCCCCGGGGCGCCGCTCTCCATCCGCGCATCCCGCCATACGGGTCGAAAAGCTGGATACATAGGCTCGCCGGCCATGGCAAGCGGGGCGAACCGGACGGCCGCGGCCTCCCTCGCCCGTCGGGGCCGGGAAGAGGGCATTCTGCAATCGCACCGCCGCAGCAAGGAGGGACGCCATCCGCGCCGGGCCCGTGTTCAGGCCGCTACCGAAGGCCTGGCGACACGATTCCCGATCCAAGGGACACGAACATCATTTGTCTCGTCAATACGTGCGATGTCTTTCGCTTCATATTCGATCTCGACGAGAAGGTGGAAGAGCGTATCGGGACCATCTGCAAGATGGACCTGATCGGCCGTTCCATAGCCGAGGCGGTCGAACGCTGAGGTAGCCTCGCCTATTCGGACTATGAGTTCCGGTTCAACCCGGTTCCCTTGATGAAGCCGACAAAGAAGCTGAAATTCCACATCGCCGAGCAGAGGTGCGAATTGCCCGTCTGATATGTGCCGGCCGAAATGGCGGCCACGGTTCGACAGGTCGGGACCTTACGCTACCGCACCCTTTTCAGTGCCGTTCGGGTGAAGTCGCCGAGGTCGAGGTCGACCCCGAACTCGTAGTCGGACCAGTCCAGCACGGTGCTTTTTCCCGTGAGGTGGTTGGTCATCGTTATCTTGCTGCCCCGCCAGAAGCGGTCCAGATATTTGTTGTAGTCTTCCACGATCATCGTCTTGAGATGCGCGTTCCTGCGGTCGAAGAACTGGATCTGCATGATGCGCAACTCCTCCCGGTCCAGCCAGACCAGCTGGCGCGAGTATCCCGAGTCGCGGCCGACCGGAATACGTTCGGAGACGATGCATTCGAGTTCGCCGCAGGGCTCGTTGCGCAGAACCCGGTGGGTGAATTTCTCGACCTCGGGAGTGCCCAGGTCCTCGTATGAGAACTCGCTGCCCATGAAGGAGCCCGACTGGTTAGAGGAACTGATGCGCTTGACCCGTTTCAGGGCGGGAAGATAGAGCCACTGCTCGTCGGCCTCCTCCCTGTGGGCGTGGACGAGGAACGCCGTTCCCCTGACATCGCGCGGCCGGTCGAACACGAACACGGTCCGGTCGCCGTCTCCCTCTACCTCGATGACCTTCAGGCGGACTTCGCGCTTGCTCTCCTGGCCCTGCTTGTTGCGGAGCGTCATGGTCATGCCTGCAATGAAATTGCCGAAGCCCTTCTGCCGTTCGCGGGCGTCCGTCGCGATCCTGAGCCCGGCTTCCTCGGCGCTTTCGGCCGCTAGGCCGGCGGGCCATGCGAAGACCGCGAACAACAGCCCGAACAGCACAGGCAGCGGGCGGGAAAGAAATGCGCCTATCACCGTTTCCTCCTATCGGCGGCTGCGGTGCGTGCGCCCCCACCGAAGCCTTTTCCTGCAGGATAGCACAATCCGCCCGGCTAGCCGGCTTCCCGCCGCAGCCGTTCCCTGATCTGCCCGCTCGTCTCCCTGGTCCCGTCGAGGACCATCAGCAGGGGCGGCAGGTACAGGAAGTCCGCCGGCAGGGCGATGACGACGGTGATGCCGGCCGGTAGCCCGAGCGCCTGGTTGGTCACCAGACCCGACACCCCGAACACCATGAACCCCAGTCCGAACACGACGGTCGTCGCCAGCAGCGCCTTACCTACCGAGCGGAAGGCGGATTGCTCGGATTCGGACGGCAACAGCCCGTTCTTCCTGGCCGCCGCATACTTGGTCATGAAGTGGATCGTGTCGTCCACGATGATGCCGAACGCGATCGCGGTGACGACCGACGCTGCGATTCCGACCTCGGCGCAGGCCCGCAGCCATGCCCTCGAACATATGCACGGAATGCACAACGGTGACCGGCATGATGACGATGGCAAGCGTACCCCAGAGCGAGCGCAGCAGAATGACGGCGAAGTCGAGCATCGTGCCGAGCGCGGCCGATGGCGGCCGCCTGCGCCGCGCCCCACCTCGGGACCGGATGCGGAAACCGGTTTCAACCGGGCGGGCGCGCAGGCCGCCGAATCCATGCCGCCCTTGTCGTTCCCGTTCGAGATTTCCGGGCCGCCGGCCTATCCTGCGTAGCCTCCGGCCGCGTCAGGGGAACGGACACCGTGAGAACCGACAGCTTCGCCCCGCTGGGCACGCCGCTCAGCGTCCGGCTTGGGCCGAATCCCGGGGGCCGCGACCTGGTCGTGGGCGATTTGCACGGTCATTTTGCCACGCTGCGCCGCGCGCTGGACGAATTGGAGGTCGGCCGGGACGACCGCCTGTTCTCGCTCGGGGACCTGATCGACCGCGGCCCGCGTTCCTTTGAGGCGAAAGCCTGGATCGAGGGGCCGGGCTTCCACCTGGTGCTCCGCGGCAACCACGAACAGCTGATGCTGGAGGCGCTGGACGAGGTGGGCGAACTGCCTCCAGGGCGGCTCCCGGGCACAGACGCCTGGGCCCTCTGGCAGATGAACGGCGGGAACTGGTGGCACTTCCGAAACGCGGAAGACAGCGCCGAGCGTTGGATGGCCGTCCTCCGAACGCTTCCCTTCGCGGCCCGGGTCGAGACCCCGCACGGACCGGTCGGCCTCGTGCATGCCTGCCCCGTGCATCCGTCATGGCAGGAACTCGAGAATGCGCTCGAAGGGGACGCGCCCGCCAGCCATCTCGCCCGCACGCGCGCAATCTGGAGCCGCGTGTATCACGGCTGGCTGCAGCGCGAGATCGGGGAGACGGGCGGTGAATATCTGGGCCCGATCGAAGGCGTGCGCGCGGTGCTCACCGGCCACACCTCATGCCGGCAGCCGACATGGCACGGGAACATCCTGGGGATCGACACCGGCGTCCATATCGACCGGCCAGGCTACGGCCGCCTGACGATCGCGCGGATCGACGGAAAGGAGATCGAGACGTTCTCCTTCGACCGATGAAGGGTCAGGCGTCGTTCAGCACGTGGATCGTCCGCTTGGCGATCAGCTCCTTCGTCTTTGCCGCGTAGGCAGCCATGTGGGCCGACGCGCCATGCGCGCGGAGCGCGTCCAGGCTGGCCCATTTCTCGATGACGACGAAGGTGTCCTCGCCGTATTTCGTCTGGATCGCGCCCGCCTCGGCATCCACTGCCGCGCCGTATTCGATGCACCCGTCCTCTGCATGCACCGCCGGCACATTGGCGTTGAAGGCCTCCAGAATCTCGGCCCGGCGGCCGGGCTTGGCCTGGATGACGGCGATGACGTGGACCCTGGACATGGGCGTTCTCCTCTCTCCGACGCCCCTCCGGCGGCGGTTGTGTCCCGTTATTGACCGCTTTCGGCCTCCCGGGTCAAGATGGCGCCATCCCCGACTGCCCGGAGATCCGGCCGATGCCCGAAGCGCGCGCGCTCTGCTCATCCTGCGACATCTACTGCCAGGTTACGGTCGAGACCGAAGGGGGGCAGGTCACCAGGGTCAAGGCGATCGACCCGAGGCCGGGACGCGCCAATATCTGCATGAAGGGCGTGCATGCGCCCGCCGGCTTCGTTCATCCCGACCGGGTGCTGCATCCGCTCCGCCGCAAGGGGCCGCGCGGCTCCGGGGAATGGGAACGGGTTGGGTGGGACGACGCGCTCGACGACATCGCTGAGCGACTCCGGCGGGTCGTCGACCGCTACGGACCGGAGGGGTTCGCGGTCTCGACGAGTTCCTGGAACACGCAGACCGACAACGGCATGTGCCGGCGCTTCATGAACCTTGTCGGCTCGCCCAACTGGATTTCCGGCGTGGCGCTCTGCGCCGGCAATACGGCCGCCGTCAACCGCCTGGTCTATGGCTGGTTCCCCTATCCGGACTTCACCAAGACGCAGTGCATCGTGCTGTTCGGGCACAACCCGAAGCCGCACTCCTGGACGCCGGAATACAACGCGATCCGCCGCGCGCAGGAGCGCGGGGCGAAGCTGATCGTGCTCGATCCACGCCGATCGGAGAATGCCGAGGTCGCCGACATCTGGTTGCCGCTCAAGGTCGGCACCGACGCCGCCATGTGTCTCGGATGGCTCAAGGTCATCATGGACGAAGGCCTCTGGGACCGGGATTTCGTCAAGCGGTGGACGGCCGGGTTCGACGAACTCCGTGCGCGCGTCAACGAGTTTCCGCTGGACCGGGTCGCGGAGATCACCGGCGTTGCGCCTGACCGGATCGCCGAGGCCGCGCGCCTCTATGCGCAGTCGGGCCCGGCGGTGATCCCGTGGTCACCGATCACCGACCAGCAACGCAACTCGACCTCCGCCATCCGGCTGCAGGCGATCCTGCGCGCCATCTGCGGCAATCTCGACGTTCCGGGCGGGGACGTGCTGCACGGCTTCCATCCGCGCATCGTGCCGGAGACGGACCTGGAGCTTCACGACGTGTTGTTGGAGGCGCAGAAGGCCAAGCAGCTGGGGTCCGACACCCATCCTGTGTTCACCTATCGCGGCGCGGCACCCCTGGAAGAACCGACCCTTCGGGTCTGGGGCCGGCGATACGCCAATATCGTGTCGGGCTGCTACATGGCCACGCCGTCGGCGGTGTTCCGGGCGATGGCGGACGGCGAGCCCTATCCGGTCAAGGCGTTCTTCGCGCTCGGCAACAACACGCTGCTCAGCTTCGCCAACATGCAGCTGATCCAGAGGGCGCTCTTGAACCAGGACCTTCTCGTCACGTTCGAGCACATGAAGACGCCGACGGCCGCGCTCTCCGATTACATCCTGCCGGGCGATGCCTGGACGGAACGCAAGGCGCTGGCGGACGGCTTCGGCTGGACCGCGCTCTGCCGCACCTCGCAGCAGGCCACGGAGCCGCCCGGGGAGGCGCGCAGCGTTTACGATTTCTGGCGCGGCCTGGCGGTCCGGTTCGGCCTCGGCAACCATTTTCCATGGGAAACGGCGGACGCCGTGCTGGATCACCGTGTGGCGGCCCTCGGCATGGATTTCGACAGCTTCGCCCGGCAGCACGCCCTGCATACGGATGGCCTCCAGTTCCGGAAATACGAAAAGACGGGCTTCGCCACGCCGTCCGGCAAGGTCGAGCTTTCGTCTTCCGTGCTGGCCGAGCTCGGCTTCGACCCCCTGCCCTACTGGCGCGAGGAGCCGGCGGCGCCCGACAACATGCCGCTCCGCCTGTTCACGGGCCTGCGCGAGGACGCCTATTTCCAGACCGGCCACCGCCATATCGCGGCCCTTCGCGCCCGTGCGCCCGAGCCGCTCCTCTTCCTTCACCCCGACGATGCGGAAGAAGCCGGCATAGCGGACGGCGAGCCCGCCGTCGCCGAAACGGCTCAGGGGCGCGTGCACATGAAGGCCGCCATCCGCGACGACATGCAGAGGGGCCTGGTGCGGATTCCGCATGGCTGGTGGCTGCCGGAGGTCGGGCTCGAGAGCGCCTGGGAAATGGCCGACGCCCAACTCTGCCCCGACGACGACGACTTCCTCGACCGCGAGCAAGGCATCCCCCACTTCAAGGGCATCCCCTGCCGGGTGGCGCCGGCGGCTTAAGTCGCCGGGGCCACGATTCTAATCTGTAGTTCACCAGGCCTTCAACTGAAAGAGGCTCTCGTTGAACTCCATAACGCCATGAAGAATAACAAGAAATGGCGCTATGCAGCCTATGTCGCCGTCGCAATTTACTTTGGCGTGCCGATCATCGCTGAACTTGCGATTAGCCTTGGTTACCTGAAAGCGGAAGGCACTGACCGGTTCGTGAATGGGTGGATTGTACTTCTTGGGGGACCAACGGCGATGTTGTTCTACCTTTATTTCCGCTGGTCGACTGGCTGGCGCGGCAAGTGAAGAAGTCGGCACGTCTTACCGCAACCGGCATCCGCAGAGCGGAGCCGGATTACCATCTCGGAGAAGAGCCGCCGGACGGACAAAACAGGGGGCACAATTCATGAGCGTATTGGCGCATGTCGTTCTTGGAGGGGCACTGCAGAACGAGCCCGCTGCGACGCAGGCTCTGGCCTACATACTGAAATCGAAACCGGACATCGCCAAGGCGTTCGTCGAAATGCTGCGAGACGCAGATATCGAGTTCGAGCCCGGGCGCATCGAGGCCGAGTTGGAACATGGAGACAGCCAACCGGACCTGACGATCCATGACAACGAGGGCCGTGCGCGGCTCTTCGTCGAGAACAAATTCTGGGCCGGGCTGACCGATGCGCAACCCGTGTCCTATCTCGACCACCTCCTAGAAGACCCTCCGTCAGCCCTTGTGTTCATCGTTCCAGAGCAGAGAATTTCGACGGTCTGGCACGAACTTAGGGCGCGATGCAGTGACGCGGGACTCGAATGGAAGGATGCGGCCGGCAATCGCGCCCGTGTCGGCGGTAAGACTATGCTGGTCGCCAGTTGGAAATATGTCCTGGAGACATTACTGGATGCTGCCCGTTCCAAGGGGCATGACGAGGTCAGGGCCGACCTCCTCCAGTTACAGGCGCTGACGAACTGGACCGACTCCGAGGCATTCCTGCCACTGCGCGAAGATGAAGTCACCGATCAGGAGATAGTGCGCCGATTAATGAACTACATCGGATTGATAAATGGGATCGTAAACAAGCTCGTGGACGACGGAATAGCTGATACAAAAGGCTTTATGCCTGCTGCTACTTTCGACTATATCCGCCGGTATTTCCGCACGCACGACAAATTTGAACTATCTCTGGCGATTGTCTTCAAAATATGGCGCGATCATGGAATCTCGCCGTTGTGGTTGGTACCTCAGCGTGGCACCGTCGACGCTTTCGAAATGATTCGTGGAAGCTTCATGGACATGAGGATTCCCAATGAAGGACCGTGCATTCCTATTCGGCTGAAGGCCGGCGTCGAACAGGAGCGGGTCATAGAAGACGCCGCCGCGCAAATAAAGCGAATCGCCGACGCTTTGCAAAACACGATTCCGGATAGTTAGCGCAGTCAAGTCCTGCTGCCAACAAGCGTAAGCCAGTCGGCACCGATATCGTCCCGGACAGTCCAGAATTCGCCGTTTACGCGCTCGCCGTATGCGGCGGGAGGCTGCATACCAAGGCGCCGGTATAATTCCGTATCCTCGGGCTTGCCCCTGTAATACATGAGCACGGCCGCGCCGCCGGGTTTGAGAAGCCAGCCTATTTTCCGGGAAACGGAATCGGGGTCGGCGAGATAGGAAGGCGCACCGAACAGCGCCGCGACCAGATCGAATTTCCGCCCCGGCTTCGGCCAATAATCCTCGAACGAGGTGCGAACCAGACGGCGGTGGAATTCGGGGTGCTTGTCCGCGAAGACGCCCAGCATCGCGCGGCTCGGGTCGATGCCGATATAGCGGTCTGGTTCTATGTCCGTGAACCGGAAATCCACGAGCGTTCCGGTTCCGCAACCGATGTCGAGAATATCGGCACCGGGCTCGATCTTGACCGAATCGTAAATCCGTTGCGTGCGCTCGACTTCGGACCTGCTTCTGTGGATGCCGAGGTCGTAGGCGTCGGCGACGGCCGCATAGGGGTCGAAACCGGTATCGTGGATGGCCCGGTTGATGAGGATGTGGTCGAGCCCGGCCCCCATGGTCCAGTATTTGTAGCCGTTGGCGGTGAAACGGCGGTACCACCGGCCCCCGAACAACTCCTCGACGCGCTCTACGGCCCGCATTTTCCGGAGCGCCTCGACGAACAGCTCCTCGCTCTCCCAGGTCCGCTTGAGCGTGTAGGAATGCGGCGCGCCAGGCATCGTCCGGGCGAAACGATATGAATGCGCCTCCAGAAGCTCCGCGAGTTCCGCGCAGCTGTCGAAGACCTCTTCGCTCCAGTCCAGCGCGCCTTCCAGAGGGCGGAATCTCTTGTCGTCGAGAGGCATCAACCCTTCTCCGCCGACCGGTCTGCGCCCACCCTCGCGGCCAGCGCTGCGCTCAGGAAGTCGTCGATATTGCCGTCGAGCACGCCCTGGGCGTTGCCTTTCTCCACGCCGGTGCGCAGGTCCTTCACCATCTGGTAGGGCTGCAGGACGTAGGAGCGGATCTGGTTGCCCCAGCCGATATCCGCCTTCGCCGCCTGCTCCGCCGCCGCTTCGGCCTCCCGGCGCTGGAGTTCGTGCTCGTAGAGCCGCGCCTTCAGCATCCCCATGGCGGTTGCCCGGTTTCGGTGTTGCGAGCGGTCGTTCTGGCACTGGACGACGATGCCGGTCGGCATATGCGTGATCCGGACGGCGCTCTCCGTCTTGTTGACATGCTGCCCGCCGGCGCCCG
>MKWU01004133.1_pt1 | contig 17693 bp, 15 predicted proteins | sample 809101 | NCBI WGS metagenome assembly MKWU01 (sample SAMN05860141, study PRJNA318959) | sponge metagenome | host: Aplysina aerophoba | place: Slovenia: Piran, Adriatic Sea, Gulf of Piran | collected 2013-05-07
TCTCCAGGGCCGAGACCGAATACGAACGCACCAGCCGCGCCAGGCCGGAAACGTTCTCCGACAGGATCGGGTTGCGCTTGTGGGGCATGGCGGACGACCCCATCTGGGTCGCGGCGAAGGGTTCCTCCGCTTCCAGCACCTCGGTGCGCTGGAGGTGGCGGATCTCCACGGCGAACTTCTCGATGGAGCTGGCGAGCACGGCCAGGACACTGAAGAAGTAGGCGTGACGGTCGCGCTGGATGATCTGGTTGGACACCGGGTCCGGCGTGAGGCCCGCGGCCTTGCACACGTACGCCTCCACCTCCGGGGGCACCTGCGCGTAGGTGCCGACCGCGCCGGAGACGATGCCGCAGCACACCTCGGCGACGGCGCCCTCCAGACGCGCCAGGTTGCGGCCCATCTCTTCGTGCCACAGGGCCAGCTTGAGGCCGAAGGTGATGGGTTCGGCGTGGATCCCGTGGGTGCGCCCCATCATGGGCGTGTCCTTGTAGCGATGCGCCTGCTCCCGCAGCACCGACATGAACGTGCGCACGTCTTCCAGCAGGAGCGCGCTGGCGTCCTTGAGCTGCAGCGAAAACCCCGTGTCCATGACGTCGGAAGAGGTCATGCCGACGTGCACGAAGCGGGCGTCGTCGCCGATGGACTCGGCGAGGCAGCGCAGGAACGCGATCAGCTCATGGTGCACCTCGCGTTCGATCTCGCGGATGCGCGCGACGTCGAAGCGGGCGTTCCGCCGGATGCGCGCGGGCACGTCCCCGGGCACCTTGCCCAACTCGGCCAACGCTTCCGTGGCCAGGATCTCCACCTCCAGCCACTTGCCGAAGCGGTTCTCCTCGGACCAGATCCGCGCCATCTCGGGGCGTGTGTAGCGGTCGATCATGTTCTGCGTGTTCCCGGGTCTTGTGCGCCGGTGTGCCCGAAGCCGCCGGCGTCACGGGTGGATGCGGGGAGCTCGTCCACCTCTTCCAATCGCACCCGCGGGACGCGCTGCACCACCATCTGGGCGATACGGTCGCCGTGGCGGATGATCGCGGGCTCCCGTCCCAGGTTGATCACCGCCAGTTGCACCTCGCCGCGGTAGTCCGAGTCAATGGTACCGGGGCTGTTCACCAGGGTGACGCCGTGCTTGAGCGCCAGCCCGCTTCGGGGACGGAGCTGCGCCTCGAAGCCCGGCGGCAGGGCCAGCGCGAAGCCGGTGGGTATCAGCGCCCGCTCCAATGGAGCCAGCACGACCTCGTCTTCCACCGCGGCGGCCAGATCCAGCCCCGCCGAACCCTCGGTCATGTAACGCGGCAAAGGAACGGCGGCCTTGCCGTCCCTCACCCGCTTGATCTGGACCTTGACGTCGGCCATGACAACCGGCAATCGCTTCGAGCGACGGCGCCCTGAATCTTCACCCCACCCCTGGATTCCCGCTCCCGATCGGGGTCGAGGGCAAGCTTTCGCGGGAATGACGATTCGAAAGGTCCCCTCCTCAGGGATTGACCGCGACGGCCTCGAGAGCCGTGCCACCGAACTGGACACCTTCGACGCTGTGACCTTCCAGGTCGCCCAGCAGAGTGGCGGTCATGGCGCCGGGGGTGAACAGCTCCCGGGCCAGTTCGGTCACTGCGTCCAGGGTGACATCGCGCACGGCGCGGGTGATCTCCTCCACGGAAATCTGCGTACCGCGGTGCATCTCGCTCCGGGTCATATGCGTCATCCACGAGTCCGCGGACTCGAGGCCCAGCAGGGTGTGCCCGACGAGTTGCTCGCGCGCCCGGCCAAGCTCCTCCTCGGTCGCTTGACCCGCGGCCACCTTGGCCATCTCGTCCACGGCGAGATCCATGACTTCCCGCGCCCACTCCGCCTTGGTGCCGACGTAGACGCCGAGGTAGCCGGTATCCCGGTAGGGTGCCAGGAACGAATAAACCGAGTAGGCCTTGCCGCGCCGCTCGCGTATCTCCTGGAACAGGCGCGAGCTCATACCGCCCCCGAGCAGCGTGTTGCAGACGTGCGCCACGTAGTTCCGCGGATCGCCGTGCGGCAGCGCCGGCACTCCCAGGCAGATGTGCACCTGCCCGAGCTTGCGCGCGTGGTGGAACACGCCGGAGTGGGGCTTCGGTGCCGCCGCCGGAGCCTGCAACGGCTTGGCCTCGAGGGCGCCGAAGGCGCCGCCCACCGCGTCCACCAGCTCGGCATGCGAGAGATTCCCCGCGCCGGCGACGATGATCCGGCCGGGCAGATAGCGCTCGGCCATGAACCCGACGAGATCGTCCCGGGTGAAGGCGGAGACGGTATCCACTTCACCGCCCACCGCCCGACCCAGGGGATGGTCGCCGAAGTAGTCGAGGCTGAACAGGTCGTGGACGAAGTCCTCGGGGTTCTCGTCCGCCGAGGCGATCTCCTGAAGGATCACGGTGCGCTCGCGCTCGATCTCCTCCGGGTCGAATACAGAGTCGAGAAAGAGGTCGCTCAGGACGTCGACGGCCAAGGGCAGGTGCTCGTCCACCACCTTGGCGTAGTAGCAGGTGTTTTCCTTGCCGGTGAAGGCGTTGAGCACCCCGCCGACGGCGTCCATCTCCTCGGCGATCCGTTGCGCGCTACGCGTCTTCGTGCCCTTGAACAGCAGGTGCTCCAGGAAGTGGGACAACCCCCCCTGACGCGGCTCTTCGTAGCGGGAGCCGTTCTCCACCCAGATGCCGAGACTCACCGCCCGGGTCCCGGAGCGCTGTTCGGTAAGAATCCTGACGCCGTTGTCCAGAATCGTCTTTTGGAACATCGGATGGAGACACCCTCGGCGATCCCATCGCCATGGGGGCACGGCGGGCCTGGAGCCCGCCGCCGCCTGATCTGTTTTGGATTTCCGCTCTTGCTTGAAGATCCGCCCGCTACACCCGGTCGGAGGTCTGCTCTTCCTTCAGAGCCTCCTTGCGGCTGAGACGGATCTTGCCCTGCCGGTCCACGTCCAGCACCTTCACGAGCAGCTCGTCGCCCTCGTTGAGCACGTCCCGCACCCGCCGCACATGGTCATCGGCGATCTGCGAGATATGGACCAGTCCGTCGGTGCCCGGCAGGATCTCGACGAACGCGCCGAAGTCCATCACGCGCCGGACCGTGCCCTTGTAGATGCGGCCGATCTCCACCTCGGCGACGATCCCCTCGATCATGTCCAGCGCCCGGCGGCTGCCCGCCTCGTCGCTGGACGCCACCGTGACGGTGCCGTCGTCCTGCACGTCGATCTTCGTGCCCGTGGCCTCGACGATGCCGCGGATGACCTTGCCTCCCGGTCCGATGATGTCGCGGATCTTCTCGGGCCGCACCTTGATGGTGGTGATGCGCGGTGCGTGGCGCGAAACGTCGTCGCGCGTCTCCGCCAGCGTGCCGTCCATGATGTCGAGAATGTGAAGGCGGCCTTCCCGCGCCTGGTACAGAGCCTCCTCCATGATCGCGCGGGTGACGCCGCTGATCTTGATGTCCATCTGCAGCGCGGTGATGCCTTCCCGGGTGCCGGCCACCTTGAAGTCCATGTCGCCGAGATGGTCCTCGTCGCCGAGGATGTCGGTCAGCACCCGCACCTCGTCGCCTTCCTTGATGAGGCCCATGGCGATACCCGCCACCGGCGCCTTGATGGGAACGCCGGCGTCCATGAGCGACAGGGAGCCGCCGCAGACGCTCGCCATGGAACTGGACCCGTTGGATGCGAGGATCTCGGAGACCACGCGCAAGGTGTAGGGGAATGCGTCCTCCTCGGGAAGAACGGGCACCAGCGCGCGTTCGGCCAGCGCGCCGTGGCCGATCTCACGCCGGCCCGGGCTGCGCAGGAACTTCACCTCGCCGGTGCTGTAGGGAGGGAAGTTGTAATGCAGCATGAACTTCTTGAACTGCTCGCCGGTGAGGGCGTCGACGCGCTGCGCGTCGGAGGACGTGCCGAGGGTAGCCACCACCAGCGCCTGGGTCTCGCCGCGGGTGAAGAGGGCCGAGCCGTGGGTGCGCGGCAGGAGGTTCACGTCACAGGTAATGGGGCGCACGTCCTTGAGGCCGCGGCCGTCGATGCGCTTGCGCTGCACCACCAGGTCGCGGAGCTGGGACTTCTCCAGGGCCCGGAAGGCGCCCTTGATCTCCCGTTCGCGCCCGGGAAACTCTTCCCCGCCCGCGGCCATGACTTCGCTGCCCACTTCGTCCACGCGGGAATTGCGCTGCTTCTTGTCGGCGATGCACACCGCCTCCTTGACCTTCTCCTGAGCGCGCTCCCGTACCCAGGCGGTCAAGGTCTCGTCCTTCTCTTCCTGGGGAGCCACCCGCTTGGGCTTGCCGAGCTGTTCCCGGAGCTTCTCCTGCAGGTCGATGAGCGGCTGGATCGCCTGGTGGCCCTGGAAGAGCGCGTCCAGCACGCCCTCCTCGGGCACGACCGACGCGCCCCCCTCCACCATCAGGATGCCGTCCCGGGTACCCGAGAGGAAGATATTGACGTCGCAATCCGCAATCTGGCTCTGGATCGGATTCATGACCCACTCGCCGTCCATGCGGCCCACGCGGACCCCGGCCAGAGGGCCGTTGAACGGGATGTCGGATATTTCGATGGCCAGCGACGCGGCGAACATGGAAACCGCGTCGGTGTCGTTCTCGCCGTCCGCGGACAGCACCGTGACGATGATCTGCGTCTCCGCCTTGAGACCGCCGGCGAACAGCGGCCGGATGGACCGGTCGATGAGGCGGCAGTTGAGGATTTCCTTCTCCGAGGGGCGTCCCTCGCGCTTGAAAAAACCGCCGGGAATACGCCCGGCGGCAAAGGTCTTTTCCTGGTAATCGACAGTGAGCGGGAAGAAGTCGATCTCCTCGCGGATGTCCTTGGACGCCACGGCGGTGGCGAGGACAACAGTCTCGCCGAAACGCACCAACGCGGCGCCGTCGGCCTGCAGGGCGACCTTGCCGACGTCGACACATAGAGGTCGACCGCAATAATCCAACTCGATCTTTGTTTGCATAAGTGTACCCTCGGGGGCAGTGGAGGCTGAAGAGAAGAACGCGGGAAGGGACGACAACGGCCGGGTACCTATCGACGGATACCCAGCCGCTGGATCAAGGTCTGGTACCTCTGAACATCCTGTTTCTTGAGATAATCCAGAAGCCGCCGCCTTTTGCCGACGAGCCTGAGCAGGCCCATCCGCGTGTGATGGTCCTTCTTGTGTGTTCTCAGATGCTCTGTCAGGTAGGTGATGCGGTGGCTGTGAATCGCCACCTGCACTTCAGGCGAACCGGTGTCCGAATCGTGGAGTCTGAATTGCCTGATCGTCTCGCTGGTCTGCTCCCGAGCTGATTCCATCTGTACCCTTTTCTTTCTCCTGTCTTTTGATTTGATTTGCTTTTTAGCATACCGGCCGCGCACTTGCAAAAGCCGCGCCGGACGGCGGCCGCGCTCATCCGGAGCGGTTGAGGACCCGCAGGATCTGCCACCTTCGCACCATCGCTTCCCAGCCGATCAGCGCCACGAGTTCGCCGTCCTGATCCACCACCCGGCGGGTGGTCTCGCCGGGGTCGGGCATCCCGATGCCGGCCAGGGCGCCCTGGAGACCGCGCCTGAGCCCGTCGGCCGCGGCCCCGTCCACGACGGCGCCGCGCAGGTGGCCCAAGGCCTGGTTCAGCGGCACCAGCGGGACGGCACCGGCATCCGAAAGCTCCGTCAGAGCGTCCAGCGTGACGGCGTCGCCGATGTGAAACGGACCGGACGTCACCCGCCGCAGGCGGCTCAGGTGGCCGCCGCAACCCAGGGCGCTGCCGATGTCGGCGGCCAGGGTGCGCACGTAGGTGCCCTTGGAACAGGTCAGATCGAACTCCAGTTCCGCCGGCGCCGCTTGCTCCAGACGCGTGATCTCCACCCGGATGTCGCGCGCCTCCCGTCCCACTTCGACGCCCTTGCGCGCGAGTTCGTAGAGCCGGGTTCCGTCCTGCCTGAGCGCCGAATACATGGGCGGTACCTGGCGCAGGCTGCCACTGAACTCCCGGCGCAGTGCCTCGAGTTCCGGCCGACCCAGCCGCGGGACGTCGCGCCGCACCCGCACCTCGCCGGTGCGGTCCTGTGTATCGGTCTCGGCGCCGAGCGCGATGGCGCCGGTGTAACCCTTGTCCGCGTCCAGGAAGTGCTGCGCGACCTTGGTCCCTTCGTTGACCGCCAGCGGCAGGAGCCCGGAAGCGAACGGATCCAGCGTGCCCAGGTGCCCGACCTTGCGCGCGCCCGTGATGCGCTTGGCCGTGGCCACCACCCGAGCCGAGGATGGGCCCTCCGGCTTGTCCACCAGCAGGATGCCGCTCGTGACCAGATGCATGTTGTCTCGTGGAGTTCTGCCGATCAGGCCTTGGACCGGACCTGGCCGAGAAGGTCCTCGATGCGCCGGGCACGGTCCGGGGCCTCGTCATGGACGAACTCGAGGTCGGGTACGAAGCGCAGATCGAGGTCGGCGGCGATCCGATTTCGGATGAACCCCGTGGCCGCGCGCAGGCCCAGAAGCGCGTCGTTCCCGGAAGCTTCACCGTCGCGCACCGTGAAGTAGAGAGTGGCGTGCTTGAGGTCGGGACGCACGTCCGTCCCGGTCAGCGTCACCGAAGCGAGCCGCGGATCGTTAAGCGAGCGCGACAACAGCCGTGAAACGAACTCGATCAGCAAGTCGCCTACGCGCTGCGAACGCGGAATGCCTGTGTTTTGACGATTTCTAGCCACTCCCCCGCTCCCCACCTGGATTCCCGCTTCCGCGGGAATGACGTATTCGTATCGGTTCTGCCGGAAGTGCCGTGGCTGGAGCGTCCCCGCCTATTCGTGCAGTACGCGGAGTTCCGACTCGCCCAGTTCCGCCAGACCCATGCGGTGCACAAACTCCATCACTTCACGAAGCGTGGCTTCCACGATTCGCGGATTGCTGCCCGCGGCCGCGAATCCCAGCAACGCCCGCTGCCACAGGTCCTGGTCGCCGCACTCCGTCGTGGAAACATTGAACCGGTTGGAGACGCGCGCTTGAATCTTGCGCAGCACGGAGCGTTTCCCCTTGAGGGAATGGTTCTCCGGCAGGATCAGCACCAGCTTGAGGACGCCGATCACCATGCCGCCGGCCTCTCAGCCACTTCGCCGTGCCGAGCTACCGGTCCGCGGAAAGCTGGGCGGCGCCACCGCCATCGGCCCGCAATTGCGCGCGAGTGACAGGGATCTTCTCGAAACCTTCGATAACGTCGCCGACCTTGACGTCATGGTAACCGTCGATGGCGATGCCGCATTCGTAACCCGTGCCCACTTCGCGCACGTCGTCCTTGAAGCGTTTGAGGCTTGCCAGCCGACCCTCGTGCACCACCACCTGGTCGCGCAGGAGACGGATCATGCTGGAACGCTGGATCTTGCCGTCGCTAACCGCGCAGCCCGCAATGGTGCCGACACCGCGGATGTTGAACACTTCGCGAACCTGTATGCGCGCGTGGAACTCCTCGCGGTACACCGGCTCCAGCATCCCTTCCATGGCCGAGCGAATGTCGTCGAGCACCTCGTAGATGATGGTGTAGAGGCGCAAGTCCACTCCCTGCTGTACCGCCAGGCCCGTGGCCTTGGGCTCGGGCCGGACATTGAAACCGATGACGATGGCGTTGGATGCACTGGCCAGCAACACGTCGCTTTCGGTGATGCCGCCCACCGACCCGTGTATTGCGCGGATCTTGACTTCGTCCGTGGATATCCGGGTGAGCGCATCGCCGAGGGCTTCCACCGAACCGTGGACGTCGCCCTTGAGCACCACGCGCAGTTCCTTGACCTCGCTCGCCCTGATCTGGTCGTAGAACTCCTCCAGGGAGACCTTGCTGGTCTTGGCCAGCTCCGCCTCGCGCTGCTGATCTTCCCGGTATTCGGCCAACTGCCGGGCCGTGGCCTCGTCCGTGAGGGCCGAGAACGCCTCGCCGGCCTGCGGCACGCCCTGCAGTCCGAGGATCTCCACCGGGATGGACGGCGTCGCCTGGTCCACCTTCCGTCCCTGGTCGTCGATCATGGCGCGAACCTTGCCGTGATGGGGTCCGGCGAAGATGGGATCGCCCACCTTCAGAGTCCCTTCCTGCACCAACACCGTGGAAACCGGACCGCGCCCCCGCTCCAGCTTGGCCTCCACCACGGCGCCCCGCGCCAGCTTGTTGGGGTTGGCCTTGAACTCCAGCAGGTCCGCCTGGAGCAACAGCATCTCCAGCAGGCTCGGGATCCCTTCACGGGTTACGGCGGACACCGGCACGAAGATCGTGTCTCCGCCCCAGCTCTCGGGCACCAGACCGTGGTCGGAGAGGCCGCGCTGCACCCGCTCGGGGTCGGCGTCGGGACGGTCGATCTTGTTCACCGCCACGATGATCGGCACCTCGGCCGCGCGCGCGTGATCCACCGCCTCGATGGTCTGGGGCATGACGCCGTCGTCGGCCGCCACCACCAGCACCACGATGTCCGTGACCTTCGCCCCACGCGCCCGCATGGCGGTGAAGGCTTCGTGTCCGGGGGTGTCGAGGAAAGTCACGCCCCGCCCTTCCACCCGGACGTGGTACGCGCCGATGTGCTGTGTGATCCCGCCGGCCTCCGCGTCGGTGACGTGGGTGCTGCGGATGGCGTCGAGCAGCGAGGTCTTGCCGTGATCGACGTGTCCCATGATCGTGACCACCGGCGGCCGCGGCTCCAGCGCCTCTTCGGGCTCCGCTACCTCATGTTGGCCCTGAAGCGCGGTCTCCACGTCGAACGCCACGTTCTCGACCTGGTAGTCGAACTCATTGGCCACGAGGGTCGCCGTATCGAAGTCGAGCACCTGGTTGATGGTGGCCATCATGCCCAGGCCCATCAGCTTCTTGATGACCTCTCCCGCCTTGACGCCCATGGACCGGCCCATGTCGCCCACCGTGACCACCTCGGCCATGCGCACCACTCGCTTGCTGGCCTTGGGCACGGTGATCTCGGTCTTGCGCTGTTCTTTCCCCGGCAGGGCACGCTTCTTTCGCAGCACCCGACCGCGGGGCGAACGGAAATCCCGTTCCTTGAGCTCGATGACTTCCTGCTTGCGAATGACCCGCTTCTTGCCCTTGCCCCCCTTGCCGGCCTTTTCCTGGCCTTCGGAGTCCGCCGGCTTGGGTTCGCCCCGTTTGTCGTCACCCGCGGCAACCGCCGGCTTGGGCGCGGGCGCCGGCTTGCGGTTCAGGTCGATGCGACCGAGAATGCGCGGCCCCACGGGCCGGGGCACGCTGTCCGGAGCGGCCTTGCCCGCCTCCACCGCGGCCGCGGCCGCGCCGTTGGCGCCGGTCGCCGCGGCCTCGGCCGGTGCCGGCTGCTGCGGCTCCCCGAGAGGGGGGGGGGCCGCCGCATCGGCGGGCGCCGCCGCCCGCGAGGCCGGCGTCTCCTCGACACCATCCACCGGGGGCGCGGCTTCCGCGACGATCTGTTCGGCGACCTCGCCCGGCTCCGCTTGCTGTGCCGCGCCTTCTTGGGCCTCGCCCATCGCGGCTTCCTGAGACGCCGCCGGTTGGGACGGCGTCTCCGGAGGCCGCGCGGCGGGAATCGTTGGCTGGGCGACGGGGGTGAATTCCGCGGGAACCGGCGTTGCCTCGGCGTCCGCCGCCGCTTCCTCTTCCTCGGGTGGAGGCGCCACCGGGTGAATGGGCTTGCGGGTGACCAGCTCGACCGTGCTTCGGCGACGCCGGATGACGTTGGCGCGGACGCGACGCTCAGTTACCTTCTCGTGCGCCTGTACCTCGCCCATGTCCTGGTCTTCCGCGGTGATGGTCCGATCCACCACCACGCGTTCCTCGCCGACCGTGACCTTGGGTTTCTCCGTGGCGGCGATGGCCACCTTGACGGCCTCGATCTCGGCTTCGTCGAGGGAGCTCTGAGGCTTCTTGCCGCGCACCCGGATCTTGTCGAGCAGGGCGATAAGATCCTTCGGCTCCATTTCGAGCTGCTTGGCCAGTTGATGCACTCTCAGTTTGCTCATTTCCCACCCCATTGAGCGCGAAGCCTTTCCACCAGATCCTCACGATCCCCGCGGGGCAGATCGCGACGAAAAGCCCGGTACAGGCTCTTCCGTTTCAGGAAAGCTCGCCAACAATCCTCGCGGTTGTGCAGATAGCCTCCTCGTCCCCGGACTTCCTCGGGTTCCAAACCGTGCTCCGTGATCGCGACCCGACGCATGGCGGTCTTGGCGTCGCGCTGACCGCAACCCAGACAGGTCCGCACCGGCGTACGGGCGCTCATTCCGTATGTTCGGCCCTCTGCTCCGGCGTCTCCGCCGGTTCGGCGTCCTGCGGCGCCGTTTCGCCCTTCCCTTCGCCGTCCGCGGCCGCATCCGCGGGCGCCTCGGGTTCCTCTTCACTCGTCTCCTCGGCCGCCTCGGCCGCGCGCGCGGCCTCCTCCGCCTCTCGCGCCGCCTGCTCCCGCAGTTCCTCCACGTGCCTCGCGCCGGCTTCCAGAATGACGGCCGCCTTTTCCAGCTCGATGCCGGTGATCTCATGGATGGTGGAGGAATCGGCCTCCGCCAAGTCCTCGGCCGACTTGAATCCCGACTGGTAGAGCAACTCCGCCATCACCTCGCTGATGCCCGGCACCCCCGACAGCGACTGCCGCGCCTGCCGGCTTTCCTCTTCCGCCTCCGACTCGCTGCGCGCGTCGATGCCCCACCCGGTGAGCCGGGAAGCCAGCCGGACGTTCTGGCCCTTTCGTCCGATGGCCAGTGAGAGCTGCTCGTCCGGGACGATCACCTCCATGCTGTGGGCGTCGTCGTCGAGGAAGATCTTGGTAACCTTGGCGGGAGCGAGCGCCCGGCAGACGTACTCGGCCTGCTCCGGAATCCAGTGCACGATGTCGATCTTCTCGCCGCGCAGCTCCTGCACCACCGACTGCACCCGGGTCCCCTTCATGCCCACGCACGCGCCCACCGGGTCCACGTCCGCATCGTTGGAGACCACGGCGATCTTCGCGCGTCCGCCCGGCTCTCGCGCCGCGCCCTTGACCTCGACGATGCCTTCGTAAATCTCGGGTACTTCCTGCTCGAACAGCTTGATGAGCATACCCGGGTGAGTGCGCGAAAGGACAATCTGGGGGCCGCGGCTGGTCATCTCGACGCTCACGATATAGGCGCGGATGCGGTCGCCCTGCCGGTAGCGCTCGCGCGGCACCTGTTCCTTCTCCGGCAAGATCGCGTTGGTCCTGCCGAGATTGACGATCAGGTTGTTCTTCTCGAAGCGCTGCACGATGCCGTGCACCAACTCGCCTTGACGGTCCTTGAACTCGTTGTAGATGATCTCGCGTTCGACGTCCCGCACCCGTTGGACGATGTTCTGCTTGGCCGCCTGCGCCGCGATCCGGCCGAACACCTGGGAGTCGATCTTCATCAGCAGTTCATCGCCCAGCTCCACGTCCGGATCCAGCGACTCGCGCGCTTCATCCAGTTCGATTTCGGTTTCGGGGTCGGCGACGTCGTCCACCACGATCTTGGCCTCGAACAGTTCGATCTCACCGATGTCGGGGTTGTACTGAGCCTCGAAGGTGCGATCGGCCCCGAACGTCTTCTTGGCCGCCGACACCATGGCCGACTCGATGGCATCGACGAGGATCTCCCTGTCGATGCCCTTTTCCTTGGTTACCTGTTCGATGACCCGGTTTAGATCCTGCTGCATCATTCTCCCCCAGTCGGGGCTGCGTCAGGTTGACACCCACTCGTACTCGACGTTCGCCTTGACGATCAGGCCGAACGGAATAAAGACCTCCCGCCCGTCCTGCAGCACCACGACGCCGTCCCCGGCGGCGCCGTGCAGCGGTCCCAGAAACTTTTTCCGGCCGCCGATCATCTCCTCGGTCTGGAGCCGGACCCTTTGTCCCACGAAGCGCGCGAAATGTTCGGGCTTGCGCAGGGGACGATTGACACCGGGGGACGATATCTCCAGCGTGTACGCGCCCTCCACGACGTCGTAGACGTCCAGCAGGTCGCTGAGCTCGCGGCTCACCCGGCTCAGCTCGTCGAGGCCGGGTGCCTCCGTCTCGTCCTGTTTCTCCACCAAGTCGAGGTAGACCCGCAGCACGCGCCCCGCTCTCCCTTCATGCCTCAACTCGATCTCCACTACCTCCAGACCCTGGTCGGCGGCCAGCGGCTCGACGAACTCCCAGAGGCGCTCCAATGTCTCGCGCGTCGTCATCGGCACCCAAACAATCGCCGCAAATAAAAAAGCGGGCAAGCTGCCCACCGATGTTCAACTTGTACACACTGACACGGCCGAATGCAAGCCAGGATTATCGTTCGCCCCATGGCCGGATGCGCGCGTGAGCGGTTTGAAACCCGCCCGGACTCCGGTTATCATCCCCTGTCTGAAACCGTCCATGCAGAATTCTCGGCTCATGCCCACCGCGCCCCATGCCGGTGACCTGACGGCAGAGGTCTCGTGGCAGGATGTGCTCACCAGCCTCGAGGACGCCGTGATGGTCGTGGATTGCGCGCGCGCCGTATCGTTCGTCAACCAGGCGGCCGAGACCCTCACGGGACGCTCCGCGCGCAGCCTGCTGGCGCGCGACGCGCGCGACCTTTTCCGCGCCAACGGGTGGCTCGTGAACATGATCGACAACAGCCTCGGGCCCGAAGAAGGCACCAGCCGTGCGGAAACCGACTTCGTCAAGCCGCGGCGCGGGAAGGTGCCGGTGAGCGCTCTCGTATCGCCGCTCAGGGACCGTCGCGGACAGGTCTCCGGCAGCGTGCTGCTGCTGCGCGACCGCACCCTGAGGCAGGCGATGGAGGAGGACCTCAGGCGATCGGACCGGCTCGCCCTGCTGGGCAAGGTGGCCGCCGCCCTGGCCCACGAGGTCAAGAACCCGCTTGGCGGGATCAAGGGCGCGGCGCAACTGATCCGCGCCGAGGTGGCGCACGACGCGTCGCTCGTGGAAAACACCGACATCATGATCCGGGAAGTGGAGCGCGTCAATCAACTGCTGGATCAGCTTCTCGACCTCGCGCGGCCCGCGGGTCTGCACCTGGAACCGCTGAACGTGCACGAGCTGCTGGAGCACGTGCTGCGGCTGGAAGCACCCGCCGCGACCGCCGCCGGGGTCAGCGTCCAGCGCTCCTTCGACCCCAGCCTGCCGCCGGTGGCGGGCGACCGGGACCGGCTTATCCAGGTCTTCCTGAACCTCGTGAAGAACGCGCTGCAGGCCATGAACGCCGGCGGCTGCCTGACGGTGGCCACGCACATGGAGACGGAGTTCCTGATGCGCACGGGACAAGCGGCCAGCACCAAGTTCGTCAGGGTGGACATCAGCGACCAGGGCACCGGCATCGACGAGGCGGACCTGCCCCACGTCTTCTCGCCTTTCTTCACGCGCAAGCGCCGCGGCACCGGTCTGGGACTGGCCATTTGCGACACCACCGTCAAGGAGCACGGCGGCCGCTTGGGCGTGGAGAGCCGGGTGGGCGAGGGGTCGGTGTTCAAGGTCTCGCTGCCCGCGCAACAGGATTGAATGCCATGGAACTGGGCCGCATCCTGCTGGTGGAAGACGAGGAATCCCTGAGCCGCGTGCTGCGCAAGGCGCTGGAGAGGCAGGGTTACTGGGTGGCGGCCTGCGCCACCGGACAAGAGGCGCGGCGGCTGCTGGACGAGTCCGCCTTCGATGCCGCCCTGGTGGACATCCACCTCCCGGACATGGAGGGGCTGACACTCCTGGATGCCGCCCGGGAGGCCGGCCTGCAGACGCCCGTCATCGTCATGACCGCGCAGAACACCATGCGCAACGCCATCGACGCCATGAAGGCGGGCGCCTTCGACTACCTCACCAAGCCGTTCGACCTGGACGTCCTGATGGTGGTGCTGGAACGCGCCATGGAGCGGCGCCGGCTGAGCCGCGAGCTGAGCGATCTCAAGGAGGAAGTCAAGAAGAAGTACGAGCCCGGCGTCAACATGATCGGCACCAGCGCGGCCATGCAGCAGGTCTTCAAGACCATCGGGCAGGTGGCCGGGACCGACACCACCATCCTGATCGAGGGAGAGAGCGGCACGGGCAAGGAACTCGTCGCCAAGACCATCCACTACAACTCCGCCCGCTGGAACAAGCCCTTCGTACCGGTGAACTGCGCGGCGATCCCGCGCGACCTGCTGGAGTCCGAGCTGTTCGGACACGAGAAGGGCGCGTTCACCGGCGCCCTGGAAAGGCGCCTGGGCACCTTCGAGCTGGCCCACGAGGGGACGCTCTTCCTCGACGAGATCGGCGAACTCCCGCTGGAACTGCAGACCAAGCTCCTGCGCGTGCTGCAGGACGGTTTCTACCGGCGCGTCGGCGGCAAGGACATGCTGCGGTCGGACACCCGGCTGCTGGCGGCCACCAACCGGGACCTGGAGAAGGCCGTCCACGAAGAGCGTTTCCGGGACGATCTCTACTTCCGCCTCAAGGTCATCCCCATCGAGATCCCGCCCCTGCGGGACCGGCGCAGCGACCTGCCGGCGCTGATCGACTTCTTCATCGCCAAGGTGAACAGCGACATGGGCACGCACGCATCGGGGGTGTCCGCGGACGCGCTCAAGGAGCTCCAGCAGTACGACTGGCCGGGCAACGTCCGGGAGCTGGAGAACGTGCTCATCCGCGCGGCCGTGCTCTCCCCGGGGCCGATCCTGTCGACGCGGGACTTCACGCTGTCGAACCGGCAGGCCAGGACGCCGGACTACGACAGCCTGTCGCTGGAAGAGATCATCCGCGGACGGCTGGAAGAGTACTTCAGACGCACGCGCGACGCGCACGTGGAGAAGCTGCACGCGACGATCATGGGGCACGTGGAGCGTCCGTTGATCGAGATGACCCTCAAGGCCACCCGCGGCAACCAGATCCGCGCCGCACAGATGCTCGGCATCAACCGCAACACGCTGCGAAAGAAGATCACCGACCTGGGCATCACCGTGAAGAGGGAACCATGACCGCGCTGCCGTCACGGCTCTACGCCATCGTGGACACGTCCCAGACCGGCGGCCGCCCGTTGGCGGAAGTGGTCGAAGCCATGCTCGCGGGGGGCGCCTCGGTGCTCCAGTTGCGGGTGAAGGACGGCGCCGCCGGCGAGTTCCTGCGCATGGCCCTCGACGCCCGCGAACGCACCGAGCGGGCGGGATGCCTGTTCATCGTCAACGACCGCGTGGACATCGCCTTGGCCGCGCGCGCCGACGGCGTGCACCTGGGACAGGACGACCTGCCGCTGGAGGCCGCCCGGCCGCTCATGGGCGACCGCTTGATCGGCATCTCCACCCACAGCGTGGAGCAGGCCGAGGAGGCCGAGCGCGGCGGCGCCGACTACATCGGCTTCGGTCCCATGTTCCCGACCCGCACCAAGGAAACCGGCTACGCCTCCCGCGGCCCCGCCATGCTTCGGTCGGTGAGGAACCGGGTGCGCCTTCCCATCGTCGCCATCGGCGGCATCACCGGCGAGAACGTGGCGCAGACGTGGGAGAGCGGCGCCGACGCCGCCGCCATGATCAGCTACCTGACCCGTGGAGAGGACGTCGCCGCGCGGGTGAAGGAGATCCTGGGACGAGTCTGAAGGGAAGGTGCGCGCGGGCTAGTATTCCTGGGCGTCGGGGTACTGCTCGTCGTCGCGCCCCGAGTAGTCCTCGAACCGCGTATATTCGTTGAGGAAGGTGAGCTTCACGGTCCCCACCGGGCCGTTGCGCTGCTTTTCGATGATAATCTGGGCGACGCCCGTGTGCTTCGTCCGGTCCTTCTCGTAAGCGTCCTCGCGGTACACGAACATGATCACGTCGGCGTCCTGCTCGATGGCGCCGGACTCGCGCAAGTCCGCCATCACCGGGCGCTTGTCGCCGCGTTCCTCCACCCGGCGGTTGAGCTGGGAGATGGCGATGACGGGGACGTTCAGTTCCTTGGCCAGGGCCTTGAGTGAACGCGATATCTCCGAGATCTCCTGCTCGCGGTTCGGCGAGTCGCGGTGCCCGCGCATGAGCTGCAGGTAGTCGATGACCACCAGGCCGATCTTCCGGCTGCGGTCGCGCAGCAGCCGCCGCGTCTTGGCGCGCACTTCCAGCACCGTGACCGCCGGCGTATCGTCGATGTACACCGGCGCCTCCGCCAGCCTCCCGGCCGCCTGCACCAGGGCGGGAAACTCATGCTCCCTGAGGTAACCGGTGCGCAGCCGGGAGTTGTCCACGCGCGCCTCCGCACAGAGCATCCGCAGGACGAGTTGCTCCATGGCCATCTCCAGCGAGAAGACGGCCACGCCGATGTCCTTGAGCGCCGCGTTGACGGCGATGTTGAGGGCGAAGGCCGTCTTGCCCATGCCCGGGCGGCCGGCGACGATGAGCAGGTCCGACGGCTGAAAACCCGCGGTGAGCCGATCGAGGTCCGCGTAGCCCGTGCCCACGCCCGTGACCAGCTCCTTGCGGTGGTAGAGTTCGTCCACCCGCTTGATGGTGTCGGTCATCACGTCGCCGATGCGGACGAAGGACGCGTTGATGCGCTTTTCCGATATGTCGAAGATGGCGCGCTCCGCGTCGTCCAGGAACACGTCGACGTCGCCGCGCTCTTCCAGCCCGCGGGTGGCGATGTCGGTGGAGGTGCGGATCAGGTGGCGCAGGATGGCCTTTTCCCGGACGATGCGCGCGTAGTAGGCGATGTTGGCGGCGGTGGGCACGTGGCTTGCGAGCTCCGCGAGATAGGCGGAGCCCCCGGCGGCTTCCAGCTCGCCCATGCTCTTCAGTTGGTCGCTCAGGGTGATGAGGTCCACCGGCTCGTTGTGGTCCCACAACACCACCATGGCGCGGAAGATCTTGCGGTGCGATTCCCGGTAGAGGTCGTCGGGATTGACCAGCTCGATGACGGCGTTGATGGCCTCGTTGTCCAGCAGCACACCGCCCAGGATGGACGCCTCCGCCTCCAGGTTCTGGGGCGGGAGCTTGCTCAGGGTGTCGGTCGCGTCAGCCATGGCTAGTGTGGTGTCTGGTTAATTCGCATCATAATCTGCGGGTCTTTTCTGCATTGATGTCGTTCTTTCGTCTTGTTTATCAATATGTTAGGAATATTCTCATTTGGGCCGTAATCGATATGTAACCCCATTCAACCAATACTCAGTCCCTGCAAGCGCGCGTATGTCCTCAAGTCAGTTTGGTGCCACGGAGAAAGTCACCGTAGCGCCCCGCCGGGCCGGGGTCAATCGCCGCTTTCGTGTCCAGCTGATGCCGGAGAGTTCGACCGGGGGACGGTCGGCTACCCCGCCTTTCTCCAGCGCCAGACGCTGCCGGTGCTTTCACTCCCGTGCGCTCCGAGTTCTGCTCTGGTGATGACTAGCGGGTTGATTCTCGTCGATCCACCTCGACAACCCCGGTTTTCGTTCATACCCGGAGATAACCCCATGAAGGAATCCGCCAAACTCGCCGCTAGGGTCAAGCTCACCCTGACCAAGCGCACGGTAGACGCCCTCGAGCCCCAGGACAAGCTGTGGATCGCCTGGGACGACCGGCTCTCGGGCTTCGGTGTCAGGGGCGCGTGCCCGTATTGTTGCCATTCCGATCATTCGCTCAACGATTCCGGAGGTTCTTCGCGGTGATCGCGTCTCCGGCCATCTGTCCCACGCGAGTCCCCGCATCTGTTCCCTTCCGCGAATTCTCAAAGTTCCATGAAGAGGAAGGCCGGTCAAAGACGCGGAGGGCGATCGGACCGTCGCTCTTGTTGCCATGCAAGCACGATATCCCAG
>MKWU01004134.1_pt1 | contig 17689 bp, 18 predicted proteins | sample 809101 | NCBI WGS metagenome assembly MKWU01 (sample SAMN05860141, study PRJNA318959) | sponge metagenome | host: Aplysina aerophoba | place: Slovenia: Piran, Adriatic Sea, Gulf of Piran | collected 2013-05-07
CCCCGCGACGGGGCTGGTGAAGAGCACGTCCGGCGCGGGCTCGCGGTCCGGGAACGCGCGCGGCCAGCCGCTGGTGCAGGGGTCGCGGTTGGCCGAGGTGATAGCGATCAGGCGGCCACCGGGACGAAGCGCCCGGTAGGCGGCCGCCACGTGGCGCAGGTCGGTTCCGCTCGCGAGCTTCGAGGAGCCGGCCGACCTGGAGAACGGCGGGTTCATGACGACGACGCTCGGCCGCAGGTTCGGCAACAGGTCGGCGATGTGCTCGGCGTCGTGGCGGCTCACCTCCGCGCCGGGGAACGCCAGGCGGAGGAGGCCCGCCCGTGTGCTCGTGAGCTCGTTGAGGGCCAGGCGTCCGCCGGCGGCGGTGTCCAGGCCGGGCGCGGCCGCGGCGGCGAGCGTGCCGGTGCCGGCCGAGGGCTCGAGCACGATGTCGCGGGCGGTCACGCCGGCGCAGGCGGCGACGCACCAGGCGAGCTCGAGCGGCGTCGAGAACTGCTGGAAGCGCTGCTGCACGTCGTCGCGGCGCGTCTGGGGCGGCTCCAGCAGGGCGATGCGCGCGACGAGGGCCAGCACCTCGGCCGGGCTTGCGGCCCGGGCGATCATTGCGGGCCCGAACCGGCGCAGCAGCAGGGTGGCCGCCACCTCGCTCGCTTCGTACGCCTGCTTCCACAGCCAGGCCCCCTCGGCGTCCGTGCCGCCGAATGCGGCGGTCATGGCGTCCCGAAGGGCCCGGGCATCGATGGCGCGGCCTTGCTCCAGGTGGCGCAGGAGCGCGGCGCCGGCGGTGAAGATGCGCTGCGCGGTATCGGACGCCGTGGCGTCCGGTGGTCGTAGCGGTCCGTGCACGGTTGGTTCCTCCGGATCGGGTTCGCCCGAGGGCCGGCGCCGGGTTGTGCCGCAGCCGAACCGAGGCACCACCCGGCGCTGTGGCCGGTCCCGGGCAACCGGTGGGGTCGGTTGTCCGTCAGCCGTTCATCCAGGCGGGGAGCTCGGCGGCGGGGGCGATGTCGGCGGGGCCGGACTCGGCGGCGGGGGCGCGGGCGGGCTCGAATCCGGGCGGGGCCCAGCGGAGCGCCCGCTGGCGGGCGTCGTCGGCGAGCCTGAGCGAGTCGGGCGGCGGGGTCTTCCCGAATGCGGCGGCCATGGCCTGCGCGAGGGTCTCCTTCCGGTAGTTCTCGTGGGCCTCGGCCCAAGGCTCACCCAGCGTCTCGGCCGCGACCTGGAGCATCTCGCGGCGCCCCATGCGGCGCCAGAAGTGCTCGAGGTCGGGGCGGTACAGCTCGTGGAACGGAATGTCGAGTGCCTCGACGACGACCTCAGTCTCGGCGCGGGCGTCGGGGTCGAAGGCGAGCTGCGGCGTGAGCGCCCGGGCGACGGCCGCGGCGAACTGCCTGCGCCTCGTCTCGGGCTCGAGCGCGCGGAACTGGAGCAGTTGCTCCCGCGGGGTCGGGGCCTTCAGCCAGTCGAGATCGAGGTCGGCGGTCTCCGCGGCCAGCATGCGCGCCCCGGGGCTCCGCTGCCAGGCGGCCTCCCGGTCGTCGGGGTCCACGCCTTCGGGCAAGTCCCCGGTGGCGGTGATCTCGATCGCCAGGGGTCCGTCCGGCTTCGCGCCGAAGACGGCCGAGGCCATCTGGTACGCGGCGAGGTCGAAGGCGAGCTCCAGGTCGCACTGCAGCCGCGCCTTGACGATCCCGGTACGGATCAGGCGCAGGTCTTCGGCGAGGCCGAGCCGGAGGCCCGCGTCCTGGGTCGCCACGGCGCGCTCGTCGGGCTCGGTGTGGTCGTACTGCGGCGGGCGGTAGCCGGCATCGGGAGGCGGCGCCGCCGCAGGGCCGGGGCTCGGGGCGGGCGCCGGGGGGTCCCGCTCCTCCTCCCCGCCGGCCGCGGGGGCGGGGGGCGGGCGCCGGGTGTTCCGGCTCGTCGTCGCGCGTGGCCGCGGCGTCGGGGTCGGGCGGCGTCGGGTCCGCCTCTGCGCCGGCCGCCTCATCGGCGGTGGTCGCAGCCTCGGCGGAGGGGCCGGGGGCGTTTGCGGCCGGGTCTGGCGGCGCGGGCACGGGCACCAGGTGTTCGTCCTGCCGCCGCACCAGGCCTTTGTGAATGAGCAGGCCGCCCTCGCCGTCGATCGTCACGATGCATCCGGAGCAGGCCATCAGCTCGGCACTGTACGACTCGTGCGAGTGCATCTCGTCGTCCAGGGCGTCGGCTTCGGCTCCGAGCTTCTCGATCTCGGCCGTCAGGCGGTTGCGCTCCACCGTGTTGTTGGGACTGAGGGCGTAGGCTGCCTGCTTGAGCCGGTCGATTTCGGCCGTCAGCTCGTCGAGGCGGGCGCTCTCGGCTGCGGTCGGGGGCTCGGGCTTGCCCTTGACGCGCCCGAACTGCCGGGTCACGTCCCACGGGGCCTCGAGGATCGTGTCGATCCAGCGCCAGCCGTCGCCGAGCTTGCGCCGCGCGCTTTGCAGCTTCTTGGAGGCGAGCTCGCTGAGGAGCTTGACGTCGCAGATCAGCACGCTCCTCTCGTCCTCGGCGGCGAACAGATCCTCTTCCACCGTCCCGCCAGCGGCCTTGTACGCCTTCAGGCCGACGAACCGGGCGCGGGCCGATGCCGCGGACACGAGGCCCTGCTGCAGCTCGTTGCGGATCCAGCCGGCGGTCGGCGCGTATCCGTTGTGGCCCTGCATCTTGTTCCAGACGTCGAGCTGGCGGGCGCAGTCCGGCGTCGCCGCGAACGCCTCGAGCAGCTCGAGCGTCAGGCGGTCCTCGCGCGCCGCCGAGAGGATCTCCGGGGCGACGCCGCCGAGGCGAAGCCGCCCCTGCACCGCCCCGCCGGCCGGCCCCGGCCGCCCGCGGGGGGGACCTCGGGGCCGACGCCGCCGGGGCGAAGCCGCCGCTGCACCGTCCGGGCGGTCAGGCCGAAGCGGTTGGCGATCTCGCGGGCGCTCAGGCCGCGCTCGAGCAGCTTGTTGAAGGCCGCGAACTGGTCGACCGGGTGCATGTTCACGCGCACCAGGTTCTCGGCCGCGCTGATCTCCTCGTCGATCGCATCGTCCGCGATCACCCGGCACGGTATCGGCGTCGTGGTTCGGAACCTGCTCCGGCGCTTCTTCGCTAGCGTCCGGAGGGCCCGGAGCCGCCGGCCGCCTCCGACGACGTGGAAGGTCTTGCCGTCGCCCTTGGCGCGCACGACGAGGTTCTCGAGGAGCCCGTGCGCTTCGAGCGACGCTTCGAGCTCGCGCATGGCTTCCGCCGGCGCCGCGGTCGTGCGTGCGTTTCGGTCGGAAGGCTCCAGGTTCCGGAGGGGTATCCACCGGATTTCCGTGTTCTGCGGCATGTCACTTTCCTCCGTGCGCCTGGGCGCGGCGGATCCCGATGTCCAGGCATCGGTGGGCGTGGATCGTGGCGGTCATCATCACGATGTCCCCGGGGAGGGGGGTGCCGGCGAGGGCGCGTTCGAGAGATCGCATGTGGCCGGCGAGCTCGGCGAGGTCGGCGGGGAGCGGTGCCGGCGTGCCGGCGTCCGGGAAGGCGTCGAGGGCCGCGCTGAGCAGCTTCGCCGCGTCGGCGGGGTTCCGGGCGCCGGTCTCGAGGTCGTGGGCGATGTGCCGGCACACGTGGTGGAGCGGGTCCGCCTGCTGGATCAGGGCGTCCTGCAGCCATGGCGCGAGCTCGTGCACGGTTCGGGTCCGGTTCGTCATGCTTCGTGTTCCTCCCGGTCGGGTCGGATGGTCCAGTCGTCGTTGGTGGATGCGCGGGCGGTGGGACGCGGGTGTGAGGCTAGGGCGGGGCGAGCCAGGTTTCCGGGGCGTGGTGGGGGCTTGCGCCAGCCGTGCAGATGGAGAGTCCGGCGCTCGTCGTTCACGAGCCGGAAGAGGTCGTCGGTGCGCTGCCGCTGGGCCGCGGCGGACAGTCGGGCGAAGTCCTTCCGCATCTACGCATGGAGAACGGCGACAAGCACGGCGCTCTACGGGTTCACTGCGCTTCGTCGATTCGTTTCGTTGTTCATGGTTCAGTCTTGTTCATTGTCAATGAACGTGATAATGTTCTGAACGTGACTCGACCAGCACCCGCACCCGACCTCGAGGCGTACCGGCTTGCTCTGCAGAAGTGGATGCCCCAGGCCCGGATCCCGCCCCCGCCCGCGGGGCGTCCGGGTTTGCTGTGCAGAAGGGGATGCCGCAGGCCGAGACCCTCCGCGAGCCGGGAGGAGCCCCGGCCCGATTCGACGCCGTCGTCACCTGGAAGGCCGCGGGCGGAGCGGTTCGGTACCTCGTCGAGGAGAAGCGGCACCTTCGTCACCAGGACATTGGGGTCGTGACCGAACAGTTGAACCGACGCCGAGCGACCCTGCCCGCCGGCCAAGCGGGCGACAGGGTCCTCCTTCTTGCGCCGTACGTGCGCCGACAACAGGCAGCCGCCCTCGAGCGAGCGGAGGTCGACTATCTGGATCTCACCGGGAACGCTCACCTGCAGGCGCCAGGCTTGTTCGTTCACGTGGAGGGCCGGAAGCCGCCGAAGGATCTGCCTGCCGCCCCTGGTCGGCCGCAGAAGGGCTGGATCAAGACGGTCATGGCCGTCCTCATCCGTCCGGGACTCGCCAACGCGCCCTACCGCGTTCTGGCTGACCAGGCGGACGTGGCTCTCGGCACCGTTGCAGGATGCATGAACGACTTGGCTGCGCGCGGGCTCTTGCTCAAGGGGAAGGGAGGCCGGAGAGTGGAAGACCGGCAGGCGCTGGTTGCGTTGTGGGTACATGCCTACGTCGAAGGGCTGCGTCCCAAGCTGAAGGAGCGCCGGTTCCAGGTGCGGGTCGGGGAGAAACGGGAGATCTGGCTGCGGCTGCAGAGAGTGCTCGCCGAGCGTGAACAGCCTTGGGCGCTGACGGGTGCCGACGCGGCCGAGCGACGCACGCCTTTCTTCCGCGCGGAGGAGACCGAGATTTACGCGCCCGTCCGTGTGCTCGAGGATCGCGAAGCCCAGAAGGCGCTCGTCGCCCAGCCTGCCGCCCGAGGCGGCAACCTGCGGGTCATTGAGCCGCCCGGTCCCGTGGCGCTGGCCGGTGAGATCGACGACAAGCTCCCCGTCGCTCCGGACCTGCTGGCCTACGCCGAGTTGCGGTACCGAGGCACCGGGCAGGCGCTCGAGGCGGCCGAACTGCTCTTGCCCAAGGTTGTCGACGATGCCACGCGTTGATCCCGGCTTGACGCGGGTCGTCGTCGACCTTGAGCGCGGACTGCGGGAGTTGGGGATCCCGTTCGGGATCGTGGGGGCGCTTGTCCCCGAACTTCTCCTGGGCGTTCGGCCGTACCGCAAGACCAACGATGTGGACGTGGCCGTCGTCGTCGCGGGACTCGAGGATTTCGAGCAGCTGAAGGGTCGACTTGCCGACTACGGCTTCACGCGCGCACGCCGCCCGCATCGCTTGAACCACCGCGACGGGGGTTGGGTGGATATCCTTCCGTTCAATGAAGCGTTCGCGAGAGATGGGTTGGAACTCGAAGAAGGCCTGATCCTGAACATGGCCGGCTTCGGCCATGTCGTGCCCAACGTCGTTCGCATTCCAATCGAAGGAGGACCGACGCTTCCAGTGGCCCCGCTGCCGCTTCATGTTCTGCTCAAGCTGGTGGCGTTCAGTGACAGGGCGGAACCCAAGGATCTTGCTGGCGTCCTCGATTGCCTGGAACACTACCTTGAGGACGATGGTCGACGGTACGGCGTGGATCACGACGGTGAAGGTGTGCCCTACGAGTACACCGGCGCCTACTTGGTCGGGGTAGAGGCCCGGCCCTTTCTGGACGAGTCTGTCAGCAAGACCGTCGAGGTGGTCCTTGACCGATTCGACAACCCGGACGCGACCATTGTCGGAGTCGTGGCTCGAGAGACGGGCGGATTCATCGTGGACGACGAGGACCGACGTGAGGTCTTCGAGCTCTTTCGCTGGTACCGTCTCGGCACTGGCTTGTGAAGAGGAACACTCCGCCGGCCCGCACCGATGGCGGTGTTGCCGTGCGTCGGTGCGCAGGTGGGCTTGGCGCGCACTCCAGCGGTGGTGGGGTCACGAGCGTCCCTTCTTCGCGGCGGGACCGTCCCAGGCCCTGAAGCCGGGCATGGCCCACTGTTCGACGCGCTCCCGCGCCTGGGCGTCGAGTGCGGCGCGCCCCTGCGGGTCGTCCCCGAACACGGCGGCCATGTCGGCGGCGAGCTGCCCCTTCTTGTGGTTCCGGCGCGCCTTCGCCCACTCCTTGCCGACGACGGCCTCCGCGATCTCGAGCATCCGCGCGCGGGTCAGCCGCTTCCAGAAGTACTTCTCGGTGGGCCGGACCGCCCTGGCGAAGTCGATGTCGAGGAGCTCGACGACGCGTTCTCCGAGCGGCATCGCGCGGTGCTGGTTGGCGGCCTGGTTGTAGAGCGCGGCCGAGACCGCGCGGGCGAACAGGTCGTGCTTCTCGGCGTCGGGGAGGGCGCGGAACGCGTCGAAGCGCTTCAGGTCGTCGCCGAGCTTCATCCACTGGCCGGCGGGCGGGCTGTCGAGCTTCTCGCCGGGGCTGGCGGCGGCGAAGTCGTTCTCGCTGTTACGGCTCATCGGGCGCAGGCTCGTGCGGACGAGGCGGATGTCGGCGGGGCGCTCGGTGCCGCGCGTCGACGTGTCCATCACCAGGAGGTAGGCCGCGAGGTCGAACGCGACGTCGAAGCGCTTGGCCAGCGCGGCGCGGACGATGCCCGTGCGGATCGCCGCGAGGTCGTCGATGACGGCGGTGCTCAGGCCGGCAACCTTGGCGTGCGCGGCCTCGGGGCTCTGGTGGTTGCGCGTCGTGCTGGTCGTCCACGGCTTCTCGAACCGTTCCTCGAAGGTCGGCGCCGGCGGGGCGGGCTCTCCGCCGCCGTCCGCGGGCTTCGCGCCGTCCGCGTCGGGGGCGACTGCCGGAACATCGGCCGCGGCGGCGGCCGCCTTCTTCCTGGCGGTCTTCTTCGGCTTCGGCGGCACGTCCTCCGGGAGCACGAGGCCCGTGATCACGTCCGCCCGCGCGCCCTTGAGGGCCACGATGCAGCCGGCGATGCGCATGTCCTCGGGTCGGTACTTCGTGCGGGCGGCGATGCGCGCCTCGAGCTTCTCGTACTTGGCGTTGAGCTCCTGGCTCCGGGCGTACGCCTTGCCCTGCTCGGCCGGGTCCATCGGCGGGTTATCGGCGATGTCCTGCATCCGGTCGGCGAGATCGTCGAGGCGCTTCCGCTCGGCCGCGGTCGGTTTCCCAGCCGCGCCGCGGAGCGTGTGTAGCGTGTGGATCCGGTCCCAGTCGGGGTCGATCTGGATCTCGACCCACTTCCAGCGCTTCGCGAGCCGGTCGGCGGTCTTCTTCAGCTCGGCCTCCGCGAGCTTCACGAGCAGGCCACGGTCGAGCAGGTACACCGCCTCGTCGTCGAATTGGCTGAATAGGTCGCGCTGCACCCGGCCGCCGGCCTTCTCGTAGGCCTCCAGGCCGACGAACGAGGCGAGTCCGCTGCTGCCGATCACCGCGCCCTCGGTGAGCTGCTGGCGGATGTGCTCGGGCCACGTGGTCCCGCCGCCGCGGGCCTTCGTCCAGACGTCGAGCTGCGCCTTGCGGTCGTCGGTGACGGTGAAGGCCATCAGCGTTTGGAGGTCCATGTCGCCGTTGCGGTACGCGGCCAGCAGCTCCGGGGCCACCGTCCCGAGCCGCATCAACTTCGTGACCTGCCGCTCGCTGACGCCGGCCCGCGACGCGATCTCGGCCGCCGTCATGCCCTTGGCGCGCAGTCGCGCGTATGCCTCGTACTGGTCGGCCGGGTGCATCGGGGCGCGCTTCTCGTTCTCGTGGAGCGACACCTCGGCGGGGTCGGCGCCGCCGCTGTAGATGCGGCACGGCGCGACGTACCCCGCGGGGATCTCGCCGGCCTCGGCGAGCCGCTGCAGGGCGGCCAGCCGCCGGCCGCCGGCGATCACGTCGAAGTTGTCGTCGCCGGTGGGGACCACGAGGAGGCTCTCGAGGACGCCCAGCGACAGGATGCTCGCCTGCAGCTCCTTGTCGTCCTCGGGGTCGGCGCTCGTCGTGCGCACGTTGGCGGACGACAGCGTCAGGCGCTCCAGGGGGATGTTGCGGTTCGTGTGTTTCATCACTTCGTGTGCCTCGTTTCGAGTTCGCTGAGCAGGGCCCTCGCGGCTTCGGTCAGGTCGAGGGCCGCGTCGTGTGTCTTCGAGACGGAGTAGCAGCCTTCGTCGTCGAAGAGCGCCCGTTCCGCCTGTTCGACGGCGGCTCGCAGCGCGGTCTCGGGGGTGCCCGCGGCAGTGGGTCGCGCGGTGCCCACGTCGGCGGGTCCGGCGAAGCGCTCCGCGGCGTGCCTGGCCCGCTCCTTGACGGGACCCTGCCACTGCGGATCCCCGCCGCGGGCGGGGTCGGTGTATCTGGTCAGGCAGTCGAGCGTGTTTGTCCAACGGGCCCGCAGGCGGTCGAGAAGGGCGTCGCGGGCGTCGCGGTCGGCGGGCATCGTCGGGGTGGGGCCGTCGAGCACGTACTGGTGGGTCGCGGCGGCCAGGGCCAGCTCCTCCTCGAGGTACTGGCGCCTGGTGATGAGGTCGAGTGGAGTCATGCCGCCCGTGCTCCGGGCCGCGCCATGCGCCGGACGAGGCACTCGATGGGCTCCCTCGTCCACGTGGCGGCTTCCAGGCCGACGTCGGGCCGGGTCGCGGCCCACGCGGCGGCCGCTTGCAGCACGTGGCCGTGGCACGCCAGCGGGGCGCACCAGCACACCAGCGGGCGGCCGTCGAGCTCCGCGAGCTCGGCGCGGGTCAGCCTGCCGGTGCGCAACCTGTGGACGAGGTCCGCGCGGTACAGGGCGATGACGCGGATCCGTTCGCCCTCGTGGCGCAGGCGGAAGCGGTTGCCCCACTTCGAGGGGCGGCCGATGTAGACCTGGTGCGGCCAGGGCCGGTCGGTGCGGCGGTTCAGGATCATCGACGGCGGGTCCTCGTGTCGGTGCGGCGGACGACGCCCTGGCGGTGTGTGCGGTGGGTGGCCCGGCGCCGCAGGCGCCCGCGCTCCGCCCGGGTGCTCCACTTCGCGGGCGGTCTGGCGGGCTTTCGGACGGGCGGGCTCGATGCGAGGGCGCCCAGCGCCCTCGACAGGCTTCTCAGCATGTTGCGTTCTCCTTCGGTGACCCTTCGGTGACGGGGCGGTGCCCGCTGGGTGCGGGCGGCGTGTGCGGGCCGGGCGTGGAGGTGTGGCTAGCTGCGGGGGGCGGCTGGCGGGATTACGGCCGTTCGCAGTTCGGGCAGTCGAGCGGGTGGCCCATCCGCGGGGACGACTCGCTGTCGTGGACGGTCATGCGCTTGAGGTGGTCGCACCAGACGCAGCGCACCTGGCCCTCGTCGTCGTAGAACGCCGCGGTCCGGTACTCCGCAGCCAGCGCGGTTTCGGCAATGACGGCGTCGGGCTGCTTCAACGCGACCTGGGCGATGCAGTTCCTCTTGTCGATGCTCTTCCTGATCGCGGCGTCATGGCTCCATGCGCTGCGCTCGAGGGGTCTGGCGGCGGGGTCGATGTCGATGTGGGCCCAGGCCCGTTCGAGTCCGGAGTCGCCGACGTGTCCGTACGCCAGCGCGACCCGCCGGCGGGCGCCGTGGCCGGCGTGCCACGCCCGGGCGACGAGCCGCTCGAGCGGCTGGCTCTCGGTCCGCGTCAGGTCGAGCTTCACGTCGAGCAGGACCTGGTAGATGCTCTCCCCATCCGGTAGCTGCAGGTGTTCCTTAACGAGCGTGACGCGGCGGACGACGGTGTCTTTCCCGCCGGTGCGCAGCGCCTCGTACGCGCGCATGGTCCCCGCGATCCCGCGATACTCGCCGAGCTCCCGGGTCCGGTCCGTGCACGCCACGACGTCGAACCCTTCGAGCCGCAGGCGCCTGAGCTCCTCGTCGCACAGCTCGATCGGCCAGTCGGGGTTCTCCGGGTCCTCACCGTTCGCGATGTAGACGGCCCACTCGTCGGGCAGCCACACCGTGCGGGTGTTGGAGTAGGGCGCTCTCGCTACCGGTTGCTGGTCGGCGGTCACGCCGAGGCCGTCGCGGTCTGTTTCCTGATCCATTCACGCATCCTTTGATGTCGGTCCCGCGTGTGCGCCAGACGTTCCAGGGTTCGCGCGGAGCCCTGCCGGGAGCCACGGAAGCAGGCCGGTCTGCTGCGCCGATTCGGTTCCGGGATCGACCCCTCGCTTTCCCTTGGGCGCGGAGCCATCGGCCGGCGGTGGGCCGGCGCAGTGACCGCAGCCTGTTCTGCAACGTCGGCTCAGAAACGCTCGACACCGACGTCGAGAGGGCTCACGGCGATCCAGGGGCTGAGCCGGTCGGCGACGTGCATGACGAGCACGACGTCGCTCAGGGAGGCGTTCGACCGGGCGGCCTGGACACGGAGGAAACGGTCGAGGGGCCGGCCGCCGTCGTCGGCGGGTCCGGTGAGGGTCACGATCAGTCCGGTGCGGAGCACAACCAGGGTTCTCGCACAGCTTCCCGCCGGTAGCCTCGCGATCACCGCCTCGCGCCGCAAGTGCCGCGGGTCGCTGGGCGACGCCGGGGCCGCGAGCCAGTCGCGCAGGCGGTCGTACGGCGTTCCCCCGCGTATGCCGATAGCCGGGCGAACGGACCCGGGCGGCGCCTGGATCGAGACGATCGCGCGGTCTGTCGCTCCGGCGGCGCGGTAGCGGATCGCGTCCTCCATCCAGAGGCAGGCCTCCACGCGTGACTGGGCAAGCCCCGTCCTCAAGCGGCCGCGGCGGGTGATCACGGCTAGGCGGGTTGCCCCCGTCAGAGCCATCGGCACACCAGCCGGCGCTCCGCGTGCCGGCTCGGTCGGGCGCGGCGGCCGGGAGCGCGCGGGATGCCGGCCAGGCGCTTGCTCTTCGGTATCCCCCGGCGGATCGTCTCCGCGATCCACGCCGTCACCGCGTCGGCCGCCGCGGCGTCGCCGCCGTAGCCCCCCGCGACGGCGCATTCGATGACGTGGACGTCGAGGGGGCCGTCGCCCTGGTCGGCCATGGCGGCCTCTGCGGCCGCCTCGTCGAGCTCCCGGGCGAAGTGGGCGATCGCGGGCTCGTCCAGGTAAGCGGCCACGGACCGCGGATCCGTCCCCACGAGTCCCTTCGCCGGACGCAGCCGTGCGTCGGGCCACACCAGCCAGTGGCGCGCCGGCGCCGGCCCTGCGCTGCGGATCAGGCTTCCGATCGGCACGGGCTGCGGCCGCGCCGGGTCCAGGAGCATTCCCATCCAGGGTTGCGGTCCGGCGATCACGTCGCTCACCACGAGGGCGGGCTCGGGCACCCACGGGTCCGGCGTCGTGTGCCGCACGCCGTGCGGGTCGGCGCCGGCCAGCTGCGCGAGGCGCCGCGGCGTGAGCCCGCGGGGTTTCGCCCGGGTGTTCCTGAGCGGCCGTCCGGCCCGGTGAATCGCGTAGTCCTCGGGGCGCGTGGGCGCACTGGGATGCAGTCCGAACATGGTTCGATACTCCTTTCGCTGCAGATGTGCCGGGGCTTCCGGCGGTTTCCGGTTCGCCGAGGTTCCGGCCCGGGGGCGGGCTCGGGTCTGTTGGAGCGGGGGCCGCGGTGCGGTGCCGTGCCGCCGCTTGGCGGCGACGCCGCGTGGGCGGGTGCCTACGACGGAAGGTTAGGCGCTACGGACGGCGATGGCCGACAGTCCGGTGCGGGGCGAAGGCGTTGGCGATCGTCCGGGCCATGCGCAGAGCTTGGCCGAACTCCTGGGGGCATGTACGCGACGCTTGCTCCCATCGGCCAGGCGGCGAAGAGAAACAGAGAACAGCGGGCGTCAGTGGGAGCACGGTCCACGGCGTGTACGCCAACGGCGACGCGCCTCCCGTCCGGTTCACTCAACCGCATATCCAAGCGCTTCTGCGTTTTCGCGAACCCGAGTGTCCCGCGTCACGACCACGACCAGTGGCGGCGGCTCGTCGATCAGCTCCGTTGTCGCCAGGTGCACGGCGTCGAGCGTGCGAATCGGCTCGATCGGAAACGGTCTGCGTACGCGAGCGAGAACCGCGTCCGTGACACCGACCACGTAGCAGCGAAGCTCGAAACGACGGAGCGCGCCCACTGCCGCCCGCTCCTGGTCGGCCGTCAGGCGCTCGGTCGCTCGCGCCCGAAGTATCGCCCGTGCGGTCTCGGCAATCGTCACGGCGGAAGTGACCCTCCGTCGTTGAGCGGATCGATTTCAAGGCGTTCGAGTCACGCTCCAGAAGCGCGGCGGCCAGGCCGCTGGACTCGATGCACCCGCACGCCAGCGGTTTCCGGGGTCGAAGGCGACACTTTGGCTCTAGGCTTCGCCGCGTTCGGCGTCAATCAGCTCGGCGGCGGTTGCCGCGGGAAGCCTGATGTCCGGCCACGCTTCCGTCGGGTCGCCGGCTTCGAGTGGTGGGCGAATCACTCCGGAGGCGACGAGCTCGTCGAAGCGTCTGGACGTGCGCTTCGTCGTGGCGCCTGGCTGGACAAGCTCGGCAACCACGCGGCCATGGGCCGTGATCACGATGCGCTCGCCGGCCTCGACCCGGCGAATGTAGCGGCTCAGGTTGTCCTTGAGTTCACGAATGCCTGTGGAGGTCACGGGACTTCCATGCACGGCCGGTGTTTCCATTGTCTCGTCGGGTTCAGGTCTTGATCGGTGTTGTCTCGCCACTTCGCAGCTCCTCAACAGCCAGCGGTCACGCCTGGCCTGCTGGCTGGGACCCGCTAGAGCGGGGGCTGCGGCGCCGGGCGGCTTGGTCGCCTTGTGGCGACATCGCGCGGGCGGGCGCCTTCGGCGGCAGGCCCGATGTCACGGACGGCGATGGCCGGCAGTCCGGCGCGGGTGAGGGCGGTGACGATCGTCCGCGCCACGCGCAGGGTCCGGTCCAGCTCCTGGGAGCTCGCGCCGCCGGTGAGCACGCCCAGCGGGTCGTGGCGCTGCCGGTCCTCCGTGGTCCATTCGGCCGCGCCGAGGAGCTGGTCGCGCTTCGGGCTGCCGGTCACGAACAGCGCACGCTCTATCGTCCGGGGGTCGACGACCTGGTGCCGGCGGGCGGCGGCGCGCACGATGCGGCTACTCGCCTCCGCCAGCCGCAGCCGGCCGGACACGAGCCGGTCGACGGCGTCGTAGCGGCTCCGCGGACGATGTTCGGGCGGCGGCTCGTCGCCGGTCTGCCCGGCCGGCTTGCGAGCCCGCTCCTCCTCGTCCTGGCGCAGGCCGTGTTCGACGCCCGTCGGCGTGCGCTCCAGGCCGGGGCAGCGCTCGGTGCGGATCCGGGCGGTCGCGGCGCCGTCGCGCACGGCCTGGTCGTAGGCGTTCCAGTCTCCGCCGCACTCGACGACGGTGCCGGGCTTCGCCTGGAGCATCCTCGAAGCGTACTCGAGCGGCCTCTCTCCGCGGCCCTGCCCGGCTGGGCGCGGCGGCGGGGCCGCCGTCGCGTGGCCGCGGCGGTCCGCCCAGTCCAGCGCCGCTCTGGACGCGCTGCCGCCGGCGGCGATCAGCGCGACGGGACCGCGCCTCGCGGCGATCGCGTCGAGGTGGCCCTCCAGGATCGGCGTCTCGCCGGCTCTCAGGCTCCCGGTCACCAGGATGCGGTGGCTGCCGGCGCCGGCCTCCGGTTCCGGCCCCCGGGCGCGCGTGTCCTCGAGGACGATGGCGGCCACGTCGTCCGGCATGCCGCGGCGGTGGGCCGCGGCGCGACTGCGCTCGAGGCGGGGGCGGTCCCCCGGGCCGCGGGCCGGCCGCGGGGGGGGGCGGCGGCGAGACTGCGCTCGAGGCGGGGCAGCTCCCGGGTCCCGAGGTCCACGACGGGGATCCCGTGTCGCTCGGCCAGCCGGATCGCCATCCCGGTGCCGCCTTCGCCTGCTCCGTCGGGCGTCCAGCAGATGACCACGTCGCTCGGCGGGGAGTTCCCGGGCTCGGGCCCGAGGATCTGATGCACGTTCCTCACCATGAGCTTCTGCACCGCGTCGCGGAGGACGTGCCAGGCCGGGTGGGACTGTCTCGCCAGGTCGCGGTTCGCCTGGCTGTTGACGCCGAGGCGGGTGGCGGCGCCGTCGGCCGTGCGGCCGTTGAAGCCGGGCCAGGGCAGCCATATCTCGCGGGGACCCTTCCCGTGCTCCGCGCCCGCTTCGAACGCCGTGTCGGCGCCGTCGGCGGCTCCCGAGCGGAGCGTCCAGCCGTGGCTGGCCATCGCCCGGCCGATGCGCTCCATCGTCTCAAGGACCGCTGGCGGGGTCTGCCGCGATCCGATCCCGGCGTAGACGCGGCTCGGTGGGGCTGCGGGGGTCGGCTCCGGCGGGGCGGGGGCGGCCCTGCCGCTCAGGTGCGTCAGCCACGCCTCGGGCGTCTCGATCGCGGTCCGCGCCCTCGCGAGGCCCATCCCGGCGACGATCGCGGCGGCCTTGGCTTGGCAGGCGAGGGCCCCGGGTCGGTGGAACTGGTCCGTGAACCCCTCGTACCGCTGCAGGCGCTCCACGACGCCGTGTCCGCAATGGCGCAGCGCGCTGCGGGTCCACAGCCAGTCGTAGAAGGCGGAGCCGGTCTCCAGCGGCCACTGCCGGCCCTGGTGCCGGAATCCCGCCAGCGGCCCCTGCCGGCGCCGCTCCCGGTCGCGGCGCTTCGCTTCGTATCCGGATTGGGACAACTGCGTGTCCGGCCCGCCGTCTCCGTAGCACTTCGCGGCCTGGTAGACCGCCTCCACCGGGCGCCCGTGCAGATCGCCGGCGGCGGGCAGGTTCATCGCGCTGAGGTCGCGGCCGAGGCGGTCGGAGCTGCGGCTCGATATCTCGAGGGTGAGCCGCGGCCGGCCGTGCTCGACGGCGGCGTGGAACGGCGGGCGGGTCGCGGGGCGGAACCAGGTCATCGGTCCTTCCTTGTTGGGTCGCTCATCTCACCGCTCCCGGGCATCGCGAGCACGCGACGGCGGTCGCCGGCGACGATGCGCCGGCCCGGGCCCCGCGGGCACCTGTCTCCCGGCGCGGCGGCCGCGGCAGGCGCGCCACGTCGGGTCCGCGTCACTGCTCGCGCTCCGCCGCCTGAGCTGGTCGGCGGGGACGGTGATGAGGATTGGATTCATGCTAGCTCAGTCTCCGCAGAAACAGGACACGGCCTCGCTGGCCTCGCGTTCCTCGCGGAGCTCGTCGAACGGCATCATGGGCGCGCTCTTGAGGTCCTCGTAGGTGTAGCGCATCAGGAAGCGCGTCAGCTCCGGCTTGCGCACGGTCCTGGCGACGGACCGCCGGTAGCGCTCCTGCTCGATCCACCACTCGGCGCGCTCCGGATACTGGGTGATGAGCCGCATCAGCTTCCAGCGGCCCTTCAAGAAGCACAAATCGCAATTTCCCAAATCCCGGTGGATCTGCAGGTCGAAGGGTTGCTCGGACCAGAACCGCTCGACGTCGCGGACCGAGACGTGCGCGTCGACGAGAGGGTAGACGGTGCGGCACTCCTCCCACAGGGCCTTGGCCCACCGTTGCGGCTCGTCGTGGCGGATGCCCAGGATCGAGTGCGGCCGCGGCCGCCACCAGCCGAGCTTGGTCCGCGCGAACCGGGCCGCGGTCTCCACCTTGAGGTCGGCCGTGCAGATGCGCTTGTGCGCGTTGGGCAAGATCTTGTGCGCCCGGATCAGCATCGCGAACGGCTCGCCGCGCCGCGACGCGGTGTCGTAGTCGACCACGCGGTACGTGTTCTTCGGATCGCGGATGCCCCCGCGGGCGTCGGCGCGGTACACGTACTCGACCCACGTGATCGGCACCTGCCACCGGCGCTCCATCTCGCGGATGAACACGAGCGTCTTCTCGTGCTCCTTGCCGGTGTTCGCGAAGACGGCCCGGACGTTGGCCGGCAGCCGGCCGTCGTAGGCGTCGAGCATCCGGTACAGCAGCATCCCCGACGTGCGGCCGCCGGAGACGTGCAGGAGGTAGCGCAGGCCGCTCTGCGCGCACCGGTAGGGGTTTCCGCCGCTGGTCAGGGCTTCGGGGTCGGGCGCAGGCGCACGGGTAGCCGCGCGCCGCGGTTCGGGCGCTGGACGGGTTCGGGACGGACCGGCGGTCCGCGGTTGCGGTCAGGGGCGTCTGGGGGATGGCCGTCCCGGCGGTCGGCCGGGTGGCGGTCGGACGGGAGGGTGTGGGGCTCAGCGGTCGCGGTGCGCTGCGGCGGGGGGCTTCCAGATCCCGGCGCCGATGGCTCCCGCCATCGTGCGGTCGAGGGCGTCGAGGATGGTCTGCTTCGGCATGGCGCCGAGGCCCTCGAACCACCTCGATCCGACGCCGCAGAAGAGGGCGTCGCGGGTCGCGGGGTCGAGCCCGAGGATCCGGCCGGCGACGTCGAGCATGCTGACGGCGGTTTCCGGCAGGTTCTCGTCGCTCGCGATGCGCCGGCGGATCGCGGCGGCCTCTTCCGGGCAGTCGAGGATCGCCAGCGCGGCCAGGCAGCCGACGCTTCCGCAGCCGTCGGTCCTCTCTCCGTAGACGGTGGCCATGTTCACCGCGTCGATGCGGCATGCCGTAGCCCTCGGGCTGCGCTCGAGCAGCGTCTCCGGCGAGGTGGTCTTGATGTCGGTGCCCAGCTCGCCTTCGTACCCGGGCAGGCGCTCGACCCGCTCCCGGAGGGCCACGAGCCTGTCGGTGCGTCTCTCGATGTCGCTCACAGGCGTCCCATCTCCTTGAAGCTGGTGTACCGCGTCTCGGCGAGGATCACGTGGTCGAGGACCTCGATGCCCATCAGGATTCCGGCCTGTTGCAGCCGCTCGGTCAGGGCGACGTCATCGCCGCTCGGCGTGGGGTCACCCGACGGGTGGTTGTGGAACAGCACGATGGCGGCGGCGCGGTGCGTCGCGGCCGTCCGGAAGACCTCTCGGGGATGGACGAGGCTCGCGTCCAGCGTCCCGGTCGACACGATCTCGGTCCGGAGCAAACGGTGCTTCGTGCAGAGGCTGATGATGCCGAAGCGCTCCACGGGGCTGGCCCCGTATTGCGGCAGCAGGAACGCCGCGACCTCCCGCGGCGTGGCGAGGCGCGCGCGGTCCGGCCGCGGCCGCGTGAGGGTGCGGCGGCCCAGCTCGATGCCGGCGACGACCGTGGCGGCTCGCGCAGGCGTCATGCCGTTGATCCTTGCGAGATCGCCGGTGCTCTCGTAGGCGAGTTGCTGCACGTTCCCGCACTCCTCGAGGACAGCGCCGGCCGTCTGCACGCCCTTCACGCCGACGAGGATCGCGAGCAGCTCCTCGTCGGCCAGCGCGCCGGCGCCGTGGCGCTCGATCTCGAACTCCTGGCCCGGTTCGATGCCATCGTGATGGCGGATCTCCGCCGGCAGCACGATCTGGCCCTTCGAGGAGACGGTAGTTCTCACGCGCGTAGCCTGTCGTCTTACCTGAAGACTGGCTACCATGGTTCGTCGTACCGCTGAATTTCCCGCAGTATCGCTTGGCGAGGGACATTGAGCGGCTATGGCTCAAGCTGCAGACTCGGTACGATCTGGAGGTCGAGAAGGACCGCCTTGGGCAGCGTCTGGATCAGGAAGTCACGGTCCGAGCTGTGTAAGGACGGCCGGAAGCGCCGGCACCCCGGACCGAAAGCTGGATAGAGGATATGGCAGTGACGGCAGAGAAAATCGAGCAGCGGTCGATCGTCATCGTGATCGTGGTGAGCGTGTCGTTCGGGCTGATCGGCATCGTCA